>Ga0222644_1000398_pt1 | contig 14333 bp, 33 predicted proteins | sample AntAcemetagen291_FD_179800 | JGI IMG/M metagenome (GOLD analysis project Ga0222644, IMG submission 179800) | Saline water microbial communities from Ace Lake, Antarctica - #291 | ecosystem: Environmental > Aquatic > Non-marine Saline and Alkaline > Saline | place: Antarctica: Ace Lake...
AAGAGTATAATGTCTGAGGGTAATGATAAGCTAGAGCTAACAGACGAAGAACTACTACACTTAGGGAGAAGCTAATGTCAGAAACAGGATACTTTTTTAGTAAGGAACAGGCTGCTATGATTGCAGAACTAATTGCTCAGAAGGTAGAGGAAGACCATTCCAAATACCATTGTCTAGTAGAAGCGTATGACAAGCTAACTAGAGGTTGGACTTGGAAATCACATGACCACGAAGCAAGAAAGCTGGAGGATGCCAGATGAAGCGACACATTGTAGACATAAGCTTTACTCTTGTCATTGACACCGATGACGAGCAGAAGGCTTGGAGTGAGGGCAACAGACTAGCACCATACATTATCGAACTTGCAGAGGGTATGGGATACAACATTGAGTTGCAAGACATAGGCGAGCCAGAGGAAGACGCACAATGATTTTCTATGGCAAGGTAATTGAAACTGTAAAGATTGAGGCTGACTCTGAGGAGGAAGCCAATGACAAATTGCTAAATGATGAATACGAGCATGACTCTTGGGAGTGGGAAATAAATGAGTGAATGGACAGACGGTAGCATAATCAACGAAGATGTGTTGAATAGCCTAACCAAAGAGCAACTAGATGAACTAGCAGAGATGCTCAAAGACGTATAACCCAAGATGAAAATTCGCAAAAGACAAAGTAGGGAGACTACCTTGACGTTCATGACTAAAGAGTTTACCAAGCTTGACCAGTTCCTAGACTACATGGTTAGTCATCTCTATACTCTCTATGATGAGGTAGACCAGATAACTTGGGAAGACATTGAGTTTGAATACCTGAGTGGTAGCATTGACACTACCCAACACTACCTTACCAAGTGTGGTAAGGACTACATGGCGCTCAACCAATACCAAGAAATCTTGGAGGAACAAAAATGGAAGAAGACTTTGGATAACCAACAGACAGGGAGGCAGAACAATGGAAGATGAATACGTGGCAGAACTATTCGAGATGGCTGAGAAGGGTGAGATTTCTTACCAAGAGCTGAACATGGAATTGGAGACAGGTGGCTTTGACGGCGACCTGATCGATTTCCTCTAGCAGGACCCTTCGGGGCCCGGGTCTCTATGATAGTATTAGTAGTTATGAAAAAGACTTTAAGAAGAAGGGTAAAAACCCCTCGGGTCCTTCTATCAAGACTATTAGTTATCAAAAAGACTTTAAGAAGAAGGTTGACAACCCCCTAGGATCATGAGACAATAGAGTATCAAAGAAAGTAGGATTTCAATGGCGGAATACACCGTAAGTATTTATGAAAAGATTGCTCACATTGTAGACGTAGAAGCTGAATCAGAAGATGAAGCATACGACAAAGCCTACGAGGCTATCTCTTTGGGTAAGCCCTATGACATCGAAGCTGTGGAATTTACTGGTGAGTGGAGAGCAGAGCTTAGCTAAAATGTCAGACCCCACTGTTATAATAAAAGTATAAACGAAAGTAGGATTTCAATGGATCAGAAGGTATACGCAGATCGTAAGCCACGGGTATCTGAGGTAGGATCATGGAACAGGATATTTCATAACGAGGACATCTCAGTCTATGAGGCTAGTAATTTTTATGATTACTACAAGACTGTTACTCGCGCTAAGAAGACTAAGTACTTCTTTGGAGAGACTGCCTGGATGAGTACCCAGAGATTTGTCTTATCGCTCAGCCTCTCCTCTTACTCTATTTTCTAAAAGACTTGACAAAACCAATCCTGAGTAGTATCCTTGGAGTAAGAAGAAAGTAGGACCCCATGACTACATACGAAAGTTTGACCTACACTCAGTGGGAAGAAAAGTTTAGGCCAGTCCATAATCACCTCACTAAGCAACCTGACTCTATTATCTTTGAGACGTATGGTGAAGAGTGGGAGTACCTTGCTGGTATAGATAATAAGTACATCTGGACGTTTGGAGACTCAGGTGGCTGTAGCTACATTAGCAATGGACAGCATTGGGTAAACAGGTTGCACTATCACATCACAGAGATACCTTGGGAAGAAGACGTTTCCTATGACATCATTGTCAGTACCGATGAAGACTGCGAGTGCTACGATGAGTCTCGGATGGAAGATAACGAAGAGCCAGGAAATCCAGATTGCAACGAGTGTGAAGGCTCAGGACTGATGACGGTGTACCATGATTAATAATTATGCCATATGGAATAAGGCAGGGGAAGAGATATAATGCAGACTAATGAGTACCACGTAAATGTGTTTGTAGAAAACGACATCGTAAACATAGCCTGCTACAGGATGTTCATCGATAGCGAGGGGAATCTGGGACCAGAAGATACCATTAGCGATCACAAGACCCTGTCCATCTCTATCAGTGAGACTGACGAGGATCTCAAAGAAGTCATAAGGTTTGCTCTAGATTCAGAGTACTATGACGGTGAAGACGAGAGAGCAGACTGGATAGCACTTCATGGCGAATGGCAGTCATACTGGGCAGGCGAGAATACTTGGGAATCTAGCGTAACGTTCTCAGAGAATGCTGAGGGTGTCCTAGGATCTTTCTTGGATTCTCTTCCATTCTATGAACCAAAGCCTTCACCATACTCTAACTAATCAAACAAGCAGGGACAACTCTAATGCAGACCAACGAATATGATATAAACATCTATGTAGCTGATGGCCAACTAAAGCTACTGTGCTATGAGATGGGCGTAGACGAAGACAATAACTTTATTAGTACTAATACACTAAAGACACCTCATAAGCTGGAGCTAGCAATTGAGACTTCTGACCCTATGCATATTAGTATAGTTCAACATGCATTAGGTACTGATAATTATTGGGACGTACCTCATGACTGGATTAACGAGCATGGGTCCTGGTCCACGTACTGGCAAGACCACGACGACTGGACTGGATCCGCAGACCTAGCAAAGGGAGCACCTGCCTTGTTGGCGTCTTGGATAGAGAGTCTCCCAATGTATGAGAGCCCTGTGACACAAGAAACAGGCATGCTGTAACTAAATAAAGATTGACAGAGTCGAGCCTAGCTCCTTTGTTATAGCGGACAACGTGGTTAGGGGTAACTAGTTGTCCGCACTGGAGGTGTTGAGGGTTCCTACTTTCTCCTTGACACCTCCAACCATTTTTGATACAATAGGACAATAGGAGAATAATGAAACGAAGCCTGACAAAAGACCAAGTGGTCGCAAAGAGAATTGCTGAAATAGTCAGTGACGTTACATTGGACTTAGACGAGGTAGGGAAATCTATTGCAAACGCTCACCCAACAGTTATCTATAATAGATTAGTCTTACTTGCGGAAGCTGCCGTAGATGAGAAGACTACAGAGAGAGGACATTCCAGTTTGAACGATTACCTAGAGGAAAGAGGTTTCTGATGGCAGAGACAGAGTTTACAGTCAAGACAGAAATGTTGGCAGACCTATGGTTAAACTATAAAGACGACCCAGAGTTCTTAGACTTCATCTCATACAACGATTTGGGGTTACCGCTTTCATACATGCTTGCTAATCTAATCGTTCTTCCTACACCATTAGCAACAACGTTTGTAGAAGAAACGTTTGTTCTTTTGCTTGCCGCAATGGAAATTCCAGAAGATGAAGGGTTCGAGTCGCTAGACGATTTGTTCTCTATCTAAAATGTCAGAGGGTGGAGTTATAATGAGTTACATCAGAGATACTAAAAGAGAGAAGACTAAAGTGGCTAACGAGATAGACATGACAGAACTACGGGAGAAATGCTTTATAATGTCAGAATACTTCCTGCCAGTATTTGAAGACTTCTGGTGTGAGGAAGGCAAGGTTGTAACTGAAGATGTGCGCTTTGCTTTATACATGAGTGGACTAACATTTCAGATTGCTTTTGCTGTTGAGTATGACTTGATTAGTGTTGAGGGATTGTCCCCCAGAGCTATCGAAGACATCAACGAGGCTCACGCTTACCTAGTTAGTTTGTCAGGGTAACCTGTCATTCTTTCTGGGTGACCAGAGGCCCCGGCCACCTATCTCCATAACCACCATATAAACAATAAAGGTATTAAGAAGCATTAAGAAGACACCTCTACGATCGTGAGTTTTTATTGATAAAAGACTTGACATTGATAGAGATCTAAGCTATACTATAGTTAAGAAGTTGAGTAGGTGCAAGCTAGCTAACGTCATTGCGATGTGGCTATGAACTAGCTGCTCAGCTTCTTTTTTTATGCTTGCGGGTCCTATCCCTATATCCTTATTCATCCTATCTGTCATAAATACATTACGAAGGAAGTCAAAAGATCGTGAGAGGTATTTACTATAGGGGTATTTCTTATACTTGTGTTTTGTTTACAACTATACCCCGGCTCTGCCGGCTGGCTCTGCCAGGGCATTAAGAAGAGACCCCTAATCCCCCTAGTATATATAAAAGACATTACGAAGGACATCGAAAGATCGTGAGAGCTATATCTGTATATGTCTAATAGTTTAAATAGGTATATGTGTATAGTTGGTATTTATTTTTTGGGGAACCAATCTGATCCAATCCTCCTAGTATAAGACATAATACCCATAGAGGAAAGACATTATGATAGGGGTTATATTTTGCTATAAATAGTATATGTTTTATAACAAATAAGATAGTTTATTATATATTATTAATACTTATTGCTATGTTTGTTTATATTATTAGGGATATATATATGGATATTTGGGAGGGAATTTCTTCTGATCCCCATTCCTCCTAGTATAAATAACACATCAAAGGGTAGTAGGGATACATCTGCTAGGGATATATGGGGGCTATGGGTATACCACATATGGGGATATTTGTCAAGGATATTTGATTACGGTTATGTAACGTGTGGGTCTTTTATCCATACCTATCCACTCCTATCCACTTCACTCCACTTAGCAATATATTCAGTAAGATAATAACTATCTATACAATGTCGTCAGACATGCTTCTCACAAGCTCTGTGTGCTAATCTAAGGCGGTATCAGTACTATTTCTAACTGGGTTATGGGTATATGTCTCAGAGGCTTATATGGCTTATAGTCTTATATGTCTCATAGTTTTCTTTTGATAACTATGTTCTTTAGCCTTATAGTCTTTCTTAGGATCATTTGTTTGTTCTTATAGGGTTATTGTTTATACTAGGGAGATAGGTCTCTTCTGATACCCCGAAATTATTTGGTGCGATCGTCTATCCAAGCTAGAAAGGCCACAGCTACAAACAATGCTATAAATATTGCTATTCCAGCTATGTCAGGAGTAGCTGCTTCTACTATGTGTGAAGTGTTATTATACAAAGGATTCCTGTCCAATATAGACATACCTGGCTACATCAGATACCCCACTCATGTCCATTGCAGTGCCCAGTCTTAGTTCATAGGTGGCTATTAAATGATTAATTTCAATGTTGTCGTCATATGGATTATCAAAGGGACTTATGTCTCCTTGTACAATAAACTCAAAAGTTGGTTTCAGAGTTGGTACGCTATAGGTAGTTCCATCTGCTGGTCCTCCAACAAATTCTACTGTTATCGCCATGGTGTGTCTTTCTATTGGGTGTGGGGTGTTAGTTGTGTTAGATGTTTTAGATATTTTATATACCCTCGGAATATGTGAGAATGTTGCTACGTTAGTAGCCTAGTGTGCTCATACCGCCGAACTTAACTCTTTCGCGACGAGCTCTAATTCTTCGATCTCTGTCTTATTCACCTTGGGCCTTGTCTCTAAAATGTTCTGGGGGATGGGTCTCTACGAAGTCTATTTCTATGTCTTCCAAGTTAGCTATTATCCTTATCTTATTATTGTTTGTCAATACCAGCGATAATGATCTACAGCTACAGGTGCTTGGAGCTACCAGCGGTAGCCTGTCGTTGCACCATTTGCATATTACCATATGTATATTATATCAGGGATGTTGGAGGATATCAAGTCGGAGACTTGTGGGTATCTCCTATTTTCCGCCGAACATTAATCCCTATTTTTTCTGCGAACGCCGGCTCCGATGACAAAGGCTGAACCAATAATTACCAAGTTTTTCACAATGTACTGTCCCTCGAGAGTTAGGCCAAAAGGAATAACCGTGAAGCAGATCTCAGGTAAGAGGATTAGTGGTAGGAAGGTTCCTGGCATCTGGAACGCTAGGAGAATAAGTCCTATCCTGTTTAAAGATGGTATTAAGAAGGCAATGCCAATAGCCACTTCCCATAGACCCAAGAGGGGAACAATGATCTCTGGTGTTAGCCAATAGATTGTTGCTGCTACAAGATCGTATGCAGGGGATAGTTCTCCTATAGTCTTTAGTGCTCCAAACCAGATGAAGATAATGCCAATAGAGAATCTTAGAAAGGGAACTCCATACTTACCCGAAAAGTTAATCATTACCCGATCAAACATGTCCGTGTATCTGGAGATACTATCTATAATTGCTAACTTATTCATTGTGTCTTCTTACCTCTCTATTGTTATTCTTTTACTTGGAGTGACAAGTGCATGAGTATGTTACTCCATTAGATATCTCTTGTTGACATAGGCTGTGCTGATTAGTCATACACCAACCAAACCTGCTTTCGGTCCTACGCCCCATTACGAAGCATCTTCATTATTAGGATAGCATCTAGGCAAATTGCGTGTTGACACTTATGTATGCAGATTCTTTCTTGAATTAGGCCAATTATTTTTTTGCGCTCTGCCTGGCTACCGTCTCGAAATCCCAACTTATAAGTATTACCACCCATTAGATCGAGCCTGAGTCACTGTCTTCCACTATAATGGACGATTGTGCACTTTTGTGGACTGTCAAGACACTACCGTTTTCGGTATAGTTGTGAAATTGTTTAGTCATCTTGTGCCTCTCTGATTGTGTCCTCTAGCTCTTGAGCTGTGTACGGGTACTCAAGCGCTTCGATTATGGTTCGTCTAGCCTCTTTAGCCTGAAACACTTTGATGATCCGCTCACGCTCTAGCTCAACCCCAGCCTCGTAGCCAAGTGTCCAATAAAGCTTGTTGCTTATTTCATCATCCATTTTGTTCCTCCTCTATTGAAACTATCTTAGTCGAAATTATCCAACCGTCCTTACCGCTTATGTACATGCGCTTCCCAACTTGAAGTGGAAGCATCCTGCCAGAATCCTGGTCCTTGTACGGCTGTGGAATCTCAGAGGTAGGGCTGCCCTCCTCATAATCAAAACAATACTTGTACCAATACTTAAATTCGAACTGGCCATTGCGTATGCAATAACCGCTAGTTAGGTCATAGACAGTCCCAGACTCAGTTGTAATTATCATTTGGTATTCCTATCACAGAAGAACACGAACACCCACTTGCCAATAATAATGTCCAGTGTTGGCTGAGTCTTCATATCGTAAAGGTCTATACCAAACACATACTTCGTCCCTAATGAGTCAGAGTCTTTGTATCTTCTAAACTTAATCATCTTGTGCCCCTCATGTTTTTACGGATGTTAGCTTTTATGTTTTTATAGATGGTTCAAGTGCCTCGATTGCTTTCCTAACGCAAACTTCTGCACCATCACCATAGCGATGTTTGTAGTATACTCCTTCTTGCTCATAAATGTCAAGATAAGTAGGATCTTCACCAATAGTAGCAATGTAAGTATTCACATCGTCGGGGTCGGTGCCGCCTTCCGCCCTAGTGATATGTATCTCACTGAGGAGAGTCCGATTTACTCTAATCTGAACGTGTAGTGGCACCGATTACTCCCTTCAGGTATTCAAAGCAATAAATGTGCATCAAGCTATCCCAACCTGCGTCGTGCTGATTTTCTGTACCAATCTTTTCAATGGCATAAGCCTTGGCTTTTTTCTTCCAAGTTGCTGCTTTTACGGGCATCCCGTTCTCCTCTTTATAGTCCAGAGCGAAGCAGAGTGCGTTCAGGTCAACAGTTCTTCTTGAGAAGAGCGAGTAGCTTTTAGGTAGAGAGTCCTTCACAAAGGGCATGTCAAATGCGCCAACGTTAAACCCGACAGGGATAGTTTTACCCCTGCTGTTCGTATCGACTCCTACTGCAATCAACCAATCGTAAACTTGACTGTCAACCTCATCTGGCAAAGGCGCACTTTGTAGAGACTCTAGTGTGATGCCGTGAACCTCAAAAGCACGTTCTGACCACTGGCACTCACCTGGATTCATATTCATGGAGATTTGATACCCGTCCTCGGTGGATAGGCCAATCTGAATGAGCTTACCACCTTCGGCAAGCTCGCTAGAAGACATCTCTCCGTCTAGCCCTACATACATGTAGCTCATGTCTCTCCTTTAACCGCCCATAAGAAATACAAAGCCGATCAATAGTGGTAGCCAGAAGATGCATACAATAAGAAGACATCCAATCCCTAGGTTGACAATATTTTGTGTGCTGTAAAACTTATCTCTATTATTCATAACTAAAGTATAGCAATTAATGTATAATATGTCAATGGAGAATAAATTTAAATACCTGCTGTCCCCTGAGAATATCTACAAACTCGCGTTCGAAGATTACGATGGAAAACCCTTTATCGTAGAAGTGACTGGGGAGGATATCCTGACCAAACTAAGAAGGGGCTATGCTCTAGAAAAAGCATTAGAGGACCACGGCCTAGACAAAAAAGATATTGACATTTTAGATTTAGAATGGTAGGGTTACAGCTATGACTAAACAATATGATGAGGAAACACAAAAGGCAGCTGCATTTGCCATCGAAGACCTTCAATCTTTTATGGCATCAGCTGGTAGAGATGCGACAGAGGCTTCTCTTTTGTCTTGGCAAAAGGGCTACATCGCAGGAGTAAACAGGGCTATGGGGATCCGTAATGGATAGGGCAAGCAGGAGGCAAGACTCTAAAGAAATAAAGTCAATAGTCAAGAAAGCTAAAGTCTTAATGTCTGGCTGGCTTAGTAATCTTGACCATACCCCCACTAAGGAAGAGCTGGGTGCTTGGCAGGCTGGCTATGTTGCTGGATTAAATCAGAACGAAGATATTTAAACTTCTATTACGGGGTAAGTCTCTTGGCATGAGTAGCAGAAATGGGTATACTCTTTTTCTGTTGGCCCCCCGAGAATCATTTTATCATCACGAGCAAGCATGATCTCGTCAATTCCTGGCTTACCGTACCAAATCGGTAGCATTGTTTCTTCGTTGCATAGTGGACATATCATTAGTATATTCTATCACAAGATCTTGGCATTAGGGAGATCTTTGTTATATAATCGTTATGTTTCTATTGACTTTACCCATAATACGACTGTATACTTGATACCTAACGTAAAAGAAAAGAGAGCTTTATGCCAACGGTCTACACCCTTCCATCCTGTGTCCAGTGTGACGCAACAAAAAGATTTTTAGCAAAGATTGGGGTAGCCTATAACACTGTAGACCTTAGTTCCGATACTGAAGCCTACGAGTACATTAGGGGCCTTGGGTTTAGCTCAGCCCCAGTTGTGGTCTTTGGAGATGAGTCTTGGTCTGGGTTCCAGCCAGATAAACTCTCTGCCTTGGCCGCTTGACTTCACCTTAGATTTTAGCTATAATTGTTCTATGATAAAGTATGAGCACAAGATGCTAGTCCTAGACAGCAGCCATTCCGATAAAGACCAGGCAGCGGTAGATTTATTTATAACGCAAGCCATCGATGCCGAAAGGGATCGAATCTATAATGACTTAAGCAATTACACTAACGGATACGATAGTTTGTCTATTGCCAAGTTTAGACTACGACAGATCATTAACCAAACAGACGAACTTATATACTAAACAATAACAAGAAGGGTATCAATGTTAAGACCGATTGAAGACAAGGTTCTAATAGAGCCAATAAAAGAAGCAGAGACAAAATCTACATCTGGATTCATATTAACTAAGTTAGATAAAGAATCTCCAACAGAAGGTATTGTAGTTGCAGTGGGGCCAGGGATTGTATTCCCTAATGGAACCACTCTTCAGATAGACCTAGAGGTTGGGGACAAGGTTTCTTACTCTAGGTTTGCTGGCACCGAGGTGGCTCATGAGGGTAAAGAATATGTAATCTTGCCTTACCGTGAAATCTATGCAGTGTTGGGATAATCTATGACTACTTTTATTAGATCAATGCCGGAAGAGCCAACAAAAGTTCTAGACGAAGGATATGTTAGATTAGTAGACGTATTAGGAGACGATCTCTCTGTTGTCAACGCAGCTAGAGTGTCCTATGACAAAGAAGTTACAGAGTTTGCTCCAAGAGATGCTAAGCTCCTAAAATTTCTATTAAGAGAAGGGCATACAAGCCCCTTCCGTCATGCAGCGATGACCTTTGAAGTGTACGCTCCACTGTTTGTTGCTAGACAGTGGTGGAAGCATGCTGTGGCCTCTAGTCACGTTGATGACCAGAATGGTTGGAATGAATCATCTAGGCGTTATATTACCGAAGATGAAAAGTTCTACATCCCGCTGCCAGAAGATTGGCGTAGTAAGCCAGAGAACAGCAAGCAGGGCTCTGGAGACCCCGTTGACATCGAATTAGGTCAAAAGCACTTTGACAGGCTCTGTGAGACAGTTGTGAGCGGTACAGAGGCATATCACGACGCTCTTAACGATGGAGTTGCTCCAGAGATCGCAAGGCTGTTTCTCCCAGCTTATGGCATGTATGTACGTTGGAGGTGGACCGCGTCTCTGCAGGGAGTCTTGGCATTCCTAGACCAGAGGATGCCACACGATGCCCAGTTCGAGATCCAGGAATATGCAAAGGCAGTACTTGCTTTAGTTAAAGAAGCATTTCCTGAAACCATTTCTACTCTTTACGAAGAGTAGTCTTGCAGGGGAGTTAGCTCAGTGGATAGAGCAGGAGCTTTCTAAGCTCTTAGTCGCAGGTTCGACTCCTGCACCCCCCACTTTATGCTATAATTATATAGATAACTATGAGTATTTATGATAACGGTCGGACAGGAATCAGTCCGCAAAGACAAGCAAGAATGGATGCTATGAAGTCCAAGGATAAAACCAACCCTGAAGAATCAACTAAACTTAAAATTGAGGATCAAAAGCGTGAACGCTATGAACTTCAAGAATCTAAACGTGCACCCAAAATACAGGTTGATCAGAAGGTAATTCTTTGGACCTGGTTGGTTGGCATTGGCTTAGCCTTCATCTCTTCGGCCATAGTATCTTTTAATGGTATAACATCTGTAGCAACCTTTGTAGGTCTGTCCCAAGAGTGGATGGCCGGATTGTTCTTCTTCTTTATCGAACTTATGTACCTTCTTTTCTTAGTGGCATACCTAGTGCTATCATCTAGACTTAGCGACAATGGCAAGCCAGAGAAAACATCTGGAGCAATTATTGGAATGGTTGCCTTCGGTGGCTTAGCTGTTCTAGCAAACGCATTCCACACCTTTGACTACTGGGGTTGGAACTGGCTAGAGCCTCGTATGTGGGCTGGTACGATACTTGGAATAGCGGCTCCGATTGCGATCATTGCTGCAAGCAAGATGGCTTCCAGAGTTGTATTCGCTAAAGCAATTAGTCTTTAAGTAAACTCTTACCAATCCATTACCCCATCCCTTCAGAGTTAATCAGTTTTCTTATACATGCTGCATTTACTATGCCACTAAAAAGATAGTGGTATAATTATATTACATGGTAAAAACTGCAAAACACCGTAAGGCTATGGCCCTAGTTCTTGAAGAGCTTCATCTCTACAAAGAGAAGCACGGCTGTTTTGATTGCAGGAATATGTTCCCCCATTACATTCTAGAATTTGACCACAAGCCTCAGTATCAAAAAATAGACGTTGTGTACCGTGTTCTAAGGAACTATGGGCCTGAGGCTGCCTGGAAAGAAGTTTCAAAGTGTGACGTGGTGTGTGCTAACTGTCATAAAATGCGTACTTACCAGAGAGAACACGATATTGACTAAGCCATTGTCTATTGATGAGCAGATCCAAGCCGTACTCTTTGATATAAGTAAAGAGCTTAAGGTACATAAGATAGATGATGACAACTTAATTATTGAAATGGATTATGAAAAGCATACCCTTCAGCTTAAATCAATTTTAGAGGGGTATAGAAGTACCCATGAAGGTGTTTAATACGTTCTAAGAGGCTCTCAGCGTCTCCATACGATGCGCAACGATAGTATCTGTAGCTTTTCCGTTACGATATAGCGTTAAGACCACTGCAGGATTATCTTCGCTGGCATTGATTGTTACATCTGTACCTGGAACTTTATAAGAGCCACTACGAATTATTCTCTTAACCTTACCCTTGGCAGTTCCACCGGAAGATCCCCAAGAAACCATTTGACCGACACGAACATTATCCGCCTTGAACACTTCTGTCAGCCTCTTTGCTTTTGTAACATCTTTTCCAAATCCTGCAAACAGCGACTTGTCATCTTCATGGTCCTCGTTAGCCATCAGAGAACCATCGGGCATGTAGTGGTATCCCTCTGGGGCTTCTTCTTCGTCAGCACCGTATGCCTTCTTTGAGGGTACACAGTTTGGGACCATTCCGCCATCTTGTCCAGGCTTCATACCTCTTTGAACGTATCCATCCCAACAAGGAGATTGCTTGTTAACGTCGTTGCTATCTTCTAACATATCATTATTCATATCTATATTATATCACACAGGCAACTGAATATTGACAATAGGTGCAACCAGAAAATTCCTTATAGATCGTGTGACTTGAGAAGTGGCGAATCCTAAAAAGTCCATTATGGATCTAAGTGTTGTCTTGGCCTTTGGGTTTAAGTCTTCAGCCTTTGCTGCACAAAGGGGTACCTCTTCCTGTACTGGATGGCTAGGTACCTCAATATTTACGTTTATTGTTATGTTTGGGTTGCCCGATCCATCTACGTTTACAGTTATCATGCTTTCATGATCGTGTTGCGGGATATCAAGGTCTACAACATAAGGTGTCGAGGGTTCTTGTGCTGGAGATTCTAGAGCAAGAGGGCTAAAAGATTCCCTTTCACCAACGACTATAGGCTTTTGGTCTGGCTCTGGTATTGGACTTACAGTAACCTCGGTCTTAGGTTTAGGGCTAGGCTCGGCTGTAGGTGGCGCAGAGCTAGCAACTGGCGTAGGCACTGGTGTAGGCACTTGTGTGGGGGCTGGGGGCTGTGTCGGAATCGGGCTCTGCGTAGGCGACTGGCTAGGGACTGGCACTGCTGGTTGTGTGGTGCTGGTTGGTGCTGGTGTCACGACTGGTTGTGTTGCCTCTGGTGAGGGCTCTGATGTTGCTTCTGGTGAGGGTTCTGATGTTGCCTCTGGTGAGGGGCTCGGCGCAGGGGTTGGCCCAGTTCCAATACCTATCAGGCCAAAAGAAGAACCTGGACCGCTGAGCCCAAAGAGTACGTAGCTAGTCTTAGAAAAGACTCGACCCAGAACGCTTGCACCTGCTCCGACAGTTACGTAACCATTAGCTAGGATGTTTCCAGATATTCTGGCATCGGCACCCATGGACATATAGCCCTCAGTAACCCAAAAGACGTTACTAGCCTTAGCCCCATTGATTAGCGTCACAGAACTACCAGCAGCTGTAGATATATAAGTTGGGCTTTTGATTATGAAGACTGAGTTTGAATCGCCATCGGCGTCCAGTGTAAGATTTCCCGCAAGGGTTAAGAACCCGCCAGCTGCAGCGGTGTAAGCGCCACCGACCAATGTTCTTCCATCCAGAGCTGTAGCTACAGTCTCAGCAGGGATCTCCATGGCCTCAGAGATTGCTTGGCCCATGGCCGTCATTGCTTGAGAGTAAGAGTCTTTTATTGCTGATTGACCGGCTTCTACTGTTCCAGCAATTTCGTTGCCAGCCCCTAAGGTAATAGCAGCCACTGCGTGTAGGTTGCCATCTATATCATTACTAGCACCAGTAGTTATTGCTCCGCCGGCGTAGATACTACCTTTGTGAGTGCTATCGGCGCCAGTTGTTGTAGCGTCTCCAGAGCCGATGTCGCCATGTATAGTGCTGCTGGCTCCAGTTGTCACATAAGTCTTAGCTAGTACCGCAAAGCTGCCTGATCCGCCTAAATCTATTTGGTTGTTGGCGTAGCTTGGGGAGTTGATAGGAAAAGCTCCAACTAGTGCTAGGGCAATTACGAATGAGATTTGTTTTTTATGAACGCGCAAGAACATTTTTCCTTTGGGTATGAAGTCTATCGTCCCCTAAACTGGGGAGCAGTTAAGTATACCATAATCTTGCGATAATTTCTACAAAAATATTAAAGTCCCCATACAGAAACCCTGGCGTAACCCGATATAAAAATGGTAACTAGTCATCCTAAAGCGGCTAATCCTTGCCCTGTATGAGGACCCTTCTATTATAACATAAGAAAAGACGGACCACAGTCGTGATCCGCCTATCTTAAT
>Ga0222644_1000399_pt1 | contig 14302 bp, 15 predicted proteins | sample AntAcemetagen291_FD_179800 | JGI IMG/M metagenome (GOLD analysis project Ga0222644, IMG submission 179800) | Saline water microbial communities from Ace Lake, Antarctica - #291 | ecosystem: Environmental > Aquatic > Non-marine Saline and Alkaline > Saline | place: Antarctica: Ace Lake...
AAGGTAGTAACATTTTCCGTAGCGGATTAGGGGCTAGCCCCTAATCCGCTATTTTTGTTACACCCTATACCTCTTAATCTAGGGGTTGCATTTACGACTTGAATTTAAGTTATGAGCTATTTCCATAGTTTAGAATTAATTGTGTCTATCTTATCATTGTCAATTGAACATCCAGAGTCATTTGAAATTACACCACACTGTTCCAAGTTCAAATATCCTTCTTCACCTTCCCATTTGCATATAAAAGGATTATAGTTACACTCTTCTTTATGATACAGTGATCCATCTACTCGTTCATTAAGTTCGCGATTGTCTAGGCACATATATCTGAACTCACATTCTTTACAAACATCACATTTATCCTTATTGTAGTGCCATTGTTTTTGAAATTCAGAAGAACTGACTAGAGTTTTCAAAGCTTCATAACTCTTAATCTTATTAACGTTCGCAAAGACGGTAGATGTTTCAAACGAATTCTTTATATCTCCGTTTTTTGCAAAAAAAATCTTCTGGTTAAAGTAGGAATTATGACTTCGAGATTCTGTAAAAAATGACAAATTAATAATAAATGAATTTTCTGACGTTCTAAATTTTTCAAATCTAAAATCGTCTTTTAACCTAAGTTGCTTAGTCGCCAGATTGTAGTTATTCTCGGTCGCCTGAGTAATTAGTATTTTATTTAGACGCTTAACTGCTGCCAACTGATTGAAATCATCTAGGTTAGATGACGAACTACTCATCACAATATCGATAGATTGAATCCTACTTGCCTCCAGAAGACTTAACAAGCTCTTTATTAAGCTCACATTTATAGAGTCGTCTAGGTAAAAGACTAACTGTTTACACCCTGCCGCTAATAAGAAATTGAAAATTTGATTGTAATAGTCTAGGTTTATATTGTGGATTTCAATTATTCCTGTGGACAATAATGCCGGCTCTTGCCAATCAAGCTTCATTGAATTGAATAAATCTAGTTCGTTACTATCACAATAGAATATATAATCATGTTTTTGTAGAAATGAGAGATACTCTTTAATAATCTCTTGTTCATCTGGAAAGCTATTAATAAGAGATGTTAGAGACTTATTTGTGAAATTTTGTAGGATATCATAGAGCCCTAGAGGGATAAATCTTTTATCATTTCGTGCTAAATCATAAATTAAGGCTCTGCGATAGCCTCTTACAGGCAAACACTCCGAAAACACCTTTAGATATTCACTATTTTTATTCATCAAGTTTTAAGAAAATATTGGGCTTATGATAACGGCTTATTCGATACATCTTCGTATTATGACTAAGAACATCGATAGTTATGTCTTTTACCATCCTATTTGATTTTGACACTTTCATTTCTCTTACATAAATTGGAAGCTTATCCAAATTATTCTCAATTATTTCGTTTAATGGTTTTATTGAAGAATCCATGGTTTTGCTAAATAATGTGCGACTTTTTTTTCTAAATAATAGTTACAGGGATATGAAACCTGTTTAAACTGACCTATTGGATTCACTTCTAGGAAGTAGTATTCTTTCTGCGGAGTTACGATAATATCAATAGACCCTGAATCCATGTTTATATCATTCATAAATGCTACTAAAGAAGACTCAATTGACAAAGGTAACGTGTAGCCGTTTATCCTGTTAGGCTTTTCATAGTTGTAATTTCTAAAATCCACTTTAGTCAAAGCGTCTAACTGTGAAAAAATAGCACTGCAGTAGCACTTATTTTCTAAAAAGAAAATACGCAATTCATAAGCTTTGTCTACATATGATTGGAAAAGTGATGGTGGAAAAGAATTTGGTATCTCAGCAAGGTCCTTCCAAGTAAATAACGTTGATGTACCGTCTATCGAGTAAGATTCGTCATCATATATTAAACCTGCTTGTCCTATAGGCTTCGTAAGCAATACGTTATGTGATTTTAAAAATACTTCTAGGTCAACCTTTTTAGTGATAATTCTCGATTGAGGAATCTTAAATCCTTGTTTACTTGCCCTTTCTAGATTAAAAAGCTTGTTTGTTAAATTTTCAAAAACGCTGCCAATGCCGTGAATCTCTTCTAATTTCAAATAGAAATATCGAGCTAGATCGGTAAACTCATTTGCTATCGAAATATTACACGCTTTTTGCAAGCGTTTATTTGCCATACCGTTTATGTAGTCAATTTTCAAATTCAAACGTCCCCTTCTGTACCAAAAAGAAGCAATATCTTCGATTCTAATTTTTTGATGACCATTTAAAATTATAGAGGAAGAATTATTTGACATTTCTAAATACTCAAACTCAATCTGCTCCGATCCGTTTATACGTATGACCGGAACATCCATAAATGTTAACCAATCAATAACATCATCAGTAGTGTGGTCATCCTCATTTGATAAAATCAAAACACATTTTGTACTCTTTGTATCGTACTTTAGTAGCTTCCCCAAATTGTCCATAGTTTTATGTGTTCAGTATTACCATTCTTAATAGACTTTAGAATGTTCCTATTCCTCGCTTCTTTTAATAAAAGATTTTCATAGCTTTCCAACCCAATGCTTGTTCGTCTATCATTTATTCTATTTCTCTCGACTAGTGAAGTATTTCTATGCCATTGGTTATAAAAAGGATTATCAACAGGTTTACTGTATTTAGCAAAGAAATCAATTATTACAGCAAATTGAGAAGGCTGGATATTTCCCATATTCAGTTCTTTTTCAAGTAGGCTAATTAGAGAACTATCTCTTCTATTACTAAAATAATGAATCAATAGAATTTCTGAATAAGAACTCCCTATGTAACCAAAACCTTTCGAAATTGCGTTCAATTTGCTAATTGTATCAACTTCAAGTGTATTATATAAAATTTGTTGAGCATTAATCCCAATTAGTTTCTCACCAGGGTAACCGTAAGTTTTGATTATCTTGATTAACTTGTCATCCACAAGTTTACTTACAACCTTCTTCCAACGTCTGTTATTAATAACATAAGTGATGAAATTTGAATTATTCAGCTTGCGAGTGAAGTATTGATCAATTGATATTATTTCTTCTATTTCGGATTTTACAGAATTATTAATCCTCAATAAATATGAACTTCTAAAATAAGGATAATCAATCTCTAAAAAGGAAATCCATTTAGGGGTGTCTTTAACTTTCCTTAATATCGGACTGTTTTCAATTATTTCTTTAGTTAAACCTTGTTTTACTCCTCTACCAAGAAAGTAAAACCCTTTTTCAAAACTATCAACACTTAATGCGGTCTGAGCAGCTGTATATGCATCTTTTGCATATACAAATGCATTTTTTTGAAACGTTAAATAATAAATATTAACTGCAGAGTTAAAGTTACTATCCAAAATTTGCTGTTCTGCACTTTTAATACCCTTATAGTATTCAATGTTACTAATCTGACAATATGCAGGCAGATAAAACAAAGTAAATAGAAAAAATATTAGCTTATTCATAAAAAAAAACGGATTAAAAACATTTAACCCATTTAGATAAAGAAAATTAAATTTGTTAAGCAAGTCCTAGTACAGAACCTGAATCTACGTTTACCGAAAAGTCATTCTGGACATCTACGTCTCCAGGATGGAAAGCCGTTGGCTCATTACATCCATCATCTTTTCGAATTGTTGAATCCTTACGATACTTGGTGTCTGCACCATCTAAAGGGTTTCCAGGATTACAATCCGAACTCCTTTTAGTTCTTGCTACTGCTCCACCAATTATGGATTGAAGGTTTTCTACTTTGGATTCTTTGTTGGTTTCAAAAAGAGATGACCCCATTTTTTCTAATTTGTTTTTGTTCATAATGTTTAAATCTAATTATCAAAAATATGTATATTCATAAACAATTCCAAATCATTTGGCTAATTTAACGGCATAGAATTGCCAAGAATTGAGTTCTCTTGCAATTTCATAAAACCTTAGAATGCAAGACTTATAAATTAATCCCATAGTTCCTTGTTTATATCTATCAATTTTTCATCATCCCTAAGAAATCCTGATTTATTATTTTGAATGCCACATTCCAGAAGATTTCTATAACCTACTTGTCCTTCCCACTTACTTATATATGGATTATAAGGGCACTCATTTGACTGAAACCATTCATTATAAGCATTTTTTTGAGGGATATCTGAATCACAACATAAATACCTAAATTCACAATCTTTACAGACTAATATATTATCTTTAGTTAGATTCTGAATATCCTCACCTGCCTCACTCAGTCCTTTTATGGTTTCTTTAAATGTTACACCTTTATTTGATAATAGTAGTTCAATATTCGTACTGCTATTTATCTGTAAACGTTTGAAATAGTATGGATTTTTTGATTTGGCTAAGGAATAAAATTCAACGCTATTGTTTATGCCAACATGAAATTTTGATTTATTTTTTGTCTGAATATACTCCAAAGATGAGACGTCTATTTCAGATTTCTCTAGAATGCAATATCTTATAAAAGGATTTTTATTTACTAATTCATTTACCTTTCCGAGTTGCTCGTAATTTTTGGCGTTTTTGAATTTTAGTATGATACTCGGTGAGGATATGCTTGATAAAAGAGTTTCAAACTCTTTTAGTTCATTGAAATCTAAAAAATCAAAATGTACAAGAACATCTCTTACATCTAAATCGTAAATGTATTCTAGAATTATTGGGTGCTTAATTGCTATATCAGAATCCAATTCTAAGACTTCAAAATCAAATGGAGCTTCATAGCTTTTATCAATTTCCGGAAAATTTAGTTTAAATGTTTCAGGGAGATTAAAGACTATCTCATTATCTAAAAGAAAATCAAAATACTCTTTGCCCACTTCGGAGTTTGCTAAATCATTTAGTTTTGATTTAGTAAGCTCTTCTTTATTTTGACCAAGAAACGTATAAAGGTCATTCGGGATAAAATAGACCTCTTTTCTATGGAAATCTTGAATTAAACTTCTACAATAGCCAGAAACAAGCTGACAACATGAAAACAACTTGTACATTATAATGGGAATTTGAATAGAGTCTTGGAACTATAGGTATTGTGTGATTGATGCTTAGGTGAATACTTAAAGCATTTTATGCTTTTGTCCAAGGCATTAATGTAGGTCTGTGAGAATCTATAAGGAGTAGAACAATTCTGGTCTATGTCCTCTTGTGATAGTAATTTATTAATTCGACCAAGTTTTTTCATGAATTTATCAATTTTTTTGCAATTAGTTTTTCTAACTTATAATTACACGGTGAAGATACCTGCTGAAATTGACCTACTGGATTTACTTCTAAAAAGACATATTCTTTTTGTTCATTGACTAGTAAATCGATACTACCACAATTAAGTTTACGCATATCCATATATTGAATAAGCAAAAGCTTTATTTTTTTTGGCAATTTAAATGGCACAGTTCTGTTAGGTTTCTCACTATTATAGTCTCTGAAATCAACCTTTGTTTGACTATCATTTTGGGAAAAAATAGCCATGGAATACATCTTTCTGTTAAGATAGAATACTCTTATTTCGAATAACTTCGGTATGTTTTCCTGAAAACAAGATACGGGAAAAGACTCTGGCATTTGATTGATTTCTTCAAAGGTTAATAAAGTTGTGTAAAGATTCAGTTTACTTTGTTCACCAAATGGAGCCCCTTGAGCAGACGGCTTAGTAATTATTCCATCTGCAAATAATTTATTAAACTTTTGGACCTCACTCCTCAATGAACTTATAATCGTATCAGGGGTTTTCAACCCTATTTCTTTTGCAAGAAACAAGTTTATCAGTTTGTTTTGATCATTATCTTGATAATTACTAATTGAATTGGGTAATCTAAATTTTAAATAATAGTCAATAAACTCTCTTGTGGTAGTATTTTCATTCTGGTTACTCTGAAATAATTCATTAAGAATATCATTCGTATTATTTTTTAAATAAGGGATTTCTAAATTTATTATTGACCTACGATACCAGCTAGATAAAAGATCTTCAGATTTCAAGTGGGCTACTTTATTATCAAAAGTTTTATAGTAGAGTTCGAAGGATGTATTATTAAACCCTATCTTTATTCTCTTTATGCGAATAATGTTCTGACGAGATAACCGAATATACTTTGCTTTATAATAATTGAGCCAATCAATTACATGATCAGTACTCATTTCTTTATCATCAGAAATAATTAAAACATACTTCATAAATCATTATGTAACTATCTAAATGGGTTTAAATAAAAATCAATTCCTTTCTCAATCCCAAGAATTTTCAATTTCTTAGTATCTGCAGTAGACAAAAGGCCGATATTATTTCTATTATTATCTTGAACGCTAGTTTTCTGGTACTTGTTTGTGAAAACAAGGCCATACGGGTAAAGTGCCTGTCTATCAGAATTCCCACTATATTTATCACTATAGTCTATTATCATTGCATAATATATTGGGTGCAAATTACCGTTTTCTACTTCTAAATATAGTTTTCGTCCAAATTCAGCAGCAGAATTAGGATAGTGATAAAGTATTGAACTCAAAAAATGATCGGATAAGTTTCGATTGCCAATGAGTGGCTTAAAAGCAGAATCTTGTCCAATACCTATTTTTAAGGCACCTAGATACCCATATTTATTGAGTATCTGTCTTAATGAATCAAAAACTGGTTGATTTATTTGATAGTACTTTTTTTCAGAATGACGCGTAAATAATCTCCCAATAAAAGTATATTGAACCCTAATATTCTTTTGATCCAGCTTGGCTAATTCTGAACACTTTTGCTAATTAAGGGTGTCAATTTTTTGCAAAAAAAGAAAGTGCAGACTATCTGATTTAGCTTTGAGCTTAAGACCTAATGATGAGTTTAAAAAGGTGTCAAATACTTTACTTTTTTCAATGGTGTGAAGTATTACCCCATTCTTCATTGCTCTTTCTAAAAAAGAATAGCAATTTAGTTCTTTGTTTTCTGTCGCTGCAATTTGGGCAGCAACAAAATTATCACGGGGAAACGACTTTGGATATTGCTCAAAAGTGTTTGCATAAACAATCATACAACTATCTAAATTCCCATTAATATAAAACAACTGGGCTTTAAGTATTTGCTTATGATAATTAATATAATTATCTCCTTTTGCAAAAGCAGAACTAAAAAAAGCTACTATCCAAATATAAAATAGTAGCTTTAAAAGATTCATAAAACTATGCCTCTTAATAAGGTAAATCAAAATCTAGGCCCCAAAATCTTCGCTCAAAGGCTCTTCTGCACCAGAAAAATCAAAGACTTCCCCAGAAAAAAATCCTTCTGCTACCCTTGGTTTTTTAATTGAATCTTTTCTCCATCCTGTATTTACATCAATGTTTGTAGAAGATTCTTTTGTGGCATTAGTATCACCAATAAAAAATGTACCTACAGTTACACCACCAACTACATTCTGCATATCAACGCGATCTAGATTCTTAAATTTGCTACTGTTTATACTTTTTATTTTTTCATAAGTTCAAATTTAAGATTTTTTTTGAATTTTAAGAGTTTACTTTTGTTTTTTTGAAATGAAAAAATTCCCACGCATACAACAACTTGGTATAAAAGACTGTGGCCCTGCCTGCCTTAAGATGATAGGCAAGTTTTACGGCAAAAGCTTTGACCTTAATTATCTGAGGCAAAAGTGCAGCATCAATAAAATAGGTGTGAGTATGTTGGGCATTTCAGAAGCTGCAGAGGCCATAGGTTTTCGTACACTTGGAGTAAAGGTAACCACGGACAAATTGATAAAAGCCATGGATGCTGTCGTGCATTATCTTAGGCCTGAGGTTAACGATAAACGACCTCTCGAAAATGGATGTGCCTTTGTGGCATTGATACCAAGAGATGAAAACGCCTGACTCTGGGTTTGAAATTTTAGGCTACCAGCAAAAAATAGATTCCGCTTACAGGAAGTTATGGTTTCTATATTCAGCTATTAAAAGTCCGGAATTAAACTTTAGAGTATTGATCATATGGTTGCTATTAAACTTATTTTTCATTAAAAATATTTGAGGTCGTTAAATACTTTACAATTGCAAAGATCTCTGCTTTCTCAGTCACTAATTGAGAATAGTTAACAGAACCCTTATGACCAGTATCCATATCAATATCACAGAGAATCAAACTCGTATTCTCATTTGATTCTCTATACTTACTCAGGCTTTGAAGACTTTGCCAGTACGGAGTTTGAACATCCTGATATTTAATATAAAAAAGCATATTAGGGTAATTAGTCCCGCTAATATTCTGATATGGGGAATAAGAATTTATGTAGTTATAGTAATTACTGTCCGATGGGTTTCCCCATTCCATATACTCTTCAGTGGTTAATGGTAGTTTCTCATCACCCATGGTTGAAAGAACATCTAGGTATGGCTTATCAAAAATCAAAAGCTCGTATTTATTTCGATGCATATTTGCTACATAACCCATTATTAACCCTCCAGCACTAGAGCCATAAGCAACCGTCCTAGTTGCCGGAATATTAAACTTTTTTTGAAGATAATCTGTTCCCCCAACAAAGTCAATGAAAGTATTTTTTTTATTCAAAAGCTTTCCTGAAGAATACCATTGATTGCCTAATTCGCCACCTCCTCGTGTATGTATAAACGCGACTATAAATCCATTATTAATATAAACAAGGTTATCCAAGTTGTAAAACGTATGGACAGTAGCTCCATAAGCTCCGTACGCCTTAAGTAAAAGGCTTCTGTTTTTAAGTTTAATTGTTTCTTTTTTATAGAGTAGAGTAATGGGAATGGATGTTCCATCTTCTGATTTAAACCACATTAGTTCAGATGTAATTTCTCCGTTCAACACTTTAGTATTTAGAGTATCCTGCCAAAGGGTAATTTGAGTAGAATTATTATTTGATAATTTTACTTCACGAGGAGGAATATTTGGGCCTTCTATTTCAATTACTACATTATCTGGTTTTGAAGAAGGATGATTAATATCAACAGAATATATACCGTTTTCTAATTTAAGACTAACAGCTTTCCTTTCTTGTAGGTCTAATTTTATTAACCTTACTGTGTTTGTTATATATTCTTTGATATACACACTATTTGATCCTCCAAAAAAATCAAGTATCGGAGAACCACTTTTATATAGTGTATCAAACGATGTAAAGGATGTATCAATAGTACGATAAAGAAGACTGGTATTATTATCACCAGAAGAACAGGAAATAATAAACTGTGCGTTACCTGAGAAATGATTGATTTTATACTTTTTTCTTAAAGATCTAGGCATAGTAGGTTTAAGACTCACAGTTGTGCCTATATTATTAATTATAAAATATTCGGATTCATCTAGACTATTGCATATCAAGAAATTATATTCTTTGACGTTGATTCCTCAATTGTTAAATCGAAAGTTTTATTCATCTCTTGATAGATCAATTTGTCTGGAGATACAGAGTTCAGTAGGTGTGTATAAAGGTAAACACTTCTAAGTGAACTATCTATTGCTGTGTATAGTATAACAGAGTCGTTAAGCCAGATAAAGTCATTTATCCTTGAAATACTATCTAGAACTAACGAGGAACTCCAATCTTTAATAATTAAAGTACTAGAAATACTTCCTCCGGTTGTATATGAGTAGGCCAATTGACCGTTCCTATTACTTTTAATCGTGTTAATATTAAAATTTTTATTGTTCGACTTTGCCTGGTCAAAGTCAAATATCATTAGGCCTTCATGATTGAAGTGTTTAAATAAACACCAGTGACCATTATTATCAAATTTCCATTCGAATTCAGATGAATCATTACCTTCTACTTTTGAATGTAGCGTTAAGTTATAGTATGTGTTTAAATAGATATTTTTACTTAATTGAAGGCGTTTAGTTACTTGTTCGTAATAGCTATTTTCTTCATTAATATATTCTTTTAGGTTAGACCCACTATGATTTTTAATCCAGCTATACCTATCTACCTTGTCGTTAATTGCATTTGAACAATATTTAGCTACAATCGGAGGTTCTAGCTCCTTAATGGTCTTATTAGATAATATGTACTGTGTAGCTAGAGATGTTTTTTGTTCTAAGTCTTGTTGATGGTTTTTACTAATAGGCAGATATAGTTGACTGTCACTAGCTCTCTGCCACTTATCTACATCATAAGCCATATACAAGTTTCTTAAGGAGGTGTTGCGTTGGATTGGTATTGTCTCCTCGTCTAAAAAATCTCCATTATTCAAACCTCCATTATTTATTTTTAAATTTAGTTGCCTTGTGCATTCATACTCAACTATTTTTCCATTTTTATTCTTATTATTTACTTGAGTAGTAACTATCTTGTCTAAATTCCACTTGCCGTTTACTAAATTATATTGTACGAGCATTCTAACAGTATTGCACAAAAAGGGGTTTCCAGAGTAGTGTGTGAAGTCAGTGTTTTTATATATCTGAGCTTCATATTTCACAACTGCGAAAGAATTTTTTGTAACAAGCATATAACCCGAAAAGATCGCTTGCCTGTTCTTTTTATCGAACCTATAATAGACTTTAGGATTATCATTGATAGGTTTGAATTCAATTCTGTAACATAAAGTCTCCTTATATTTCTGAATACCTTTAATAGAATATTGATACTGATCTCTCAGAGAAGGGTCTAAGAAATCATATTTGAATTTGACTTTATCCAGTGCTACTAAATCCATTGGGCCGCCTATTGGAGATGAGAGAAATCCAAAGGAACTAAAATCTTGAGAAGACCTCTTTACAATAATTTTCGCCTTGTCTATCTTTGGATCTACATACTGAGGGAAATAGATTGTATGTTTAAAGACATTACCAATAGATTTTTTTTCGAAACTACCTTCATAGTATTTTTTAAAACCTCTTCTTGATGCTTTATTGTTAGGATAACCACCGTATTGCAAATCAATATAAGCCTCATTTAATATAATCGCAGCACCATTTTCAGTAACGAGTTCATTATAAAAACCAGAATGAACGGTAGTAGATTTCGAATAATTAATCCTGATATTCTTTTTGATATTCTTAAGTATTTTATCAATATTAATTGAGCTGTTGCCAATTACATTTACAGTGCTAAGGACATTATAATCAGGCACTAATTTTATACCTACAACTATTTTATTTTTATTAAAAATAATTGGCACTAACGAGTCTTTATAACCGACATAGCGAACTCTAAGTGTATCCCTATGATTCCATTGAGACTTATTGATCGAAAGCTTAAATTCACCATTTGCATTTGAAACTACTCCCTGTTTCTGGTGTAAGAGATATGCGTGACCAAAACTTAATGGTTCATTAGTGTTAGATTGAATTTTTCCCGAAATTTCAATCTGTGCAATTGATGTAAATACCACTAAGCACATACATGTCAAAAATTGGAATCTCTTCATGTTCTATTTATTAATGTTCGATAGGCTTTGGTTAGACTGTAATATAATACCATTTCTTGCTTTCTTGGATTTGCAATAAATAAGCGATTGAGACTCATATGAATTAGGCTTAATAAAAGATCATTTTTTTTACTAGCATGCTTTATTTTATTGCAAATAGCATCTGATAATTTTTGCATTTCGTGTCTGTTCAGATTAAGTATTGCTTGAAACTCTGCATAATTTTCACTTTCTGAGGAGAGAACATTTGTGAGAATATTTTGACGCTCATTATATTTCAAATTTAAAAGTCCTTTGTTTTTTTTGTCAAATATAAATTCTTTTTGAAATGCTTCTGAAACATGATTTATCAAGAATAGTCTATTTTTCAATGTAACGCCAAATAACTCTAAAATATTGTTGACACACATTGATCCAAAAATCCAATCATCCTTGACCTGGAGGGGGAGTTTGTGATAACTTGAATTGATTATACTATCATAATGGAAGAAGGACTCGCACTCAGTAATGGTAGATGCTCCATAGCGATCTACCTCTCGCTTGTAAGGCTCAATTTTAACATCTCCGAATTCCTGACTATAATTATTGACTATGGAATATATTTCTGATATTACTTCTGATATGTTCTCAGAGTTGATTAACTCTACTCTAAATCTCAAATGAAATCCAGTATCCTTATAGCGGATATAAAACCACTTGGCAATTTTATTCTGTTCTATCAACCTTTCACATAGAGGATATAGGTGATTACTTAATATATAGTTAAGAAATGAAGCCCCTCCGTATAACTTAAAGTATACCCATTCAGATCCAGGTTGAAAAGTATAACTAATATCAGGCGATAGGTTCTTTACAGATCTATTTTGTAATGACGCATTGTCTACCGAAATATACGGGAGGATAATTTCATTGAAATAGAATTTATTTGAGGAATCTTGAAAAGGTGTTCCTCGATCCATCAGGCACTCAATTAAAAAGAGAGTCTTCTTTTTTTTAAGTTCAGCAGCAAATATTTGATAGGCTAAAGGGTTTCTAAAATCGATATATAGCTTGTAATCATCTCTCGGGTTTTCAGTCATGAAGAGTTGATGAGACATGCTCTTAGATTTTAACCAGGCACTTATTTTGTCACTATTTTCAAAATTTTCTTCCTGTAGGTTGTTCCAAAATTTGTCAGTAATTCTTACTTTCCAAATCGAAGGGCTTATGACAATGTTTTTATATACTACCCGAGGGAATATGTCATAAGAATTAATTAGATTCATCCAACTAAAGCCTATACTAGCTGATTTTCTATGAAACTGAAGTGCCCCTAAGAATCTATAAACGTCTATTCCATTTCTGTTAAAGTTGATGGGTGAAGAGAGTATTGGTAATATATGATCTCCTGTTCTAGAGTTGAATAAGTAAATTTCATTATTTAATATTCGAATATTTATTTTAGACAAGGGGATGCTGTCATTCTTTCCGCTAGGCAGTGCACATGTTACTTGTTGATTTCTAATAGGTTTATGTACTAGAAGATTGGCGGAAATTTGTTCCGGAATATGACAAACTTCAGCTATTTTTTTTTGATCCAAGAGTTGTGATTCTATTTCGTGAATACGCTTGCATGTAGCTTCTAAATTCTGATCTAAATAGGTAAACCTATTTAACATGTTGATAGCCGATGAACCAGAAAACTCATATAACAACAAACTTTCACCTTTGTTTAGAACAGAGAACATACAACCCTGAGAAACGGGAGTATTGGATTCCTTGAACTTTTCTACTTCCTCTAAGCTAATACTCATAACACTTTTATCCTGTGTTCTTAGTATTTTTAAATTTAAAAATTGTTCAATTGGGCTTAGACCAATGTTCTGACCTTTTTTCTCTCTAATTTCCTGAATGTGCAATCCATCTGTAAGGTTACTACTCAGTTTATCTTCAGAGCTTTGGCCAAATCCGATACCAGATTGAGGATCTAAAACTTCCAGCAGTGGCATAATCCTGTCACCGTATCTCTGTGCATAATTATAAATAAATTCTTTTAATCCCCCCTCGGGACTTTTAGGGGTTAATTTAGCAAGAAGTAGTCGTACTTGCCCTAGTTGAGTTATAAGCTCCTTTTCTATCTTGAAGGGTTGGTTGCTTATATTATCGCGAAATCCATCAATATGTATTGTGTTTTTCCTCTCGTAAGGAACATCAAAGAGGTGTAGTAGTTGACAAATGTTATTCAGTTTAGATACTTCGTCGAGAGACTTATTTAATAGATTTTTTTAATTTCCGTTAAAATATCAAGGTAAGGCAATACATCCGAGCAATCATCTTTAATGTACTCTAATTGCAACATTAGATGGGATAAATAGTCTGATTGGACAAGGTCTAACTCTATATTTGAGATTAGAATATTTGCGTCAACAATTTCAAGTATGAAGTCCATTAAATCTTCATTACTATAATTAAAATCAGCACAAGCTGTTATGATCTCAGTTATTTCAAAGAACCCATTTTCAGTTTTTGATATTATTCTCTCTAGTATAGATGAAAACTCAACACTGCTCAGTTTATATTTAATTTGAGTTTTAGTAATTATCCTCTCATAGTATCTATATTCACTGGATATACGATACAAGGTGTCATTACAAGTATATTTCAGTCTCTTGACTAATTCAATTTCAGTCTTTAGTTTTTCACAAATATTAAAGTAAATAGTTGTGTTTAATCTTGTACTAAAGTCAATTTTGGAAACAGTATATTCACTTAAGTCATCATTAATCTTCTCGGAAAAATGTATAGGTTGAACACTACTGTAAATACTATAAGGGGTACACCTAGTAGTCACTCTAGCAGTATACTTATATAGGGTCTACTGAAAAAGTTACAATTTTCATATAAACTATTGATAAGTAATGTTTTATGTCAATATTGTTTATGTTTTTATGTGCTATTAGTGCGGGGATATT
>Ga0222644_1000403_pt1 | contig 14074 bp, 26 predicted proteins | sample AntAcemetagen291_FD_179800 | JGI IMG/M metagenome (GOLD analysis project Ga0222644, IMG submission 179800) | Saline water microbial communities from Ace Lake, Antarctica - #291 | ecosystem: Environmental > Aquatic > Non-marine Saline and Alkaline > Saline | place: Antarctica: Ace Lake...
TATGTCTCTTTACCGGTAGATGGGCTGATCTTTAACGGGCACACGACACCTAACGCTTCGAGCATGGTGGCGAACTTCGGGTTGCTCATTAGCTGTTTCTTGGCTGCTACGTTTATAGCGGAGTCTAGGGGCTCGGACGTTGACCCTCCGATGGATGCGATCAAGTCTCGCTTTGCAGTTTGCGTGACCTTGAGGTGTGCGCGTAAATGTGTCCCGTCCAGTTCCAGCACCGGGTCAGTGAACATGCGCAGTGTGATGTCGATCAACCTAAGTTCCTTGGTCGGGAACCCTCGCTGCAGCATCTCCTTGAACACCGCGTACGTCAGGTCGGAGTCGTTGATGCAGTAGGCGCCGTACGCGCGCATTTCCTCCACCGTGAAGTCCTCGCGGCGTTTGCCCTTCGCCTGCAGAACCTCGAACCCCTTCTTGCCCTTGCCGTACCGCTCGGACAGCGCCGCGAGCGAATGACCCACCTCGGTGCCGTTAAGCGCCCGTGACATAAGCATCGTGTCAGCCAGTGCCTTGGGGCGTATACCGCACAGCCACGTAAGGATAGCCCCGTCAAACATGGTGTTTTGGGCCAGCATCATGGATTGGTCGAACGGCAGGGATTTAAGATGCGCTAGGATTTCTCGTTTTGGGCCAGTTACCCAAACGGCGGGCGCGTCGTTGACCTTGGTGGATACACCGATCACTTGAAACCGCGGGTCGCGTATGTATTCCTCGGTTGTCATCTTCGACAACGAATACTCCTGTGAATAAAACGTCTCAAAGTCGGCTGTGATTATGTCCATGTGCTGTCTCCTTGGATGCGGTGCACTACACGACGCGGTGCCGTGTAGTGCAAGGTGTTTATAGTGCGGTCCACTGCCGGTCGTTAGCAGCGCGAGCGATCTTGTTAACGGCGTCGTTTGTCAGCGGCGCGGATGCGATGAAGTCGCACAGGATCGCAGCTGCGGTGTTGGGTTCGAGGGATGCCAGCCCATCACGCAACGCTTGGATTTCCTGTGCGCGTTTAACCCGCCACGCTTCGGTCGCCTTTGCCTGCGACTTAGCGGTCAGCATAGGTCTTCCCCCGCGGTGTGCTTCGGGCGGTTATCGTTGAGGGTTGCGTGGTGACGCGCATCCATTAGGATACTCATACATGTCATTACATGTGCCTCGTGTGGCAGCCCACTTTCCGGGTCCAGGTCTTCCCCCTCGAACCACGCCATTAGGTGACGCATTGCTGCGTCGTAATACACCGTGGATGACACGATATCATCGAGCCAGTTGAACGTGCCGTACTTTGCCGCGCCATTGGCGTGTACCGCCGCCAGCATACGGATACTGTGCACGGGGGTGTCGCTTAGACATAGCTTCGCCTGACCAAACGCCGTTTTCGGGTTGGTGTCGGGGGGTGTTTGCGTCTTCATAATTCACTCCGTTCATTGTCTTTGATGTATTTGGTTAACTGCGCCATGGTCGGTGCACGTACCTTCACTCGGGGCCGCACTACAATCGGAATAACCTCCTTAGAGAACACCACGTTATGCCGCCGCGCCCACTCATACACCGACGTTATAGCAACGCCGCGCTTGGCGGCTGTCTGCAGCACGGTTAGACCTGCTTCGTAGCAGTCCCGATACTCGTCTGTTGGTCTTGTCATGGCTTCGCATCCTTCGCTGTCCGTAGCTCTCGTCGTTGCGTGTGTCGTGAATACGCGTCGCGCACGGCTTCCGGCCATAGCGCCTCGGGCACGGTGGTCAGCGCCCCGCGGAATACTGTTATGCCCTCTACGGTGACGACAAAGTAGTCCGTAAGCCACGGGCGAACGCCTCCTCCATCGGTGGCGTGGGACTGCACTCCCCCCCTCACGTCCCGTACCGGTTTACCGAGCACGTCCGCTATATATGCGAGCTTCCGCATGTCCGCTGTCGTTCTAAGCGCGTCGCGGTGCAGCTTCATAGACGCATCTAGCAAGAATATAAGCGCCTTGTTGATGCTCATGGCTTCGCACCTCTCCACACGTGCTCTGGCGTGCCGATGCGGCTCAGTAAGTCCTCGACCTGGCGCGGGCTTGCTGCGGTGTTGGCGACCACATCGGCCGTGGATGCATTGCGGTTGGCCAGCATGTACTTCCACACGGCAGCTTCGACAGCGGGGGTCGCTTGGTAGTAATTCACGAACGCCGCTGCCTTACGTGCCGCCCGTTCCTTGGCAGTGATGCGGTCCATATATACAACCAGATACGGCGTTCTATCTGTACATTCTTCGTTGGGGTTCTCCACGACGATAACCTCGGACACGTCCCCTACTTGTGCCCCAGAAGCGTGCACGATCGAGGCCGGTAGGTAGCACGACTCGCCACTCCCATGCACCGTCCCAAACATGCCGCCGGACCCACCGGCAGAGTTCGTGACCGTCATATGTATCTGTAATTTACCTGACATGGGCTTTCCTTTTCTCAACTTCATTCTGGAGCCACACACCGATGGTTGGTGCGTTAATCTCATTCACGACAATAGCGATGCCGCCCGCTTCTTGTATCTTACGCATCTGCATAGCTTGCAGTGCGGTAGGCTGTGCGCGTCCGGCCTTTAGTTCTAGAGAGAACATAAACTGATCCAAGCACCCCACTACGTCCGGTATCCCGCTCGCGCCGTACCCGCCAGTGGTCGGGAAGAAGAAGAACGCGTTGATGCCCTTTAATTGCGCACCTACAGTTTTCTTGACCTTGCCTTCCGGTGTCATAGCCATGTGTTGTCCTTTCGTTGTCGGGGTATACACCGCGTATACCCCGCTTGTTTTTACCAGTTACCAGGTCGGTAGGTACACCCAGAAGATGTCCTCACCGATACGCCGCCCTAACCCCTCGATGTCGTTGGGCGGCGGTGGCACCGGCAGTACCTCTAACACGGATACCGGCGTGCGTAATTCGGCTGGAAGGTCGTCAGGTCCGTACATAGGTTCGAACGAGGGGTCTGACCCCGACATACTTAGGGTCATTACCTCCCAGCCAGTGTCTTGGCGCACTACACGCACTACATTTTTATCTTGTTTGTGCATGTTACTTCTTACTTATCAGGCCAAGGGTGCGGTCCACAGCCTTGTTGATGCGGGTCCGGTGTCGTCGCTGCACCGCCTCCGGGGTGTCGGCGCCCTCACCATACGAGGCGTAGTTCTCCTCGCCGCCTACTGACTGTGCAATAATAGCGGTCGCGACCGCCATGCGCATGGGGTGGTCTGGCCGCAAGATCGCCTCCCGTGAAGCGGCGATCATAGGCTCGGTGGGTTGCCTCCAGCTCATGCCCGGGATAATGGCGCGGGCGAATGACCCAGCGACCTTCTGTAGTTCGACGGGCGCTGCATCTGACGTAGCATAAGCGTGCGCCTCCGCGTTTGCAGAGTCCTCTAACGCACGTGACCCTTGATCGGCGAGCAGTGGCATGATCGAGAATAACCACGACTTGAACGCTTTTATCTCCGGCATAAGCAATGCCTTCGCTTCTTTATCCACGCAAGCGCGTACTGTGTTGACGTTGTGTGGCTTGCCCACAAGCGTCCAGGCTTCTTCCCGATGCGGGGGTTTCGTGATCGAGCGAGTGAATGTGATAGAACGCTCGTGGGCAGGGCTAGTACCCATATGTGTTCCAGGACGTCCTCTATACCCAAGATGTTCTTTGGGGATAGCCGGCATGTGCCGGTTAAACGGTAGGTAGAATTTAGTACCGTACACAGTGACAGCGTGTGCCCCGTTCGCTGTGTCGAACGAGAAATCCCTCGGCAGGCACGCGTGGAGAATACCATACCACGCTATGCTCTGGGACACCGTGTCATTGTGTATCGTGATCGACTCCATGGTGCCAGTCCGTCGCCACACGATAGGAGCTCCGCGCAGCTGATCCGCGTCCGACATAATGAAGGGCGACGGCGCGCCCCTATGGTCTGTATTGGTGTGGTATCCTGCCAGGCATATAGCATAGCAGTTATAACTGAACTTCTTGATCGTCTCGTGCTTGTTTGCACGGCGCCCTACAGGTCGCAGGTCTGCCCCCACGACTTTACTGTTAATGGGCGTGATGCTGTTGTAGTGCGCCTCGGCACCAGCGAATGAGTTGATGTAGTATGCTGATTGATAGTTCATGGTCTTCTCCAAATTATATAGGGTATACGTCGCGTATACCTTGGGGTTATTTTGTTACTACGGCGCGCAATGATATGCCTTTTACAATCGCCGCGTTAATGCACCATATGTCCGTTCCGTTGCGTAGTGTTAGCCACCCTGTATCGCGCATCTGCTCTGTCAGGTATCTAGCGATAGTTGGGGATGCCGATATCATATGTGACTCGGGCGGGATGCTGGGGTCGATAAAGTCTACAGACACAATGCTGTACTCTGATGGGTCTTGGGTCACGTCGGTTCCTCCGTACATTCCAGACCGCACTCTATTGTCGTGCGAACCTGCAGGGAGTCCCGCAGGTGGTCTATGAAATTATCTGCGCCTTCAGCTGATGCATAGGTTTGTTCTTCTATGTCCGCCGTCTCCTCACCCACCCGGAGAAACACGGACGCGTACGGGAATTCCCGCTCGGCCTCAAACTCCTCTAGAAGTGTCTCCATCGCGAGTAGTCCCTGCACGTCGCCGTAGCTGTCATACCACTTTACACTCTCCATCGCGATCCAGATCACCGTCATATCGTGGCGTAGGTCAAAGGACCACTTGGTCGCTAGACCGAAGGACTGTACTTCCGGTAGCAGGGTATATGCGGCGAATACCTCGACCGCGTGTTCTGTGCTCATTGCGTGCGCTATATTTACGTCGCTGCGATATCCCATTACAAATCCCCCGAGTTTATGTGAAGTGCGATGCCGTGCGTAGGCACTGCGTTCTTGTTGTCTAAGATGACCCACAGCACAGGGCACGTCCATGCACCCCACCCGCCGTACAGATACCCGTCAGTCACAACGATCGCACATTGCGGGACGATGTTGTTGTCCTTGATGTACTCTGGAACGCAGGTCACGTCGGTGCCTCCACCGCCGACAGGCTTAGTGGTGTTGGCCATCTCTGCGATCTCGTGGCCGCGGTATACTTCCTCGCCGGTCACTTTTGTGTCCCAATACAATACACGCACGGCTGACGGTTTTACCTGCTCGGCAATCTCGCCGACTGCACCGCGCATGATGGACTGCTCGCGTGCGCCGATGGAGCCAGACATATCGAACGCCTCGATGATCTCGCCGATCTGCTCGCTGATGCCGCTGGGCAGGTATGCACCCGCACCGATGAACCGTCGGTTGGGGCGCTGCCACGTACCGTAGTCATTACCAGCGCACGTCGTCGTGATGAAGTCACGCAGTACCTCGCGCCAGTCGATCTTAGTCTCCAGCATATCGGTCATGCTACGGTCGGCGCCATTGCCTAGCTTACCAGCCATAAGAACGCCTTGACGCATAGCCTCGTCGATATGCTGCGCAAGTTCGCGTGCCTCGGCCGGGTCCATGGACATGGCACCCTCCCAGTCATGAACATCTAGCGGCTCACCGCTACCCGTCCCGACGCCGTTGTCGTCCTGCTGCTTCTTGAGGTGCCAGAACACACGGGCAGTGTCCCATCCACGGTACTGCGTATCAAAGCAGCCGTCCGACAAGGCACCGGTCATGGTGGCGAAGCCGTCGGCGTTATCATCTACCAGCTTGATGTTGATGACATAGTCTGCGGCTTGATTGGTCAGGGCGCGGTCAATGTCCCACAGGTGCTTCCACGTAGTCAGGTGGCGGTACATCTTGTGGTAACATTCATGCAGAATGAGGAACCGGAACTCTGCGTCGTTTAGCTTGTCAACGAACGCCTGACCGTACACCTCGTCGCGCCCGTTAGTGTATGCTGTGGGGCATCGCTCGTCGTCTGTCTCGATGCGCTTCTCGCCGATCATAAGCACGCCGTTGAGCGCGAGGTATCGGTCCTTGCCCATGATGGACACTGTGTTCTTGTGGAGCCGCTGCACTGCGGTAAGTTTCGTGGTAAACATGTGTGTCTCCTAAAAAATAGTGGCAGGGTATACGTCGCATATACCCCGCAGTGTCGTTACTTGCCCTTGAAAAAGAAGGCGATGCGACGGATCAACCCCGCACGTTTAGGCGCAGGTGTCTCTCTGATAGCCTTGACGATGGGCGGTGCTTTGCGCATGAACAGGTCGCCTTGTATATGTATAGTACCGTCGTCACGCGCCGCCAGCGCGCTTTTCAGCGCCGCAGTCTGCGCGTGGTCACGGGTCTTGCGTGGGCATCCGAGAACCCATCGACGGTTTGATAGCGCTTTATCGCTGCGGCCCAGTAACCCTGCTACTATACGTACAGGTACGCCTATGGTGTCGTCCACAAATGTATCTTCTGCGTCCGTCCATCGTGCTTTGTTTTTTACAGGTTGGTTCACAGCATTAGTCCTTCCGTGTTTCCGGTTTTGTCGGGCGCTTGTTGTTCGCCTGCTCCGTTGTGGTGGCCCAGCGTACGTTGCTGGGAGTGTAGTCGCCGTCGTTATCTATGCGGTCGATGGACATCCGGTGTCCGTCCGGTGCGCGACCTACGTCGAGTAAGAATTGCTCGTAGCTATGCACCCATGCGTCACACACCGATATACCACGGCCGCCATAGTTCTTGTAATTAGCGAGGCGCGGTTCAGTACACCGCGCGCGCATGTCGTGCCAAGCAATGTATTCCTTAGACCTCCGCCGCCCTATGGTTTCACCGTGCGTGAACTTCGCCTGTAGGGGGCAGGACCTCGAGCAGTATTTCTGCCCATTGTTCAGCGCTACAGACGACTTCGTCGGTGATCCGCCGCAAGCACACGAACAATCCCACATCGACTGTCCGTGTGCGTTGCGTCCGGCCTTACGGATTACCATAAGCGACCCGTACGTATTACCTACTCTGTCTGGTGCAAACCTACCGCGTGGCATTTGTATCTCCTTGGTTGGGTGTACGCGTCGTATACCAGACACAGGAACGTATAGCTATACTAAATCGCTACTGAACATGTAGTTGTTAGCTACGCACCACTTGGTGAACCCCGCGTTGGTCATGACCATGCTGCGCTTGCTGTACTTGGGTGAACGCACGCCGTTGGCGAACATGCCCTGCGCTTCTGGATCAAGGCGCTCGAGATATACGAGCCAGTTATCAATCCAGTCACGCTCCATAGACGACAAGGCGCGGTACACGACCATGCACACTGCTGCTGCGGACGTCGGCACGGTAGCCTCGTGCGGTGTGTCCTTGATACTTTTCAGGCTCGGCAGCTTGTCGGCCATGTCGATAAAGGCCATCATGTCCATCGCGGCACGCATACCGATCTGCCCGATAAGCGATGCGATGATCGTAGTGTGGCTTAGTTCGGCGCGGTGCTTGAGTGTGTCCGACGCGGCCTTGAGCGAACGCGGCGTAACGAACGACACACGTGGGGATCGCGGGTGAAACACGTACGGGTTTTCTTCGGGGTCTTTCAATTCCTCGAACGACTGAAACACCTGCGGCGTGTCACGGACCCAGCCTAGCAAAGCGTGGTCAACCTGATTGTTGATGCCCCACTCCAGCCACTCTGTAACGTCTGGCTTACGCATACGCACGATGTTCATGCGGTTGCGTTCGTGCGCTGCCATGCTGTCGCCAACACCCTCGGCCCCGAGATTGGTGGTCGCAAACACAATGCTTTCAGGGTGCAGTGAATAGCTACCGACCTTGCGCTCCAACAGAAAGCGCGTGAGGGCGCGGCGTACGCCGGGGTTAGCCTTGCCGAACTCGTCGACCATGACGATGACTGGAGCGTTGTGATGCGCACCCAACTCCTCATTGGTGAGGTAGGTCACGAACCCAGTACCGTCGCCCAGCTTGGCAATGTTGGGGATCGTGATGTCTCCAAGGTCTTTGGTGGTGCAGTCAAAATAGCACACAACGTGGTTGGGGTGCTTGAGGGCGAGGGCATCGAGGATGCTGGACTTGCCAGACCCCATGTGGCCTTGGACCATGACACTCGTCTCGTGTCCCGTCGCGCTGATAAGGTTGATACATTCGTCAATCGACAGGTCGTACATGCTTGCGTTAGACATGGTAGTCTCCAAATATGCCGCTGTGCATTATGCTGCGCGGCTAATAATAATAGGTGGGGGGTATACGTGGCGTATACCTTAGTTGTGTGTCGTCTACGCCCAGTCCAGCCCGGGAAGGGATTTGATAACCGCGTCAATCTTTTCCTTGGCGGCTGCACGTACGGTGTCAGACTGAATGTCTTCCTTGGTCAAGATACCGTTGAACGCTGCACGTAGTTGGTTGGCGGCGTTCATCATCTTTGGGTCGTTGGTGATGTTGCAGGTGTCGAGCATACGAACGAGGTCGTTCATACCCTTGACGCGGGTGTCATAGATACGACCACGTCGCGTCTTGGACTCGCCTGTCTTGGGGTCCACGCTGTAGGTGACGGCCAACTGCTCGGCCATACCCTTGACCACAAAGTGCAGTCGGTCCCACAAGCCAGACATGGCACCTTCCATCGCGTCGTCGAACACCTTCTCGTAGTGACTACGCAGAACGTCCTGCGCCTCGTTCTCGAGATCAACACGGAAGTCACCAGACGTAGGGACGGGGAAGTATTCTGCACGGAAATAGAACTTACGGCGCAACTCGTCAGCCGACGGATAGTCCGATGCATCGTACATCGTGCCCAGCTTTAGCTGCATGTCTGCGGCTTGCCACTGATAGTCAGTGTTGATGAAGTCGTCCACGGCAGCCCAGTATTCTTGCTCCAGACCGGTGATGGTCTTGACGTGCAGGGCGTAGTTCGCCGTGGTCAGTAAACGTAGCTTGGCGGCCCAGTCGAGTGTCAGGCCACGGTTGATGTCGTGTATGCGTACGATCAGGGACTTGACCACGTCCAGCTTCGGGCTGTCCACAAGGGACTTGTATGCACGGGCGAGGTCTTTCTGGCTGATGCCGCTGGCCGCTGCGAGGCTCTGCGATGCGGTCTTGTCTTTCTTGGATGCGGTCCAGTTGCCGATGGTTACGTTGACCAGCATGGCGCTTGACGATAACGTCGGCACGCTTTTGGCGTCTGGTAAGTGGGTCATGGTGTTCATAATAAACCTTCCTGTTTATATGTATGGGGTATACGTCGCGTATACCCCCTCGTTACTATTTCCGTGCGTCGATGCGCGACTGCATCCATGCGTCTACTTCCGTGCGAACCCAGCCCACTTTGTTCGCGCCGAGGTGGACTTTCTTCGGGAAGTTACCCTGATCCTCCAGCCGTCGTATGTGGACCAAGCTGTAAGGCACGATCTGTATCAACTCTGGGGCGTAAATAAGCCTCGATACGATTTTGTCGTTGTCCATAAGTCTCTCGCTTCCTGTTTATATGTATGGGGTATACGTCGCGTATACCCTTGGCTGTCGTTGTATTGAGAGGTCGTTATCTGCGGTCCGTAGGTATACTATACCACTATATACTACCGCTTGTCCGCTATGAACGCGATCTCGTGGCAGCAATACCAGTTTCCGGGTCGTATGAGGGCTTGCACCCTACGAGGTGTATGACCTCTTGGGGTCCAATGAGGCGACCGTTGTACACAAGCCCAAAATACGTGCCGTACGTGGTGTGGTTTGATGGGCCTGTAAGTCTAAACACATCCGATATCATCCACACTGATGCGTGGGGGTAACCCCCCGTCATAGCGTACAGGTCGTCGTCGACCCACCACATGATGACGTCTCCATTGCGCGTGAGGGTGTCGCCAGTGGATTTTAGTAGTTTTGACTCATCACACTGTACCTGCTGGGCGAACGCTATCAGCGCCGTAGGGTGAGTTAAGCTGTCAAAATGCGTCGTCATATCAGACCTCCAATCTTATTACTTGGTCAACTCCTACGGGATTACCGTTGTAGAAGTTACCTCTACCCGCATTCGTGTACTCACCCTTCGCTCCTGTGACGTGTATAAGTTGCTGCAACCAGACGAACGGTAATCCGCTTTCGCTCCCTAACATCATGTACACGTTGCCGTCGACACGCCACGCGATTACCCTGTTGTGGCGTGTCAAGGTATCACCCGTAGATCGGATCATATTTGCGGGTTTACCTGGTTTTGTGTGTGCACTCGCTCGTCCCGCCACGAACGCTTTCACCGCTGGGTGAACACTCCCCACATCTGCGCCTTCATCTGTGTGTGTCATCTACACGTACCTCGAAGGTGTCGTACTTGCGACGTGTCACGGTGAGGCGTGCGACGGAGTTGTTGGCGCGGTCAGTGCCAGTCTGACGTACGAGTACGGTGCTTGACGGGCAGATGTCTATCCACACTACGCCGCCGACGTCTAGCTGGGTAGCTTCACGCGCGTCGACCAGCAGGTCAGTGAAGTATGCAATGCGTAGGTCCATTAGGGGCAGGGCCGCTTTGCTGATCTCTTGGAACGCGTTGCGAAACGCATGTTCTTTGGCGTCTTCGTATGCGGTCGGTGGCGCCATGTCGTGCAGGTCAACGTATGGTGCGGAGGAGTATTCGTCACCAGACACGTCGTCGACCATAGGTGCGTGGCCTACGAACTCCGCTTGCTTTGCAGCTTTCTTGGCATCCTTGCGTGCGGTGCGCTCCTTGGCGTGCAGTCGCGCCACGATCAGGCGGCTGTTGGCGTTACGCGCCGCTTTCTTGTTAGCTGCTACACTGCGTGGGTTCTTGTAACCCGAATGGTTATTGTTTGGCATGGTGTCTCTCACTTTCTGGGGGTGTGGGGTATACGGTGCGTATACCCCTGTTGTTATTCTGTGGTGTGGTCGCTCAATTCGACCATTCGAACTGATGCGCAATCAATCACACCGTCGATCGTGTTGTATGTCATCTTGCGTGTGTCTTGTTCGCGATAGATAAGGCTCCAAGAGAGTTTATGCCTGCCATAGATTTCATGCGTCACGACAACGGGGTCCGCGGGCTTTACGCGGTATTTCATATCATAAGACCAGAATGGTCTACCTTGGCTACTGACCCATTCATTGTGGCAATGGTACTGAATAGGTGCCCCGTTGTGTTCGGCCAACAGCAACGCACCTTGCGCTTCTGGCGTCATGTCACCCCAGATCAGGTATCCGTCAGCTGTGGCGTCTGTTGATCCGGTCCGTGATACCAGTTCCCATGTTGCGCTACGGCCGTTGTATTCCCCGTCGATGGATGGAATTCCCTCGTAAGGCTCCAGCGGGTATTCTTTACCAGGCGTGTAAACGTCCCACTCACTATCAACACATCGCACTGTGTCGCCCGCGTTGTATCCCAGTTCTACGAATGTCTTGTTCATGTGTTTTCTCCTGTGGGGGTACGTGCGGCGTATACCGCTTGCTCTCGATTTGACGCGCGGACATACTGCACGGTGGTCGGGCCTTGTCCGTGACTCCACACGGCCCAGACGTTGCTGGGCAGCCCCCAGTATGCACCGCCTTTGTCGTATCCATCACCGCCGCCTTGGTGGTGCGCGACTATCGCGCGTTTCCCGTCGACGACACCGCGGATACTGCGTCCCATGGGTGCGCCGTACGCGCCAGCTACTTTTGCGAACGGTGCGAAGGTCATGCGTCACCTCCTTTGGGCATGGTCATGCCGTGCTTGAGCGCGACGCGCCGCATACCCGCGGTGAACACGGATATAAACGCGTCGTCGTCGTTGGGTCCGTCATGCGCGTCTTGGATGTCGACGCACAGCTGCATGTTATCCGCGATCTGTGGTGGTATGAAGCCGTACTTGTCAACGCAGTAGGCGTATGCCGCCAATCCCAAGACGTCGTTTGCCACAAACGTGCGGGCTTGGTCCTCGGTCAGCGCGTGGCCAATGCCGCACCGCAGCGCGCCTGACCGTGATATGTACGTGCATCCATTGGCGGCGTATCCTTGCGCGCCCTGCTCGATGATGCCCCAATACGCGGCGTTGAACACGTCCTGCGCGGTCATGTTGTCGGTGATCTCGGGTTTCTTCGATACGGTGTCGGTCATAGTGTTTCCTTCGGGTGCGCTAGCGTCACGTCGTCAAGTGATGCTGTGTTATAATGTGTGCCGATCTGGGCGGTGACGACCTTGCCCTGCATGGTCTGCACGGTATACGCGAGGGCGCTGTCCACTGTGGTGGTGCATGGCTCGCCGCCGATCATGATGTAAAACCGTGGGTTTCCCTCGGCTGACTGTGGGAGGCGACTCACGATAGCCAGTATACCTACGTGTGTGGATACGTCCTTCATTTCTTGTCCCTCATAAGCGGGTGGACGGTGAACTCCACGCCTGCCGCGGTGAACTCTGCAAGCTGTGCAGTCATGCTGTTGAAGTCCCGCACGGGGCTGGCACCATACTCCATCCGGTAAAGCACGACGCGGCCTAGCACGGGGAGTTCGGTCCAGATGATAATCTCAAATCCGTATATCTTGGGGGTCATAATGTATCTCTCTTTCTGTGTGTGGGTTAGATGGGTACGCATACGGCGGTGTTTTCTGCGCCGCAGTTGCCGCAGTCCGACGTGTCACTGCACTCGTCGCTCGCTTGCATGGACTGGGTGTCGGGGTCGAAATACACTGTGCCCTCCCAGTATATGCTGCGTGTGTTGCAGCGACTGCACTGATAATCGCACCGGTAAGCAGACCGATCGCGGGCTATGTCCTTACCAGTTTCGATGCTCGGGGTATTCGCCGCGTATACCGTGGTGGATCGCAGGCATGTCACGTCATCGTTATTGAACGCATACCACCGCATCTCCAACTCGCCGATCAGCACGAGGCAGCCGTCGTCGATGAAGTACGGCATGTCGACCGTGAAACCGAGGCCATGAATGAACGGCATCCACCTCTCGGAGTCGCGAATGTCGCGGGTGTCAGACACACCGAAGTGCGCGAGGATGGACTTGACCGTACGTGTATGTGATACAGCGGCGCGACCATCGGTGATCGGCACGACGCGCGGTTCTTGTTTGACCGGCACGACGCGCGGCTTGATGGTGTATCCATCGAGCGACAGGAGTATAACGACGTCATGTGATTGCGGAACCGTGCTGGATACCTGGCACCGGAGCCACACGAGATTACACGCCATGGTCAGGGTCGCCTCGTTGCAGTCGATGGGCAGGTTGCTGTCAGGCCCGTACAGGCGGAATGTCTGGATGGTGAACTCTTGGATGCTGATGTGAGTCATGATGTCTCTCTTTCTTTGGGGGTGAAGTGGGGGGTATACGGTACGTATACCTAGTAAGATGGGATCGGCGGGGTGGCTAGTCGTCACTGTCCCATGTGAGGGACTCGGGCTTGAAATCATCCAGCGCAATGTAGCACACACCTGTAAACCCAGGGCTCCATCGGGTTTGGCACCGTACGGACGTTGTGCCGTCCTTGCGAGGCTTGAAGTTCTGAAAACGTACAAAGTCAGGCACGGACGCTCGCAACAAGGATTCAATTTTTTGGACCCCTTCCTTGTTTGCATCCATCACAGCGTCGTCCAGTCGCTGATACCCATCGTTGTCCAGCGTAAGCTCCGGATACATATCTTTGAGCGCCGTTAGTTCGTCGAAATAATTCATGGTGTCTCTCTTTTTGAATTGTGTTCTAAATGTGTCCGCTTTGCCTTAGTTAGCGTTTGCGGTGCCTTAATTGGCGTATGTGGGTCGGGGCCGGTTTATGCGGGGTATATGCCGCGTATACCTCAAACGTATCAGAACCTGGTAATTGTCACGTTTTTGGTGGAGGTCGGAAAAGGCACCTTTTGCTGATTACCTCGGTGATGCCTTAATGTACCTACAATATAACACTATATACCACTGGCTGTCTATAGCCAACGCGATCTAATAATATTAGACACGATACGCTATGTGCTGCGGTGCGATGCATTGGGAAACCACGTGGCGTAGGGTAATATATGGAAAATATTTCGCTGTTATGTTTGCTTATACATTAGGTAGCGGGCAGAAAATCCATAAAAAACAACGTAGTAGTAGTAGAGTAAGTATCTAATATATATATATATGCCTTTACCTTTTTTATATATCCAGCTTTGTGGGAGATTTGCCTCTATCAGAACCTGGTAACT
>Ga0222644_1000407_pt1 | contig 13884 bp, 14 predicted proteins | sample AntAcemetagen291_FD_179800 | JGI IMG/M metagenome (GOLD analysis project Ga0222644, IMG submission 179800) | Saline water microbial communities from Ace Lake, Antarctica - #291 | ecosystem: Environmental > Aquatic > Non-marine Saline and Alkaline > Saline | place: Antarctica: Ace Lake...
CTCGACAGCATGACAGTAGTTCATGCGTCCCAACCATGACAGTAGTTAGTGCCTGCGCAGCATGATAGTAGTTAGTGCCTGCGCAGCATGACAGTAGTTTGTATAGGCTCAAAAATTTCGAGCGAAAAGAGACCGCCCTTGCGGGCGGTCTTGGGTTTAGACTCCAGTTATCGCGCGACCCTTGAGGGCTTTGTTGAGGGTATAGCCTTTGCCAATAAGCGCCGCTACGATACGCGGGTGAAATACGCTATCGCCTAAATATTCTGGCAACATGTCAAGCCAATTAGAAAACGCGTCAACGGATAACATGTCAGGCGCACTTTGCGCTTTTGGTTTAGCTTCGCTGGCGGGTTTGGCTTCGCGAGGTTTGACCGTGCGACCGATGTCATGAGCTTCGCGAACCTGACGCGCAGCAGCTTTTAAGTTGTGCTTGCTCATGTCTACGGCTTGCGCTGCGGTTGTGCTGGTTTCCATCTTGCCCTCTTTGCCTACTACGTTAACTACAACTTCAGTTTGTCCGCACGCCAATAGCGTCAACGTGTCACTGAATATAGCCTTGACGTTATGGTCTTTAGACAATTCTGAGCTGTACGCGCTCATGATAGCGCCGATGCGCTCGCGCAAGGGTAGCGTGGCGTCTAATTGTTCGCTGGCCATGCGCGCAGCTTCGCGCGTCTTGGACAACATAGACGCGCTCGCCGTCACTGCACTGTTAATAGCGCGTGCCACCGCTGGCAAAACGGGCGTGACTTTGACCGCAGCAGCGGGCGTGACTTTAGCGTTGATAACGGATGTCATGATAAATTTTCCTTAAACAAGTATTGGCGAAGGCGCCGCATGCCAACAAAGGTTCTCTTTTCGTTGGCATGAGTTATTATAACGCCAAACGCGCCACGTGTGCAACATAATATGAGCGTAATCCCGTGGAATTACTGGAGTTTATGACAGTAGTTCAGCGGCGCGGTCGCGAGGCGCGGACATCATGACAGTAGTTGGTGGCACCCCCACCCCCTCCACCCGTCCATAGGGGGTACCCCCCGGGGTATATGATCTGTTCCGCGTAACGCGACCCCTAATTTTTACAAGTCTATCTTTTCCACAACATCCCAGCCACATAAATTGTTTATCCAGCCACGCCCCCATTGACACACCACGAACATGTGGTACATTGGCAGCCATGAACCGCTCCATTAGCGCGGACGTATTTCTTAGGGATTTAGCTTTAGCTGTCGCAAGAAATCAGGTCGGGGCCAATGCCCCGGTGCATGAAGTGCTAGCTGCTGAGGGTATATCCCAGCAAGAATACGACGCCATAAAAACCAACCCCACGTTCACAGGGTATGTGACGACGTACGTCAATGAGCTGACCGACTCCGGCTTTTCGTTTGCCGCGAAGTGTCGACTACTTGCTGAAGACCTGCTCAAAGACAGCTACCAGATGGCTAAAGATGTCGACATACCTGCAGCAGTGCGGGCTAAGATCGTCGAGAACTTGGTCAAGTGGGGCGACCTAGAGCCGCGCAAGACTGTGGAGACACAGACTGGTGCAGGGTACAGCATCACCATCAACATACCCGGTTCCGCGCCGACAACCGCCAAAGGCATGCACATAGCCAAGGCAGATGTTGTAGACGTACCCACGATCACGCTACCCAGCGCAAAGAAGAAAGCTCTGAGCAATATCTTTTTAGATGAGCCAGAGGACTACCAGTACGCTGGGGAAGACCACCTATGAGCACACAATACGCACCGGTCGAAACTCTCGTGCCGTTTTTCTTGGCCGAAGACTTCTTGTCTCTGGTATGTGGACCAGTAGGCTCCACCAAGACGACAGCCGGTATCGTTAAGATTCTGTACCACGCTAAGCGCATGGCGCCGTGTAAGGATGGTGTCAGGCGTTCTCGCTGTGTGTGGGTTCGTAACACACGCGAGCAGCTGCGAGACACGAGCATCCCCGACGTGCTCAAGTGGTTCCCGGATGGTATGGCAGGCTCGTTCCTCAAGACCGAGTACAAGTTCTTCCTGAAGCTAGACGACGTAGAGTGCGAGATATTGTTTCGAGGTTTGGACGACTCCAACGACGTGCGCCGACTGTTGTCTTTGCAGGCCAGTTTTGCCGTGCTTGACGAGTTTCGAGAGATTAACAAGGACGTGTTTGAGGCGCTCCAAGGTCGTCTGGGACGTTATCCTGACGGTATGATGGTGCCGCATAAGCCCGAGTGGGGTAATGACGCAAAGGGCAACCCCATACAGGGCTGCGTGACTGACGACGGCAAACCCAACAGCCACTTGTGGGGGATGAGCAACCCGCCAGACATGGACACGTTCTGGGAAAAGCTGTTGGTTGACCCGCCAGATAACTGCCACGTAACGATTCAGCCGTCGGGTATGAGCCCAGAGGCGGACTGGATTCACCTGCTCCCCAGCAACTACTACGACAACTTGGCCAAAGGCAAGACGCAGGACTACGTCGACGTCTACATCCACTCGAAGTTCGGCAAGTCACTTGCCGGACAGCCCGTGTTCCGTAGCTTTGACGCGGACTTCCACGTCGCCAAGAAGCCGCTAATACCCATACTAAACGGCCTACGCCCTGTGCTTATCGGCATGGACTTCGGCCTGAACCCGTCGGCAGTAGTCGGGCAGATAGACGCGCTGGGTAGGCTGCTGATATACCGCTCACTAACGGCAGACGGTATGGGGCTGCTGCGCTTCTTGCGCACGATACTGAAGCCCGAGCTGTCGATGACATTTCCGGGCGCGCCCATCCTAGTTATCGGGGACCCGGCTGGCACCGCACGTTCGCAGACAGACGAGAAAACCGTGTATGACATCTTAGACCAAGAAGGCCTCCAAGCGCAACCGGCATACACCAACAGCATCATTGCGCGTATTACAGCGGTGGAGCAGTTCCTCAACAGGCAGGTTGATACCCGCGCTGGCTTTCTGGTAGACCCGTCCTGCAGACCGCTCATTAACGCGTTTCGTGGCCAGTACCGCTATAAGCTAAAGACCAACGGCGAGCTGGAAGACAAGCCCGAGAAGAACGACGCGTCGCACATCGCTGACGCTATGCAGTACCTAGCCCTGCACGCCGATGCGCAACAAGGCGGGAAGTTTTCCAAGCGCAAGGCACATGTTGTTGAGGAAGCTAGCATGAGCGGCTGGATATAAAGTTGGACAAAAGGGGTTGTGGGTGTAGAATCTAGCGAGGTACACCCCAACTGTGGAGGCCGTATGGCTACTAAGATCACAAAATCTAGCACCGTGTATTCCGAAAATCCAAAGATGGATACGTCTGGAATCCGTGCATCCCGCCCCTCTTACGCCTTTTTTGGCAAGCCAGCAGCGCCGACTGTTGAGACTGGCGGTAAACTGTACATGGCAGCCATTGAGCACGCAGGCGGCAAAGTCGGCGCAGCCTCCAGCCCAGCCAAGCTAAAAGAAGCAGCCAAACTTGTTGGTGAAGGTTTTGGGTGTTCTAGCGCCGTCGAGGCCGTCAAGGGCAGTCGCCACTACGACAGAGCCGACTGATTATGGCCGGACTCATCGTAGTAAAATCAAACAGCCAGCTTGACTCGGAGGACGCTGCTAAGGTGTCCGCGACACAGGCCGCCGCGCGCCAGCAGATTCCAGTATTGTCGGGCTTAGCCGGGCACGTCCGCAGGTGCTGGGAGTCAGCGCGGGACGCGAAGCAGCCCATTGAGCGAGCCATGTTGCGCGCGCTACGCCAGCGCACGGGTGAGTACGAGCCGGACAAACTTAACGAGATTCGCAAGACGGGCGGCTCTGAAATTTTCATGATGCTGACCGAGACCAAGTGTCGCGGGGCTGAGTCTTGGCTGCGCGACATCTTGCTTGACGAAGGCATGGTACCGTTTGACGTCAAGGCAACACCTCTGCCGGATATGCCACCAGACTTCACTAAGAAGGTGACAGAACTGGTGTCGAAGAACGTGATCGAGGCCATCCAGAGCAACCAGCCGCTGGACGAGGTCCTGATGGATACGTTCCGCGAGCAGGCGGAAGAAGACGTGCGCGTCAAGCTGATGGAAGACGCAGCAGACCGCATGGAGCGCATGAAGCGTCAGATCACGGACCAGTTCGTTGAGGGTGGCATGGTAGATGGCTTTAACGCCTTTATCAGCGATCTGTCTACATACCCTGCGGCTATTCTCAAAGGCCCAACGGTTCGTCGCGCACGCCAACTTGATTGGGCGCAGGACCCAGACGGCAGCTACCAGCCCAAGGTCACCGAGAAGTTGATTCCGACCTATGGTCGCGTTGACCCGTTTCGCTACTACCCTGAGCCGGGCGTCACACGCCTGAAAGACGGCTACTGCCTCGAACACCACCGCCTCACCAAAGCCGATCTGTCAGACCTCTTGGGCGTGCCCGGGTATGATGATGGAGCCATTCGCGCAGTATTGTCCGAGGGCAGCAACAACGAGTGGCTGTGGAGCGCAGAGCATACCAAGTCTGACCTTGAGAACAAGTTCAGTATCTGGCGCGAAGACAGCAACAAGTTCGACGCGCTAGAGTTCTGGGGCGCTGTAAGCGGCCAAGACTTGATAGACTTCGGCCTTGATGCCGACGAAGTGCCAGACACCGCTAAGATGTACGACGCATGTGTGTGGCTCGTCGGTCGCTGGGTTATCAAAGCGACACTGAACTACGACCCGCTAGGACAAAACCCGTACCACATGACGTCAGCCGTCAAGCGCCCCGGCGCTTTGTGGGGCGTTAGCTACCCTGAGTTGATCGAGGACGTACAGGCCATGTGTAACGCAGCGGCTCGTGCGCTGGCGAACAACATGGGTCTGGCCTCTGGCCCGCAGGTCGAGGTCAGCGTCGACCGTCTAGCTGAAGGCGAGAAAGTCACTAAGGTATACCCTTGGAAGATATGGCAGACTGTGTCTGACCCCCTTGGTTCTGGCCAAGCGGCGGTTCGCTTTAACCAGCCTGACGACCGTAGCGGTGCGCTGCTAGGTGTCTACGGGCAGTTCGCGCGGATGGCCGATGAGCAGTCGGGTATACCCGCATACGTGTACGGCGACGGAGCAGTGGGTGGCGCAGGCCGCACGGCTTCAGGGCTGTCCATGCTTATGGGCTCCGCCGGTAAAGGCATCCGCCAGACCATTATGCACATCGACTTCGACGTAATCGGCCCCATCGTGCGCGCCCAATACAACTGGAACATGCAGTACATCGACGACCCCTCGATCAAGGGCGACTGCGAAGTCGTTCCACGTGGCGCTGTCACACTGGCAAACCGCGAACAGCTCAACGTACGCCGAGTCGAGTTCTTGCAGGCAACAGCCAACCCCATCGACTCGCAAATTGTGGGCCCCATGGGACGCGCGGCTATCCTGCGCGAAGTTGCCAAGGGCCTCTCAATGCCCGTGGACGACATCGTACCTACGAACGAGTCACTGGAGGTCCGCCAAGCTCTGCAGCAAAAGCAGCAGGAGCAGCAGCAGGCCATGCAGGCGCAAGCCCCAACAGAAGCACCAGCCGAAGTCGGCGCGGACGGCAACCCACAGGGCGGCGGCGACATGGGCAATACAGTGTCAAATCAAATAACGGGCAACGGCGGCGCTTGACACAGTGCTGTTTTGTTGTATAGTTAACCAACTTTAGAGGTGTTTCAACCGTGAGACTGAAACTTTCAGACGACGAAGCAGTAATGCTCAAGCAGATTGGGAAGCAATACCCCCGCTTCCTACCTATGCTTGAGTCTATGCGCACCGCCGAGCTGGAGCTGATGGCAACCGGCACCGACGAACACTTCAGCACCTACAAAGGCCGGGTGCAGTGTCTGACCGAAATTCGGCAGATCGTACGGTCCTAACTCCTTAGCAAGAAAGCAAGGTTCAAAATGGCATTACCATCTCAACTACAAGAGCAAGTCGACAACGCGAAAGTACTCGCGGAGCAGCTTTATAGCACGGACAGCGACACTGCAGACGAGTCTGCGGGCGATGCTGGCGATGCTGACGGCGGCTCACAAGAGGACAATTCGGCTGAGTCACAAACTCAAGCAGTTGCAACCCGCGAATCTGAGTCCACTCCGGGCGAGGAAGAGAATAACAGCACGTATGCTCAACGCTGGCGTTCGCTACAGGGTGTCTACAACGCGCAGAAACGCACGTTGGACGAGACTACTAGCCGCCTGTCGAATATGGAGCAGTTGGTTTCCCAGATGCAGATGGCACCGCAGGCGAGCGCACAGCGCCCGTCGCACGTCACAGACACAGACGTCTCCGAGTACGGGCAGGACATGGTAGAGTTCGCTCGCCGCGTCACCCGCGAAGAAGTCGTGCCTTTGGCTCAGGCAGTGCAGCAGCTAATGGGTCGAATCGACCAACTTCAGGGTCTTGCACCAGCCGTACAACAGGTTGTACAACAGCAGGCTGCAACGACGCACGAGAAGTTTTACGCGGCGCTGGGTAACAGTGTGCCTGATTGGCAGAGCATCAACGAGAACCAAGGTTTTCACAACTGGTTGTTGTCTACAGACCCGATATCGGGTTTTCAACGCCAGACGCTCTTGACCGACGCGCACGACAGTCTCGACCTCCAACGTGTAGTGAGTATCTTTTCGACGTGGAAGCGCGAGAACGGCATTGCACCGGCTCCTCAGGGGGCTGCACGTCCAAACAGCGCCTCAAAACTTGAGCGGCAGATTGCACCGGGTCGCACCGGTGGAACTACGCCCCCTTCATCTCCTGAGAAGAAGCAGTGGTCTCGCGCAGCGATTGCCACGTTCTACAAAGATAAGTTGGATGGCAAGTACAAGGGCCGCGAGGACGAAGCACGCAGCTTGGAGAGCGACATCTTTTTGGCCCAGCGTGAGGGACGAGTGTCCTAAACGCCGCTTATCATTTTTTGTTTTTAGGAGTCTAAAATGGCTTTTCCAGTAAACAGCGCCAACAGCGCCGCCGCTTACACCGGCAGTTTTATCCCTGAGATTTGGTCAGCTAAGCTGATCGAGAACTTCTACGACGCCACCGTCTTAGCAGCTATCTCTAACACCGACTACGAAGGTGACATCAAGTCTATGGGTGACACGGTTAACATCCGTACCACCCCTGACTTGACCATCCGTTCGTACGAAAAGGGTATGACTCTGCAGTTGGAGCGCCCAGACAAGGCAAAAGTCCAGTTGCTTATCGACCAAGGCGAATACTTCGCTGCCATCGAAGACGACGTGGACAAGGTTCAGGCGGACATCAACTTGATGGACACATGGGCTAAGGACGCATCTGAGAAGATGAAGATCAAGATCGATCAAAACGTGTTGGCTGGTATGTTGACTGGCGTTGCCGCCGCCAACAAAGGCGCAACCGCTGGCCGTATCTCTGGCGACATCAACTTGGGTACCACCGCAGCTCCTGTAGCCGTCACCAAGACCAACGTCATCGACTTGTTGGTTGACATGGGTACTGTGTTGGACGAAGCCAACGCACCCGAGTCTGGCCGCTTTATCGTTATTCCCGCCAAGATGGCAGGTCTTATCAAGAAGTCTGACCTAAAAGACGCGTCTATTACTGGTGATGGCACTTCCATCGTCCGTAACGGTCGCTTGGGCATGATCGACCGCTTTACCGTGTACACCAGCCACAACTTAAACGTGGCTAGCGGTAAGTTCGATATCATCGCGGGCCACAAGATGGGCTTGACTTTCGCATCACAGATGACTGAGATGGAAAGCCTGCGCGCAGAGTCTACATTCGGCAACATCATCCGTGGTTTGCAAGTGTATGGCTACAAAGTCGTCAAGGGCGAAGCTCTTGCTACTGCTGTAGTAACGCTGTAAGAGGAAGGGGCTTCGGCCCCTTTTTTGGCACTGGGGCTATACGCCCGACTGTCGCAGATGTAGAATAAGGCACGGCTATAGCAGCCGTGCTTTTTTGCACACGAAGGACAAAATATGCGGTATCTCCGACATACACAAGACGGCACGATATACGAGTGGAACCCCATTCTCGCCAAAGACACGCTCTGTGAAGAGGTCACCGAAGCACAGGCCTATCCTGATCGAGCACCCGTAGCTGCTAAGGCTGTCGCCAAGCCTATCAAGAAGAAGGCCACTGGCACGGTGTCGCAGTACACCGAGGAAGACCTACTAGCCGAGGCCTCACGAGGCATGCCATGAGCTTTACCGTCGCTGACATCGTAATTGAGGCGCGCGAGCTCCTGCTCGACGAGATGACGCCATACCGGTACAGCGACGACTACATCGTGCGCAAAGTAAACCAAGTCCTAAAGCGGATGCTGGTTGTGCGCCCGGATTTATTTATTAAGATCACACCACTAACCACCGTGCCCGGGGCGCTGCAGAGCGCTCCTACGGAGTCCATGCGTTTCATGGACGTGCTGGCCAACTCGCAGGGCCTTGTGCCCAAAGAAGTAGATCAGCAGGCGCTGGACGTCATGTTCCCCAAGTGGCGTAACGGCTATACTGGCCCAACGACCATATGGATGCGCGCGCCGCGCGACCCCAACCGATTCTACGTGTATCCAGCTTCGGCGGGTGGCGAGCAGCTAACGGTTGCCTACGCGCAAACACTGCCGAACTACACGCTCGCGCAGGCGATTGAGCTAAGCGACGCGTACTTGCCAACCATCCTAGACGGTGTTTGCTGGTTGATGGAGTCGCTTGACGCTGAGCACGTCGAGTCGGGCCGCGCACGTATGTTCCAAGAGTCCTACACTACTTCGCTGGCTAGCGGCTTGTTGTCTCGTGCAGTTGCAGACACGGCTGACGGCGGCGCAAGCAAGACCACTAAATAAGGCGCACCATGCAGAAGTTTATTGATACGGCAACAGCCGCCGGGAACGGCGGTGTACTGACGCCCCTCGGTAACGCCACCGTAGACGTGTTTATCACGGGCACAACCACCCGCGCTTCGTTGTACAGCGATAACGGCGTTACTGCGAAGTCGAACCCGTTTACCAGCACAGCCACGGGAGCGGTGGCGTTCTATGCGCCGGATGATCGGTACGACATCGTCGTTACAAAGGCGGGGTTTAGTCCCGTAACCGTGGCTGACGTCATCTTAGAAGACATCGACGACAGCGTAGTAACAGACATCTCCAACGCAGCCATCATAGACAGTTCGTTTAGCAACGGCACTGTCGTCGGTAGCGCGGTTCAGAGCTCCACACTCTCTGCCAACACGATTGTTGGCGGCACGCTGGCAGGTACAACCGTCAGCGGCGTGGGTATTAGCGGCTCCACGATAGCTACGTCAGCCATTACTGGCGGCACGGCGTCCGGGGTGGCAGTCACTGGCAGCACTGTCAATAGCTCCCCTGTTGGCATTAGCGCACCCGACCGGGGGCGCTTTACCTCCGTGCAGCTTGCCTCTGGTGCGACCGGCACTATCGGCTTTGGTGAGATTCGCCTAAACACCAACGAGCTAACGCTTGACGTTGGCCTCAGCGGCGGCGTAGTGGGCCAGATGTTTGAAGAGACATTTATCGCGTTCACCAATAATACATCCACGCTAATGACCTCGGGTCAAGTGGTGTCGTTTGACGGCGTGGACAACACCAACTCTATCCCCTATGGGCGGCTGGTAACAGCTACTGACACGTACGAGCCGATGTACACCATCGGCGTGGTGACGCAAGATGTAGCGCCAAACTCCTACGGGCGGGCTACGACGCTGGGCAAGGTCCGCAGCGTCAACACCACAGGATTTCAGTTTGGTGAAGTGTGGGCAGCGGGCGACCTTGTCTACGCCAGCCCCACGGTGCCGGGCGGACTCACGAATCTCGAGCCTGCGGTCCCGAACCAACACATCCTGATAGGCGTCGTCCTACGCGTCGGCGCCACGACGGGCACGCTGCTTGTGCGCCCGTACTTGTCAGACCACCACCACTACGGCGCATTTAGCAGCAGTGTAAGCCAGACGCTACCTGCGGATAACACGGCCTCCGTAATAACGTACAGCACTACCGACATCGCCAGCGGCATCGCACTGATTAGCGCGTCGCGCATCACACCTAACCGACCCGGGCTGTACCGCCTCGACTTTCGCGCGCAGCTGAACAAGCCGGGCGGCTCAACCGCCCAGTTCTGGGTGTGGCTGCGTAGGAATGGGGTAGACGTTCCCGGCAGCACTAAGACGCTGACTGAGAAGGGTGGGCAAGGGCACGTTGTAGCCGCTTGGGGGTACACGCTCGCCGTTACGGCTGGCGCGTACTACGAGTTGGTGTGGGCTTCTGACGACGCTACGAGTATCCTCGAAGCAGCCGCGCCGCAGGCGTTCTGCCCCTCAATTCCGTCTGTAAGCGTAAGCATGCAGCAGATTCAGTAAGGCACCACGATGGCTATTGTCTTAACTCCCACCGTCAACACCACCCAGTCGATTTTGTTCGACGACATGGTGGACGATATCGCTCCATACGTCCCAGCTTGCCCCGACCCTGTAATAGCGCGCACGGCACACAAAGTCATCTCTGACATGTGCCAACGCGCCAAGGTATGGCACGAGGACTTCCTGCCGGTCGACATTAAGGTTGGGCAGGTAGCCTACCCCCTGCTGCCACCCGTGGCGAACGCCGTGTGCACGGACGTTACCTCGGCGTACACGCTTATCGGGGGACGCAAGACGGTGCTCACGTGGGAAAAGCTGACCGCCGTCAAGCAGCGTTTTGCCGACTGGCCCGAGGGCTCGAGCGGTTCTCCGCGCCACATCACTAGCGCCACGCTGGGCGAGGTGCTGCTGGCACCAGTACCGGACGCAGTCGGCACGCTGAACTTGCGCGGGTATCTCCGCCCCTCTGCTACGGCTACTGGGTGGGACTTGGACCTCTACAACGAGTTTCAGCGCGTAATCTTTCACGGCACGATGTACGACCTTATGCTGATGAACGGACGCGCGTGGGCCGAGCCAAAACTGGCAGCGCTCCACGGCAAACACTGGACGCAGCTTCTCGCCTCAGCACGTGACCGCGCACTACGCGGCTACAACACGGACGACTTAGCCGTCCAGATGCAACCTTTCGCATAAGGCACTCTATGGCTGACATTAAATTTACAAACTTTGCCCAGTCAACGCTGGCTGCCGGTGTTGACGACGAGGCGGTCACTATCGCCGTTGAGCCGGGGCAAGGCGCGCGTTTCCCTGCGCTGACCGTTGTCGGCGACTTCTTCTACCTGACGTTGGAAAACGCCTCACTAGACCGCGAGATCGTTAAGGTTACGGCGCGCTTGAACGATGCCATGACAGTAGTTCGTGGGCAGGATGGCACCTACGCGCGCATGTGGAACGCTGGTGACCCAATTGCTTTGCGCATGAACGCCGCTGCGATTGAGCAGATGTTCAACCAAGTGGTCCGCCGTGCAGATGTAGATGGCTCAGCGCTGATTCCACAGGGCACGACCGCAGAACGTGGCCTAACCCCCGCAGCAGGCTACCTTCGGTACAACACCGACCTAGAGCAGTTCGAGGGCTACAGTAACCTGACTGGTTGGGGCCGCATAGGTGGTGACGCCACTAACGCCGAGCTAGAGGCCCGCGCGGCTCGTGATGAGGCCGAGGCAGCACAGACCGCCGCAGAAGCTGCAGAAGGAGCTGCAAGCGCCGCTCAGACTGCTGCGGAGATCGCAGCTGCGTCCATCAACATCCCCAACTCGCTAGCGGGCGAAAGCGCGAACTTTCTGCGCGTCAAGGTTGACGAGACTGGGTACGAACTTGTTTCCTCTGTCGCGCGCCCCACGTTTTACGGCTTCAAGCTGAGTGCGGATAGGGCGTCGCTAGTGCACACTGTGGGTACCGACGACTACGATGTGGCGGAGTATACTACGTGGGCTATCGGCGACGGCGTCTCCTACAGTATCGTGAACAACAATCTGGTGATTAACCTATGAACATAGACATTAGCCAAATCGGGTACCGCTGGAAGGGGCTCTACAGTGAGTTCCTAACGTACAGCGATAATGACGTCGTGTACCAGAACGGCGGCGCGTATGTCGTGCGCAACGGTGTGCTTGAGGCGTTTGCGCTGGGTCAGCAGGAAGCTACAGCGACGGGGCATCTGCTCACAGGCGGGGTATCCGTTGGCGGCTTTGGCAACATGGCTCTGCACTCTAATGGCGCTGGCGGAGTCGAGTTTCGGTTCCAAGACACCCGCAATGGCACGCTAGCAACCGGCCTAGCTGACTGCTACCGCCCCGGCCAGTACCGCCAGTCGCGTCACTCTATGGCCGCGTTTATGCACGATGGCTCTATGCGCTCTTGGGGCGCGGCGGACGACGGCCAAGGCGGCGCCGGTGACGCAGGCGACATAAGCCGGACGAGTCCCACCAGAGTCGCTTTCCCCCCGTTTACTCCGCGCGTTGTCAAGATGCTCATTGTGTGGGACGTGTGGTACTACGTCGATGCTGAAGGCGGTCTTTGGCACAGCGGCGCTAACGTGCAGAACATCGCGGGGACTGGCTCACAGAACAATATCCCGACCAAGATAAACGGGTACGGCGACATCGCATCTTCCACCAAGATCGTCGATATTGTCGGCGCCATGGACTGGTATGACATACGACAGGCGTTTGCAATCGATGACCAAGGCCGCGTGTATGGTATCGGGAGCAACAACAACAACTCGCAGGGTATCACGGGCACGTCCCCTACGCCTCGGATTATCCCGTTCACCATCGACACACCTATCGCCAAGGTTTTCTGCGGCGGCGGCACCTACGGGGTTTCGGCGTTTATCAGCCGCGAAGGGCAGATGTGGACAGCAGGTGAGGATAACATGTCGCACGGGCCCATAGAGTACCCGCACCAGCTGTTTCACCCGTGGGGGTTTGACAAAGCAGTTAAGGAGGTTACCTATTCGGAGTCGGACGGCCACTGGGTCGCCGGGAACCAGTACTACCGTGGCGGCACTATTCTTCTAGAGAATGGCGACCTGCACGCGTACGGGAACAACGGCGCCCAAGTCAGCCACGGCTTCGGCATCGACTATAACGCGTCTATATGGTACAACAACTACGCGGACTACCCGCCGAAAATTCTATCTGGCGTTGCAGAAGCAGTCCTGATTACTGGCGGCTACGAACGCATGCTGGCTCGTATGACTGATGGCACTGTGCAGCACACTGGCCACGACAGCAACGGCGGCTTCGGCGGCGGCGGCGGCGACCGCACCACGTGGGCGACCATAGGCGGGTCTGCGCTAACAAACGTAGCCCGCATGAAAGCGTTCGGCGCACGGTACGGTGGTACGGCGTTCGCGCTGCGTACCGACGGCACAATGGTTGGGTGGGGCGGCAACAGCAGGGGCGCCCATGGCGTGGGGGACAACAGCAACAAGATACCAGAAGGCGGCGATGTCCTGCTGAACAAGACCATTGTCGACTTTCAGGTCACCGGTAATGTTTATGACGCTACGAGTGATTGCACGCTGCACTGCCTAACTTCGGACGGACAGGTCTACTCCTGTGGCTATGGCGGCTACGGCATCAACGGCGACGACGATTCCGAAGACACATACGTCCCCCGCCAGATCATTTTTTAAGAGGTACACACAATGGCAAGCATCAATCTAGGCAAGATCGCCTTTAGCTGGAAAGGCCCTTACAATGCCGCAACAACCTACGCCAAGCAAGACGTCGTCGAGTCCGGCGGCAGCAGCTTTATCTGCCTCCTCGACGGTACAGTGGGCGTTGTGCCAGTGGTGGGCGCGAACTGGGCCCTATTCGCGCAAGGAACAAGTAGTGTTACCACCGCCGCAGGGGAACTGATATACAACAACGGAACCGGGCTAGTCGCACTACCTATAGGTGCTGCGGGTGAAGTGTTACAGGTAGACACAGACACGCTGCTTCCTGTGTGGGGCCCCGCTGACGTACGCTCGTCTACCCGCGTC
>Ga0222644_1000408_pt1 | contig 13854 bp, 10 predicted proteins | sample AntAcemetagen291_FD_179800 | JGI IMG/M metagenome (GOLD analysis project Ga0222644, IMG submission 179800) | Saline water microbial communities from Ace Lake, Antarctica - #291 | ecosystem: Environmental > Aquatic > Non-marine Saline and Alkaline > Saline | place: Antarctica: Ace Lake...
GTTTTTGCTATATTTGAGATGTAATTTTTCTCAAAAAGATAAAAAAGGGTTCTGTCTTTTTTGAGAAAATTGAAAAAATCAATTTTTAGAACCCACCTATAGAGAATTTAACAAGTTGATAATACAGCTATTTACAAGGAAAAAATATCAATCGTGATTAGAAGTCTTCATATAGACCCTAGATTTTTCTTGATTAGCCCAAATACAGAAATCACTTTGAATATGATTTAGATAGTCCTCTTTAAAATAAATTACGGTTGACTCGTGATCTGGCAATTCCATCCAATCTGGCCCATTAACATTATCTATATCCTCAATTATATCTGCACTTTCTTGAGAATATGGAAGAACTTCTTCAAGAAGAGTGTCCTCGTCAACTATCCTAGCAAATACCGCACAATCATAAGTAAAACAAATCCACTCTGCCTCCGCATCATACAAAGCAAAGCGTCTTGCCTTTATCTCAGCTACAGTATAAGGCAGTTCAAAGCCGAACTGCCTTTCAAAAACCGGAGCTAATTCTTTTCTATTATTAGACTCTTGACTAGATAAGCTAACACTGGCAATAGCAATGACTGTAGCAGCAAAAAACTTAAGTCCATACAGCATTAACATTTCGCTTTCTTTTATATTTTCTAAATCGTTTACACCTAAATAAAAAAAAATAAAGTAAGAATGCTTAAAGTCAACAGGACGACTGACACCATTAATATTATAAGAATTTGTATCATCTTTTAGGTTACTAGAATTAGATTCTATTCATTCAAAATTTATGCTATTTGCTTCAAAAAAATAACCGCCTAGCCACTCCTTTACATTTCTTTGTTTTACTATTGTCTCTGATAAGCTAAACAGTGAAAAAAATACTAGGCTACCTCAAGGATTTTTACCGTAACCACTTCAGTTGGGGTGAGTTTATCGTAGCACTTGTTTTCATAGCAGCCTTTTGTATTTTTAGGTATTTGAACTACATTCCATACAATGATACTGAGCACTCATTGCTGACGAGCTGCTGGTACACAGCCTTCTTCGCTGATTATATATTCACTTTTCATTTTGCACTCTACTTCTTACCACTACTTTTTGGCTACTTTATGAGTAGCATATTCCATCATGAGTGGCACTTTTGGAAGAATCCTAAATTCTGGTTTCTTATCCTTTTTGCAGGAGGACTATTCGCCTTTAGAAGTACGCTCACCTACTACTTAAATGACTACCTCGCTGCTAATATATCCTATGAACATTTGGACTGGCTGAGAAGCATAGTGGGTACCGTTATTCGTGGAGGTTTCTTGTTTATCGCTATTTGGGTGTATTGGTATTTTACCGATAAAAAAGAGCAACCCTTCTATGGGTTCACGCTCAAAAACTTCAACACTAAGCCCTATTTCATTATGCTACTCATAATGGTTCCACTCATTGCTGCAGCTAGTACACAAGCAGATTTCCTTACTTCTTATCCTAGAGTGCAGAAGATGCTTTCATTAGACTTTGCTAATTCTGAGCACTGGAAGCACTTTGCTTTATACGAGGTATTATACGGATTGGATTTTTTCAGTATTGAGTTCTTTTTTAGGGGATTTCTTATACTAGCATTTGTTGGTATAGTAGGTCCTAAGGCTATACTTCCTATGGCTTATATGTACGTAGTCATCCACTGGAATAAGCCTATGGGCGAGTTGATTAGCTCGTTTTTTGGCGGTACACTATTGGGCATAGTAGCCTACTATAGTCGCAGTATCCTAGGTGGTATTATAGTACACGTGGGCATAGCTTGGATGATGGAGATAGGTGCATTTATCAGTAAGTACTTTTATCCATGAACGAGTTTTTAAGCACGGATATAAAATTCCTGAAAGGTGTAGGAGTAGTGCGTGCCGAAGTACTCAATAAGGAGATTGCTCTCTTTACATTCAATCATCTGCTAAATTACTTTCCCTTTCGCTATGTAGACCGCAGCCAGTTTTATAAAATATCTGAAATAGATCACGAATCTACCTACATCCAGCTCAAAGGAAAGATACGCCGACTGGAAGAGGTAGGACCACAGCGAAGCACCCGCTTAGTAGCTTATTTCTCTGATGGTGAACGTGAGATGGAGTTACTTTGGTTTAAAGGTGTGAAATGGATGAAAACTCAACTAAAAGTAGGTGAAGAGATCATCATCTTTGGCAAGCCTAGCTTCTTTAACGGCAAGGTAAATATGACTCATCCAGAGCTAGATACTGTGGCTAACAGAAAAAACAGTACTTCGCTAGAAGCCGTATATAATACTACTGAAATGATGAAAACCCGCAGAGTAGAAAGTAAGGCACTGCGTCAGGTAATGATTAATCTCATCAGACATGAAAACTACGCTATCCCAGAGATTTTTTCTGACGAAATGTGCCAAAAGTATAAGCTCATTCCCAGAAATAAAGCATTTCGATTCATACATCAGCCCCCTAGCCATAGACACATAGAAGCAGCACAACATAGATTTAAATTTGAAGAACTCTTTTTCTTACAGCTTCCTTTTTTAAATCAAAAAGTCAATAGAAAACAAGCGGATAAAGGAATCACTTTCAAGTCACAGAACCCTGTTTTCGAAGATTTCATAACTAACCATCTACCCTTTAGCCTCACAGGAGCACAAGAGAGAGTCCTCCGTGAAGTAAAAACAGACCTCTGCTCTGGCGAGCAAATGAACAGACTCCTACAAGGAGATGTAGGTAGCGGTAAGACTATAGTAGCCTTCCTATGTGTACTTATGGCTGTAGATAATGGCTGCCAAGCCAGTCTGATGGCACCTACAGAGATATTAGCTATACAGCACTATATCGGACTCAAAGAACTCGCAGACAAAGTAGGTATCAAGATAGGGATACTTACCGGAAGCTCCAAGACCAAGGAACGCAGGATTCTGCATGAAAAACTGCAAAATGGAGAAATACATCTACTAGTAGGAACACATGCTCTAATAGAAGACGTAGTGAAATTTAAAAATCTTGGTATCACTATTATAGACGAGCAGCACCGCTTTGGGGTGGCACAGCGAGCTAAGCTCCAAGCCAAAGGCAAAATAAATCCACACGTATTAGTGATGACCGCCACACCTATACCTCGCACCCTAGCTATGAGCGTATATGGAGATTTAGACTATAGTGTGATAGATGAAATGCCTGCTGGGCGTAAAGCTATTAAGACAGCACATCGCTTTGGTTTTGCTAGAGAAAAGATATGGCAGTTTATGAAAGAGGAGATAGCCAAGGGAAGACAAGCATATGTAGTCTATCCGCTCATAGAAGAAAGCGAAACCTTACACTACAAAAATCTCAATGAAGGCTATGATCAACTACTAGATTTCTTCCCAAGGCCAGAGTATCAGGTAGAGATGCTGCACGGCAAAATGAAGCCTGCAGATAAGGAAGCCAAAATGCAAGATTTTGCTAAAGGGAAAACCAATATACTCGTGAGTACCACTGTAATAGAAGTAGGTATAAACGTACCCAATGCAAGCATCATGATTATAGAGAGTTCCGAGAAATTTGGGCTATCACAACTGCATCAGCTGCGTGGCCGGGTAGGTAGAGGTGCAGAGCAGAGTTACTGCATCCTAATGAGTAGCAAAAAACTAGGGGCTAATGCCAAAACGAGATTACAAGCCATGGTAAGTACTACTTCAGGTTTCGAACTGAGTGAGATAGATATGCAGCTACGTGGATTTGGAGATATAGCGGGTACACGTCAGAGTGGCCTGGACCAACTCAAACTAGCGTCTCTAAGTGATGACGCTCACATAGCAGAAATGGCTAGAGAAGCTATCGTAGATCTACTTACTAGTGATCCTGAGTATAAAAATCATGAAAATCTAAAGCATTTTATGAAAAACAAGCAAGGCTATAAGGATTGGGAGAAGATAGCATAATGTTAAAACTTCATCATTCCGTTACTCTAGCAGCTTTTTCAGAGCAGTAAGATTAGCTGCAGTATTGGTTTTATGCGATTCCTCTGCTTTCATTATCATTCTACTCTTCATATCTAGCGATGTCATTTTTACTCTCCACGATATCCTAGTCTTATTACTGTCTAGAGCTTCTAATGTATAATCATCTAACCTAGAAAAAAATTCTTTCACTACACCTTCATTCACTATATGCGTGGGATCTTCATATACTTTCACCACTCTGTGCATTATCATTTCCTGCGGATAATATAAATCGTACTCAGCACTTAATTCAGTCTCAGCACCTCTAGTCTGCTTTACACTCTCTAATCCTTTCATCCACTTAATCATCATATCTGGACTACTAATAGCTTCAAATACCACTTCAATTGGAGCTTGTATATCATCATTTACCCTATACTCTAACTCTGATGGAGCTAGTAAAATCATTCCATAAAAACCTGCTGCTACGAATAGCATTATGATGCCTAGATACTTTATTATTTGCATAGTACAAATGTACTTTACATTTTATGACTTGGTAGTATGACAATTTAATGATATTTTTAACAAAATTTTAAAAAAAATAACCATGAAAAAACATCTACACCTTATCATCACTGCTATTTTCTTGTTGTTTCTAATTGCCCCTTCAGCCCACGGTCAGACTACATATGATGCTGACCTAGACTCCATATACCGAGTCAATGGAGAATACACTATGACACCTCTTCATCATTGTGACACCTTTAAATTTGGTGGTAATGTAGTAAATAACGGTACTGGAACTATCACAGACGTCTTAGTAAACATTACAAGTGGAAGTACCTTTCAAGATTCATTAAATTTTTCTTCAATATCCTCTGGGTCCGAAAATAGTGGTTTATCTTCCACTGGATTTTTACCCAGTGCCATTGGAAATTATAAAGTCAATTTAAGTACGACTATTTCTGAAACGGAGACTGATCTTACCAATAATAATGACTCTCTCCAATTTGAGATCACAGATACCATTTTTGCTAAAGACTTTGGAAATGCATCAGGAGGCGGAGCAGGATTCGCAGGTGCTGCAAACAATGCAGTAGGATGTAAATTTAAACTAAAAGAGGCTGATACGATAACTTCAATTAAATTTTATATGGCAACTGCCACTGTAGGAGATTCTGTAAGAGCTAGCGTTTATTACTACAATAATGGCCCAGGCTCATTTATAGGATCCGCTCAAACAACTATAATATCTAGTTCAGTAGGATGGTATACCGCACCTCTTTTATGTCCAGCTACGGTAACTGCAGGAGAATATTTTGTAGCCATAGAACAACTAAATACAAACAATATGGGCTTAGGAATATATAATGAGAATTTTTTTGATTCTAGTGTCTATTACGGACCAAATGGAAATTGGTTATTAATTGAAAGTATCCCTTTCTTAGTATCCCCGATGATTCGTTTAAATGTCGGACCTTATGACACCTATAGAGAAGTAAATATCACTGCTAACAAAGATACAGTATGTGAATTATCTCAGGTATTTCTGTCTGCAGATAAAGGAAAAACCTTTGCTTGGTCTCCAGCAGGTCTAGCTGTATCACCCACATCCAAAAATACTTTCTTCGAACTAACCACAGCTACAGATATTTATGTAACCGCAGACTTCGGATGCGGACTCACCGCTAGAGACACCATTACCATACAAGTAACTCCTGCTCCCTCAGGAACTATAATAGCCGATACCACTGTGTGCATAGGAGACAGTATAGACTTGACAGCTTCTGGCGGAAGTAACTACAGCTGGGTAGGTGGACCTACCAATACAGCGTGGCGTGTGAGTCCCACCACAGGACCTAGAAACTATACTGTAATCATAGATAGTACAAATGGATGTCTAAATGGATTTACGACGCGACTATCCATAAGCTCTCCAGCCGTAGTAGCTTTTGGTGATACAACAGCGTGTACAGGAAAGCCTGTAACTGTAAAGAGTAATGGAGCAACAAGTTACTCTTGGAGTGGAGGACCAGCAACACAAGAGTATACCTTTGAAATAACACAAACAGAATATAAGGTGGTGACGGGAACCAACGATAAAGGGTGCACCATATCAGATTCTGTGCTCATCACCGCTGATATATCCCCCACACTTACTCCGCTATCAGATACGGGAGCTTGCTTTACTAAGTTTGTCACCATCACTGCGAATGCAGTAGCAGATAACTTTTTATGGAGTAATGGTGATACATCTAAGGCTACAAGATTTCAAATGCTAGCGCCAAGAACCTTAACTGTAATAGCCAAAAATGCTAACGGATGCGAGGCTTATGATACACTGAGTGTAGCTAGATACCTGAGACCAAACGGAGTGATATCACCTGCTACTGATACCGCCATCTGTCAAGGTACATCACTAGCGGTGACTGCTAGTGGCGGAGCTAGCTATGAGTGGAGTAATGGCGAAAACACTGCCACAGCAAGTCTCTCTCCTACTCAACTAACTACCTATACTGTAATTACACGAAGTGCCGAAGGATGCGAAGACTTTGACGACATCACAGTATCTGTAAATCCACTACCTTTTGCTAGATTTAGCCACAAGATATTTAAGGACTCAGTAGTATTTAATAATACATCTATGCTAGCTACTAGCTACGCATGGGATTTTGGGGATGGACAGTCTTCTGCTGACTTAAATCCATTTAATATCTATGATACCACGGGTACGTATACCATTACGCTTACCGCTACAAATGACTGTGGGGATGTAGACAGCACTATCACTATAAGCGTGACTGTACCTGTAGAAATAAATAACATATCTGACTTAGCACTTTGGAAAAATGTAAATCTCTATCCTAATCCGACGGTAAGTACCCTTAACTATCGTATAGAAAACCAACTATACGGAGAGATGAATATCACTGTTATAGATATCAATGGTAAGGTGCTACAGACCGTTGCACAAACTAAAGGTGGAAACAAGATCTCTGGGACTTTGGACTTGACGAGCTATACAGATGGCATTTACCTCATAGAGTTTAAACTACATAACTCTGTGATACGCAGCCGAGTGGTGAAACACTAAATTTAAATAAAACTAGTTTGAAGAGCCCGAGTAACTTAATTTTACTCGGGCTTTTTTGTGGATGATGATTACTGCTACATATTATGGTAATACCACATCAAATGTAGAGTCCATTTGAATATCGCACCAATTAGCAACTTCCGAATTTCTCTCTTTTATCGATAACATATCTTCTCTGAATTCTGCGTACAAATCCAGTGCTGGCTTTGGCTGACACTGCACTATTTACTCCTATACTGATTCCAAAATTTACTTTTGGAAGGTCTGATTCTATATGGCAGGAGTTAAAATTAAAAGCAGCTATAAAAATTAGATACTATTTTTCATTGTTCCAAAAACAAAAAAGGAAGATTGACCTCGCGGTTACAACCTTGAGCTACTGCGTCAACCGAGCCACATACTTGCCCAGCACATCTAGCTCTATATTGACTGTATGACCCACCTGCAAGGTGTGAAAACTGGTATGCTCGTAGGTATACGGAATTATAGCTACACCAAATTTTCGGTCGGTAATATGTGTTACCGTAAGGCTTGTCCCATTGATAGTAATGGACCCTTTCTGTATGATGAGCTTTTCTGGTGCGTGACCGTTGATATCTGTAAAATCTGCTTCCATCTCAAAATCGTACTCCCAGCTACCATCTTTATCGATTGCAGACAATACTGTTGCTTTGCCATCTACGTGACCTTGCACTATGTGGCCATCTAGCCTATCGTTTAGTCGAATGCAGCGTTCGAAATTGACTTTATGTCCCACCTTTAGCTTGCCTAGGTTAGTAAGTCGTAATGTCTCATTTATTGCAGTCACCTTATATTCATCACCTTCTATCGCGACTACAGTAAGGCACACTCCATTATGGGCAACGCTTTGGTCTATTTTGAGCTCGTGAGTATACTCACTCTTAAAGGTAAAAGTAATATTGGTTCCCTTTTGCTCTATGTGCTTTAGGATAGCTATGGTTTCTATTATTCCGCTGAACATTTTTTAAAACTCAAATACAAATGACAAATACAAACTCAGTTCTCGGTACATTTTTCTTCATGAAAAAAACATTCGAACTGACAACTTATTGGATGATAGTATAGTTTAACAAAATCTCTTGTCATTTCGAGTGTTTTAAGCTCCGCTTAAAATGTATCGAGAAATGAACAAGAATTTTTTTTCTTACTTAATACTCCCGATCAATAACTCACGATTCATTCTCGCAATGTTACTAAGATCTATTCCTTTAGGACATTCTACTTCACACGCACCCGTATTACTACAGTTACCAAATCCTTCTGCGTCCATCTGAGCTACCATATTTTGGGCTCTGGTTTTTGCTTCTATCTTACCTTGTGGCAATAGTGCATACTGAGATATTTTGGCTCCTACGAATAGCATTGCACTACTATTTTTACACGTAGCTACGCATGCTCCACAACCGATACAAGCTGCAGCATCCATTGCTAGGTCAGCGTCGTGCTTTGGTATAGGAGTAGCATTAGCATCTTGTGTATTACCACTTGTATTCACAGAGATATATCCACCAGACTGCTGTATTCTGTCAAATGCACTTCTGTCTACTATTAGGTCTTTTATTACGGGAAATGATTTAGCTCTGAACGGCTCTATGAATATAGTATCTCCATCCTTGAAGCTACGCATGTGAAGCTGGCACGTAGTAGTCCCCTTCACAGGTCCGTGGGCCTCTCCATTGATAAACATAGAACAGCTACCACAGATACCTTCTCTACAGTCATGATCAAAAGATACTGGATCATCTCCACTGTTGACTAACTGCTCATTGAGCACGTCCATCATCTCTAGAAAAGACATATGTTCAGAGATGTTAGCTACTTTGTAGTCTACCATCTTACCTTTATCATCTACTCCTTTTTGTCTCCAGATTTTAAGTTTTAAGTTCATGTTATCCATATTACTTGTAGCTTCTTTGTGTCAATTTTATATCATTAAACTCTAACTGCTCTTTGTGCAGTACTGCATCACTTGGCTTACCTTTATATTCCCATGCAGACACGTAAGCGTAGTTATCGTCATCTCTAAGTGCTTCCCCATCTTGTGGGCCACCTACCTCTGCGGACTCCTCGCGGAAGTGACCACCGCAGCTCTCATTTCTGTCAAGTGCATCCTTAGCAAAAAGCTCTCCTAATTCTAAGAAATCAGCTACTCTTCCTGCCTTTTCTAGCTGCTGATTTAGCTCATATGCTCCACCTGGTACACTTACATTTTTCCAGAAATCATCTCTAAGTTCTGATATTTCAGCTATTGCTTCTTTCAGACCCTGCTCATTTCTGCTCATACCACACTTCTCCCACATAATATTACCCAATTTCTTATGGTAATAATCGACAGAGTGTATTCCTTTATTACTTACCAGACTTTCTAGTCTGTCTTTCACTTCTTTCTCCGCAGCTGCAAACTCTTTAGTATCCGTAGAGATCTTACCTGTACGTATATCGTGAGCCAGATAATCTCCTATGGTATAAGGTAATACAAAATATCCGTCAGCTAAACCTTGCATAAGTGCAGATGCTCCTAACCTATTCGCTCCGTGATCTGAGAAGTTTGCCTCTCCTATAGCGTAGCAACCAGGTATAGTAGTCATTAGATTATAATCTACCCAAACACCTCCCATAGTATAATGCACTGCAGGATATATCATCATAGGTGTTTCGTATGGATTCTCTGCTGCTATCTGCTTATACATATCAAACAAATTTCCATATTTTGCCTTTACTATATCTTTACCTAATTCATTGATACGAGCCTCTGAAGCGTCATTTTCTCCTTTAATAGTGGCTTGCTCCTCTCCATAGCGTATTATAGCTGAAGCAAAATCGAGGTAAACTGCCTCACCAGTTCCATTCACACCGTATCCTTCATCACATCTTTCTTTGGCGGCTCTACTCGCTACGTCACGAGGCACTAAATTACCAAAGGCAGGATATCTACGCTCTAGGTAGTAATCTCGATTTTCTTCTGGTATAGCTGTAGGCTTTAATTTGCCTGATCGTATGGCTGCTACATCTTCTATGCGAGCTGGCACCCATATACGTCCATCGTTTCTAAGAGACTCAGACATCAAGGTAAGCTTAGACTGGTAGTCTCCACTTCGTGGAATGCAGGTAGGATGTATCTGTGTATAGCAAGGATTAGCAAAATAGGCACCACGTCTGTGGGCTTTCCAAGCGGCAGAAGTATTACTTCCCATAGCATTCGTACTCAAGAAGAATACGTTTCCGTATCCGCCCGTACCCAGCACTACTGCGTGTGCGGAATGTCTTTCTATTTCCCCAGTCACTAGATTACGAGCGATGATACCACGGGCTTTGCCGTCTACCACTACTACGTCAAGCATCTCGTGACGGTTAAACATTTGTATTTTACCTCTCGCTATCTGACGATTCATAGCAGAGTATGCACCTAATAATAGCTGCTGACCTGTCTGCCCTTTAGCATAAAAAGTTCTAGATACAAGTACTCCACCAAACGAGCGATTATCTAATAACCCTCCGTAGTCTCTAGCAAAAGGAACACCTTGAGCTACGCACTGATCAATAATATTAGTAGAAACCTCTGCAAGTCTGTGTACATTAGCTTCTCTACTTCTATAATCTCCCCCTTTTACAGTATCATAAAAAAGTCTGTAGGTCGAGTCTCCATCACCTTGATAATTCTTAGCAGCATTTATCCCACCTTGAGCTGCTATGGAGTGGGCTCTACGTGGCGAATCCTGGTAGCAAAATGCTTTTACATTATACCCTTGCTCTGCGAGTGTAGCAGCTGCACTGCCTCCCGCGAGACCAGTACCTACTACTATTACGTCTATATTTCGCTTATTGGCAGGGTTTACCAAATTCACTTTATCCTTATAGGTCTTCCACTTATCTTTAATGGGACCTGCTGGTACTTTTCCGTCTAATGTTGACATATATATGTAATTAAAATTTGGTTAATGTAATAAAAAATGAGTTAGGGCTACAAGGACAAAACCTGCAGGCACAGCTATTGCAAATACATTTCCTAGTTTCTTTATAACAGGAGTATACTTGGTGCTGTTGTATCCTACAGACTGAAATGAAGACTGAAATCCATGCAAAAGATGTAATGAAAGCATTACAAAAGAAAACAAATACAATCCTACTCTGATGGGCTGCCCTGCAAACTTATGTACTAATTCTTCGTAATATCTATACTCATCTGCTCCAGGAAGCATTCCACTCATATCGCCGTTTATATATTTAGTATTGATTTCTGGAATCCAGAAATCATAAAAGTGTAACGCTAAAAAACCTAGCACTGCTAATCCAGAGATAATCATATTACGACTCATCCAAGAAGCGTTTGCACTACCTCTATACATAGCATACTTCACCTCGCGTGCCTGATTATTCTGATACTCCAAATACATTCCCCACACAAAATGAAAAATAACAGAGAATATAAGTACTGGCTGGAGAGCATACTGGACTATAGGATTAGTACCCATAAAATGAGAAACCTCATTAAATAAGTCTGCACTAAACACAGACATCATATTTATAGACAGATGCTGTAGCAAAAAGAACATTAAAAAGAAACCTGTGAGTGCCATTATCACTTTTCTTCCTATACTTGTTAAGCCTTGATTTTTGGTTGACATATTGATTACTTATAAAACCACAAATTTAACATAGTGTTTAGAAGGTGCTCAACTTTATTTTGATATTAAAAACGTTCTAAATAAAAACCTGCAAGTATTGCTCAAATCGACGCATTTTTAACACGACTCTGTATCTATCCCAATTTTAAGAATACTTATGAAGCTTGTTACTTTTGTTTTTTTGCTAGATCCCACCTAAGAAAGACTTCATTCCATTAACAAAGCACGCCAGAATTGGCTGTATAATTTTTATCAAGATTACAAATTTATGCTGCTTCAGATTTACTACTAATCTCTTGGTTGCCGATTTTTTATTCCAGAATATCCAGTCTAAATCTTTTCACTTTTCTCCAAATTCACTAGCATTTGATTTTAAAACTTAAATTCCAAAAATAACAGAATACTATTTCAACTATCTACCACAACAAATATTACATATTCAAAATTTAACTTTTCTAAGTACGGTTATGAAGTAACAACATGAATATGCTCATTTCAATTTTTAAAAATTCAAATCGAACACTTTTCATATTTTATACATTTTTCTTTCTTCATAGTTGAATTTAATAAAATGTTAAGTGAACTTTGCCCGCGATGTATAAGATCCTAAGAAGTCTGTTTTTTTTAATGCCTGCCGAAAAGGCTCACTACACCACTATGAGTCTCTTCAAAATCGTGAGTAAATTGCCTTTTGTACAAACTATGTTCCGATTTGAGTCAAAATCCACCACTCTAGACGGACTGACTTACAAAAATAAAGTAGGCTTAGCTGCTGGATTTGACAAAGACGGGAAATTTCTAAATCAGCTGTACACACTTAATTTTGGATTCATAGAAGTGGGAACTGTAACACCAAAACCACAAAGTGGCAATCCAAAACCACGACTTTTTAGACTTACAAAAGATCGAGCTCTGATCAATAGACTTGGATTCAATAATGAAGGACTCAAAGCACTAAAAAACAGACTCAAAGCTTTTCGTAAGCAGGAAAGAGACTGCGATATGCTCATAGGTATAAATATAGGCAAGAATAAAACTACACCTAATGAAAAAGCCGTAGATGATTATGTGAAATGCTATGAAGGCTTATATGACTTAGCAGATTTTTTTATAGTAAATGTGAGTAGTCCAAATACTCCAAATCTGCGTGAGCTTCAAAATAAAGATGAACTAAAGAAAATCCTCAGTGCACTGATAGCTATCCGTGAGAAACAAGAAAAATGGAAACCCCTTTATCTTAAGATAGCACCTGATTTAGCCTTCGCACAACTGGATGAAATCATAGATCTACAACGCGAAATAGCCTTTGAAGGATTAGTAGCTACGAATACAAGTATAGATAGTTCACTTCTGAAGCGAAGCAATAAAGTACTAATATCTGAAATAGGTGCAGGTGGCATAAGCGGTGCTCCTGTGCTTGAAGTGTCTAACTCTTTTGTAAAGTATATCCGCTCTAAATCTGATATGACCATAATAGGCGTAGGAGGAATAGAAGATGCAGCAAGTGGCCAATCTAAGTATGATGCCGGTGCTGACCTTATCGAAATCTATACTGGCTTTGTGTACTCTGGTCCATTACTAGTGAAGGAGTTAGGATCGCTCTAAGCTATAACTATTAATCAATCATTATTTTTTATTCTTCCACTTGATGCTACTTTTTTTTTATATTTATTCTTTTACATTTTGCCATTTACCCCTAATCATACATACCAATGTGATTTCTCTGCTACTACTGACTCCACAATTATTTAATATAAAAATCCTAGACATTTTCATCTAGTGGAAAATGCTTAAGCTATTCAAAGAATAACATTTAAAATAGTAAATAAACATCAAGGATAAATTGGCTTAGCAAAATTATACCTCCCATATATATATTGGTTAATCTTAACATATATCCAGTCGTTACTCTAATCTTTCCCAATACTTGATAAACAGGTAATCTATACCTAATTCCTTATCCAATGCTAGTTAACTGACAGAAGACCACTTATAGAGAATCGATCTCTTTAAAAACTAATAAGCTTATTTTATGATGCAACAAGCTGCTTACTTTGAATCAAACTTAACTTTTAACGACCTATTCTATGTTGACAATTTTAAAATATAGAGGTGACCCTTTAGATGCATATAAAATATTACCTTATGAATCAATAAAATGGTAAAGATATGATCAATTTTGAAGGGCAGAATGCTCAAGAGTT
>Ga0222644_1000409_pt1 | contig 13842 bp, 21 predicted proteins | sample AntAcemetagen291_FD_179800 | JGI IMG/M metagenome (GOLD analysis project Ga0222644, IMG submission 179800) | Saline water microbial communities from Ace Lake, Antarctica - #291 | ecosystem: Environmental > Aquatic > Non-marine Saline and Alkaline > Saline | place: Antarctica: Ace Lake...
CTTTGGCGAATTGCCAACATCCTATTTTATTTTGTAAGGGGAGAATATGACAATGACAAAACTTGAAACACCGGACGAAACAAAAGACCGCATCCAAAAGTTAATCGCGGGATTTGAAGCGCGTTGCAATGCGCAGGGCCATGAATGGGAACCGTCAATCTTTGGCGGCCATTACTGTCGAGCGTGCGGCGCGGCCAGCTTTGCACCTAAGTCGGCTGCCTAACCCTGCGCGGCAAGCCAATCGTTGAACGCTTGCCACGCAGCATCGCAGCCCAGCGCCACACAGGCAAACGCGCCCGCCTGATGCGCTGCTGTTAGATATGCGACCTGTCCCGGCTGCCACGTGCTTTTGGTGCTGTCACGGCGCTTTAATTCACAAACAAACGTCACACGTCCGGGCAAAATAATGTCAGACGCGCCGGGGGCCATGCCTTCGGCTTTCTGTTTTGACATGCCGCCAAACTGCCCCCCGCGTAGTTGCTGTTCGTTGCGCGGGTGAACAGCAAGCAGCCCCCAACTATCGGGATATTGCGTGCGCAAGCGATTGAAGAACGTCACCTGTTCAACGCTTTCCGTTGCGCATTTACTGCGAAAATCGGTGTCACCATATACACGGAAGGACAGGTCATTTAGTTTCATTCTATCACCTCGACATGATCCGGCTCGACATCGTGCGGCCTGTCGTAACCATAGACGTTGTAAAATCCGCTGGCCGTGTCTTTGCGGTAAGTGATCGTCTTAGGGTCGCCGCCTTGCGTTGCTTTCTGGAACGCAATCCACTGGCCTTGCTGTTTTGTGTAATGACTATCGGGGCTGAACCAGATTGAAAACGACCGCCACGGCGTGACAAAATCCGCCCGCACTGTCTTGTTGCCTTTTTGCGAAATGCCCTCGCGCGAAACCATCGACACAATTTCATCTGTTTGCATTTCAGTCGGGGTGCGCTTAGTCCGCTTGAAATCCATCTGCAATTTCTCGTTAGGATCAACAATTTCGGCTTTGCACTCGCAGCAATAACGCGCCGCTATATCGTTTGCAGTGCCGCAATGCACACATTCCTTGCTTGTCCATCGGTACTCACATCGTTCATACGTGCCAAGCGGCCCCGTCTTTTCTTGGTTCAAGCACCGGCGGCCATGATGACCGGACAGCGGGCCGTAGTCCGTCATAACCCGATTGCCGTCCAGATCAAGACAGTAGCCGGCAACGTCTTTGTCATAGTCCACATATTTAATGTTGGTCGAAAACCTGTTTTCATAGCTGCACGTTGGGCAAACCGCTGGTGCCTTGCCCTCGCCCGCCTCTTTTCCCGCCTTAATTTCTGGCGCAAACAAATCACCGTCGGGGCAATGATCCTCAATGTTTGTCGTGTAATCCAAAACCAAGCAATTCGGCTTGTTTGTGTCCAAGCGCAGCCCGCGACCGATGATCTGTTGCAACAGCCCGACGCTTTCCGTCTTGCGCAAGATTGCAATAACATCAACGTGCGGGGCGTCGAACCCGACGGTCAACACAGACACGTTGACAAGATACTTTGTTGTGCGCGATTTGAACGCTGACAAAATCCGCTTGCGTTCACTTGCTGGCGTTTCACCCGTCACAAGCGCAGACAAGCCCGGCGGCAGCGACGCTATGACCTCGTTTGCGTGTTGGACCGTTGCGGCGAAAAACATCACACCGTTGCGGTTGGCAGACTGCGCAACAACATCCGCAACAATTGCAGCCGTCTTGCGTCCGTGTCCGTGATATGCGCGATCAACGGCTTGGCTGTCGAACTTGCCTTGACCATTGGCTGTCAGGCTGGCCGTGTCATAGCCTTCTGTGCCTGCGGAACCCAGCACGGGCCTTGTTAGAAAACCAAGGTCAATCAGTTCAGGCGCTGTGATCCGGTCAACTAGAATTGGAAAGTATGGGTCGCGGGTTGTTTCGTCGCTGTTGACCTTTCCGTCCGGCCACTGGCGAAAGATGTAACCGCTTCCAAGGCGGTATGGCGTCGCTGTCAGGCCAATCACGCGCAACATCGGGTTGCCGTCGCGCATCGCGTCAATGATGCCTTTAATGGTGGGTGTCAGGCCGTGCGCTTCGTCAATAACAACCGCCGCATAGCCTGACTGAAATCGGCTAATCCTGTTTTTTACGGTCAACGGCGAACCGAAAACCACGTTGTGTCGCAGGTCTTTTGCGCCCGCGCTTGCGCTGAACATGCTGGCCTTGTGACCGCTGGCTGTGTATTTCTGGCGGTTTTGCGTAACCAGTTCGGCGGAGGGCGCGAGGCACAGCACCTTTTTGCCTGTTGCACCGTGAATTGTTTGCGCAAGCGCCGCGATGACATGGCTTTTGCCCGCGCCCGTTGCCGCCTCGATCAAGCAAGGGTCAACGCTGGTCCGCATATGCAGCCACGCCGCATCGTGCGCATCCTGTTGGTATGTCCGCAGGGTCATCGAAATAAATCCTCTTGCTGTTTTCTTTGTTGCTGTGTTGCGTCCCGCGCGGCCCGCGTAAAATCACGCTTGCGCAAGCCCGCTAGGTTAATAATGTGCAAAGCCCGGACAGGGTGGACCGCTTGCAAGCGGGCAAAAACGGCGGCGTGTCGTGCTGCCACCGCTTCACATTCATCCGCTGTTTGTGCCGCAATCAATTCCGCGATGATCTTATTCGCAGCATCGTTTGCGCGGTCCTCCTGTTCCGGCGTCACTTTAGCTGCCACCCCTCGCTTGCCTTGCCGCGCCATTGCTCAAGGTCCGCATCTGGCAACAACACGCCAATAGCTTTTGCATACGACACAGACCCCTTGCGCTTCACAAGGGTAAGATTGCGCCCGCCTATAACCGCGTCGCGCTTGCCGGACATTTCAACCATGCGGGCCACAATGTCTTTTTTGCGCGCGCTGGCGTTGTCAATCGCTTCGGACAGTTCGTCATATTCCGTGACCAGCTTGGCAGCTTCGGGCGTGTCGTATTCTTGACGCTTTGGCCCCACAAAGTCGGCAGGATCGGCGGCTTTGGCGCGTTCCCATATTTCGCGCAGGATTGGTATGTTTTTATCAAGCCATTCGTCATCCTCCCACACTCTTTCAACCATAGTTCCGTTTGGCGACCACTGAAAGAAGTCGCACCAATCGCGACCCGTGCAGCAAAACATCTGGATTTGCATCTGCGCGTAGTAATGCGGTTGATCTTTAATTGACTTAAAAATTGGCGGGTTTTCGTTGCGCTTGCCAAATGGGCATTTTATCTCAAGCATCCCATATTTGCCAATCAACCCGTCGGGCGACGCGCCTAGCCAATCCGCATATGGTGCAAAGGCTAGATCATTAACATCATACCCCGTTTCCATGCAGTATTCCACAAGCGCACCGGCTTCGTGAAATGTGCCGTATTCCGTTGCGACGTTGCCCACAAATTCCGACGGCATCCCGTGCATTGACCGCACAAGGCTGCGAAACCCGTCCGCCTCGCTTGTGTGCGGTGACAGGCCAAGCAATGCACCCGCACCGCTTGCCGTTATCCGCCCCGCCCGCGCCGCAAACCATTCAGGTGTTCTTTGTTCCATCACCACTTGTCCCCAAATACTTTTGCAAAAGCTGCGTTCAAGATCGTGTCCATTTCTTCGCGTGTCATTGTGTTTTCCTTTGTTGCTGTTGACCAACGGCGCGTTGATTGTGCGCCGCTGGTTTTGTTGCGTTAAACCTAAAACGGTATTTCGTCAGAATCAGCAGACGACCCGCCGCCATATGTGCCGCCACCGCCGCCGCTTGCAGGTGCTTGGCTTGTCTTAGGCAAAGGCTCGTTGCTGATCTGCAACGGCTTGTCAGACGGCGAAACCGCCCCAACCCAATTGCCCGCCATGTCCGTTCCATCGCTGCCACGGTTCGACCAGACCATCAACTTAATCACCATCGGTTTGTTAGAAAGGTGCAGCGTCAATGTTTCGTTGGTTGGCTGTTCGCCGTTGCGGGTAAGGTTGCCGCCAGCGTTTGCATCAATAGCCGCCAGCATCCGCCGCGCTTTGTCGCGCTTTTCAAATGCCTTGCCTTCGCCTTTTTTGCTAAGTACGTCTGGGTCAAAGTCAGTCGCCCAAATTTTGTGGAAAACCTTGCGGCCCTTGACAGCTTCGGGCGCCATGACAGACCAGCGCAATTCGATATATGCTGGGCTGTTTTTGTCGTCCCTGTTTTTGTTGGTCCACTTGACTTCGTCGATAATTGCCAACACGTCCGAATTGTTCGGAATTGGCGCCATTGATCCGCCTACATCAAAATCTTTTTCCGTATCGGCTGCGGTTTTTCCGTCTGATAAATCCCAAAAGCTCATTGTGTTGTTTCCTTGTTTTCTGTTTCTGTTTCGGTTGTGGTTTCGGCTGTGTCTTGATCTGGCGCGGCAAATCCGGTCTGCGGTTCGCCTGTCGGGATAAACGCGGCAAGCGGGTTGACGCCCAACTTGACAGGCACGGGCTGCGTAATGCCATATGCGTTCTTTGACACGTTGTTAGCTGTCAGGTGGCAAACCAATTCGCGCCCGTCCATGCTGATTGCCCGCTTGCGTTCACCTTCATCGCCTTTGACGACCATCTGTTGACGTAAGAACCCAACGGCGTCCACGTCGTCAATATATGGTGGCAGCGATTTATGATGCGTCATCCGCAAAGAATAGCGCGAATAATCCTCACCATCGGGCGGTGACACGTTGCCGATTTCTGCGTGGGCAATAAAGACAACATTCATTCCGCGTTTTTGGCGAAGGTGTTCTGCGGCTTTGCGCACCCGCTGGTGCATTGATGACAGCGCGTTAAAGCCAGCACCGTAACCACCAAGGCACGAATTAAGCGCCTTTGCCTTTGGATCGCTTTTCAGCACGTCTTGCACAAAGATACGATCAAGCGCAGACACGGTGTCGAAAACTACTGTTTTGTAATCGTGTTCATCGCGCAAAAGTGCGATGATCTGTTCCCAAAGCTGATCGGAATTTTCAATCAGCGGCAACGCGCTTGGGCGAAATGATGCGGGGATACGCGCCACACCATCCTCTGCGCGAATAAAGATGGGCTTGGGAAATGATGCTGCAAGGCTGCTTTTGCCCGTACCCGCATCACCGCAGATTGATATGACTTGCGGTCCCGATGTCGGCACTGTTGCCTGATCTAAGATACTCACTTTGTTTTTCCTTTGTTTGGCGCATTGGCCCGTGCGGCGGGTTCGCACTTTTATCCCGCAAATCAGGTATTGCACTTTATGCTGGCGATGTGCAATACCTAATTTAAGGAATACAACAAACAAAGGTGCAATATGCTATATCTAGACGAAATAAAAGCGAAGCTACAAGATCGTGTGCTTGTAAAGGTTGCGGCAGCCACAGGCTTGTCGGTTAAAACAATTGCAGACATCCGCGACGGCAAGCAGGCCAGCCCGCGCTACGCCACTATATCAGCCTTGTCCGATTATTTGTTGGGGGTGCGTGGATGACAATAACAAAAGAAAGGCGCGCGGAATTGCTATGGCTTGGCCTAAGTGATTGCGCAACGATAGACAAAAAAACAGCCGTGTTGACGGTTTCGGAATGGTTGCAACATCATGGGGCCAGCTTTCCAGACGTATCTATGTTTCCTGAACAGGTCCGGCGTGACGCAATGTTTTGGGCGGATCTTGCAAGCCCGGACGAACTGGCCGCATACTTTCTTGCGTCTGCGCTGAAATTGAAAGAAACTGAAATGACAACAAAGCAAACAAAAATCACAATGGCGGAATGTTTTCGGCGTCTAAGTGACGACGACAAAGCCGCCTTTATAAATTGGGCAGGTGCGCAGGTATGACAGAAAAGCTAAAGGTTTTAGACCTATTCAGCGGCATCGGCGGGTTTAGCCTTGGCCTTGAACGCACGGGTGGGTTTGAAACGGTTGCTTTCTGCGAGATTGAACCGTTCCCGCGTAAAGTATTGGCGAAGCATTGGCCGGAGGTGCCGCAGTATGAAGACGTTACCAAACTCACAGGCGACATTCTTAAGCGAGATGGAATTTCCGTTGATGTCATCACAGGCGGTTTCCCGTGCCAAGACATTAGCTGCGCTGGAAAGCAAGCTGGCATCAAAGAAGGAACCCGCAGCGGATTATGGTCCGAAATCGTCCGACTTATTGGCGATTTATCACCCCGATACGTCATCGTGGAGAACGTCGCAGCGTTGCTTAGTGGCCCAAGTGAACAAAGAGGGGGATGGTTTGGCCGAATTCTCGGAGACTTGGCCGAGTGCGGGTATGATGCGGAATGGGAAAACATACCAGCAGCAGCCGTGGGCGCTCCCCACCGTCGCGAAAGGGTCTGGGTTGTTGCCTACCCCCAACGCGAGGGACGGGAAAGACTTGTCACGCACGACAGCTTTTTTGGCTGCGAGGTCGAGGCATACCCCTTCTCTTGCTACGGAAGCGTTGAACGTGGCCGTCCCATGGTATCAGGTTCGCTTCCTTTACGAACTGGCGATGGGCTTCCCGTTGCGCTGGACAGATTAAGAATTAAAGCAGCCGGCAACGCCGTTGTGCCGCAAATCCCCGAACTAATAGGCCGCGCAATACTTGCCGCAGAGGAAAACACATGACAGACAGCAACATATGGAACATGGCGGACTATGCGCCAAAGGGTGAAAAAGAGTTTGACGAAAGGAAATATGACAGCGACGCAGAAAAGCGGGTCGCGGCAATCGCAGAATATGACGCAATAACGCTGAAAACGGATCAAGATTTCGGGCTTGTGCAGGACGAATTTCGCAGCCCGCCCGAACACGTGGAGGTCGACGACGGGCTAAACATGCCGCTGGACGTGTCGGCGGTGGATCTGCTAACGCCGCCGGGCTTTGTCGGGCAGGTGGTGGACTGGATTGACAGTCAGTGCCGCTATCCGCGCAGGCGCTTGGCCGTTGCGTCTGGTCTATGCGCAATCGCTAACATCGGCGGCATGTCACATGAGGACGAATTAAACGCGGTCACAGCAAACATGCTGGCCTTTTGTGTCGCGGCGTCATCCACGGGGAAGGAAGCCGTTATGCAGGCTTTTACAGAACTGCACATCGCGGCTGGTATTCAAGGCGCATTGCAAGGCGGCATTAAGTCGGAACAAGAAATCACGCGAAATCTGATCGAACACCAAGCCGCGTTTTACAACATCGACGAAATTGGCATATTTCTTGGCAAGGTTCGCAACGCACAAAAGCGCGGGGGGGCGTCTTATCTCGAAGGCGTATTTGCGATCATTATGAACGCCTATTCAAAAGCAAACAGTCGCTTTCTTTTAAGCGGTGACACAAAGCGGGAATTGCGCAAGATATATGTGGGCCAGCTATCCAAGGCGCAGGACAATGACGACACGGACAGGATCAGGGAGGCCGAACGCATGTTAAGCATGATTGACAGCGGGCTTGAGCGTCCGTTTTTGTCGCTGATCGGGTTCACAACGCCCAGCACATTCGACGGCATTATGGACGGCGAAACCGCCACCCAAGGTTTTGTCGGGCGCGCCATTATTGTGAACGAGCGAGACATCAACCCGCGCGCGCGCAAGGGGTTCAAGCGCAAAGAAATGCCGATGATGATGGCAGGCCGTTTGGGCGTGCTATACGGTAACGAGGGCGCGCGGGTTGAACACGCGGGCAAACGGTTTTTGGTCAAGACGGACGACGACGCCGCCGCTGCGTTGGTCAACATCAACGAATGGCTGATCGACTATGCGGATCACATGGGCGAGAAAACGGGCGAGGCGTCTGTTGCAATGATCCGGCGCGGGTACGAACTTATCGCCAAGGTCAGTTTTATTCTGGCAATTCCGGACGGGCGCAGGACGATTGAACATGTGCGCTGGGCGCTGGCTTATGTCAAAGATGAAATGGATTTCAAAGTCGCGCTGGTTTTTGCAAACGACAACCAAAAAGACAAGCCGCAAGAGGCATTGGCGGCGCGGCTGATGGGCTACATTGATGCGGACACGGGGGCGTCAACAAACGTCTTGTCGAGCCGGTCAAAGGTGGACAAGGTGACAATTGAAACCATGATGCTGGACCTGCAAGCGCGCGGAATGGTCAAGAAAGTGGCGACCGGGCGAACGTACAAAAAGGAAAAGGTGTTTGTCTGGCGCATGATTTAGGTCCGCGTCGGCCATAAGACACTATCTTGCAAAATTCGAGAAAGCGGGGCTATTGCCTCGCTTTTTTTGTTTACGGGCTGCAATGTTAAGAAAGATTTTTCCATTCTAACTTTGAAAATAACTTTAAGACTTTGATATATATAGGAAAAACTCGATCTTGCTAAGTTACGAGTTAGAATCCTAATAACCCATAAATAGCCATAAAAAATGACCTATACACTACCCCCCCCCCCTCTCTCTCTCTCTCTCTCTTAACTTCTAGAATATCAAGATCAAGTATTTCCTATATTTTTCAAGAGCTTAAAAGTTATCCCAAAGTTAGAATTTGCAAATCTTTCTTAACATTGGGTTTTGGGGTTGCTATGGCTAGTTTAATAGATTAGACCTTGGTAATGCTAAACGAAAAAGGAACAAAACAAATGAAGATTGATAAAAACATCCCTGTGCCTCCTTCAGCCGCAGGCAGGCCCAACAAATATCAATGGCGAGATATGGAAATTGGTGACAGCGTGTTTTTTGATAATGAGCCAAAGGGCGCTAAGTCAAAGCCGTCAACAGGCGCATATGTTTGGGGGCACAAGAACAACATCAAGTTCGCAGCACGCAAGGAAGGCAGCGGGGTCCGCATCTGGCGCACAGCGTAGGGTGGTTATAGAAACACAAACAAAGGAACGAAAAAAATGACAAACTACAACGACGGACAATGGCACGGATGGAACGGCGGGGAATGTCCTGTGTATCCTGAAAGTATTATTGAGATTGTAAGCTGCGGCGCTAATTTTATTAGAATGTCAGCTAGCTACGGCGCATGGGACCATCCCACAATGCAATTGATTGCCTTCCGCGTCATCAAAGAACACAAAGGGCCGCGCGATTTTTGGATCAGTGAATTGAGTGGGGACGTTTACAAAACTAAAGCCCCGCTTTGCATCCACGTCCGCGAGGTCATGGAATGAAGCAGACAGCCAAAGCCAAGGAACGGGCAAACGTCAAGGCGGGCAACATCGCGGTGCGGGGCTGGATTCCGCTTGAAGATTGTCGCAAGTTTGACGAAATGACTGAAACCGCAGAAAAAGCAATTGAAGAAAAGGAATTGAAAAAATGAAAAATGTAATTGGACTTGTCTCAATAGTTGTAATGGGCCTCATGGTAGCAGGATGGGTTAAAAACCTCTTTGCATTGATTGGATCAAACTTTGACCCAATCACAGGCGAGGTAATGTTGCGCGTTATTGGCGTGTTTATCGCACCAATCGGTGCTGTGATGGGGTGGTTCTAAAATGCAAACTTTCCTAACCCGCACAGTGCAGAATATCTTTCCATTTAGCACGCTACCGCCAATTGATTACACAAGCCATGAGGCTACCGTAGCAAGCCTTGAGGCGCGTAAGGCATACGCTAGGGCGCAAGCGGTGCCTGTTGTGCGTCTAAGCGCCCCTACAATGCCTGTCGCGGTTAACGCAAAACCAAAAGCGAGAACTGCCGCCGATGTCGTGCGCAAAATGGAAGAACGCCGCCGTGCGGTTGCCAAGCTGGTCGCGGCAGGTGCAACCACAACAGAAATCGTTAAGGTTCTGGGCGCATCTAAAAGCACGATCCGCACAGACTGCATCACTCTTGGCATTGAGCCGGACGAAAGGATGCCGCAGATCGACCCAAACATCGGCGTGTTTTACCGCGAGTGCGCGGCTAAGGGTATGACAAAGAAGGAAACGGCAATCGCAGCCGGGGTGTCGCCTTCGTCGGTGTCGATCTGGTCCGCCGCAAATCCAACGTGCGTGTTCGGTGCAAGGTCATATGCCATGTTGAAGCAAAACGCACGCAAGCAAGCAAAGGACAATGACAATGAATAAGACATTCGCAAAACTAGGGTACAAAGTAGGCGATACGGTGCGCTGTATAGTTGGAGACGGTAATTACCCATATAAGTTTGACACAAAGTACACCCTTGAAACCTTTGAGCAGGTGCCAGTAATCAAAGGCGGCTACAATGGCCACAGCGCATCATGGGAACTGGTATCACGTGCAGGATCAACGGAAGCAGATGACAAATACCTGATCTGGGGTGACATGACGCCAGAGGCGCAAGGGGCTTTGCTGTTGGCCGCGCATAATGGGGCATCCATTCAAGATTTTGACGGAGTTGATTGGGGCGTGTCTGTTTTTACAGGATGGTATTACCACGTAAAATACCGCGTAAAGCCTGCGGACCCTGTTGTTGTGACGCATGAACTCTTTGGCAAGCATGGGTTTTTCTGGAGTCTCATCGCACACAAAGGCGACACACACAAGATGACCTACAACACGATTGACGGTGTGATTGATTGTGCGTCGGTTAAAATGGTGGAGATTGATAAGCCTTGACACTATCGCAGGAATGATGCAAATTAGGTGCATGGATCGTCATTGTTCCTTTCTTTGTTGCTAGTGGCCCGCTTTTCCTCCCAGTTTGGGCGGGCCGCGACAAAACCTCCCCAAATCAGGTAAGGCCAGCACTTGACCACAAAAGCGCAGCAACTACGCAACAAGCGGGGGCAATCAACGCCACAGGCCGCAAGCAAGCCGTCACAGGGCATTGTCGCATCATTGGGTCACAACCATACCGCAACGCCAACAAACGAGCGTATGGCGCGCGGTAACTGGGCATCACCAAGCAAAGACACAGTTGGGCCATACGTTGACAGGTCGTGCGATATGATCGGGCGGTTGCTGGTTCAAGGCATCATCACACCACAGCAAGAGCAGGCAGCCCGCGACTTTTCGCAGGTCTATGCGGACTATAAGGCTGAAATCGGCATTGCGGAAAGCAAGTCGTGCCTTGCCGTATCGTCGGGCGGGTTTGACAGTGGCGATGGGGATCCCGAAGTATATAAGCGATACTACGCCATGCGCGACAAGATCGGGCGCGTGCGCACAGCAATGCTGCAAGACGAATGTTTCAAAATGACAGATGACAGGCCGAACAGCATCCTAGCCCTGCGCGATGGGCTGGATCGTTTGGCGGGTTGACTAACCGCTAAAACGTGCTATTTATTGGGGTGACTAATTGCGTTTTTTTATGTCGGGTTGGGGAAGTGGCATCCCGTCTGGTTCATACCCAGAAGATCGTCGGTTCGAGTCCGACACCCGCAACCAAATTGCGTTTGATGTTGTGTGACAAAATACGGGGACATTGGCAAAAACGTGGCGTGGCCCCACAGCAAGCCGCCAAGGTCACACATCATGAGGCGCGGCACGAAAGCGGAGTGTTGCCTGTCGCTAAAACCCAAGGCATGAACCGCGCTTCAAACAATACCAAAAGCCTGCCCCATAAACAGGGCGGGCTTTTTCTATAGGCGGGATGCCTTAACGATTTAACAAAGGCGGGAAGCCTAATGACCAAACAAGCAAGTTTTTCAAGATGACGACACACGGAGGCAAGCGGGCAAATTCAGGCCGAAAGCCCGGCGCAACATCACTCGCAAAACGTGACCTCGCAGCAATGGCAAAGGAACACGTTGAACTAGCCTTGGCCGTATTGGTCGAGATAGCAACAGCCGGACAAAGCGAACCAGCGCGCGTCACCGCCGCAAATTCATTGCTGGACCGCGCATATGGCAAGCCAATACAAGCAACCGTTGATGTCCCGATTGATAAGGTTCCAGAATTGTTTGACGGATGGGAGATTGAACGTGCGCAACCCGATACGCCTGACGCTGACTGAACCCCAAGAGCGGTTCTTAATGTCAACGGCAAAGCACCCCGCTTTTGTTGCGGGTTTCGGGGCGGGTAAAACCGAGGTGATGATCTGGTCGGCAATCAGTGACGCCGCGCACAGTTCAACAGCACTGATCGGCATGTATGCGCCAACCTACGACCTTGTTCGGCTTATCACAGCCCCACGGCTATGCGCGCGACTGACAAAGATTGGCGTGCCGCACAAATGGAACAAGTCTGAAAACATCGTTTACACATCTTGGCCGCGCTTCGGTGATTTTGTCCTGCGCACGATGGACAACCCAGAACGCATTATCGGATACGAAACTTACCGCGCGCACGTTGACGAATTGGACACGCTCAAGGCAGTCAACGCCCGCAAGGTATGGAACCAGATCGTCGCGCGTAATCGGCAAAAGCCTGAAGGCATCAAGCGACCTTTTAACCGCGTTTCAGCTTACACAACGCCCGAAGGTTTTCGGTTTGTCTATGAACGCTGGGCAAAAGAACCAACGCCGGGCTATGAATACTTTCAAGCGCCAACCTACAGCAACCCAAAGCTGCCCGACGATTACGTTGACAACCTGCGCGCCACGTACCCCGCTGAACTGATCGACGCATATATCGAGGGCATGTTCACAAACCTGACATCGGGCAGCGTTTACACGTCTTACAACCGCGAGACACAGCGCAGCAGCGAGACAATCAGGGACCGCGAACCGATACGCCTTGGGATGGACTTCAACGTCGGAAACATGGCCGCGTGCGCCTTTGTTCTGCGCGAAAACGTCTGGCACTGCGTTGACGAAATCAAGGGCGGCGTTGACACCCCGTCAATGATTGACACGCTAAAATCACGTTACGAGGGCCACACGATTACGATCTACCCGGATGCAAGCGGCAAAAACGCCAGCAGCAAGGGCGCGTCATTATCCGACATTGGGCTGTTGCGAAACGCGGGCTATACGATCCGCGCAAGGCCAAGCAACCCCCGCGTTAAGGACCGCGTGCTGGCCGTCAACATGGGCTTTCAGTCTGGCCGGTTGTTCGTCAACCCTGACACATGCCCAGAGACAGCGCGTTGCCTTGAACAGCAACCATATGACAAGAATGGCGAGCCTGACAAGACAACCGGCCTCGACCACCAAAACGACGCCTTTGGCTATCCGCTGGCGTATGAAATGCCAGTCGTAAAGCCAACCATGACATCAACCGCACTGCCATTTTAAGGATGAACCCAATGCCAAGGACTGAAAAGCAAGAGCAAGAACGGGCAGCACTTGGCCGCGATTGGGATTTCCTTGCAGCGTCATTGCAATCAGAAGCGCAAATAAGAAACGACGCGCACGACCTGCACGAAGAAATTGAAAGCCTGATCTACTTCTACGCGGGCCGCGTCACGCTTGCCAATGCAGTCGGCATACTTGAAGTAATTAAACACGACCTAATCACAGGAACAAGATAAAATGTCTGACAGCGTAAACACAAGAACGGCTGTTATGGCCAAAATGATTGAGGCATCGGCAAAGGGTCGGGCGTTAATGGGCGGGTCTGACGCCATGCGTAAGGAGGGCAAGACCTACCTGCCAAAGTTTAAGGCCGAAGCAGACGAAGATTATCAAGCGCGGCTTGCATCGTCATGGCTGTTCAACGGGATGCGCAAGACAGTCAAAGACATGACAGGCCGCGTGTTTTCCAAGCCTGTCGAGATCAGCGAAGGGCCAGAGCGCTTAAAAGAGTTTGCCACGGACATAAACATGCAAGGGCAGGATTTAAGCGCCTTCGCGTCTGACGTGTTTAAGGATGCGTTTGTGCCGGGCGTTTCGTATATCATGGTCGATGCCCCGCGCCGCGATGGTGACACAACCCGCGCGCAGGCAAGCGCATTGGGGTTGCGTCCTTACATGTCCCACTTGAGCGTTGAAAATATCTTAGGCTTCAAAACAGAAATGTTTAACAACGTGCTGGCGTTGTCTATGCTGCGTATTTCGGAAAGCATAAGCGTTGACGACCCGCAAGACGAAT
>Ga0222644_1000411_pt1 | contig 13786 bp, 19 predicted proteins | sample AntAcemetagen291_FD_179800 | JGI IMG/M metagenome (GOLD analysis project Ga0222644, IMG submission 179800) | Saline water microbial communities from Ace Lake, Antarctica - #291 | ecosystem: Environmental > Aquatic > Non-marine Saline and Alkaline > Saline | place: Antarctica: Ace Lake...
GGCTCGACCGCGTTGTGTCCGTCATTTCGTCAATGTCAAAACCCAACTCGCGGAAAGACTTTAGCACCGGCGCAGATGTTGATCGACAGCCCCAGTGCAGGTTGCCCGGCCCGCCGCCCCAAGGCAATGTGTGGTCAATCGGTTCATGCGTGCCGACGGTATATGTCAGCCCGTCGCGCGCGCCACATTCGGTTGTGGTGCGCAGATCAATTGTGCTTACCCACTGTTCGGCCTTTACGATGTCGTCATTTTCGGCATAGACCGCTTGCCGCGATGCCTGCGAAACTGCTTGCGTTGCGGATCTCACAAGGCTGTCGGCATGGCTGCGCGTGATGTCCATAAAGCCCTTGACCACCTCGCCATTCTGCTTTCCGCCCCGAATCCGCCGGATCAACTGCGCGTTTGTTTCGCCCTGTGCAATGCCAAGCCGCATGTTGTCCGTAAACCGCTTGAGCGTGTCGCCAGCTTGCCGTGATAGGGTTTCGGCAACTGGTGCGCCCTGAAGCAACAGATCGCCCGTAATGGCCACTATCTGCCCGCGCGTCAGTTCTGACGTGATAAGCTGCACGCCCGCACTGTTGTTGATAGCCGCGACAGCGAACCGCGCTTCCATGTCCGCAATCTCGCGCAGTTCATTCGCCAGCCGCTTTCCTTCGCTGCGATAGGATGCAACGATTGTGGCCTTGACCTGATCGAGTAGCTTTTCCAGCCGTGCAGCGCGGCGCGATATGCTGCCAATGCCAGTTGGATCAACCCGCGCAAGCTGTGCAACAATGTCGCCTTGAAGTTCCGTGAGGAATTTATTCACATCACGCGCCTGCCCAGCCGCCAGCCTTTGCAGGTCCAGCGCACGGGTTTGCATTGCGTCAAGGATTTTATCGTTTGCAGATGCCATTACCGCCCCAATACTTCAAACTGCCCGCCGGATTTTAGCGTAATGTCGTTTGTGCCTGATCGGTTTTTAACCCAGACTTCCGCGCGGTCGCCCTGCTGCATGGTCACGGTTGCGCCAAACGACACGTTGCTTGCCAGCGTGCCAAGTAACCCGCCGTTAATTGTCGCCTCGTATTCCGGCCCGACGTTTTCATAAATGGACGTTGCCGCAATAAAGTGGCGAAGCTGGACGGATATTTCAGTATTCGCCTGCCCTGAAAACGACATAGTGCCGTCCGCGCGTCCCTCGACCGCCTGTGCGCAATCAGACCGCAGCCCGTTGGTGTTGGCCGTGCTAAACCAGTACGGTTCTACAAGCGTCATTGCACCCGTGATTTGCGTCAAGGTGTTTTGCGCCGTGATAGTGATAACGCTGTCGGCAACGGGAACGTGCGCGGCGCCGGGGTACGTGTTTCCAATGCCCACGCAATCCTTAATAAGTGCCTTGGTCGATGTGGCTGGCATGTTTGGCAGGGTGTTAGATAGCGGGTTTGTCCGCAGACCTGATAATGCAAAGCCCGCATCAAGTAAAATGTTGGCCGGCGCAAAGTCGCAGAATATGCCGCCGTTTGTGCCGAGTGACAGCGCGTTGATGTTGGAACGGAAAGAACCGCCCAGCGTAAAGCCCGCACCCGCGCGGAACAACACGCCGGACATTGGCGCGCCTACTATAATGCTGTCAAACGCAGCAAAACCGCCCGCCCATGTGCCGGAAAGCGTCAACCCGTCCGTGATGCTTACCCATCCGACATTGCGCGCAAGCCCCTGCCGAAAGTTAGCGGCCTCGCCCAGTGATGTGCATGTGATAAAGTTGGTGCTGTTGAATTCGATATTGCTGTCGTTTTCTTTGGCGTCCAGATCAAAGACCTGCGATAACGCGCCGCTTACGATTACGTCAAGGCTTGTTAAATACAGGTTGCCCGAATACGACCCAGCCGCGTTGACAAACATTGTGTAGTTGTCCGCCGTGCTTGTGAGACACGACACGTCAAACCCAGCGCCGCCAATGCTCAAGCCGCTTGCTGGCACAACGATTTGCGTTGACCCCATGTCAACAGTGCCGTCTATAAAATACAGCTTGTCGCTTTGTAACGTGCCTGCAAGCTGGTCTGGCGATGTCACATAGATAATTGACTGCGGGGCTGCTGTGCTGGCCGCGCTTGGCCCGCCTGCAATCATCCCGTGGAACTGTGACCCGTCTTTGCCCTTGACCTTGCCCGCGTCGATCTCGCGCCCGTCTGTCAGTGTGACGATAAGATGCCCGCGTTTGTCTACGCTTGTGTTGTCAACGCCCACGCCGTCTTTGCCGTCTGTTGCTGTGGCGTCTTTGCCGTCCAGTCCGTTTTGGCCGTTTATGCCGTTTGTCCCATCGGCCCCGTCTTGCCCGTCAATTCCATCTTGCCCGTCTTTGCCGTCCAGACCATTCGACCCATCGGCACCTCTTGAACCGTCTCGCCCGTCAGTGCCGTTGTCTCCGTCCAATCCAGTCCCGCCGTCAAGGCCGTTGATGCCATTTTGCCCGTCCGATCCATCTGCACCGTCCGTCCCGTCAGCCCCATTCTTGCCGTCTTGCCCATCAATGCCATTGATCGGCTTACGCGCCTCGACAGCCTTTAGCCGGTCACGCAACAACGCAAAGCCCTTGCCGACAAACTCGCCTAGATCATCATTCATTTGCGGCCCTACTTCTTTGGCTTTGGCTTGCGTTTGGTTGTTGGCTTTTTCCCGTAATTCATTCGTCAACCCCCATTCAATGCGGCAAGCGCGTTATCAACAGCGCTTGGCCCCGTGAGATCAAGCGCATCGCCCGTTAGGTCCGGCGCTTCCTCGCTGATTGCGTCCATGTCGGTTTCTGTATCCAGATCAGGACGCAGGAACCCGCGCCGTTTGCGTTCCTCATAATACGCTTCTTTTGACAATAAGCCAAGCGACACATCAGATTGCATAACCTGCACTTCCTGCGCGGTCAGCGGCGTGATGCCAAATTCCTTGTTGACCTGCACCGTGATATTTTCTTCCGGCAGCCCAGCATAAAACGCCATCCAGAACAAAGCCTGTTCGAGCGCGTCCTTGAGGTTGTCCGCCATCATAGACAGCGTAGATGTTTCTTTAACCGCATCCAGCGCCGCCCCTGTGGCCGTCTCATTGCTTTCGACCAGTAGCTGCAAGCCCAGCGCCTGCATTTGAAACTCAAGGTCTTTCAGATCAGTGCGCCCAGCGCCAATCGCCTGCCCAGAATGTTCAACCCACGACAGCTTGGCATCGGCATCGCGCGACGTGACAGCTTGGCTTGCGCTGATAACAAGCGGTTCATCGTCACCGCGACCAGACGCAAACAGGATCGGCACGCGGGCAAAATGCAGAATGTTGCGCTGGTCTGATTGCGATTGCCAGTGCGCAATGTTGACATCGGCCAAATCCTCAAGCACCGGTTCGCCAGTGAAAAACCCTGTGCGCTGTGCGTAGAACGGAATAACTGTAATTTCTTCCGCGTCGGTCAAGTATTCGTCGTGCAGTACAAACTTGTCTTTTGCGTTTTTGCGATATACCCGCACGAAAACAACGCCGTCGCGGCGCGTAATAACCCGCACTTGGTCGACCGTTACCTGCGCAAATTCGTCTTGCGGGTCGTCAACGCTTATGCTTTCCGAAATACGCAGCATAGACAACGCCAGCACGTTGTTAAACATTTCTGTTTTGAAGCCTAAGATATTTTCAACGCTCAAGTGGGACATGTAAGGCCGCAACCCCAAGGCGCTGGCTTGCGCGCGCGTTGTGTCACCATCGCGGCGAGGTGCATCAACCATGATATACGAAACGCCCGGCACAAACGCATCTTTGAACACGTCAGACGCGAAGGCGCTTAAATCCTGCCCTTGCATGTTTATGTCGGTGGCAAACTCTTTGAGACGCTCTGGCCCTTCGCTGATTTCAATCGGCTTAGAAAACACGCGGCCAGTCATGTCTTTGACCGTCTTGCGCATCCCGTTGAACAACCAAGATGATGCAAGCCGCGCTTGATAATCTTCGTCGGCTTCGGCCTTGAACTTTGGCAGGTAGTTCTTGCCCTCCTTACGCATGGCGTCAGACCCGCCCATTAACGCCCGACCCTTTGCCGATGCCTCAATCATTTTGGCCATAACAGCCGTTCTTGTGTTTACGCTGTCAGACATTTTATCTCGTTCCTGTGATTAGGTCGTGTTTAATTACTTCAAGTATGCCGACTGCATTGGCAAGCGTGACGCGGCCCGCGTAGAAGTAGATCAGGCTTTCAATTTCTTCGTGCAGGTCGTGCGCGTCGTTTCTTATTTGCGCTTCTGATTGCAATGACGCTGCAAGGAAATCCCAATCGCGGCCAAGTGCTGCCCGTTCTTGCTCTTGCTTTTCAGTCCTTGGCATTGGGTTCATCCTTAAAATGGCAGTGCGGTTGATGTCATGGTTGGCTTTACGACTGGCATTTCATACGCCAGCGGATAGCCAAAGGCGTCGTTTTGGTGGTCGAGGCCGGTTGTCTTGTCAGGCTCGCCATTCTTGTCATATGGTTGCTGTTCAAGGCAACGCGCTGTCTCTGGGCATGTGTCAGGGTTGACGAACAACCGGCCAGACTGAAAGCCCATGTTGACGGCCAGCACGCGGTCCTTAACGCGGGGGTTGCTTGGCCTTGCGCGGATCGTATAGCCCGCGTTTCGCAACAGCCCAATGTCGGATAATGACGCGCCCTTGCTGCTGGCGTTTTTGCCGCTTGCATCCGGGTAGATCGTAATCGTGTGGCCCTCGTAACGTGATTTTAGCGTGTCAATCATTGACGGGGTGTCAACGCCGCCCTTGATTTCGTCAACGCAGTGCCAGACGTTTTCGCGCAGAACAAAGGCGCACGCGGCCATGTTTCCGACGTTGAAGTCCATCCCAAGGCGTATCGGTTCGCGGTCCCTGATTGTCTCGCTGCTGCGCTGTGTCTCGCGGTTGTAAGACGTGTAAACGCTGCCCGATGTCAGGTTTGTGAACATGCCCTCGATATATGCGTCGATCAGTTCAGCGGGGTACGTGGCGCGCAGGTTGTCAACGTAATCGTCCGGCAGCTTTGGGTTGCTGTACGTTGGCGCTTGGAAGTATTCATAGCCCGGCGTTGGCTCTTTTGCCCAGCGTTCATAGACAAACCGAAAACCTTCGGGCGTTGTGTAAGCTGATACGCGGTTGAAAGGTCGCTTGATGCCTTCGGGCTTTTGCCGATTACGCGCGACGATCTGGTTCCATACTTTGCGGGCGTTGACTGCCTTGAGCGTGTCCAATTCGTCAACGTGCGCGCGGTATGTTTCGTAACCAATAATGCGTTCGGGGTTGTCCATTGTGCGCAGGACAAAGTCACCAAAGCGCGGCCAAGATGTGTAGACGATGTTTTCTGACTTGTTCCATTTGTGCGGCACGCCGATTTTTGTCAGCCGTGCGCACAGCCTTGGTGCTGTGATAAGGCGCACAAGATCGTAGGTTGGCGCATACAGGCCGATCAAAGCCGTGGAACTGTGCGCGGCGTCACTGATTGCCGACCAGATCATCACCTCGGTTTTGCCCGCCCCGAAACCCGCAACAAAAGCGGGATGCTTTGCCGTTGACATTAAGAACCGCTCTTGGGGTTCAGTCAGCGTCAGGCGTATCGGCTTGCGCACGTTCAATCTCCCATCCGTCAAAGTGGTGCATGTCAACTGTTCCAACGCTTTCGACCTGATCCTTTTGGCCTAAGTGTTGCTTACCAAGCCAAATTAAGATCGACGGCACGCCCTTATCAGCAGCTTTCCATTGGTTGCGCCGCAGTGACGCTTTGCCGTGGCTTTGGTTCTTTTTATATAAAGCGGAAAAACTACCTTCGCCTCGACGCTTTAATGCGACGTTAAGCGTCTTTTCGTCCACCTCAAAAATGGCGCAGATTTCATCCTGCGTGCATTGGATTTTCATCATCCCGACAATGGTTGCAAACCGCTCGTCTGTCAGATCATAAAGCGGTCGTCCGTTTTTCTTAGTCATAGGCTTCCCGCCCTTTCGTTAGGGCGTCCCGCCCGTTGTAGAATTTGGAGCGTGTGGGTCAGTGTCGCACTGCCGCCCTGCTGGCTGGTCGCCAGTGGTCGCCTGCTTCACACGCTTAGGGTATGGCTTAGATAATGGCGCAATCTGTTTGCGCATTTCTGCGTCAAGTGGCATCAGGTAACGGTGCTTGCCCGGCACGATAACCACGGATGCGTTTTTGTCACGGCGTCTTGCGCCGTCAATGTTTTGTTTTAACCCTGCCGAACCCAATGTTCTGGGATGCGTTAATTTCCCTCTGATCATGTAAAACTTTGCAGCGGCCCCTTGCCCATTATAAACCCAATTTCCGGCCTGATAAATCCCGCCATGATGACCTTGTGACGTGTCAGCAAACGAAACAATTAACCTTAAATTTGGGTTGTTCTTGTGCATCCATTTTGTAGATATTGCAGCGATTCTAGAAACTGGAGTTATGTGGTTTGTTAATGCAATCCTGACTAACTCGACGCATTGATTCTGTTCAAGGTCGTAAGGTTTGCCCAAGTTAGGCGTTGCGCCGCAACCGTAAATCACAACACCAATAAATACACTATTTTCCCAGACGCCGACTTTTGACAATTTTGACTTCGGGATGCATCCCGAATAATGCCAATTCTCACAAGCGTACTTGGCCGCCGCGTGCGTGGCCCAATCTATGCGCAGATCAGCCTTGCCCATGTTCTCTCAAATCCCATTCTGCCGCACAGTGCGGGCATGTTACCATTTTAGGCGCAAGTTCGTCTAGCTTGCCTTGATCGTCTTCAGTCCCTGGCGCAAATTCAGGCTCATCAAACAAAGCCGCCATTTCGTCCAGATCAAAACCTGTCATTGTCAGATCGAAGTCCATCGCATCAAGTTCGCCCAACTCAACTTTGAGCATTGCATCATCCCAACCGGCATTGATCGCCAGTTTGTTGTCTGCAATTACATAGGCTTTCTTTTGCGCTTCGGTCCATCCTTCGGCAACCATGCAAGGAACGTCTTTGATCCCCAGCTTTTGCGCTGCCAAGATCCGCCCGTGGCCTGCAATCAATCCGCCGTCAGGCTCGATCAGGACGGGAACCGTCCAACCCCACTCCTTGATGGATGCTGCAATCTGGCCCACCTGCTCTTCGCTATGCGTGCGGCTGTTGCGTGCGTATGGGATAAGATCCGCGACATTGCGGCGCTCGACTTTATCTGCTGGCCATTTTTGGTCCGTCATTTTGGCTTCCCGCCTTTGTTTAATCGTTAAGGCATCCCGCCTATAGAAAAGGCCCGCCCTGTTTATGGGGCAGGCTTTTGGTAGTATTGAGGTGCAGGTTCGCTGAATACGATCAATGAAATAAAACGTAATTGTCGCAATACTCTCCCGCGCCTCATGATGTGTGACGCTAACCATTCAGCGGCGTTTCAAAGAGTCCAAGCCTCACTTGTATCGCATCACACAACATCAAACGCAATTTGGTTGCGGGTGTCGGACTCGAACCGACGATCTTCTGGGTATGAACCAGACGGGATGCCACTTCCCCAACCCGACATAAAAAAACGCAATTAGTCACCCCAATAAATAGCACGTTTTAGCGGTGAGTCAACCCGCCAAACGATCCAGCCCATCGCGCAGGGCTAATATGCTGTTCGGCCTGTCGTCTGTCATTTTGAAACATTCGTCCTGCAACATTGCTGTGCGAACACGCCCGATCTTGTCGCGCATTGCGTAATAGCGTTTGTATACGTCCGGATCCCCGTCGCCACTGTCAAACCCGCCCGACGATACGGCAAGGCAGGACTTACTTTCTGCGATACCGATTTCGGCTTTATAGGCGGCATAGACCTGCGAGAAGTCGCGGGCTGTCTGCTCTTGCTGTGGTGTTATGTGGCCTTGAACCAGCAAGCTCCCGATCATATCGCACGATCTGTCAACGTATGGCCCTACTGTGTCTTTGCTTGGTGTCGACCAGTTGCCACGCGCCAGACGCTCGCTTGTTGGCGTTGAGGTATGGTTGTGACCCAATGATGCGACAATGCCCTGTGACGGCTTGCTTACGGCCTGTGGCGTTGATTGCCCCCGCTTGTTCCGTAATTGCTGCGCTTTGGTGGTCAAGTGCTGGCCTTACCTAATTTGGGGAGGTTTTGTCGTGGCCCGCCCAAACTGGGAGGAAAAGCGGGCCACTAGCAACAAAGAAAGGAACAATGACGATCCATGCACCTAATTTGCATCATTCCTGCGATAGTGTCAAGGCTTATCAATCTCCACAATTTTAACCGACGAACAATCAATCACACCGTCAATTGTGTTGTAAGTAAACTTGTGTGTGTCGTCTTCGTTTGTAAGATAGCCCCAAAAGAGTTGATGCCTGCCCGAAACTTCATGCGTCACAACAACAGGGTCCGCAGGCTTTACGCGGTATTTTATGGCATTAAGCCACATGGGTTTGCGATTGAAATCAACCCATCTGAAATTATCCCCAGACTGTTTAATGGTTGGCCCGTTGTGATACGCCAGCAGCAACGCATCTTGCGCCTCTGGAGTCATGTCACTCCAATTAAAATATCCGCCATCTGCGTCTGTTGATCCGGCTCGTGATACCAGTTCCCATGATGCGCTGTAGCCGTTGTAACCTCCTTTGATTACTGGTTGCTGCTCAAAGGTTTCAAGGGTGTACTTTGTGCCACATTTATATGGGTGATTACCGTCTCCAACTACACAGCGCACCGTGTCGCCCACGTTGTAGCCTAGTTCTGCAAATGTCTTATTCATTGTCAGTGTCCTTTGCTCGCTTGCGTGCGTTTTGCTTTAACATGGCATATGACCTTGCACCGAATACGCACGTTGGATTTGCGGCGGACCAGACGGACACCGAGGAAGGCGATACCCCGGCTGCGATTGCTGTTTCATTTTTTGTCATACCCGAGGCCGCGCACTTGCGGTAAAAAACGCCGATGTTTGGATCAATCTTCGGTGGCCGCTGTTTAGGTTCAATGCCAAGGAAAAGGCAATCCGTTCGGATCGTGCTTTTAGACGCGCCAAGTGCGTTGACAATTTCGGTTACAGTCGCGCCAGACTGGATTAGCTTAACAACGGCCTTTTGACGCTGCTCCATTTTGCGCACGACATCGGCAGCGGTTCTCGCTTTCGGCTTTGCGTTAACCGCGACAGGCATTGTGGGGGCGCTTAGACGCACAACAGGCACCACTTGCGCCCTAGCGTATGCCTTGCGCGCTTCAAGGCTTGCTACGGTCGCCTCATGGTTTGTGTAATCAATTGGCGGCAGCGTGCTGAATGGAAAGATGTTCTGCACGGTGCGGGTCAAGAATGTTTGCATTATTTCGGTTCCTTTTCTTCGGTTGCTATTTGTGCGGCTTCGGTCATTTCGTAAAACTTGCGATAATCGTCAAGCGGGATCCAACCCCGCACCGCGACGTTGCCCGCCTTGAGGTTTGCCCGTTCTTTGGCTTTAGCTGTCTGCTTCATTTGCGTGCCTCAATCATTGCGTCCGAAGTGCGGTATGCTTCTCTAGCGCAACGTTCTGGAAATTCAGAAAGGTTGAGAGCGTTAGTGCCCGATAAAACTTGCCCTGCAAAGTAATCCCGAAGCGTCATTCCGCCGCGTCCGCCTTGCGGCATTGGGAAAGCTGGTCCGCCGTGGTCTTTTGTTGATGTCATTTTTTCGTTCCCTTGTTTGCGTTTCTATAATTACCCTACGCCGTGCGTCGCGTCACGACAACGCCTAATCTGCATACTTTTGCAAATAGTCACGTTGCTGCTGGCTGTAATCGGTATCCAGCCCGTACTTTTCAAACCACGCCTTCGGGCTGCGGTGAATTGCAGGCTTAGACTTGTCGTTTGCGCCCCGGTGGTGATCGATGCAAAGCGCAATGCAGTCTGCGGCCGGGGTCTTTAACGAACCAAAGCGCCCCATAATTACATGGTGCGCCTCCGTCGGTGTGTTTTGTGTTTCGCCGTGGGTCAGGCATATGATGCACGGGCAGTCCCTTACGCGGCCCATGTGCGCCAGATCGTCTTTGCCCGCCTGTGACGCGTGTTGTGCGGTGCGCTTGGCACTCTTGGTTTTTATCGGCTTGCGCGTTTTTGCTTTGAATGGTTTGGCGCTTTGCTTAAACCCGGTGCGCTTCATTCCATCCATCCGGATCTTTTGGCTTCGGTCCAATCTACGCCGTGCTGCGATCCGTAGGCATAGATAACCTCGATCAAGTCGCCCATCTGCGCCACGTTCAACTTTGACGAACTAAATCCAATCGGAAACGGCCCTGATCCATCTAACCCTTCCGCAAATTGGCACTGGTGGCCCAGCGATTGCATAAACGCCGCCTTCCATGTTTCCCGCACCCACTGTCGCCCTTCGGGCTTTGCCGCGCTCACGTCTTGGAGCATGGCCCACAGCTTTCGGTTTTGGGGCAGGGTCCGTGTGGGTTTTGTAATGCTCACAACCGCGTTGTCAGGTGCTATAGATAGGGCGCGGGCTGCATATTCTCGCTGGCTTGGCCCCACAAGGTAAATCATCGGCATGTGTTTTCCTCTGCTGCCAGTATTGCGCGGCCTATTAGTTCAGGGATTTGAGGCACAACGGCGTTTCCTAATCCTTTAAGTCGGTCCACCCTTGAGGAAACCCCATTAGCCACTCGACCCACGGCGGGTTCAGCGCCCCATGCTGCCCTTGGCATGTTAGCGCATCGTTCAAAGAGTTGGTAGCGCCCCGCCCCGCTGCTGCTAGGGTTTCCGGCTTGCGTCCGCCCTTGTAGTCTCTGGCTGTTGGCGTCGGCCACACTTGTCGGCTGTATTCCTTGTAAATCCTGGCTTTCTTTTTTGATGCCGCTCGATATGCCATCCCGCTCATTTCTTCCAAGCTGCCCACTTTTCTCGCTAGCCCAATTAAGTCCCCCTCGTTGTTGTAACCCCGCGTGCCCACGGTAGGCCACAATCCAGACCCTTTCGCGACGGTGGGGAGCGCCCACGGCTGCTGCCGGTATGTTTTCCCATTCTGCATCATACCCGCACTCGGCCAGGTCTCCGAGAATTCGGCCAAACCATCCCCCTCGTTGTTCACTTGGGCCACTAAGCAACGCTGCGACGTTCTCCACGATGACGTAGCGGGGTGATAACTCGCCAACAAGTCGGACGATTTCGGACCATAATCCGCTGCGGGTTCCTTCTTTGATGCCAGCTTGCTTTCCAGCGCAGCTAATGTCTTGGCACGGGAAACCGCCTGTGATGACATCAACGGAAATGCCGTCTCGTTTAAGAATGTCGCCTGTGAGTTTGGTAACGTCTTCATACTGCGGCACCTCCGGCCAATGTTTCTTTAATAATTTACGGGGGAACGGTTCAATCTCGCAGAAAGCAACCGTTTCAAACCCACCCGTGCGTTCAAGGCCAAGGCTAAACCCGCCGATGCCGCTGAATAAATCTAAAACTTTTAATTTTTTATTCACGACATTTGCTCCTTTAACTTATCCTTGTGGGCGATAATGTCGGGGTCGCGCTGATACGCAACTCCCAAATTGCCCCACCGTATCCGCAGCGAAACCAGATCACAGCACTGGGTCAAGCGATCCAAAACGCACTGCTTGCCGTAATCGGTCACGCAACCACCTTTTCAGACCAAGACCGCACAACCGCGTCAGGAATGTCTGCGTGGTTGCGCCGGGCGTATTCCGTTGCAAATTCTGCCATTGCTGCCTTGTCATTTGTGGCGATCCAATTAACAAGCGCGCGCATGTCCTCGACCGCATGGCGCTGCACTGTCCTAAAACCTTTTGGCTTGTCTTTAGTTGCCGCCTTGCTTGCGTTCTCTGCTGCCAGCGCGTCAGCTTTAGCCGCTTGCGCCCGACGCTGGACCTCAATGTCAGACGAAAACGCGGCTGCCTCCTCCAACTCTGCCGCTGCGACCCGCTTGCGTTCCGTCTCTACCCACAACGCCTGTGCTGCAGCCGCTTTTTCCGCAGCGACCTTTGTTTTGTAAGGCGTGATTGCGCTGATAAGGCAAGCCTGCAAAGCATCGGCATCAACAGTCCAGACCTTGACCGATGCAACGCCAGCTTTGTGCGCGTCGGTCAAAGGTTTAGTCACCTCCTCGCCAGCCTTTTTCAAATCCGAGCGGTAAGACTTTATGCCCTTAATAAGCAACTCGACCGCCGCCATTTGCGCTTCATTCTCGACCAACTCACCGTCGGACCAGTTGCCAGCCTCCGAAATTGTTGCGTCGTGCAAGCTGGCGCAGACTTCCATAGGGCTGGGCGGGTTGTTGTCTCCACTTACCGCGCGTGTGTTTGCATTGGTCATTGTGCTTGCTCCGCTAAGATTTGCAATTCCGCCTTGCGTGCGTCTTTAGCATCGCAAACGCTTTGAACGTGCTGCACTGGCTTGGGAATGTTGCCCCAGATCCGGGCAAGGTCGGCCATGTCATCAGCATCGACAAGCATTGCCTTGGCATTTGTCACGGCTTCGTCGGTTGGCGCATCAGGCTTTGCAGCGGGTCGCGCTGCCGGTGCGTTCTTTCCTGCCGCGTTTCCGTCGTCATCCTCTGGTGCTACGCCGGTCATAGACATAAGCCCATATCTGCGAGCGTATGTTACTGCCGAGCCATAGGCTTGCATGTCGTTTTTACCTACGATCAAAGGAACGCGGCACTTTAGGCTTTCGCCAGTGTCGCCATGAATAAGAACCGTTTCAACGTAGCGGCCCAGATCATCCTCCCCAGTGGGCTGGATTACTGCAATCCCTGCCGCGTTTAGGGCAGGCATACATGCGTCAGACACGCTGGCAAGGTCGGCGTATTTTGATTTGAAATGCGGGTTGTTGGCAGACTTCAAAGCCTTACCCATTGCGCCTTGCGCTGTCGCAAGCGCCTTTGCAATGTTGGCAATTCCTGTTGATGTTTCGGTCATTGTATTTCCCTTGTGTTGCTGTTCGCAAGCGAGGTTGCTTGTCTCGCTTGCTATACTTTAATCTTTTAACTTAGAACGATCAAGAACTAAAATGGGATCTCGTCATCTGATACCGGCGGCGACTGATCCCGCTGCGGCTCTTGATACGATCCTCCACCTTGACCATCATCGGCCCGGCTTTGCAGCGTCACGTCGGAAACGTTTACGGTCAAATACGTCTTCCCATCGTGTTCGCGCTTTGACAATTCGCCGCAAACAGTAATCTTGCCGCCCTTTTGAATGTAGGGCGCAACCTTTTCGCCGCGATTGCCCCACCAGTTGCAATCAAACCAGATTGTCGTTTTCTTGTCACCAAAACCGTCGTCAACTGCGACGGTCCATCCAGTGACTTGACTGCTGCCCGCTGATCGAATTTCAGCATCTTTGCCGATGTTGCCTGCGATTGTTATATTTTTCATTCCTTAGAGCCTTTTTTTATGGAAAGTGAACGCCATCCCTTTGTGGCGTGCAATTGATACTCTCGGCCATTCCTACAAAAAGATTTAATAATTTTATACCCCCAAGGCCGTTCTTTTTGATTTTTTGAAACTTCAGGCCGATTTGTGCCTACACCCATCAATCCCATTACGTCATCCCCAATGCGGCTTTGTAAATATCTGTAATCGACTGCTCTTCGGCCAAGTCGTTCGCGTCACGCTTGCGCTCCGCGATTACGATCCGCAGAACCTTTGTGTCATAACCGCGCCCCTTGGCTTCGGCCATAACCTCCTTCTGCATTTCGGCGGCGTCTTTCTTTTCAGCATCCAAGCGCTCGTAGCGCTCGATAAACTGTCGCAATTCCTTGCCGGTTGAATTTTCCTGATCGGTCATTGCTGGCCCTTTTCTGTTGCTGGATTGAGTGGAAGTAA
>Ga0222644_1000412_pt1 | contig 13748 bp, 19 predicted proteins | sample AntAcemetagen291_FD_179800 | JGI IMG/M metagenome (GOLD analysis project Ga0222644, IMG submission 179800) | Saline water microbial communities from Ace Lake, Antarctica - #291 | ecosystem: Environmental > Aquatic > Non-marine Saline and Alkaline > Saline | place: Antarctica: Ace Lake...
ACCAGTAAGATGCATAAATTAAATAATCCTGTATGTAGTCAGTTAGAAGAGTTTTGTAATTAGCATTCTCTTCATTATTTATATCTCCGGAATCTACTAACGTAACAAGTTTTTGGTATAACAACGTACCAATTATAGCCTGTAATCCTATATCTCCTGCCTCCCTAATCGCATTCTTTATAAGTTCCGTATCGACATTGTTAGAAATATCGGTGTACGTTCTTAAGACTTGTTCAGATATCAAAAAAGTTTTTGTCATTTTATATTATTGTTTCGTCGTTAATATTTGAATCTTCGGTATCTGTTACTTCTACAGAGGTTGTAATTTCTTCTTCAGTTCTACCATCCTCATATAATTGTTTAGTTTCAACTCCTATTACTATATCTGGGTAATTCACCTGTAATAGGGTTTCAAAGCATCTTAAGATATCTTGTTGTAGGGGTGCAATAACATTATATTGAAATAAAAGCATTGCATCAATCATTTCATTTCTATTACCTAAAGATCCAGGTTGTTGGATACCTAAAAGTAATGGAGAGGTAATTCGATGGGCAGTTAATATCTTTTGCATAGACATTTCATTTACCGTTTCATAATACCCGTCGTTTCCGTTATTAGGTATTGGTTCTATTTTGGGTGCATTCTCTGGTGAATCCACATCCATATACATTACCGAGCCTGCATTATTTGTTCCTGCATAATTAGCTCTCAACATAGCTTCTACGGCAGCTACTTCATCATCCGAACCATTAGTAAAAGTTGTAATAGCTAGTGATGGAGCTAGAGAGTTTTTAATATTGTTAACGTGAAAATTATCAACTTCTTTATCTAGTTCAATTACTTTCAATGCCCCATTATATACCGGTAAAGTATAATATTCCATTCCTGGACGATAATTCTTACTTACGTATATTTGACTAGGTTCATCTTGTTTTGAAGCTGGGCTGTAGGATGGTATTTCAAATACATTTTCATCTGTAGATAAAAGTAATCCTCCTTTTTTAGCCCATTCCGAAGATATAAACCAGGCTGGTATTTCTCCTCTATAGTTTTTTTCTTTAGCTCTAATATGAGAATAATCAATATGGTAAACTTCGGCTATCGTAGATCTGTCCATAGACCAGATAACCTCCATTGAAAAAGCACCGTGTAAATAAAAATCTATTGCGGTCTTAGTAAAAATATCATTCCAAGTCTCGCCTCTGTTATTGGCTTTATTTAACGCAAAGTCGAAATTAGAGGTTAATCCTCCTCCTATGATATTCTCCACTATAGCATTTATACAAGCAGCGTTTATACTTGAGTTGTTGTATAAGTCGATTAAGTATTGAGGAAATAAATTGCCTTCACCCGCTTTAATATACTTATTATGTTTTGATTCAGAATTCTTAACCCAAGGAGTAGAGCCCCTTTGTACCGATAAAAATTTCTGTTTTTTGATTGTATCTTTCGTCATTATTTGTGGTAGGTTATATATGCTCCTGTTTCATCTGGGCCTGTATACTGAATGAATGTTACTGTATCTAGTCCTTGAACTGTTGCTCGGTCTTCATCAATTTGCGTTAAATCTACTTTTGCTTTGGCTGACCATATTCTATCGGCTTCTGCCCATGTTTTGTTGTAGTTTCCCCATGTGTGTATTCCTATCGCTAGGTATTCTCTAATTTTGACTGAATATAGTCCTCCGTATGCTGGTAGATCTGTTGTTAATACCTGAAATACTATTCTAGGATAAGCCGGGGTTGGTACATTAATTAACGTAGCAGGTACAATAGTTTCAGATTTGTCGTAGTCTTGTATCATTAAAAGCTCTATTTTCCCTGAAGGTAATAAAGCTAGTGATGATGAAACTTCTGGCCAAACCGTTTTTGTTTGTATACTACCTGAATTGTAGAAATTTAACATCCTAATATTTTTTTATAAGATAGGAAAAAAGAGGGAAAGAACCTAATCTACCCTCTCTCCTAAAAGTTTAATTTACCCTAAAGTTATACCTACCAGTGCAGTAGATAGATCTCCTCCTGTAGTATCTATTTCGAATACCGGTGCTGGTTCCTGTCCTGTGAAAGAAAGGCTGTATCCATTTAAGTCTCCGAATGCAGTTCCTGATCCTCCTGTTCCTCCGCTTACAGACATTCCTCTGTATCGTCCTACTAGAAAGTATTGACCTACTCCGTCGTCTGTTCCGTTATTTGTTTTTACTATAATTTTCAAATCAGGATTTTTAGCTAATTCGAAAACTTGGTTTCTTACTGATGTTTGTAGTTTTTGCATTTGAATATCTACCTGTTGTTCAAAGAACAAAGATCCATTTTCTAAAGAAGCGTTAGGAGTCTCTAAGAGTTGTCCAACATTTCTAGGTAATTCAAATTCAAAAAACTCACCAATACCAGTAATTTCAGTAATTGCTCCAGCTGTTTCTGCTACTGCAGTGATTGATCCACTAAGAATAAAAACCGAAGTTAATCCTCCTGTGTTCGCTCTACAGCCTAGCGTGTAGCCTGATGTTATATTGCAAGTTGCCATTTAATTTTTCTGTGGTTTTAAGTTAATAAAAAGGGGGTGGTTAAGACCCCCTGATTATGTATTAGTCTAAATCGTTTGAAACGTAATATTCTGGGTGACCAATTTGAGTCCCTATCTTGTTTCTCAATCTATACTTTAAAGAATCATCATCCATGCTAAACCATAACTGGAAGTTATTAGTGTCACTTGTTAAGTCTGTTCCAACTACCATGTCAGAGGCTGGTCCAACTATTACTCTTTCAGAAGATCTTAATCCGTATATTCCAACAATTTTAACGTTTGGATATCCAGGGAAAGGAACTTCGTAGAATCCACCTCTTTTCTCTACAGTTGTAGGGTCGAAGTGAAATAAGTTCTGTGTTGTTAATCCTGAGATAATTCTTTGGAATACTGCTGTACCACAAAAGATAGTTAAATCTGAAGCATCTAATACGTTTACGTCAACATTAGAAAGTAATTCTGTTAGTTGAGCGTAAGCTGTAGAAGCAGCAATGTTTACTTGTCCTGCCGGAACTACAACACCTGCTGTAGAGCCTGAGATAAGAGCTTTGAATCCGTCACCTGCTGCTGTTACAGAAGAACCAGGGAATACTACTCCTTCTTCTGCTCCCCAGATAAAGTCATCATTTTGTTGTTGTGCTTTTTTAACTAAATCTTCTGATAAAGCTGTAAGAATAGTCATCGTATCTTCATATGATCCCGCGTCTAATATAGCTTTTCCTAAGTATTTTGAAGTTAATAATTGTAAGTTCCAGTTGTCATAAGCTGTTCTTTTAGAAACTGTGATGTTCCTTTGAGTAAAGTCTAAAGACCCTGAAGCTGTAGAAACCGTATCTCCACCTTGGAAATAAGGGGTAACAGAAGCTAAGTTTAAGCTTTCTGAGAATTTTATTCCTTCCTGAATTGATACGTACTCAGCAGTGTTACCTGTGTAAACCGTATCCATAAGCATACGCCCTGAAAGTTGATCTGTAAAGTCGGCTAAAGCAGCCACATTAATCGCCATAATTGTATTGTTTTTTAGTTTTTAGTAAAGTTTTTTAAAGCCATTTCATACCTTTTTTGGTTGTGGTTAGGCTTTATTTCGATTGTTTGTTTTGAAAATTTCTTTTCGAGTGTAGGTACTGAAGCAGGAGCAGAATACATAGTTTTCATTGCATCTTGCATTTCTGCCATTTTTTTCTTCATGCTTTCTAATTCCGGCATTACTATTTCCGCAATTGCAGCAATTACAGCTTCTTGTATACCCTCTGCAGGTACTACTACTTCTTCTTCCATTTCCTCAAGTGATCCCTCACCTTCAGCATCTGGTTCTTTTATGCCTGTAATTTTACCCTCAGCATCTACTGTTACCACGATTCCGGAATCAGTTGTATGTTCCCCTTCTGGGGCTTGTACTGAATTACCTTCTGCGTCGATAACAAATAAAGAATCGCCCTCTGCTAATGCACCCTCTTTTTCGTTAGTTACTTTGGTCCCATCAGCTAATGTAGCTTCAGCAAAGTTTTGTGTAGGGGTGTTGATAGCAGGAACAAGGTTGAAGTATTTGCTTACGATAGCCTTTAGTTCAGATTTGTTCATAAATTTAATATTAAGATTTTTAATTAATAAAAAGACTCTAAGAATAGAGTTTATCTTAATATAAATAGAAGTAGTTTTACAGTTATTTTTAATAGTACACACAAACGTAGTCTCCCACCCTATGGCTTATAAAAGTTAATGGGTCTACTCTAACACTAGAATCGGTATTCAATCGAAAATAATAATCTACTAATCCTGAATTATAATTTATTTGATTATACCCTCCCAAAATCACTCCGCATACATCTTCTTGTGGTTTCTCGCAACTCGTAAAGGTTAGTAGCAATACCGCTAGTATAATCGTTGCTCTTATGTGTATCCTCGTTTCTCTTATTAAATCTTTCATATCCTATGTATTATATTATTAAATTGAAAAGCCACTTGTAGAACCCAGCTTTAACAGTAAAGTGTGTTGTCCTGTGGTTATTGTTGGGTACTTGTTTTCAAAAATACTCTTAACTAGGTTTTTACTATTAGCATCTGAGATAGCTTCTATAAGACCTTCGAAGTCTATACTTGCTTTTGAAATTAACCCAGGAGTATTTGTCTGAGGAGGAATAATGCTAGTTGGTTTTGATACTACTACATTCTGAGTATTACTAGCTTTTAGTATCTGGTAGATAGCATTAAGCTTTAAATCCAGAGTTTCTATTTTCTTGTTTAACTGGTTGAATTGTTCTTCTGATATCATAATATTATATAATTGTTTTCTTAAATGTTACTACACCATCATTCTCAGTTATAGAATTCTGATAATTCTTAATATGTTTTTTAACGTTAGCTTTTGTGTATGGTTCTTTTTTACTAGGCTCTTTAAAGCTGTAATTTAAACTTAGTATCTCCAAAATACTATCCTGTTGTATTTTTAATATTTCTAGTTTTTCTTTTAATACGGTTATTTCTTTTTCTAATATCATACTATTCATTTATTATTATATCAAATTTATCTACTATACTACTATTATTTATATTATCCCAATAATTATTTCTTTCTATTGTATTTTCTTTATATAATATATTATTATTATGTCCCCCATTATTTTCACCTATAGAGGTAGAAACTTTTAACCTATAGAGGTCTACTATGTTATCCTCTAAAACTTTATACATCATCTTAGGCTGTAAAGTATTAACCTCCCTCTCTCTATAGATTAAATTCTTCGACTGTAATAAGTCCATAGCCTTACCAATACGGTGATAAGATAATCCTGTCTCCTGCTTCAAATATGACTGCCTACAAAACACCATTAACTTATCTGGGTGCATAGAGTGCATATCACATAGTAGAGACAATATTAGAGAAGCCTCCAGACTATTTAACGCTCTGGTTATATCCTTGTTTAATACCCAGTAACTTGATTGTGCTAATAATTTCATAATATAATAATTTAAAAATAAAACCCCCTAAAGAGCTGGGGAAGTCAGACATCTTTAAGAGGTTTATAATGTTTTTATATAGGGCTTCCCTCCCGTGTAATATAATAATGTAAGAATTTATTATTTAACCAACAACTTTTTATTAAGTTTTTTTTGCTTACATTTATTGTTTTGTTGAGTTTGCCAAACACCATGCTCTTTTAATTTCTCTTCTATCCCCTCTATACGGGTGTAAAATTCTTCCCAGTTTAGATTCTTATCTAGCTGTTCAGCTTTAAATCCCAACCTACCAAAATCATTAGTAATCCCTTTTGTTCGGTTTATTACAGCTAAAACTGAGCAATTTAAAGATAGAGCAGCCCCTATTATGGATTCGTAAACTTCTACTCTTCCATCTTTATGGGTAATCCTGACAGGCTTTCTTCGTTTTAATCCCCCTTTAACAGAACCATTGTTCATTAGACCCAATTTCCAGGCGTGAATTATATTCTCTCTTCTAGAGACCCATTCAAGATTTGTTACTACGTTGTTCTCCTTGTCTCCATCTTTATGATTTACTTCTACGTAGGAATCCCCGGTGGGTGCATCTAAAAAATGGAGAGCTACTAGTCTGTGGACTTTTTCTAGCTTAGGCTTAGCCCAGCCGTTTTTATAAACACCTCTATCCTGGGTTCCGTCATAAAGTCGTACGTGAAAATATCCCATTTTGTCTTTCTGAGGCTTCAGTAGTCTACCCTCTTTACTTTTAACGAAAGTTTTTATATTTCCCTTGTTGCTAATCTGGTAGTATTCAAAACCCACCACCTCTTTAAATTCTTCTTTCATTTTTGTTTGTTTTAATTCATTTAATTAATATAAGAACTATTTTTCGTATAAACAACTCCTTCTATACTAATACATAGGCAAGATTTTCCAAAACAAAATAAATAAAAAAGTTGGTAGACATATAAAAAAATCTTATCTTAAGGTATGGAACTAAGCGAAAAATATACAGTAAAAAAAATTAAGGAGTTAGAATTACTATATCCTGGTCCGTATTTTATCTATAGAGTTGATAATTATCCGAACAAGCACGGGGTACACATTGGGTGTACTCGAGATCCTAAAACTAGGTTTAAAGCTCATAGTCGTAAAAGCTCGTCTCTGCCAATTATCCTTTTTGAGACGATAGACCTATTACAGGCTGCAGAGAAAGAAAGAGAGATAAAGGGAGATACAGGGATTCACGATCATACCGACTATATTAATGACTTAAAACGTCAAAAAAAATACAGATTCGAATATACAAAAGAAAAACTATAAATAAGGTGTTACCCCTACCTATAGTTCGTATATTAAAATAATGGGAGTCATAACCCCAAGTTATATTTGTTTTTGTTAATTTCATGATCAGGTCCCTAAAGCTTACGGCTAGGGATCTTTTCATTTTATATGGTATTAAAAAAGCAGAAAAAAATAGTTATACTCTTTTCTGCTTTATAAATTTAAAATATTAATTAAAGTCTACATAGGTGATCGTTGGCTGGGCTGCTGCTGTTGCAGTTGCTGCTCTTACATTCCATTGAAGATCTGTATAAGCTGCAAAATGTGGGATAGGTCCAGAAGAGGCAGATGTTCCTGGAGTTGGTAATACAGCTCCTGCATTTGCTCCGTATTGAGGAGTTCCTTTAAATTCAAAATCTACGGAAGTAGCAACAATCGAATTTGCTACAACTGTAAGTATGATGGTTCTACCTGGCAGACCATAAGTTTGAAAAGCGGTAGCGTTTCCATCTGGTAGCGCAGGAGCTGATTTAGTTATTTTCATAGACGTTAATAAAGAAATCGCACCTGAACTGGCAGCCATTGCATTTACTAAAGTGGTAGATTCAAAAAGAAAGCCTTTAGCAATAGAACTTCCAAGAAGAGACGTAAACGCTGATGTGTTACTTATAAATCCAGTCATTGTAGTTTCGTCTGCTCCAAGGACAGTCATTGCCGTTTCGTTTCCTACTGCAATACTAAAGTTTGAATGTGATTGAAGTGCTGTTAAGGCTGATGAATTACCGATGAACCCTGCTATAATAAGACTATTTCCAGCTACAATACTAAAGTTTGCACTTGTAGCTAAGGCAAGCATTGCATCTGAATTAGTTGCTAATACTTCTGATGCTCCTGCATTTGCATTTACTAGTGTTAAAGCTGATGCTTTAGCTATGATTTGAGCAAAGGTTGACATTATTAAAGTTATACCTGCAAGATTGTAAGTTATTGCAAAAGCATTGTCTTCATAATAAGGACTCCCTTTAAATTCTCCCCATCTTGTAGCGTTTGCATTAATAGCATTAATTGAAGTTGTTTTATTGGATACCGATGTCATTGCATTTTCAGAGTTAAAGATAGTGTCTCTTATTCCTACTGTAGAGGTTGGTCCAACTAAAATTCCAACAGATATTGAATTAGACGATAGTATAGGCATTCCTATAGGGTCGTTAATTGCAAGTGTTAAATTAGGATGAGTAGATAACGCTGTTATACCTACTGAATTACCAGCAAGTGCAGTCATCAGTACTGCATTACTTTTTATAAGTGTAAAGTTTGTACCTGTAGCTATGTTAGCCATTGCAGCATTATTGCTTGCCAATGCAGCCATAATAACAGTATTACCTGTTACGATAGAAAGATTAGCACTTGCACCCAATGTTAGCATTGCATCACTACTTGAGGCTAATGCTTCTGATGCACCTTCATTTGCGTTAACTGCTCCTATTGCAACAGCGTCATTTATAATATCGTCAATTGTTGCAAAAGATAAAGGGTTAATTCCTGCTAGGTTTGCTATTGTATTTTTTAAATTTGCCGCAAAGAAAGAACTCTCTTTATATGAAGTTCTTGCAACACTATTAGCATATACCGTATCTACTGCTATCTTACTATTGGAAATAGCAGCTACAGACAATGACTTTGAAACCATTTCATACATAGCTACTTCACTATTAGCAATAGCTGTCATACTTCTTTGGGAGTTTGTAATATAACCCAAAGCGGTTGCATTTGTAGCTACAAGCTCCATACCTATACTATTGACTGATGTTCTTAAAACTAAATCATCATCTTCTATGATAGCTCTAACTGCATTAGAACTAGCTATGATTTGTGCCATTGCTACAGGGTCTGCAAACACATAGTTTCTGTCAGGATATGCTACTAAATCTAATCCTGCAAAAACAGCAGCAGCATAGCCAAGATTATCTACAGCATAAGGACTTTGTAAGTATATGTCCCACGCTACCTGATTGTTTATGATTTTAGTTATGGTTGGCAAGCTAAGTGTTACATTAAGCATTGCTACAGGACTCGCAACCATTGCTTGTGCGGCTGTAGAGTTATTTATGCTAGCTGCTCCAAAAACAGAATCTGTTGCTATTGGGCTTGCAATAATAGCAGTGATTGCTAATTGGTTTGCCGCTAAACTCTTTGTTTCACTTCTCATTGAAAGTGCTTCTTCAAACCCTACCCTTGTACCAGGATCTGTTAATCTTGTTTGAAGTTCCGATCCAAGTACTGTTCCTGATTTTACTGCTGTTAGCAGTCTTCTTGTTGATAATTGCATAAATGTTATTTTAATTTGGTTTTTTTATTTTGTTACAAAAAAAGATGTTAATCTACTTGTTTCATCTTCATCAAGTTCATCTCTAAAATTTCTATCGTCGGTTGCCCATGCAGATTGTAAATCAGGGGCTGCTACATTTAATAACCACTGTCCGAATGGAATTGATGTTACCGGGTCTACTGCGGTAAAGCAGGTTTCGTCATCATCAGGTTCTAATGTTGTTTCTATAAATACTAAAAGACCAATACCTTCTATAACTACTGAATCATCAGCGCCTGGTAAGGGTATAGAGGGTGTTCTTAAATTTCCTCTATTATTATATAGTAAAGTTTCAATTTCTGTTTTACTTCTTTCTATTACTAAGGGAGCTCCACCTAAAAGTGAAACACCATTTACTGTACTTATGTTAACACCATTTACAAGTGTTGCTTGTTTTGTAGCTAACTCTGCAGATGCTGCAATACTTAATGGTTTATCTATATCCGCAGTATTTTCTACTAAATTTAATTCAGTATTAACCCTGTTAATAATATCTGCAAAATTTGCTACAGATGAAGATACATTTAATTGTTGTTGTGCTACTGCGTCTGTTAATAATGTAGTGGCGGATGTTAACCCAGCTACTTCTGTTTCTATTGACATTCTGTTATAAGGTTATATAGTTTATAAAAATGGTTTGGGTATCTATAAGATTTGTTGCCATAGTAACCAGTGGTATTAAAGCAGCGTTTTCTGAAGCAATAACGGCGGTTTCTATACGTCCATCTAAAGTAGAACTAATATCCCCAACTGTATCTAATAAATTTGTGGTTTGGGTGGTTAGGTTTATAATTGATTCCTCTGTAGTCATACCTGTTGTTTTAATATATACTTAGCGTATATGTTTTGAGTTTGAATTAAATTAGCTGCTTCACTTATCCTAAGGGGGAGTGTAGTAGTACTTATATTTAAATTATTTCCTAAACCATCATATAATACATCGTCTACTATCTGAACTACTCTAGGATAGGTATCTTGTATTAATGTATCTGCAAGGTTATTAATCATTTGTAATATTTATTTTATTTTAAATTAGGCCATTTTTTCTTGATCCAATCCTTACCTACGGTAAAAACAATCCTTCCAATTAATCCTCCTAGCGATCCAAATACTCCAAGTAAGAGAGCAGTCCATAGCTCTTGTATAGGTAAATTCATTATTAAGGTAAATGAACCTCCAAAAAACATTGATAATTTATTTTCCATGCAAAGTTTCATTTTTTATTGAGATACTACTCGTTCTTTTAAATATGCTTCTACACTATAACCTCTCAGCTCCTTTGACTTTACTCTAGCCCAGGTCTTGTTATCTGTAATCCTATACATCCCCATCCAAGTTCCGGCAGGTAAATGATCGAATCCATATATACTAGCTTTATCCTTTTTAGGATCTTCTATAATCCAAGTCTCCATCATATGCCCTTCTACAGGCTGGTTGGGATCGTGATTAGCATTTAATCTATCTAGGAGTTTATCCTTCATCATTTTTTCAGCTATAGCCTTAACCGTATCTTTTGAAAAGAAGACATAGAAAGGATTACCTTCTTCGTCTACTCTAAGGATCTGTTTGTTGGGGATCATTAATGGACCAACTACTATTTGCTGGTCTTCACTAGCAAAAGAGAAGTTACTCTCCGTTACCTCATTGGTATAAGCCGGTAGACTTGTTACATCTACGTCTAAGCTTGTATCTCCTGCAAGATCTCTAACTTCCTGTACATATGTATAGACGTACTGGTGTTCCTCTGTTAGACCCATTATTTCGGCTAACTGTAGAATTTCATAAGCAAGGGTTTGAGCAGATACAACATCATTGTAAGAAGCAGATTCCATTTGATCTACTGTATGTTTTTTAATCCAAAATAATACATCTTGTAGTTTGGCTGATCTTTTTGCAACATCCATATCTACGTCTAACTCCCCAGATACTATTTTTTTGTATAAAACAGAGGCTTGTGAATCGATATCGAAATGTCTTGTGTTGTAATCTCCTATGGTAAGTTCTGATATTTCTTCTGTTTCCTGATCAAATTTAACTCCCATTTCCTCTTCTAAAGCTAATTTTATAATTTGGAGAGTTAAAATATCCTCTATCTCTACTTCATTAAATGCAAAGAAGTTTTCTTGTATGGCTGGTTTGTCGACTAGACTGTTAGTTTCAAATCCTAAAAAGCCTGAAATTTCACTTATAAGTAATTCTACTATTTTCATATTGGTATTTTTAATAAATAGGTTTTGTTATCCTACGTTTCTACGGGCATTTAATTTAGCCTCCGCCTCTTGTGCCGAGGTTACATCTCCGGTTAACACATACGTTCTGACTGTGGGTTGTACTACTGGGGTAATAGGTGCATCGGCCGGAAGATTATTTCTACCACTAGATGGGGATGATGTTGAGGGTGTTGATGATGACGAGGTACTCTTCCCACTTGATATTACACGTTTTGCCTGTGCTGCTGCTCCTATTACTGCTGCAATTTGAGCTGCATAAAAAATAGGAAAGGCAAATGCTGCTGCTGGTCCTGTTCCTGCTGCTGATTTCTGGGCTATATCTAAACCTTGAACAAACCCTAAAGCTGTATTAATAGCAATTTGAATTAAAGCTGCCGCCTTGGCTTCTTTAGAGTTTTCTTTTAACAGTAAAGAAAGATTACCAAACCCTACTGCTAGTGAATTAAATAAATTTAACTTCGAGTTTAGTATTGCATCATCTGCATCTTGGTTAACTCTTGCCGACTCATTATTTGTGTAAGTGTCTAAGGCTAATCTAGCAAGTTGGTATTCCTCTCGCTTTTGTAACATTAAAGTATCATGCTGATCTTGGGTAATCTGCTCTAAAAGTAGTCTCTCATTTATTATAGCTAATTCACTTGTTTCTCTTTGACCTAGTAAATCTATTTCAAACTCGTAATTAAGCTGTATTAAGTTACGTCTTACATTACTATTTTCTTGTACAAAAAGAGTCTGAGTTTCATATAATTGTATTAAGAAGTCATTAGAACTAACCTGTATAGCTTGTAACTCCTCTTCATAAGCTCTTTGTTTTTGTAAATCCTGTACTGTAAAAGCTGTCTTTAGGGTTTTTAAATTAGTAAGACGTGCGTTTTCTAAGCTTATAGTATCAAGACCGTGTTTTTTAGCCCTATTAATTAACTCTGTATAGTATTCATCTAAGTTATTAAATTCTAATTTTCTAACCTGTTCTACCGAAGATACCTCTGCCAGTCTTATATCTAAGATAGTCTTTGTTCTCTCTTCTTGTAACTCCTTTAACCTTTCTACCTCTTTATCTGCTGCCTCTTCTGCTATTCTTTGTGACTCTTTATTAACAGCTATTTCCTCCTGCACACCTTTTACATAAAAATCCGCCTGTAGTTGAGATAATTCTACAAGTAAAGACCTTCTACTATCCAAAGCCTCATCCCTTTGTTCTTTTGAGTAAACATAATCACCAGGGGAGAGTTGTAATTGAGCAATTTCACTTTGAGCTTCTATCTGCTCTTGTAAAAATTCTTTCTGATCTTCATGAGCCTTTCTTCTAATCTCTGCTATCTCTTTTTCTTTACCACCTATAAGTTCTAAATCAGCTATTTCCATACCTCTTTGGGCATTAACAGCTGTATTTACTTTCTCCCTTACTTTTGCAGACTTATTTATGCTTTTTATATTGTTTTCCTGAGCCTCTGTTAATCTATCTGTCTCTGAAGATGCAGACATAAGTTTCTCAATAAGAAAACCTATACCTACTATAAGCAAACCTATACCGGTAGACGCTATTGCTACTTTTAATGCTTTAAAGGAGAGGGTGGTTGTATTAACGGCGAAACCTAAACCTTTAGTTACAGCAGTAGCCACAGTAGTTAGTAAAGTATTAGCCGCTATAGCTACATTGGCAAGAACAGTAGACTTACGTAATTTATTAAATCCGTCAGCCATATCAACTAAACCTCTAGTAAAGTTAATCGTAGCTAATGCATATCTTTCGTATTCATCAAATACTTTAGATTCAATACCCAATAATCCTATAGCACCCACAGCCGAAGAAACAGCACCAGTAAACAGCTTTAATGCTCCCTCTGCTGCTTCAAACTTTTGGTCAAAGGATAACTTAGTAGAGGTAGTTTCTAATTCCTGAATCTGGTTATTTATACCTTTTAAATCTCCTTCTAATTGATTTAGGGATTTATCGTCTACATTTATTTTTATCGATATAGTCTTTTCAGCCATTATATATTGTATATAGTATTAAATAGTATTTACGATAATTGCCAGTATTCTGGATACAGCTTTATTAGTTCAACAGATACTACGTCTGGGTAACTTATATTAAAACCGCTTATTTTGTTAATTCTAAATACTTGGTTTTTAATTATTACTTTATCGTTTAGTTTTATTTGTTTGTATTCGAAAGGTTCGAAGTATAAATCTAGTTTTACTTTCTTACTACCCTCCCAATAAATGCTATCAAGATATGTCTTCCAATATTTTCTATAGCTATTAAGTCCGGAATTCATATTTAATCCTGCTGCTGTAAATAACGTATAGGTGTTATTGAAGTGTAAATCATTGGTACTCCCCTCAATAGCGGGTAACGACGATAGGTTCGATATAGTTGAATACGTACTACTAAATT
>Ga0222644_1000413_pt1 | contig 13684 bp, 11 predicted proteins | sample AntAcemetagen291_FD_179800 | JGI IMG/M metagenome (GOLD analysis project Ga0222644, IMG submission 179800) | Saline water microbial communities from Ace Lake, Antarctica - #291 | ecosystem: Environmental > Aquatic > Non-marine Saline and Alkaline > Saline | place: Antarctica: Ace Lake...
AATAGTTTTTAAACGAGTTAATAGGTCTTGATGTGATTGTTTTACCAAAACCAACAACTTGTCCTCTAAGGTTTTTATCTCTTTTTTAAGCTGTGTTAAACTCCGTTTTAAGGACCTTACAACTGCTCTACTTGGCTCTACCAAAACAGCTTCTCCATGTAATTTGTTTTTAACATGGTGCTCTGCTTTGTATATACAGATAGTGCTCTGGTAATTTGAAGACATTCCATCTCATCCTTTGTGTTGCCCTTCCACAGTTTTATATCTACCTTCTGAGCATACTCACAAATAAATTTTGAATCGCTCTTATCGGTCTTGATTTTTGACAACTTCATCTGGATAAAACGTTTTACTGACAAAGCATTTTCTACAGATACCTTTATACCAGATTCAAGTAAATGCTAAGCCAGTTGGTAGTGGTAATAACCGGTGGCTTCCATAACACAATGACTATCATTTTTTAAGAGCTTTGTAAATTTCTTAAAGCCTGATACATTGTTTTTAAACTGATACTAATTACCATCAGAATCTGTAACATCAAACACTAAATAACTAATGTCAATTCCAAAATATTTAATATCTTTAATCATAACAAACTGTTTTTTTGAAAGTACATACTACGCGAGTTTCAGCGACTTAAAATCGAGGTCTAAATCCTCATACAACTGTTCGAAGTCTGTGTAGAAAAGAGAGGTGATTTTCAATGTTGAAGAGATCATAGTACCTGCATGTATAATAACCTTATTCCTCTCTTTGTTGCTTTCTGATTTATATCTAAATTTAATGAATTGTAAACCTAAGCAGTTTATAATTAGTTGCTTGCAAGTGCTTGTTTGTAAAATCTCTGCTTAATTTTCTTTAGCCCTAATTTAAGAGCGTTAGATAGACTAGGTGCTCAATTAAAAATTATAGAATGACCTAAATTTCTGGTAAGCATTTTGATTTTTTCCGATCTCTGAGGTAGCTTTAAAATAATTAATAAACGCTAACAGGAGGTGCATAACATGTTTTATAAAAAATTAGACGTTTATCTAGATATAAAACCAACCACAAAAATAGGAAACCAATTTCTATTCTAAATTCCTCTCTATAGCTCAAATGAGAACTACTAAATGCATGCAAAGCCTATTTTATTTTAAGATATAAATTAAGAATGTTGTTCATAGCCGTTTTAGAAATATAGACCTAGAATCTGATCATTAACAGTATTAGTAGCATAACGGACGTAAAAAGGTTCTGCTTTCGCAGAACCTTTTTATAGTTGCTTTTTTAGAAACAGTCCAATTAGGATAAAATATCATTTGCTTTTTTAGACCGCTTTCTGGTGTGTCTTAAAACAATTAAAACGATCTAATAGCACGCACGTAATGCTTGTCTGTCTTTAAACCTTTAGAAGGGGTACCGTTAGAAAAATTATGATACCAAGCTCTTGAATCATTTTCCTCTGTAGAACTCCAATATCTATCACTAAATCCGATCATACCTAATTTTGCTTCCAAAGTTATTTTATTATTGTACATTATTTCTAACTCGTCTTTACTGGGTAAAAACCAATCAGAATAACCACCGCTTGTATAAGATTTTGATACTCCTGCTGCGTAGTTAACCGCAGGAACTAAAGGGTTATCAGAAATTATAAGATTTGTATTATAATCACCGCTTCCTACATCTTTACCAATTGCGCCTGTCATTGAAATTTGCTGAACCCATTCTTTATCATCATATGATGCGTTTTCAAGAGCACTAACTAAACCATGTCTAGTGTCCCGTGGATTAATCCAAAACACTACACCGCCATGAATCAAATCACCAACCGCAGCTAAAGGTGGCTCTTCGGGTAATGTAATTGTATTCATTTCTAAGGTTACAGCTGTTTGTGCCAGCAACCTTCCATTAACGGTCGCTCCTGTCTGCACAGATATTGAACTTGCCCCCAATAAGTTTCCTTCAAAATGAGATTCGGTACCTAGTGTAACAGCACCTGCTACTTGCCAAAAAATATTTCTTGCCTGTGCTCCTCCAGATAAATTCATTCTAACGGAAGAGCTCATATCAAACGTGTCTGAAACTTGAAATATCCATATATCATTCTCATCACCAACAATTTCTATGTCTGTTGGTATCAAAAGTGTACCTGTCCATTTATGAAGTCCTGGATTTAATCTAAGTCCTCCTATAACTCCAGCTCCTTGATTTAAATAATCTGGATTAGAGCGGCCAGCTGCATCTGTATATGCCGCCTGCATGTTTAAAACTGCAGTTGTAAGTCTGGGCGCATCGGTTATTCTACAAGGAAGCGGGCCAGTTGCGTCCACTGTATAAATAGTCCCGTTAACTTCTGGACATTCTAATAAAAGAGAAGCGCCTGTTATCGGGCTTGTTCCCACATCACCTATAATTAAGGATGGTGGTACATTAGTGATTCCTGACTTTGAAAGAATTGCAAAATCTCCAGCAACACCTAAATTAACTGGTAATATCAAAGGCATAATTTGCTTAATTGATGGATTTGCTTCCCCAAATTCTAAGGATTCCGTCTCTGAAGTACAGCCTGATATAAGTCCCATAAATAGCAGCGCTAGGATCGGTATATTGTGTTTGATTTTCATGATTTTTAACAGGTATTTATGCTTTGTATTTACTGATTCAATGTAAATATAATTAAAAATTAATGAAAACGCCCCTAATTATTTATATTGCCTTTTAAGCGGTTTTTTTAGACATTTAATCTGACTTCTAAAGGGTTAGGAGGATGAATAAAATGTTAAACTCAGTTATAAGGAACATATAGCTGCCTAACCAAAACACAATAATACTGTTGTAAAAACCATTTAAAAGCTCCTCTCTTATTCCTGAAGTTATTCTGTATTCATGGTTATATACACACCCCTTACTTCAGATTTGCAGAGGCTTTTTAAAATAGCTTATCACGTACCGAAAGTAGGGCTGTTTTTTTTGTTTTGATCCGTTTTTAATTAAGCCCACATAATTCAAAAACATCTTTGCAACAAATAAAATTTAACCATCCTAAATTTCTACTGATAACTATTATTTAATATTCATTTTAGATAACAATTTCTTGAGCAATTTGGAGAAGTTTTTATTCTATTTCAAGATATAGTATGGAGAATAAAATCACGTGCAAAAAGGATAAAACGCCTTAATTAATTGCTTACATCCTGTTTTGACCCAAAAAAAACAGATTGAAACAACTTGACCAATCAATTCAGTTTGGTACTTGTAAAAATGGAAGTTTTTATAAAATACTAAAATTAGAAAAGATCAAGGACGTTTAATTATGAAATTAAATAGAAAATCCTAAAAGGTATCAGGACAAAAAAGTCCTTTCAAAGCAGAAGAATAGCATTTAAAAAAGGTGATACTGAAAAAGGAAATGCAGATTATTACGACAAAATAGGTGTGGTTTTACAAAAAAGCAGTGTATAATTAAGTGCTATTTCAATTACTTATATAGAAAGTGCCTTTGGATTTTTATATCTGTGATTTGTTTGCTAATTTGGTAGCGTAAAACAAACTAATAACCTTGTACAAAAACGGTATTCAGAATTACAATAAGAATGAACGGTATAGAGAAAATATTAAATAACATAAGAGTTAAAAGTCCACTTGTGCATAACATTACCAACTATGTTGTCATGAATTCTACGGCAAATGCTTTGTTAGCTATAGGCGCTTCACCTCTTATGGCTCACGCTATAGAAGAGGTAGAAGATATGGTTTCCATTGCATCATCTTTAGTAATTAACATGGGTACTTTAAGTGAAAAATGGATAGACAGCATGCTCTTAGCCGCTAAAAAAGCTAAAGGAAGCAATACGCCTTTCGTCTTTGACCCTGTAGGTATAGGCGCGTCAACATACCGGACACAAACTGCTCTGAAAATTATAGAAAAAGCTACACCAGACGTAATCAGAGGGAATGCCTCAGAAATTATGGCTTTAGCACAACTAACCAATAATACTAAAGGCGTAGACAGCACTATACAAACGGAAGATGCCGTTATAGGAGCTATTAAATTATCAAAAAAATTAAACAACACGGTAGTCATTAGCGGTGCAATAGATTACATCATTACAGGTGATATAATCAGTAAAATTTCTAATGGTAATGCGCTAATGACAAAAGTTACAGGTATGGGATGCACGGCAACCTCTATAATAGGAGCTTGCATGGCTGTTGAACCTAACATGCATTTAGCTTCTACTGCCGCAATGGCTATTATGGGAATAGCTGGTGATAGGGCAGGTAAAATGTCAAAAGGACCTGGTAGTTTTCAGGTTAATTTTACAGATAATTTGTACTTGATATCTGATAAAATCATAAAGAATGAAATTAAATTAGATGAATAGTATAGATTATTCTTTAATGTTTGTAACCGATGATAGCGTTACAGATGATGATGCTTTTTTTAAAATTTTAGAAAATTCATTAAAAGGTGGCGCAACTATTATTCAACTCAGAGAGAAAAATTGCGACACCTATACTTTTTATAAACGTGCACTGCAATCAAAAACACTTTGCCAAAGCTATAAAGTTCCATTAATTATTAATGATAGAATAGATATTGCCTTGGCAGTAGATGCCGATGGTGTGCATATAGGACAGACGGACATGCCTTATTCTTTGACTAGAAAACTAGTAGGCGTCAATAAAATAGTAGGATTATCTGTAAGCAACAGAGACCAAGCTATTGAAGCTGAAAAACTAGGTGTAGACTATATAGGTATCTCTCCTATTTTTAATACTTCCACAAAAAAATCAGATTTAGCAACCCCATTAGGTATCGAGGGACTTCAGATAATTAGAACCTTATTTTCTAAACCTATTGTTTGTATTGGAGGAATACAAAAAGGTAATGTTGCAAACATCATAAGAAATGGCTCTAATGGTATTGCGGTAATATCTGCTATTTCTAAAGCGGCATTTCCTGAAAAAGAAACGAAAAAATTAAAAGAAATAATATGGCAAACTGGTATCAGACCGTAAGAGAAAAAACAGACTTTATCCTTGAAGAAATAAAAGACCACCCTTTTATTACCGAGTTAATCAATGGCACTCTTCCAAAAGACGTATTTCAATATTATATCAATCAAGATTCTTTGTACTTGTCTGAGTATAAAAAAGTATTAGCTTTATTAAGTGTTAAATGCCCCGATCAGGAGGACGCACTATTTTTTTAAAATTCGGCAACAGGAATCATCAACGTTGAGAATGAGCTGCATCTCACTTTTATGGACAAAAATGACTTTAATAAGGAAGCTTCCCCAAGTTGCGAGTTGTACACGAGCTATTTAGCACGTATGGTAAACAATCACAGTATAGAAGAAGGTTTAGCAGCTGTACTGCCCTGCTTTACTATCTATAAAGAGATAGGAGATTATGTGCTTGCACATCAGAGCTATAAGAAAGACAACCCTTATCAAGATTGGATCAACACCTACGGAGGAGAAGATTTTGAAAACTCGGTTAATAAAGCCGTAGAACTAACGAACAGGCATGCACAAGCGGCTTCAGATGAAAAGTTACAAAACATGGAATTGGCTTTTGTAAAAGCATCAAAATTAGAATGGCTGTTTTGGGACAGTGCTTATAATAAAGAAGAATGGAAAATTTAAAAACAGCCTATAACAGTGTGTTGACAATTGCAGGCAGCGACTCAGGAGGTTGTGCAGGTATTCAAGCAGATATCAAAAGTATTAGTGCCTGTGGTGCTTATGCAGCATCTGTTATTACAGCTACTACAGCTCAAAATACACAAGGAATATGGGACATACACCCCATACCTATCTTGCATATAGAAAAACAATTGGATGCTGTTTTAAACGATATCACTTTTGGCGCAATAAAAATTGGCATGTTGCATTCTTCTGAAGTGATTGATGCAGTAGCAAATAAAATAAACCCTTATAATTTTAAAAATATAGTGCTCGATCCAGTGATGGTAGCTACTTCTGGAGATAAGCTGATGGTTAATGATGCTATCTCTTCTCTGCAAGCCTTTCTCCCAAATGCGAGTTTAATTACTCCCAATATTCCTGAAGCCGAACTTTTAATAGACGGTACTATTGAATTAAAGAACTTGGCAAATTCGGCTAGAGAGATTGGACAAGTATACCACACATCTGTTTTATTAAAAGGAGGCCATTTAAAGCATCAAGGTAGAGAGACCACAGATGTATTGTACATATTCAATGAAGACAAAATAATAACTATTAACAACCGTTGGATAGCTACAAAAAACACTCATGGAACAGGCTGTAGCTTGTCATCAAGTATCGCTGCTTTTTTAAGTTTAGGACATGATTTAGAAGACGCAGTAAAAAAAGGGTGTCATTATATAAATCGAGCCATAGCGCAAGGAGAAAATAAAGTTTTAGGTAAAGGAAATGGTCCTATCAACCATTTTGGATTATAATAACTGGTTACAATTAAGTAGATGGCTGATGCTTAAATGACCACCACTGCGCCTCTCAAGGTGGACCACGCTTTGGCCGCGTTCCAGTTAAACCAGACAGATCACGTATACTGCGGCTCCATAGTATAAACAGGAACTTCAATAATCCTAGCGTGTACACAGACTGCTCTAACATCACTATTATTAGTCTTTATTTAAATTCGTATGCTCCTTTTGTTACGCTTTCGCGAAAGCTAACACATCAAAGAAATGGAAATACACCTATGGATAAATAAAGAAATTATAACTGACACCACCACTACACACTTTTTGTAAAAAAAACGGTACAAGTCTGTAATGATGATGACCCAATATTTTTACAACTGCTAAACAATTATCTGGTAATAATTTAAAGAACTTATTCCTTCTAAATTCAGTAGTTTCATACTGGCGTTTACCTGTTTTAAAAGCCTATGCATCAAATAGATAATTACTGATGTCAACTCTAAAAAATATTTATCTTTAGGCATAACAATAGACTTATAAAAAAACTTGCTACGTTACTCAAAGCGATACGCAAACAAGCTCCACAAAGACTTAAAAACGAAATCTAAAATCTCACAATCCCTATAGGTATCGGGAGAAGCTGCTTCTAGTCGTAAAAGCGAGCGAATTATCGTGGCGTCGAAGTAGAAGTTTCACCGTGTATAGCAACTGTATTATCTCTTCTGTTCTTTGTAGTTGTACCTCTGAATTTAATAGAATCAAACTTAAAACATATATAAAACATAGCTGTTGCAGTATGTACCAAAGTTTTTTTTTACATAATCACAAAGACCAAAAAACTTATTATAGGCTTTCATAAATAAATTTAGCTCGTATATAATCAGTGCGTAATTTTATAATTTGTACGCTACTAAGTAAAGAAGACCTTGGAGAAAAAATGATGCCAACCAAAATAATTCCGCTAGGAACACTTGCTATTTTTACTAATTATTATTTCAACATTAACGAGTTACAAAACTAAAAAACAAGAAAATAAAGCCCTCCTTAACGACTTGCCTCTTAAAATTTATTCTGAAAACAGCCGGCTTCCTGCCGCAATTATGGGGTATCGTACCAAAGAAGGGAAAAAGACCTGGTATGCCTTTGGGCCATCAATTTGGGGTGGAAGAGACAGCATAAATGAAAATAATATTTTTAGAATATATTCAATGACGAAAGCCATTGCATCAGTTGCCGCATGGCAACTTGTTGAACAGGATTTAATTGCTAGATGATCCATTAGATGAACTAATGCCTGAGATGACATCGATTCCCATATTAACTAAAGAAGGAAAGCTTGTTAAAACCAATGAAACAATAACTTTAAGAAACCTACTCACCCATACTGCCGGATTTGGATATGATTTCTTAAATTATCCCACAATCGTTCGATAAATCTGAATGGAAATATGATGATCTTCCAAGATTATTTCAGGCAGATGAACGATGGCAATAGGGCACTAATTTAAATTGGGTGGGGAAATTGATTGAAAAAATAAGTGGGGAAAACCTTGAAACATATTTCAGAATAAATATTACTGGGCCTTTAAAAATGAACAGTACTTATTTTAATGTTCCAGAAAATTTGAAAGAGAACATTGTTTCTTAGGGAGTCCGTGATTCAATCGGTTTTCAAGAGTACCCTCGCATACCAGCTGAATCAGTTGCTTAATGCAGTGCATGTGGCGGTTTGTTTGGGTCACCAAAAGATTACATGATATTTCTTGAATACCTGATGAATAACGGAAAATACGATGGTGGCTAAATTCTAAAGTCTGAAACGGTTGCGTTACTGTTTAAGACCAACTATCTGATGTTCTTTCCATTAATTGGGGAATACCTGATAGTGGATTGCCAGAAACAATGGGGCGTTTCCCTGATGAATTAGATATTCATGGATTAGCTTGGGCTATTAAAGATAGTGAAGATGAATTGGTTCGTACTAAAGGTGCTGTCTATTGGTCGGGAATTGCAAAAACCTATTATACATTAGATAAAGATAAAGGGATTGCTGTAGTATATTTTACACAGTTGCTTCCCACTAATGATAAAGTATCCTATGATTTTTACCGCCTTTTTGAAAAGAAGTCTATACCAACTTAAAAACAAAATGACGATTTACCAACAATGCCCATATATAATTGCTTCTACGCGCCTATTTCTGAAAATCCTGAAAGATCTTTGATTAGGCGTACCGAAGTAAAGTTGAGGGATAACCAAATAATTTATTCTTAACTATAAAACAAGCATATGCGATAACCAAAACAATAAGATCCCCACTTTATCGGGAAATAAATATGATAAATTTCTTTAGAAAAGTGAGCTACGACCTTGTGGGGGGAAATAAACTCCAAAGTATTTGAAATACGCTATTGGTGAAATAGTACTTGTGGTTATTGGAATTTTGATTGCGCTTCAAATAAATAATCGAAATGAAATCGATAAAATTAAGCAGCAGGAACGAGTAATTCTAAAGAATATACTTCAAGACCTGAAAAATGACAATGTTGGATTAAATAATATGATTGAAAGAAGAGCAAGTAAAGCAACTTCAGCAAAAATTATGGCCAACTATTACGAAGGAATGAAAATAGATAAAGTAGCTGATTATTATTTCCATTGGACTAATGTCCTTTATTGGGAGGCTCACTACCCAATAAATGTTGCTTTTAAAGAATTGGTAAATTCTGGAAATATATCTACTATTAAAAATGCACCATAAGGAATTCGCTTCTTGATATAAATACATCATATCACGTATTATTTTCAGATAGAAGTCATATGTATGACGACTATAGCCCATATTTCTACCACCCTTATTCTGGCATAACAGATTACGGAAATGGAATTGAAATTTAGTCCAATCCAAATTCGGAAATTGAATTGTCAGAAATGGATATTGCGGTCGCGCTGGAAAATAAAACTATTAAAAACGGATTTACCTTAGCCAACTTTTATACTATTGGACTGACAGAAAAACTAATTGAAGTATTAAAAAATGTTAATTTGAACGTTGACTTAATTGAAAAGGAACCTGAAAAATGACAAAAGTAAACACCGCATATGTTTTGTTGCTAGTTCAAGTTTGCCCATAAAAAATAGTTAGAGACATACTGGCAATACTAACAGATAAATTTAATTATCCATAAAAGCTTATCTATCAAAGCCATCGCATAGTTCTAGTTATGTGATTTATTTAATACCCATAAAAATAAGCTGATAAATTAATTAGTTTACCAGCTCATTCTGTTTAGATATTGTACCAATTTTACACATTGATACGGGTAAATTTTTTAGATTATTGCCAAAAGAAAACAAAAGGTGTTTTAGTCAACCATCAAAATTATTATTTTCAACTCTAAAAACATTAATTCTCTGAACGAATCAACGATAAGACTCTATTATCAATAATCGCTTCGCCAGCATCAACTTTCCATCGCACTTCAATGTCTCTCTGTTCGGTTAACGTCACCATTGTGTGAAGAGACACCACCGTACTTAATGAATTAATTATTCTACTAGAATTTGCTATTTCAACTCCATTTTCATGCAAAGAGTAGGTTGTTCCTTTGGTTCCCACAACAGACTGCGTACCGGGAGGAAATTTCTCCCCATAATGAGTGCCTGCAATAGCTATAGCTCCTAGTGCAGTACCCAAATCTCCGTGGATAATAGAAGTTACGTCAGATGTAATAGCGCCATTAGTGCTGAACATGACAAAAGAAGCAAGAGTTCTTAAATCAATAGGAGAATCACCTACTGGAGTTGTAAGAACACTATTTGCACCGACACTAACTGCTCCTGTCTTTGTAAACATCCTTCCATTAAGACTCGTATTAGCGGCCATTGAAATCGCCCCAGAATTGGAAATTAAGTTTCCTTTCATTGATGAGTACTCGCTTATAGTCATGGCTGAACTTGTACCAGTCGCCACCCAAAATATATTCCTAGCCTCTGCATCTCCCTGCAAAATAAGATTGGAATTAGCTGCTGCTGAAAAAGCACCAGAACATCTGATAATAAACACAGAAGAAGAGTCTCCTCCGCCATCTAAGGTAAGTGCACCCGTAATGGATGTCGCTCCGGCTACGTCATAAACTCCTGGGGATAAAACCTCACCACCACCAAAAGTAACCCCATGTGGTACTCCGCCTGGGAAACCTATTAAATCATCGTATATCTCAACCAAATCAAGAACACCTCTGGACGAACTGAATGCCTGAGTTTGATTTCCTGTATGCTGCGCATTAAAGGATGCCAAATAGGTGCCTGGAGAACAAGACACAGTCATGCCAGTGATTAGTGAGTTACTTAAAGATTCCGTGCTGACAACACTACCCTCAGAAACGGAATACATCATGGGTTTAACAGGCCTTTTAGTACCTATCCAAACAGGTACCTCTGGAGTTCCAACATTAAACTGAACGTCGTTCTCGGAAGTATTAAAAATAATTAATCCTGTCGCTGGAAGTGCAATATTATCTCTTTCTGATGTGATTAACCGCGGAATTAAAAGTCCTTTATTAGTAGAAGAAACGTCTAATATTGAGGATTCTTCTGGTAATCTAGTTCCTATACCGACTTGTGAATAACCGCTGTAAAAAAAACATAGAGCAAGACCAATTAAAAAATATTTTAAGTAAGATTTCATAAGTATCATTTAACACATTAATAATCCGAATATATCAAATAATATCCATTCATCTAATTTATTTCCGTTTTATCGATAAAATATGTAGTATTTATAATATAAAAGGCTTTTTTATCCGTTAAAATGCATATTTTGAGAATTGGAGAGATCTAAAATACTTGTGATTTATCAAAAAAACACAACAATACTTCACCGCTTTATACTAAGTAACCATACTATTTATTCAAAAAAGAATAAACAACATTGCACAAAACAATTGCCATTACTCCGATCTTACCATATCAATAAAGTATTTACTTCGGGCGATTAAAAAAATCATAAATTTAACAAGAATACAAGACTACCTTTAAAATCTATTCAACAAAAGCCATGTGGGGTTTATACATAATCCCTACCTACCTATATTTCGGTTTTATATAAACAATTTGCTAAACTGGTTCTTGACTCGATAAAAAAACATGACAGTTATCAAACCATTATTTGAAACTGTAGCTTCATAATCAAGATCTTTATTGATTCCTCGAATACTATAGAAGCCTTAACAGTAATAAAATTATCAAAATACGGACCTGTAAAAATGAATTTAAAAAAGATATTCCTATTTATAAACTGTATTTTCTAAGTTCAATCGTCCCAGACATAAATGTAAAAGAAAATATAACTCCTTATTATATACTTCTGATAGACGTCTAAATACATGCTGCTATTAAAACTAGTGAAAACAGGTCGTAAAGTGAGTAGGAAGTTTTAAAGGCATGCTCTAAAGCTCAACCAATTCACTAGATTTACCGGAGCAGCAGCAAATCAAAAGATAAGCCCGTATTTGATAAAAGACACCACTAACCCTATAACCTTACTTATTCAAAGCAACCTTAAAATCAAACTATAATGATGAAAAAAACTATTATGTACGTGATTATTTTAATCATTTGCATATATACATTACCATCTTGTAAATCCAGTTCAAATGTAACCGGATCGACAACTACTATTAATTCAAAAGCTTCCCTTGAAAAACCTTATGTCATATTAATTTCTCTCGATGGTTTTAGATGGGATTATGTGGAAAAGTATCAACCACCACATTTAAGTAAATTTATAAAAAATGGTGTGAAAGCACAATCGTTAATTCCTTCATTCCCTTCTAAAACTTTTCCCAACCATTATACCATTGCTACAGGTATGTACCCAGATCAACATGGGATTATAGGCAATTCCTTTTACAGCAATAAAAAGAAGGTCACCTATAAAATAGGAAACCGTGAGATGGTTGAAGATGGCGCATTTTATGGAGGTGATCCTATTTGGGTGCAAGCAGAAAAAGCTCGTATGGTTTCGGCTAGTTATTTTTTTGTGGGTTCTGAAGCGGCTATCCAAGGTATAAGACCTAGTTATTATAAAATATACGATGGGAAAATAGAAAATGGAAAACGAGTTGCCCAAGTTATGGACTGGCTGGGATTACCTAAAAAAAGGAGGCCTCATTTAATAACTATGTATTTTTCTGATATGGATGATACAGGACATAAATACGGTCCAAATAATGATAAAGAATTAAAAAAAGCATTGTTTGATTTAGATGAGAATTTAGGTGATTTATTTAAAAGAACACAAGCTACTGGATTACCTGTCAACATTATTATAGTTTCTGATCATGGCATGACAGAATTATCTACCTCTAAAATGATCCCTATTGAATCTATAGAAAATGATAAATTATTTTTAAGTATAGACAATGGTGCTATTGTAAATATTCATCCCCTAAAAGATATTGATAAGGAAGCTGTTTATAATCATCTAAAGAAAAAGGAAAATCATTTTAAAGTTTATAAAACTGAAAACACGCCTGGTTTTGAATACATACCAAAAAATAAAGACTGGGGAGCCTTCCAAATATTACCAGACTTTGGTTATTATTTCAGCAGTAGAAAACGAATAGCCTTTTTACAGGAAAATAATACCTCAACAATGGGTGTTCACGGCTATGACCCTAAACAAAAAGATATGCACGGAATATTTTATGCAAACGGTCCTGTTTTTAAGAATAATTACGCCATTCCCTCCTTAAAAAACATTCATATCTACCCATTAATATGTGAGATCTTAGAATTGGAAATTCCAGATACTATTGATGGAAAATTGAATCAAATAAAAAGCGTTTTAAAACCGACTATTGATTAAAAAAACAGATCCACACATCATTGAATCCGCCGTATAATTAATGATATATTTCCTGGCTATATTCTTATAGCTTTTACTATCTTGACATATCAAGTAAATGATCTGAGTAGGTTTTCAAGAGTTTCTTGAACTTTATAGATAAAATAGAGACATTATCAATCGGTTTCAACCCATAAATACCAATGCGCAACAAAAATGCTGCGAATAGATTATTACATCGACATATTGGAATTTAAAGAATTTGAAAATGTCAACTTCGATGGCTATATTAACTTCGAATCAATAGTTCTTTATTTATAGATAAATATTTCGTATATTTATAGATGGAAAAAATAGACTTAAGGAGTGTTTCTGATCAGGAAAGAGGTATAATTCGAAGGGATGCTGTAAAA
>Ga0222644_1000421_pt1 | contig 13462 bp, 21 predicted proteins | sample AntAcemetagen291_FD_179800 | JGI IMG/M metagenome (GOLD analysis project Ga0222644, IMG submission 179800) | Saline water microbial communities from Ace Lake, Antarctica - #291 | ecosystem: Environmental > Aquatic > Non-marine Saline and Alkaline > Saline | place: Antarctica: Ace Lake...
AATATATTTAGGAGTTTAAAAAAATGAGAATTACAGTAGCATGTCCAGAACAATTACAAGCAGATTCTAATCAACTGGCAATGGCGTTGGCCTTGAGTGTCGCCGATGTAGATACATATAAAGATCTATCGTGGCAGGACGCCGATGGTAACTTATATGCTGTCGCTAGTTTCCCGACAAATGACGCATGGATACACTTTGCTCAGAACACGCTTAATAGACCCGCTTGGGATATTGACAGCGTTATCGATATGGACGCGGCTATAAGAGCGCAAAGTGCCTTAGTGTTTAGTGATACCGCAATAGAAGCTGTGCCTAGTAAACTAACCGCTTGCTTGGGTGATAATGGCTTAGATGTCCTTTTAAATATGGGCTTGTTTGCGATACCTAGTAGCGAAGAGGGGATTTAATAGTGGCGTATGATCCGTTAGCTTTATTTGCCAATGGTGAGCCGGGCGCTTGGTACGATCCTAGTGACCTATCTACACTATTTCAAGATGTAGACGGAGCCATTCCTGTAACTGCCGATGGTCAGCCTGTTGGCTTAGTTTTAGATAAGTCAGGAAACGGCTACAATTGTTATCAAACAATAGCCAGTAAAAAACCTGTTTACAGAATCGTAGAGGGTTTACCTTCTTTAGAATTTGACGGTATTGATGATTTTTTAAGCGTCCATTCTCAGGCTACGTTACCCGAACAAGGTTCTTTTTTAATAGGCACATCTTTTACTTTAGTGGACAAATCACAAAGTAATGAACAGGGTTTGGTTTCCCAGTATGTTTATACTGACGGAAGATATATAGTTAGATTTAGTCCAGGTTCTTATAACGGATTAGCTGATATTTTCTTAGGGGGTATGGCCTCACAGCCTAAGCCAACTGTAAATAAAACAGATACCGCTATTGTTCGAAGAGAAGGAGACGTTCACAGCTTATCTTTAAAAAGTGGCACATCGTCACTGGAAAGTAGCCGAGGTATAACACAGACTACATTAAGAATAGGTACGTCTACGGGTTTCACTTCTTATTTAAACGGGAATATCTACGGGTTTGTTCTTAGGCACGGGTCAAGCAACGAGCATGAAGTCACAGGCACAGAGGAATACTTAACCGCCTTGTCCACAAGAGATTTTAAACCTGATCACTTGTTCGAAAACAATGAAGTCGGTACTTGGTATGAGTATCGCGATATGGAAACTCTGTTTCAAGATGCAGAAGGAACCATACCTGTCACGGCTGACGGCCAGCAAGTGGGTAAAATTCTCGATAAGTCAGGTAATGGGAATCATGCTACGCAATCAGTTGCTAGCAAAAGACCTACTTATAGAGATGTGGATGGGGTTCAGTGGTTAGAGTTTGACCAGATAGACGACAAGATTATAATACCGTATCGGTTGAACGGTGTTAACACTTTAGGTATTTCGTATTTACCGGATGCCGCACAAACGGATTTCATACTAGTTGACTCACAACAATCTAACCCTTGGGGTATTACGGGTGCAGAAGGTAATAGTAGTACATCTGTTAATAATACTCATGGGGCCAATGAGGGTCTTAGTTCTATTCGTTGGGATTCTGTTAATTCAACTGTTGCGGGACTAACAAGAGACGACTTATATAATTCTTACGCAAACTCATCTGTCATATTAGCTGCATTGAATTTTAGAACTATTTGGCCTTCAGTTTTTTCTTACGGCAAATACAACACATCTTCACTTAGCGGATTCACCAAAACAACCGGCTACATAATGGTGGAAGGGACGTTAGATGAGCAGACCTCTTTAGGCTTAGAAGAATACCTAACCGCGTTAACTGTGCCAGCGGGTATTCAACAGCAATTAAGCTTGATTGCTGCAACACAATATAGTGTTACTGGAACCACTAGAGTCGAAAGACCATTAAATACAGACATCATCACAATAGTAACATCCCAAGCACCAGATGCAAAACCAGTAGCAAGAAGTGTTGTTGTAACAACTTTCTATCAGGATCTTATAAGAGTTCCAAATTATAATGTGCCAGAACTTGTATTTGGCGGATCTAATACTATCAAGAGTGGCGTAGGAGAAGTAATGAGCCCGTTGATCCTATGTAACACTACTAATACTACAGCGATTATTGACGTTGAATCATATCGGTATCTCGAAAATATTAAATATTATTTCATTAAAAATTTACCAATACCTCCATACGAGACAATATCAATACCACTAAACGGCGAATTCTTTAAAACCGGTGATATGTTACAAATAAAAGGCGACTTGGAATCTGGTGTGCATGCTATTATTTCATTCACGCTGGGGCAATCGGAAGAAAATGATGTCTAGCATAAATATACGTGCATATAAAATATACGTGCATATAAAATATAGTTGGAATAATTAGACGCTGGTGCGTGATAGATTAAATCTTATTGAAATAACTTAATAAAGGAGACTGAAATGACTCAATTCGCATCAAATGCAGTACTTATAAATGGACCACAATATTTAAAAGATAACGTAACCATCATGCACATATGTAAAGCACCCCTAAAGTCTGATACGTTAACACAAATAGAAGGTAAATCATTCGCATCTGTCGAGTTCAATAGTTCAGATATATCTATTGAATCTTCTGGAGATAACATTAGTATAATCACTGCTCAGAAAGTTGGTTTAATAGCTAATAATGAAGCTGCCGAGACCGATGATATTGCTGTTGTATTTTGCTCAGGTACTGAAAATTTAGCATGTCTCGACGCAACAGATCGAGTATTATCAGACGCCAGCGGAGATACCCTTGAAGTTACGGCTGGTTTAATTAATATTAACAACTGGTCTTAATTTAGCAAAGATCAAGCGTAAATATATTTTATGTTCGTAAGTCAAATTTGAAGTTGTATAAATAAACTAAATATTGTATAAATATGCAAAAAGGATCGAAATGAAAACATTAAAACAGATGTTGGACGAAGTTGCACAACCAAGTTCTGGTGATGAAAAGGCGTTTAAAGCCCAACACGCCATTAAAGTAATACCACACCCAGTAGCTCTAGAAACTCAGTTCAAAGGTACTATACCTAAACAGAGGCGCCTTGCTGATTATTTGAAAGGTGAAGATGAGTATGCTTATGATGCAGCCACCAATATCAGTAAACGTATGAAGGATCAATACGGCGAATCAGTAAACTTAGAAGAAGCATTTTCCGCTGGGGAAATGGACTTGGATACAGGTTCAGTTAATATTTCAAAAAAAGATGCTGACTTATTGAATTCTATGTTTAAAGATTTAAACCCCAAAAACAAGAAAGAATTCACTAGCGTTATGATGAAAGATAAATCTGGCTTTGACGAGATTCTTGGTTTTGCTAGAGAAGCATCATAACAAATAATAAGAAGGGCATTTAAATGAAACTAATAACTGAAGTATCCTCACAAGATTGTGAAGTTATTACCGAAGCAAACGAAGAAACTGGAAAGAAGTCATACTTCATTGAAGGTATTTTTATGCAAGGTGATATAAAAAATCGCAACGGCCGTGTCTATCCAAGTACAATACTCGAAAAAGAAATGGGTCGCTATCAAACAGAATATATTCAACCTAAAAGAGCACTAGGAGAACTTGGACATCCAGACGGACCTGGCATTAACGGAGATCGCGTATCACATTTGATTGTAGAAATGCATAGAGAAGGAAATGACTTTTACGGAAAGGCTAAAATACTTGGCACCCCAATGGGCGAAATAGTAAAAACGTTTATTGATGAAGGAGTTAAGATAGGAGTTTCTACTAGAGGCCTAGGTTCTGTTAAAACGAATAAAGAAGGTATAATGGAAGTACAAGAAGATTTTCAACTCGCAACAGTCGATATTGTAACTGATCCATCTGCGCCCAATGCTTTCGTAAATGGCATAATGGAAAATGTTGAGTATTACTATGATATTGCTGGAGGTAATTGGAAAGCAAGAGAAATGGTTGAACACATAGAAAAGGTTGCAAAGAAAGAATACAATAGAGTAGTTAAACACATGGATGAAGCAAAAGCCGCACAGATGTTAAATGCTTTTATTCGTACTTTGAAAAATTAATTTTTTATAAATAAATGATACAAACAAATTAAACATGAATATAGGAGAGCTATAATGGCCGAAGGTAAAAAACCCATTTCTGATGATGGTTATTCAACTGCGAATGCTACTGTTACACCAGCTGGCGTAGATGATAAAAATAGAAAGAACAGTGAAGCTAAAAAGAAGCTTGATCTGAAGACACCAGGTAATGGCGTTAAAGAAGATAACGAACTCGAAGATGAGATTGTAATCGAAGTTGCCGAAGGTATGGAAACGATTTTCGAAGGTATGGACCTTTCAGAAGATTTTAAAAACAAGATTAGCGTTGTTTTTGAAGCTGCAGTAAGCGAAAATGTTTCTCATAAAGTCAAGGCGATTGAAGAGTCTCTTGTTATTGAATTAGACGAACACCTGCAAGAATGCATTACTGAAAAAATGGCTTCTATTGTTGAAAATGTAGATTCATATTTGGACTATGTCGTTAATGAATGGATGAACGATAACGAAATAGCTATCGAATCAGGCGTTAAAGTTTCAATGGCTGAATCACTAATGTCAGGTTTAACTGAATTGTTTGCAGAACATAATATTGAAGTTTCGGAAGAAACAGTTGATGTTGTTTCTAGTCTCGAAACAGAATTGTCTAATTTAGAAGTTTCTTCAAATAAAGTTGTAAATGAAAATATTAGATTAAATCAAGCTATTGCAGTTATGAATGCTGAAAAGACATTCAATGAAGTAACTGAAGGTTTAACTTTATCACAGCGCGAACGTATGAAAACTTTATCAGAAAATCTTGATATTAACAATTCAGAAAAATATGCTGGTAGTTTAAACACAATAAAAGAATCATTCTTTGGTGAAAATAAATCAAAGGTAACTGAAGTAGAAGAAACTGAAATCATTACGGAAAATGAAGAAATGCCAAAGGCAAGGTCGGATTACGGATCGATAAATGCTCTAGTAGAGTCATTCAACAAAAAGAATAAATAACTTAGAGATTTTAAGTTTTATAAATAATATTAATAAAAAAACAATATTTAATCAATACTAATAAGGAGATAGAGCATTATGTCTCAGTCAAACTATAAAAACCTTGTTGAAAAATGGGCTCCAATTCTAGAGCATGCATCATTCAACCCGATCAAAGACGCTCACAAGCGTTCTGTTACTGCTACTATTCTTGAAAATACTGAGCGTGCTTTACAAGAATCAGGCGATACTTCTGCTAACATGAGTTCTTTGTTAAACGAAACCCACGCAAACGATGCAGGTACTGGCGGATTTAGTTCTGCATCAGCTGCTGGTGGACCAACTGCAGGTTATGACCCTGTATTGATTTCACTTGTTCGTCGTGCAATGCCTAACCTTATCGCTTATGATATTTGCGGCGTTCAGCCTATGACTGGTCCTACTGGACTAATCTTCGCTATGCGTTCAAAATATTCAAACCAAGCGGGTGAAGAAACTTTCTTCGATGAATCAAATACTGCTTTCTCTGGAACTGGCACTCAAACAGGTGTTCCATTAAATCCTGCTGATGTTGCTAATCCTGCATTATTCGATTATGGAACTGGTATGGACACAGGTGTTGCTGAAGCACTTGGTGACGGAAACGGAACCAACTACGCAGAAATGGCTTTCTCAATCGAAAAAGTTACTGTTGCTGCTAAGTCTCGTGCATTGAAAGCTGAATACACAACTGAACTTGCACAAGACCTTAAGGCTGTACACGGACTTGATGCTGAAACTGAACTTGCTAACATCCTTCAAAGTGAAATCCTTGCGGAAATTAACCGTGAAGTTGTTCGTACAATTTATAAGACGTCTGTAATCGGTGCTGCTAATACAGCTACTGCTGGTGTATTCGACCTTGATGTTGATGCGAATGGTCGTTGGTCTGTTGAGAAATTCAAGGGTTTGATGTTCCAAATCGAGCAAGAAGCTAACGCAATTGCTAAAGCGACTCGTCGTGGTAAAGGTAATATGGTAATCTGTTCATCTGATGTTGCATCTGCACTTCAAATGGCTGGTGTACTTGATTATACTCCTGCATTAAACAGTAACAGTCTTGATGTTGACGATACAGGCAATACATTTGCTGGTGTTCTTAACGGCCGTTACAAAGTTTATATCGACCCGTTCGCAGGTACTAACTACCTAGTTGTTGGCTATAAAGGTTCAAGTGCATTCGATGCTGGTATCTTCTATTGCCCATACGTTCCGTTACAAATGGTTCGTGCTGTTGGTGAAAATAGTTTCCAACCTAAAATCGGTTTCAAAACCCGTTATGGTATGGTTGCTAACCCTTATGCTGAAGGTAAAACTGCAGGCCTTGGTGCAATCACTGTTAACACTAACGTATATTACCGCAAGGTAAGAATATCGAATCTCTTCTAAGAGATTCTATTTTCTGAAATACTAATAAGAATCATTCAATTGATCATTTACAAAGACACCTTCGGGTGTCTTTTTTTGTCTGCAAAAAGTATAAATAATATTTTAACGATAGGATAATAAAATGAAAGAACAGTTAATGGAAGTAAAAGGTATGTCATACGAGGCTTGTATGAGTAAAGCAAGACATTGTGTATCGGAAGGTTACATACCACAAGACGAGATGGTCTCATATGCTAGACATTTATATGAAACACATAATAATGCTCAGTATAATGGTGGAGTTCAGTTACTATAAACATAAAAAATCCGTATTAAGACATTCCTAATACGGACAAAACGAGATTTTTACTTAACCGCCAAATATTTCTTCGTACAAACCTTGCAAGTCTTCAGATTCAGTTTTAACGTCATTATAATTTTGTCGATGATAAATTGCTGCCAACCGTTTGATATGTTTCTTGTCGATTTCTACTTCGTCAGTAACTTTTTCAACGATTTCTTTAATAAGTTCAGCTTCAGATTCTCTACGTAGCATTGAGTTAGAGATTTCTTTACAAGCATTTTCAACGATCTTACGATCTGCTGGGTTTGATATCATTCTGTATTTCCTTCATCAATTGATTAATAGTTTTATTTTGGGTAAAGGGTTGAGGACATTACATCCTCAGTTTACATAATTTATCCTCTTGTTGTTTAATAGCATCTATTCTGTTTTTGTTTGGACGTTCATTATATCAAACTTTTTTGATTATGTCAACCGTTAATTCGAGAATAATATTCTTCTTCTGAGATTTCAGTAACCGTCACATTTTTATGACCGGCAAAATAATGTTCTTTTGTTTCCGCCAAGTCAGATTCATGCACCCAAATACCACGGTTATTTTTACGAGATTGTATAATAAAATATTTGTCTTCCATAATTTTTCTCTTTTTTGTGTTGTTTCAATACATATACTATAACAAATGGTGCAGTATGTGTCAACCATTTTAGCATAATATTTTATTATAAATAAATACACCACAAACAATAATAGGATACTAAGCTATAATGGATGCATTCAATTATTTGACTATAGGTTTAGGATTAGTTAACTTATTTTTAGTCCTAGTCATCTTACCTATGCGTTCTCAAATAAGGGACGCTGAACAAGATTTAAAAGACCTTCGAAGCACAGTACAAACTCGTTACATGAGCAAAACCGATTTCAAAGATCACCTTGAAAGAATTGAAAAGGCCTTAGATGAAGTTAAATCTATGTTGTTGATGAATACTCCTTTGGGTAAAGGTAAATAATAATGAAAGTAATATTAATTGTAGACGATAAAAATGAATTAACTTCTATGTTTGATAGACAAGAAGATAAGATTGTCTGCATTGATAATACTTGCAATATAGTAGATCTAGCAACGGATCTTAAACCCGACCTTATATTACTTGACTTGAGCTCAACAGAAAAAAGTGAGATCGTTACATACGGAGAATTAAAAGATAGCGATATTACTAAAAATATCCCAGTCATAATCATAACCGCAAGCACGAATCACTTTGACTCTATGAAAATAGGCCTTGATATGGTAATCGAAAAGCCTTTTATTCGAGAATATCTACATGAAGTCATAAGGACTCGATTTTCTAATGAACAAATTTCACGAGCGCTTGACACCGCATCCTTGGCAATTTCTAAACTTAAAATATGTCAGTGTGAAGGCTTATGTTCAGATGATTTGATACAATCTAAACTAAATCTTTAATTTTAACAATATCTAAACTACCATCCGCCAACTCTACCTGCTTCACATACCCATTTTCAATCAATATGTCCATTGTGGTTTCTGCCACTAATTTCGAATGTTCAGTAAGTGATTGACTCCTTCCAATTCTCCAACCGACAAAAGTAAAACATAGTGCTGAAACTAAGAATAATAACATTTCCATTTTAATATACCTCTTTATTGTATTTGTTTGCGATAGATCTATTATAACATAGACTCACTGTTCTGTCAAACTATTTTTCATTTTATTTAAAAACCATTCTGGAATTTCTCTCTTGTGCCAAACCATCTTTACGTAACTTAATTTCGTTACATAGTAGTTTCTGTATGATTCTACTGGGTCATCTTCAACTATACATTCAGGAAATAGTGACATAGCAATGCGAAATTTAGTTGGTCCAACATCTGGTATATTCTTGGGAGGCTTTGACAATAACACTCTCATTTTTTCATCAGACATGTGAGTCTTTCCATATCTAAATGTGTATTCATTACATAAAGCAATAAAGTGTCTGTAATGCCAATCGTAGTTCGATTTTGATTCTCTTGTCCAGACAACACAAGGATGTTTTTGGTGCACAGCTTTGTAATACAGTTCGTTATCGTCTGTGAGTGTGTACCTACTAACCTTCCTTCCGCTCTTTGATACATCATAATAATGGACGCCATCACACAGCCTATGCACTGTGGATAACATCTGAGCAGATTCTAGTATCATCTTTACAACATGTTTATTGCATTGTTCTTGTGCCGATATTATGGGACATTCGTTGAGTAAAAATATATTCATAATTTTTCTTTTTCATATTCAATACAAACATTTTATAACAAAGCTGCGTTGATGTCAACACATTAAGCTTCTAAGTTGTAACATTCTTCACACGTAAATTGGTCAGGACTTTCTTCTTCAACGGGAGTTAAACACTTGCATACTTCACATATAAATTTAGTTTCTTCGTCGTCGTACATAATTTATTACTCATTTTATAATTTTGAAAGATTAATGATGTTTAGTTGCTTCATCATATTTGAATTTAGATAAGCAGTTGATTTGAATGGTGCCCGCGTAAATCTGCGCGAAATATATTCGATAGTATAATAATCGCAGTTAACAAATGCATCAGCTGTGGGTAAATTGCGGCAGATTTTAACAACTTCGCCTATATTTACGCCGTCTGCTGAGGACCATTTAACTTCTTCGCCGACTTCTGCGTAATCTGATTCTTCGTATTTTACTAATTTGGTTTCCATAATAGTTTCCTTTATTGTTGTGTTTCGATTCAATATAACTATTATATCAAAACTAAAGTTGAAGTCAACTATTATTTAAAGGTAGGGAAATTTTGAGATGTTGTAAACGTTGGCGTGTAGGTGGGTTTCTTGATTTAACTTATCTATCTCAGCGATCCCATTAAAGAAATCGCTGAGTAATTTTAATATTAGATTCATATTTTCTTTTGATAAATGCAGCATATTTCATTGAAATTAAATTTCAAACAAGAAAGATATTTTTCGCCTTTGAACAACGACAGATAGATAGGTTCCAGTAACAATCCTACCACGATAACTACAGGTAATATCAACCATTTATAAATTACTATAATTGTCTTATTCGTTATAATCATCTGAATCTCTCTTTTCACTCATTGAATTTTTAAGTCCTGTAATAAACTCCATTATCTCGATTAGTTCTTTTTCGTCTTCTTTTGTATCTAGTTCAATTGAGACATTTATCTTCATAATTTACTTCCTTTTGTTTCTATTATCATTTCGTTTTTGGAATGCACCAAAGGGATGTGCATGGGTTTTAGAATCAAATCCCTTTTCTTCGATTTCGTAATCTTCAATTTTATAAGGTTCGATGCCGTATCTGTAAGTCATAATACAGTATGGCATCGAACATGCCACAAAATTATCAGTGCTTAACAAGGAATTCATAATATGCTCTGATAGCTCATCATCTGTATTAGGTATTTCACTTGTATTGAATTTTTCACTTGTATTGAATTTTTCATCTTCCATTATTTGTCATCCTCTTTAAAGGTACAGATACAACATTCAGTTTCAGGCCATGTCTTATGTATTAACAACCCGTCCCATTCCCAACAGAAATGCCACCCTGCTTTGAATTCTTCGTCAGTAATATTCAAGTCAAAGTTAGTCATAAGGTCTTTGTATCTTTCTTTTTTCATTTGCATTCCATAATTTATTTATGCCGGAATTAACGACCCGTGTTACAGTGCTTTGTAAAGATTCTCTAATTTTTCGATATCACACTTAACGTTATGAGCAACTTTACCGTTTGTATCCCATATCTTAACACTCATCATTCTTTCATTTTCCATAGAGAAAAAAGATGATGACATTCCCCTGAACATATCTGGGAATATTGATTTGAATTGTTTTGGTGGTGAGATGAACATAATTTATTCCTTTATTTAATTTATGCATCTATTATACAAAAAGAGTTGACCGAAGTCAACTCTTAATTTCAAGTATAATTTATACTACATCATATCTTTATGAAACAAGTGCTAAACACATGGCTAATTGATTAGCGTCTGCTATTAATTCTTGTGGACATGCCGCTGTTATTCTCATGATTGAAATCCGCCAGTGACATCAACCGACCAACCTCTAACAACTAAGTCTGTAATTGCCGCTTCACCTACTGAGCTTGGTGCTGAACCTCCTGATTGGTCAAAATTTCCATTACTCGTTCCATTACTATTTATACTAACTAAAATGCCATCGATGGACTCTTGAGTAAGATTAGTTTGAAAGAATGCCCTATCAAAATTAGTTGCAGTGCAATTGTCGAACATATTAGGAGGAAAGGTAGTTAAATCATTACAACCGAACCATGTCAGATTGAAAGCATCTCCACCTGAAATATTTATTGCAGGGAAGTTTAGTAATGATTTGCAACCCCTCCAACTGTTAACAAAGTTAACACCGCTGGAAGTGTCGAGCAAAGGAAATGTAACTAACGACTCTACTTCATACCATGTGCGGTTAAAATTAGTAACGTTAGAAGTATCAATCAAAGGGAAACTTGTTATGTTGCGGCAACTAGCCCATGAGTCGCCAAGATTAACAGCGTTTGAAGTGTCAATCAAAGGGAAAACTGTTATGTCGTTCCTGCTAACCCAGTACTTACTAAAATCAGTGACCTGCCCATAACTTGCAGTAGCGCCATTGTCCACAAACGTCTGTTCGACTGCTGCTAAATCAGACCCACTTACCTCGCCTTCTCTCAGCAATACTCCGTTGATGCTATCACCTGCAAAATGCTGACCACCGAGCGTGTAATTGCCTGCTGGTACATCTACGCCGTAGCTTGCTGTACCTTTATCGGTTGCGACAACTAACGAACCTACAAATCCACCTGTTGGAATAACAATAACTATTGCATCGTCAACTTTGTCTAGCAGTAATCTATCAGGCGAGTCTGTATATGTGAGCCGCCTAGTTGATACGGATTGTCGTCCGTGGATACCGTTTAATTCACTTGCAGAAATATTGTCGAAATAAGTAATTCCAACGCTGTTTGATACTAATCCAATAGTTGCGGTAGTGCCTGTCGCGGTAAAAACACCACTGCCGTTAAACTCTTGTGCGCCGTACGCCAGTATAAAACTAGCGTTATTAGTTACTGAAGTATTTTCACCTTCTTGCCACAAAACTATATTACCTGAATTATTAGACGATACAATTTGCCCTGACAGAATGTATGATTTTCCTATTACTAAACCCGTAAGTTGTTGCTGTGCCGAACTATTATCTCCGGCATTTGCAGAGTCATCTACTTTTATTGTGCCGTTCTCAATTGACAACACAGCATTATGGGCACTCCAATCAGTTGTGTCGGTAGTGAACTCTCCGTTGCTAATCAGTTCAGACAGAAGCTCAATCTCTTTTGACTTATCCAGCATCAAACCAACAGGTTGACCATCTTGTGTTACAGGTATAGTGCCTTCTGGGTCTTGAAACAACGTAGACAAATCGCTAGGATCATACCAAGCACCGACTTCGTTGTTCTCAAATAAATGATTTGGTTTAAAGTCTCTTACAGTCAAAGAAGTGAGGTATTTTTCCGTGTCTGTGACTTCTTGTGTGGTGCTCGTTACTCCGCGAACTATCAGCCCGTATATTTTTCCTTCTAAATATTTACCACCTAATCCTCTAGCACCGATGTATAAATTATCATTGGCAAAGTTTCCATTTTGATCATGAGGGAACGGAAAATCTATTTGCGCAGGTTCCCCGTTCAATCTTGGTTTGAAAAGGGTTTCTAAAGATGAACCGCTTCGGTCAATTAAAACTGTGTTAGTTAGTGTAAAAGGAATAGGTAAATCACTAGACGCTGCATAAGCTTGTGTTCCATTCCCCGAACAGGTAGACCAACCATAATTTCTTCCCTCGTCACCGTTTCCCACAAAAACACTAAACGCGCCAGGTGGTTGAGAGGAGTTTGTAAGTTCTACAAGGACTGATGAGCGATTAATAAGTGATTGTAGCTGGCAAAAAACACTCATCTTATCAGTTTGAGAAAAGTTAATATTACCCGTTTCAAGAATATCGTCAATACCATCAAAGTCTAACCACTGGACACCATCAACACTCTTATATGTCGGCCTCTTGCTGGATACTGATTGCGTAGCGTGGTTATCGTTACCGGATTTATCAAGCATCCTACCGACAGGCTGTCCGTCCTCTGTTACAGGAATGGTTCCCGCTGAGTCTTGGAATAGTGTTGATAAGTCACTAGGATCGTACCATGCGCCCGACTCACCATTGGCAAATAAAGCTAACGGATCATAGGCCACTATTAAATCCCTTCTTCGCTAGGTATCGCAAACAAGCCCATATTTAAAAGGACATCCAAACCATTATCGCCTAAACAAGCGGTTAGTTTATTAGGCACAGCTTCGATTGCTGTATCACTAAACACCAAGTCGTTTTGCGCTCTTACAACTGCGTCCATATCGATAACGCTGTCAATATCCCAAGCGGGTCTATTAAGCGTGTTCTGGGCAAAGTGAATCCATGCGTCAGTTGTCGGGAAACTAGCGACAGCGTACAGGTTACCTTCCGCGTCTTGCCATGAAAGATCTTTATATGTATCTACATCGGCGACACTCAAGGCCAACGCCATTGCCAGTTGATTAGAATCTGCTTGTAATTGTTCTGGACATGCTACTGTAATTCTCATTTTTTTAAACTCCTAAATATATT
>Ga0222644_1000422_pt1 | contig 13407 bp, 21 predicted proteins | sample AntAcemetagen291_FD_179800 | JGI IMG/M metagenome (GOLD analysis project Ga0222644, IMG submission 179800) | Saline water microbial communities from Ace Lake, Antarctica - #291 | ecosystem: Environmental > Aquatic > Non-marine Saline and Alkaline > Saline | place: Antarctica: Ace Lake...
AATAAGAATTGTACGCAAGACTATCGCGAGATATATTACGGAAATTAATAGACGTAGAAATGAAAAAATAGTAGCCTAGAGATGGAAAGAAATTTTAGAAAAGAAATTGTAGGTGTGGTACGCAGTAACAAGATGGAAAAGACCATCACTGTATCTGTGGAACGTAAGATGAAGCACCCGAAGTATAAGAAGTTCGTTAAGTCTACTGCAAAGTTTAAGGCTCATGACGAAAAGAATGAGTGTAATGAAAACGATATAGTTCGTATTATGGAGACTAGACCTCTTAGTAAGGACAAGCGTTGGAGATTAGTAGAAATCATAGAGAGAGCGAAGTAAGATGATACAGCAAGAATCAAGACTTAAAGTAGCTGATAATAGTGGAGCCAAAGAGGTCCTTTGTATCAGAGTGCTGGGAGGTACAAAGAGAAGATACGCTAGCGTAGGCGATAAAATTATAGTAACTGTAAAAGACGCTATGCCAGCTGGTAATATGAAAAAGGGTACTGTCTCTCGAGCGGTAGTGGTAAGAACTCGGAAAGAGTTTAGAAGATCTGACGGGTCTTATATTAGATTTGATGATAATTCTTGTGTTCTACTTACCGCAAATGATGAACCAAGGGCAACTCGAATCTTTGGTCCTGTGGCTAGAGAGTTAAGAGATAGAAAGTTTATGAAAATTGTTTCACTAGCACCCGAAGTATTATAGATATGAGACGTAAGTATAACAAGATACCGAAATTACACATCCGTAAGGGTGATACTGTCAAGGTTTTATCTGGTAATGATAAAAATAAGACTGGTGAGATCAAGTTGATGAACCTTAAAGAGGGAACAGCTATTGTGGATGGAGTTAATATGGTAACTAAGCATAGAAAACCAGATGCGGATAATCCAAATGGCTCTATAGTAAAGTTAGAAGCTGCTATGAGAGTAAGTAAGTTGCAGCTGGTAGTGAATGGTGAGGCGACGAGAGTAGGACGAAAAAGAAATGATGAAGGAAAACTTCAGCGTTACTCTAAGAAAACAGGTGACTTTATAAAGAATTAGGATGAAACCAAGATTAAGAGAAACATTCGAAAAAGAAACAGGAGCAAAACTGATGGAGAAGCATGGCTATAAGAATGTTATGCAAGTTCCTAAGCTTCTTAAGATTTGTCTAAACCAAGGAGTTGGTGATGGCGTATCTGATAAAAAATTAGTTGACACAGCAGTTGTGGAGATGTCTGTGATAGCTGGCCAGAAAGCCGTTCCTACGTTTTCTAGAAAGGATATATCGAATTTCAAGCTTCGTGCGGACATGCCTATAGGTTGTCGTGTGACTTTAAGAGGAGACAGAATGTATGAATTTTTAGATAGGTTTGTAGCTGTATCACTTCCTCGTGTAAGAGACTTTGGTGGGATTAGTGATAAGGGATTTGATGGCAGAGGTAATTACTCAATGGGTGTTACTGAGCAGATTATTTTTCCTGAGATTAACATCGATAAGGTTTCGAAAATAAATGGTATGGACATCACTTTTGTGACAAGTGCAAAAACAGATGTAGAATGCTATAGTTTATTAACAGAATTAGGATTACCATTCGTAAAGAAATAAAGATAAGATGGCAAAAGAATCAATGAAAGCGAGACAGCGTAAACGTGAGCATACGGTTAAGATCTATGCTGATAAAAGAGCTGCTCTAAAAGAAGCTGGAGATTATGAAGGTTTACAGAAGCTACCTAGGAATGCTTCACCTACACGTTTAAGAAACAGATGTTCTGCTACAGGAAGACCTAGAGGGTACATGAGGGATTTTGGTATTTCAAGGAATGTTTTTAGAGAAATGGCTTCTAAAGGTTTAATCCCAGGAGTGACTAAAGCTAGTTGGTAATAAAGAGATGAGTAAAATTACAGATCCAATCGCAGATTTTCTTACAAGGGTAAGAAATGGTATTAAGGCTAACCATAGAATAGTGGATATCCCAGCGTCAAATATAAAGAAGGCTATAACACAAGTTCTTTTTGACAAAGGGTATATATTAAATTATAAGTTTGACGAGGAAGGGCCTCAGGGTACCATCAAGATTGCCTTAAAGTATCATCCTACTACTAAGTTATCTGCCATAAGAGAGCTCAAAAGAGTGAGTAAGCCTGGATTGAGACAGTACAGAAGTGCAGAAGAACTGCCTAGAGTGCTTAATGGTTTAGGTATAGCAATAGTCTCCACATCTAAAGGTGTGATGACGGATAAGGAAGCACGTACTAGTCATATAGGTGGCGAAGTACTTTGCTATGTATCATAAGATAAATAGATAAGAAGAAATAGAGATGTCACGTATAGGAAAGAACCCGATAGCAGTACCTGCTGGAGTGGATATCAAGATTGACGGTAATACTATAACTGTAAAAGGACCTAAAGGTGAATTAAGCCAAAAGGTTGATTTAGTTGAGGCTATTCTAGAGGATGGTCAGTTAAGTTTAAGTAGAGCTGGTGATTCAAAAGAAGAGAAGTCTAAGCATGGTTTATACAGATCGCTTATTGCTAATTGTATCGAAGGTGTGACCAATGGTTACAAAACGATTCAGGAATTGGTAGGTGTAGGTTATAGAGCTACAGTTACTGATCAGTTATTAGAGTTGAACTTAGGTTACTCGCACACTATCTTTATGCAAATACCTGAAGAGGTTAAGGTTACTACTGAAGCTATAAAGGGGAAACCTCCTGTTGTAATGTTTGAAAGTATTGACAAGCAACTAGTGGGTCAGGTTGCAGCAAAGTTGAGAAGTTTACGTCCTCCAGAGCCTTACAAAGGAAAAGGTATCAAATTCAAAGGAGAACAATTAAGAAGAAAGGCTGGTAAAACAGCTGCTAAATAAAGGCATAGCATTATGATTAAAAGTAAGGCAACAAGAAGAGCTAAAATCAAGAATAGGATCCGAAGTAAGGTAAAAGGTACAGCGGAGACTCCAAGGTTATGTGTATATAGAAGTAATAAGGCTATATACGCACAGTTAATAGATGATACTAAGGGAGTTACTCTTTTAGCTGCATCATCTGCAGGTATAGAATCAGGTTCAAAAACGGAAATAGCTCGTGAAGTGGGTAAAGCTTTAGCGACTAAAGCTACAGCTAACGGTATAGAGGCTGTAAAGTTTGATAGAAATGGTTACCTGTATCATGGACGAGTATTAAATTTAGCAGAAGGAGCAAGAGAAGGTGGTTTAAAATTCTAAGAAATGGCAACACAAACATTAAAACAAGTAAAAACAACAGATCTCGAACTTAAAGAGACTGTGGTAAATATAAACCGTGTAGCTAAAGTTACTAAGGGTGGTAGAACTTTTAGTTTCAATGCTATCGTGGTAGTAGGTGATGGAAACGGAATTGTAGGTCATGGCCTAGGTAAAGCTGGAGAGGTTATAGATGCTATTCAGAAAGGAATAGAGGATGCTAAGAAAAACTTAATCAGAGTACCTATAATCAATAGTACAATACCTCATGAACAGTACGGAAAGTACTCTGGTGGTTTTGTCTTTATGAAGCCAGCATCTAATGGTACAGGTGTAATAGCCGGTGGTGCAATGCGTGCTGTATTTGATAGTGCCGGTGTACATGATGTATTAGCCAAATCAAAAGGTTCATCTAATCCACATAACGTTGTGAAGGCTACTATGGATGCCTTGTCCAAATTGAGAGATGCATATACGATAGCTGAGCAGAGAGGAGTAAGTTTAAATAAAGTTTTTAACGGATAAGAAAAATGGCAAAGGTAAAAATAACTCAGGTTAAGAGTGCAATCAGACGTCCTGCAGACCAAAAGAGAACTTTAATAGCTCTTGGTATCAAGAAGTTAAATAAAGCGAGAGAAATGGAAGAGTCACCTGCTGTTATGGGGATGATTCGTAAAGTAGAACACCTTCTAAAAGTAGAAAAAGTATAGTTATGGATTTACATAGTTTGAAACCGGCAGCGGGATCGGTAAAGAAGAGAAAGAGAATAGCTAGGGGACAAGGTTCAGGTAGAGGTGGTACTTCTACTAAGGGTCATAAGGGAGCTCAGTCGCGAACAGGTTATAGTAGATCTGTAGGTTTTGAAGGTGGTCAGATGCCACTTCAAAGACGTGTTCCTAAGTTTGGCTTTAAGAATCCCACACGTGTTGATTATGTAGGTATTAATCTTGATAGATTACAAGAGCTTATAGATAGCTCTAAAGTGACTGAGATTACGACTGCATCTTTAATTGCAGCTAATGTGATCAAGAAAACTCAAATTGTGAAGATACTTGGTAGAGGTGAGCTTACTAGTAAAGTAGATGTGAAGGTGAATGCTTTCACAAAGACTGCTAAAGAAGCTATAGAGAAAGCAGGCGGTTCAGCCGAAACTATCTAAATTTTATGAATAAGTTAATAAGTACATTAAAAAATATATTCTCAATAGAGGATTTAAGAACTAGAATTTTAAATCTACTTCTGTTACTTGTAGTTTATAGAATAGGTACATTCATTGTGATTCCTGGAGTAGATCCACTTATCCTTGCAGATCCTAATTTCTATGGTAATAGTGAGTCTGGAGGTTTTTTGGGTCTTGTTAATACGTTCTCAGGTGGTGCATTCGATCGTGTTTCGATTTTTGCTCTAGGTATAATGCCGTATATTTCTGCATCTATTGTGATACAGCTTTTAACTGTTGCTGTTCCTACTTTTCAAAAAATGCAAAAAGAGGGTGAAGACGGTAGAAGAAAAATTAATGCGATTACTAGATATCTAACTATAGCAATTACTGCTGTACAGGGTATTGCGTATTTGATAAATTTGAAATCTACAAATGGCACAGGTAAGCCTTTAGCTCTGATGTCTGAGACTTCGGATGCTTTGGGATGGAACATGTTCTTAGTAGTAGGTACTTTAGTGCTGATAGCGGGTACTATGTTTACAATGTGGTTAGGTGAGAGAATAACAGATAGAGGTGTGGGTAATGGTATTTCAATTATAATTATGGTTGGCATTATTGCTCGACTTCCTTCTACTCTGCTAGCTGAGATAATGGATAGGTTTGGTGGAAGCCAGATTATGCTTTTAATTGTAGAATTAGTGATTTGGGTGGTTGTAATTTTAGCTGTGATAGCTCTAGTGCAGGCGACTAGAAGAATTCCTGTACAGTATGCTAAACGTATAGTAGGAAATAAACAAACAGGCGGTGTACGTCAGTATCTGCCTCTTAAGGTGAATGCTGCTGGTGTTATGCCAATTATTTTTGCACAAGCATTGATGTTTTTACCTGGAACTGCTGCGGGTATTCCAGGGTTGGAAGATTCATCATTTTTGAGGTCTTTAAGTAGGCCGGACGAGATAGGATATAATATATTGACTTTTGTTCTAATTGTATTGTTTACATACTTTTACACTGCGATCACTATTAATCCGAATCAAATTGCAGATGATTTAAAAAGAAATGGCGGTTTCATACCTGGAGTTAAGCCTGGAAGAAAGACTGCTAACTTTATAGGTGCGGTGATGTCTAGAATAACATTACCTGGTTCTGTATTTTTAGGATTGGTGGCTATATTTCCGTTTTTTGCTATAAAAGTGGGAGTAAATGATCAGTTTGCTCAGTTTTATGGTGGTACTTCTTTGCTCATTATGGTGGGAGTGGTGTTGGATACATTACAGCAGGTAGAGCAGTACCTAATTATGAGACACTACGACGGTCTTATGAAGACAGGTAGGATAAAAGGTAGGAGTTCAGTTGGAGGAGCTATTACAGGTTAAGTTTGGATAAGATAATAATTAAAATTAATTTTGCAGCCCTTTAAAAAATGGCAAAACAGCAAGCGATAAAACAGGACGGAGTTATAACAGAAGCATTGTCTAATGCAATGTTCAGAGTGAAACTTCAAAATGGTCACCAAATAGTAGCGACTATTAGTGGTAAGATGAGGATGTATTATATCCGTATTCTTCCGGGTGATAAGGTTCAGGTTGAAATGTCGCCATATGATTTGACCAGGGGTAGAATAAGTTATAGATATAAATAACAGAATGAAAGTTAGAACATCAGTTAAGAAAAGGTCTAGCGATTGTATAATCGTAAAACGTAAAGGACGTATATACGTCATCAATAAGAAGAATCCAAGATTTAAGCAAAGACAAGGATAATAATGGCACGTATTGCAGGAATAGATTTACCGAAAGGTAAAAGAGGTGTTATAGGTTTAACCTATATACATGGTGTGGGAGACAGCAGAGCTTCTCACATTTTAGCGGAAGCTAAAGTAAGCAAGGATAAGATAGTACAAGACTGGTCAGATGCTGACATAGCTGGTATTCGTGAGGTCATAGGTAAAGAGTTCAAAGTAGAAGGTGAACTCAGATCTGAAACTCAGATGAATATTAAGCGTCTTATGGATATAGGATGTTATAGAGGTCTTAGACATCGTAAAGGTCTTCCATTAAGAGGACAGCGTACTAAGAATAATGCTCGTACTAGAAAGGGCAAGAAAAAAACAATGGCTAACAAGAAAAAAGCACCTAAATAATTAGATCATGGCAGGTAGTAAAAAATCAGTTAAAAAAAGAAAAGTAAATGTTGAGGCGAATGGTTTTGCTTATGTAAAGTCTACGTTTAATAATATTATTGTTTCTATTACCAACAGTCAAGGACAGGTTATTTCTTGGAGTAGTGCTGGTAAGATGGGATTTCGTGGTTCTAAGAAGAATACTCCGTATGCTGCTCAGGTAGCCGCTCAGGATTGTGCTAAAGTAGCTGTAGACTTAGGTCTTAAAAAAGTTGAGGTTCTAGTTAAAGGGCCAGGAGCAGGTAGAGAGTCAGCTATCCGTACATTAAATCAAGCAGGATTAGAAGTTTCAGCTATTAGAGATGTTACACCTTTACCACATAATGGTTGTAGACCTCCTAAAAGAAGAAGAGTGTAATTTGAAGGTTAATTATAGTATTATAAAGAAGAAATAAAATGGCAAGATATAGAGGACCCAAAGCAAAGATTGCACGTAAGTTTAAAGAGCCAATATTTGGCCCGTCTAAGGCTTTAGAGAAGAAGAATTATCCTCCTGGTCAGCATGGTAATGCTAGAAGAAGAGGTAAGAAGTCGGAATATGCGATTCAGTTAGCTGAGAAGCAGAAGGCTAAATATACTTATGGTTTACTTGAAAAGCAGTTTGCTTTGACATTCGGTAGAGCAGATCGTAAGAAAGGCATAACTGGAGAGAATCTTTTGAAGTTCCTAGAGGCTAGATTAGATAATACTGTTTTTAGATTAGGAATAGCTCCTACTAGAAGAAGTGCTAGACAGCTTGTAGGTCACAGACACGTAATAGTAAACGGAGTGATCACTAATATCCCTTCTTATCAACTTAAGCCGGGTGACGTGATAGAAGTAAGAGAAAAGTCTAAATCTTTAGAACTTATCTCAGATTCACTTTCTGCGGGTAGAAGTTTCAATTGGTTAGAATGGAACTCACAGGAATATAAGGGAACTTTCCTTAATTATCCTGAAAGAGAAGCAATACCAGAGAATATCAAAGAACAATTAATAGTAGAACTTTACTCTAAGTAATAACATGGCGATATTAGATTTTCAACAACCTGACAAGGTTATAATGCATAAGGAAACAGCCGATTATGGTCTGTTTGAATTTAGCCCTTTAGAGAGAGGCTATGGTGTAACTGTAGGTAATGCTATGAGAAGAATACTACTTTCCTCATTAGAGGGATGGGCTATTACTTCTATACGTATTCCAGGAGCCGATCATGAGTTTTCTACAATAAAAGGTGTGTTAGAGGACGTAACTGAAATTATACTGAACTTGAAACAAGTTAGGTTTAAGAAGCTTATTGATTCTAATGATAGTGAGAAGATTTTTGTTTCTTTGAAAGGGAAGGAAGAATTTAAAGCTGGTGAAATTGCAAGATATACAAATGCGTTCGAGATACTAAATCCTGATTTTGTGATTTGTACTATGGAGCCGTATGTAAATTTAGAGATAGAGCTTACAATCGAAAAGGGTAGAGGCTACGTTCCTGCAGAGGACAATATTCAAGAAAATGCTCCAATTGGAGAAATTGCAATTGATTCTATCTTTACTCCTATCAAAAACGTGAAGTATCACGTAGAAGATTTTCGTGTAGAACAAAAGACGGATTATGAGAAACTAGTTTTTGAGGTAAAAACTGATGGTTCTATACATCCTGAAGAAGCATTAAAAGAGGCTTCTAAAATTATGATTAGGCACTTAGTATTGTTTTCTGATGAGAGTATACTAGAAGATACGCAGGTACAATCTCAAAAGAATGAAGTGGACGAAAATATGCTTCACATGAGAAAAATACTCAAAACTTCTTTATCTGATTTAGATTTATCTGTACGTGCTTATAATTGCTTGAAAGCAGCAGAAATAAGAACCTTAGGAGAACTTGTAAGTTTCCATATAGAGGATCTTCTGAAGTTCAGAAACTTTGGTAAAAAGTCACTTACGGAATTAGAAGATTTCGTAAAAGAAAAAGGTCTAAACTTTGGTATGGACGTTTCAAAATACAATCTAGACGACGAATAATAAATAGCGAGATGAGGCACGGAAAGAAATTCAACCACTTAGGTAGACAAAAAGGACATAGAGAAGCGATGTTAAGTAACATGGCGAGCTCACTTCTTACGCATAAAAGAATATTTACTACTACAGCTAAGGCTAAAGCTCTTAGGGTATATGTAGAACCATTAATAACTAAATCTAAAGACAATACTACTCATTCAAGAAGAATAGTATTTGGATACTTACAGAGTAAAGATGCAGTAAACGAATTGTTTACTAATATAGCTCTTAAGGTAGCTGAGAGACCAGGAGGATACACTAGAATCTTGAAAACAGGGAATAGATTAGGTGATAATGCTGACATGTGTATGATGGAGCTAGTAGATTATAACGATGCTATGCTAGAAGCTAGAGATTCTAAGTCTAAAGCTAAGAGTGGAAGTAAGCGAACTCGAAGAGGTAAGAAGACTGGTGCTGCTACAGCTGCTCCTGAAAAGGCGGTTGAGGTAGAGAAGGTAGAAGAGCCTAAGGCTGAGAAAGAGGCGGCAAAAGATTTATCTGAAACAAAGGATGAGTTAGAGAATCCTAAATCTGATACAAAAGCTGAGTCTGAAGACACCGCTTAATCTAATGGTGTTATTGTCTGAGTATGGCGTATAGCTGCTTAGGTTTAATCACCCTTAAAAATAGGAGAAGAGTTTAGAGGAAATATGTTTCCTAGACTTTTAAGAGTATAAAGTCTCTTGCTTCGGTAAGAGACTTTTTTTATATCTTATATTCTGTAGATATCTGTTGGGTTATCTAAGATGATTGCCTTGTCTCCCCCTACTGCTATAGGACTTCTTACTAACTCTGGATTGTTTATCAGTAAGTTAGTCCAACCTCGGTCTTCAAAGTCCTGACTCTTGATATTTTCTTGATAGTATGGTTTTGACTTGTCTAAAAGCTACTTAGGTGATTTATCTAACATTGCTAGTATGCTGAGCCATATGATTCCAGTCCCTTTGGTCTTTGACAAATCTATAGTATTTACATTATTGGAGCGGCTTCTGGCGTAGGCAATGGCTTTTTTAGATTTGCTGCAATTGGCCTTCACATACAACTGTATCTCTCTGTCTATAGATGTGTTTTTATACATTGCTTATATTTATATTTCAATACAATATAAGCATAATTCAGAACTATTACGATACTGTATTGTCTATAGTGTTAACAACAAGTTGTTTATGAATTGAGGTGTGCCTTGCAATATGCTATGGATTCTTCCATTATGGCATTTAAAGAGTATGCAAAATGAGTGTTCGTTTATGGTTCATTGGAGTGATTTCTATTTTGATATACTCTTATCTATGTATAGATTGATACCTCGTCTTGAATAAATACAACTAAAAAAGACCATCTAGTGATGATCTTTTTAGTGTAATTTAAGAATGTTAAAGTGAATAAAATCCGTTTTTCTCTATTTGTGTACTTAAAAAGTCTATTTGAAGTATCTGAAATCTTGTCCAGCTTCAATGCTCAGCAATGATTCGTACATTAGTTTAATGCAGTCCTCTATGTCTGTATAAGCGACAGTTTCTACTGTGGTGTGCATGTACTTTAGTGGAAGAGAGATAAGAGCACTTGCTACGCCTATATCGCTATATGCAAAAGCATCGGTATCTGTACCTGTACTTCTCCCTGCGGCTTGACGTTGGATGTCTATATTGTTTTTCTTAGCCGTATCTACTATGAGTTTGAGTAGATTATTTTGTACCGCTGGTCCAGTGGTTACTGCTGGGCCTCCGCCACATTTGGTATCGCCTTGCAGTTTTTTATCATACATAGGACTTTGAGTGTCGTGAGTTACGTCAGTCACTATAGCTACATTTGGCTTTAGTCTACGACTCATCATCTCTGCTCCACGTAGACCTATTTCTTCTTGTACCGAGTTTACTACGTACAGTGTAAATGGAAGTTCTTTTTTATTCTCTTTGAGTAATCTAGCTACTTCTGCTATCATGAAACCACCACCACGGTTATCTATAGCTCGAGCTACTACGTATTTTTTATTAAGCTCCATCATCTCTGCATCAAAAGTAACTACAGTGCCTACGTCAATACCCATTTCGAGCACTTCTGCTTTGCTGGCTGCTCCTACATCTATTGTAAGGTTAGCAAGCGATGGTCTTGGTTCTCTATCTTTATTACGCACGTGTATGGCTGGCCAACCGAAAACGCCATCTACTTTTCCTTTTTCAGTGTGAAGATGCACTCGCATGCTTGGAGCTATCTGGTGGTCACTGCCTCCGTTGCGTATCACGTATATGTATCCTTTATCGTCTATATAGTTTACAAACCACGCTATTTCATCTGCATGAGCTTCTATAACTACTTTGTACTCATGACCAGGATTTATTACTCCTACCACACTACCATAGGTGTCTACTTCGTACTCATCTATATAGGGCTTTAGATATTCTAACCAAACCTTTTGTCCTGTAGATTCAAAACCTGTAGGAGCATTAGCGTTTAAATAGTCTCTTAGGAATTTTTTACTTTCTTTTCTCATTGGTGCGAAGATAAAATTTTATGATTGAATAAAGGAGTGAAAGAATAAGATTCTCAGTATAGCCTAGCTATTCTCTTTAGGGTCTTTGCCAAACATCCAAAAGATAGTTCCTTCCATGACTTGTTTGGCTTCAGCCTCCATAAAACTGCCTGTCACCTCTGGAGGCTTTCCAAAGAACAAATTAAATTTAGTGAGGTCTGTATCTTGTAGTGTTTTCCATTTGGAGTGTCCACCTATTATATAGACGTATAAATAAACTGAAATTAATTTTACTGGGATGAGGCAAAAAAGTCAAGCATAGCAGTTCTACGGATTCCACCGCGGGCGAATACACCGTAAGCTTGGCACGCAGTGTGGTAGATCTAAAGTATGTAGAAAAAAATAGCAGTTCAGTGTTTTACGAAATGGTTTTAATAAAAATCGTACCTTCACACTATGAAAGTAACTAAACTTATCCTGCTACTCAGCCTGCTTCCAGTTGTTCTTACTATGTGTAAGGATGATGAGCCGCAGTATCTTGGAGAGTTTCGCCTAGGTGCAGAAGGTGAGGCCTACATCAAATTTGAGCCAGGAAGCTATTGGGTATATGAGAATGATATGACAGGAGAGCGAGATAGCATAGTGATGGAATACTATCGCTCTAAGCTGAGGCACTTCCAAGGTCTGGAGCGGGAGTATTACAGAGAACACATTGAGTTCCGTTGGAATATAAATACAAGTGGATCTTACTTATTTTACACTGGACACCCCTTTGCGGATCTTACACCAGACGAAACGTGGCAAAATTCTGTTCGTAATTGGGGGTTTGTCACCACTCCTGAAGCCTCAAGTCCTAGCACGATGATCTTCGTGCCAATAAAACAATCTGGAAGTGGTGGCGTAAGTGGTCAAATCTCTATTTTGTCAAACACCTTTGACAGTCTTAAAGTACAAGGAGAATGGTTCTATGATGTAGCTGAATTTGAAATCGATAATGATTGGATTTGGAATACATTTAATACCAATCATACCAAATATTATTGGGCTAAAAACGTAGGCCTCATTAGAAGAGTCTTATTGGAAGAACATACCACTGCCGAAGTTGAAAGTTTTAACCTAATTAGATACCAAGTGATTCAATAATCAAGATTAGAAATATATGAAATCTAAATTTACATTAATCTCTCCTTAGGTTGAATTCCTCGAGGCTCTGCCTCGTAACTTAGTATCTTGCGACTAGATGTCGCAGGATACTAAATATATGCATAAAAGTCACAACGTGACTGTTTTGTTATACCACGTAGTAAGTAATGCAAAGTATGTAAAGAGTCAAGGCCTTGAAAAGCAGTATACGAAACTGAGTTCAAATTATCAGTTAGCATTGTTTGAGTAAATCAATGCCTCTGGGCTTGCCCCGAGGATGATTTACTTATTATACTTTTTCAAACTTTTGCCTCGGCTCAAGTAAAACCGGTAGACGAACTAGAAAATACGTATTGAAGCTATAGACATAAGCTCAAAACAGAGTTTCTTAAAATTGGTGCAGAGCCAGGCCACTCATTACCAGCCTACCAGCGTAACTACCTCCAAGAGTGTGGAGATGTGGATGGGAATATCTCCTTCGGAGATGGGGTGATAGACCTAGGCGAGTATATAGCCGTACTGGCTACAGAGTATAAGCTGCTCAATGAGCAGAACCAGGATGTCACCGCCACGGCTAATGAACCCTATCATGCCTTAAATGCGTTAGATAGATTGGACCTTTTTTGGGAAAGGTATTTTAATCCTTACTTATCTACAGGCTCTGCCAATGGTTTTTTAGTTAGAGATGATTATAATATTATAAGGAATAACCAAAAAAAATCTGCTCTGGAGCTTTTTTGTTGTTTTACTTAGGGTAACAAATCTTTGTAGTGGATACCTAGTGCGTCAGCATATTCTAAAAGTGTGCGAAGGGTAATCCTAGTTCTGCCTTGCTCTACTCTATTTACAGATTGTCTATCTTTAAGCATTTCTAGTGCAAGTTGATGTTGAGTCCAGTTGTTGGCTAGTCTTTTTTGCCTAATGATGACACCTATTTTTATCTGTAGATCGATAATTTTCAACAGGTGCAAGTAGTTGTGTTACTTAAAAATAGATGTAAACAAGTTTGTTTCTATTCGAAAATTATTTATATATTCGTATATTCACCTTATGAAAGTAACTAAACTTATCCTGCTACTCAGCTTGCTTCCATTTGTTCTTACTATGTGTAAGGATGATGAGCCGCAGTATCTTGGAGAGTTTCGCCTAGGTGCAGAAGGTGAGGCCTACATCAAATTTGAGCCAGGAAGCTATTGGGTATATGAGA
>Ga0222644_1000428_pt1 | contig 13241 bp, 9 predicted proteins | sample AntAcemetagen291_FD_179800 | JGI IMG/M metagenome (GOLD analysis project Ga0222644, IMG submission 179800) | Saline water microbial communities from Ace Lake, Antarctica - #291 | ecosystem: Environmental > Aquatic > Non-marine Saline and Alkaline > Saline | place: Antarctica: Ace Lake | collected...
GTTGCTCAGCCAATCGTAAGACACTTTGGAAAAACATCTGGTTTTGACCAAGGAACTCCAAGATTTATAAGGGCAATTACGGCACAGAAATTTCTAACTTATCGGTATTGGACTTACTTTTGGCTGTTTAAATATGTCTTCTTTTTATGCAGGCATAAGTATATCTCTTTTTCTGAACAACCTAAAGCATTTAAAATTGGGTTTAAAGCTATAAATGAAATCAAAATTCTAGAGGATGAAGGTTAATTATAAATCGCTTTTAATGTGGGTAACTCCAATTTTGATAAGCCTTATATTTGAGCTTCTATCTTCAGAATTCAGAGGTTATAATCTGAAGAATTGTATTGAGAATTTCTTATCACTGTCCCTTATATTGGGATTTACCTCTTTAGTTTCTAAAATACAAATCAAAACTGCATTATCAAAAATCTTATATGTGATCTTTGTTTTATCTATGGGCATAGAAAGCACCTATTTTTATATTTTTGATACCTTTTTTTCAGCCTCAGCTATTTTTATTATTTTAGAAACTAACTATACCGAAGCTTCGGAGTTTTTCTTTAATTATGTTAGCCTTAAAATAATCTTTTTTCTGTTTATTGATCTGGTCTTTATTATAACTTTTAGTATTAAAAGTTATGTTCCGGTCTTAGTCAAACTACCCTCATTTAAAACAAAATATAAATGCCTATTTCTTACTTCAACTTTTTTCCTACTTACATATTCCGGTTTATATTTTGCAAACTTTCCCTATCAATTTATCAAAGGTGGGGCTGAGTATTTTAATGAGATAAGAAAATATGAAAAATTCAACATTAAAAGTTCCTTTGGAAATTTTAAAAATGTAGAATTTAAAGGAAATTCTGATTCTCATACGTTTGTATTAATCATAGGAGAATCTACAACTCGTCATCATCTAGGTATTTATGACTTTTATAGGCCTACGACTCCTAAACTCAGTCAGATTAAAGAGGACCTATTAATTTATAAGGATGTTATAAGTTCAGAATCTCATACTATAGAATCTTTACAAGCAGCTTTATCTTTAGATAATTTTAAAAAAGATACTGAATCTACTCTTATTCAACTTATGAATCAGGCTGGTTTTAAAACCTTTTGGTTATCGAATCAAATACCGATAGGTATTTATGATACCTTATTAAGTAAGGTAGCAAAAGCTTCAGACTCTTATGTGTTTACAAATACAGCTGATTATGGTTCTAAAACACCCTATGACGAAGTTTTATTACCACACCTAGATATCGCACTTAACGATGACTCTCCAAATAAGTTCATCGTCCTTCATCTCTTGGCAACCCATGGAAGGTATAAATTGAGATATCCTGATGAATTTAATTTTTTTAAAGATATGCCTAAGACTCGGTTTCCAAAAAAAGCCAATCTTGAAATAATAAATACCTATCACAATTCAATTTCCTACGTAGATTATCTCGTAGGTCAAGTTATTAAGAAGGTAAGTTCCCAAAATAAAAATAGTTTTGTTGTTTACTTTTCAGATCATGGAGAAGAGGTATTCACAGATCGTGACTTTTTTGGGCATAATGATTTGGAAGAACCTACTCGCTCTATGTTCGAAATTCCATTTGTAGTGTGGTTATCTCCTAAATATAAGTCAAATTATACTGTCGATTTTAAGCCTGAGACCCCATTTTCTATCAGACACTTGTTGCATTCTATTTCTGATTTGTCAAAAATCGATTTTAATGAAAAGGAAACCGAAAAAAGTATATTTTCTAAGGATTTTAAATCAGTAAAACGAATTATAGGACAGCGCTTGGATTATGATGACTATTTTAAATCTAAAATTGATAGTCTGCACTGATTAACGGAAAGGAGTTATGTACAGTCCTTTATCTATTAAATAGTTTTGAAATCTCTTGACTGATATTAGAATTTTCGCAGGAAATCTTAGCAATATTTTTTGCTTATAGTTTAGATTTTCGGGACTTATTTCAGGTATTATTTCTTTCCATAAAGGATTTGAAGCCAATTTACATCGTATAGCTAAAGCATATCTGTTGACATCTAAATAAGCTTTTAAAGATGAGTTCTTATTTTCCTCCCTTTTATATTTTGAAATAAAGTAAAGTCTATCTGTAAAAGAGTTAGTCTTAGCCAAGTTGTTTTCACTGTTTATGATGTAGCGAGACGAGGTTTTTGGGTTAAAAGCTATGGTTGCTGTCAAACCAAATTTCACCATTAAGTCGATATCTTGTCCAGATTTTATTTTAATATCAAATTTGTCTACCTTTTTAAACATTGAATGTGTAAAACAAAGTGCACATGTTAATGCGATGGGATCTATTAAACTCCCTTTAAAATAATCTTTGATATATTGAGCTTTAAGAGGATATTCAATAGAGAAAGTAGGATGTTTAACATAATCCTTGTCAAGCAATATTTCATAATTGTTACAAACCACATCAGCTTTTGGAAATTGTTCAATGGTATTTTGCAATTCCTCTAAATGATTTGGGTACCAATAGTCATCTGCATCGATTAAGGCAATCCACTCGTGTTTGGCCAAGGAAATAGCTTTATTTCTAGCTGCTGAAGCTCCTTTGTTTTCTTGATGCATCAGACGTATGCGTGAGTCTTGAAATCTTTCAACCACAGTTTCGCAACCATCAGTGCTTCCATCGTTTACAAGGATAACTTCAAACTCTTTATGAGTCTGTTTTAAAACGCTTTCTAGGCAGTTTTGAATGAAGTTGGCTTTGTTATATAAGGGAATAACAACTGAAAACGGCATCATTGTTTTTGATATGATTTTGAAAAATGGTAAAGTTTATAGAGTTTAAAATAAATTAAACTCGGTTTTTTTGATACTAAATTAGACCTAAGCGCTCTTTCAATAGCGTTTAGAAAATTATAAATAGCACCATTAAGTCTGTATCTTCTAAGTTTAAAATATAAGGTTGAAAGGCTAGTAGCTTCTTGGCTTAAAGTCCCCTTTTGAATTAAACTGACTAAATTGTCTAAGGCTGTTTCTGTTTTTTGAAGGAATACCATAGAGGTTTCAAGACCTTTATGGATGACTGGATTATCAATTTGCATCACCTCAATTTTGTATTCTTTTAAAAACTCAGAGAAAACCAAATCTTCATACCCGTAAGTATTTAATTCCGTATTAAAAATAGGTTGTTCAAATTTAGATTTTTTGATGAGAAGGTTAGAGACTAAGATGTTGTAAGGGAATCTAGATTGTCTTAAGCTTGCTGGCTTTGCTTCTTCTTTGTGACCATAAACCCACCTTAAGAGTTCAGAAGTTTCTGGAGGATTTTTTTCGTAAGCAAGTCCGCCATAAGTGACGATACAACTAGTGTTCAAGGCTTCTAGGTACAGCTTGATAAAATCGGTTCTTAATGGAATTACATCAGCATCTATAAGCAATACATTATTGAACTTAGATCTAAGTATTAATTTATTCAAATTATTGGAGCGTCCTAGGTTTTTTCCGTTTCTCCAATAGTGTACCATCGGAAATTGGCTAAGCTTTTGGTGGTCTAAATTTTTACTATTAGGGTCATCATCAGAAATTAGAATTTCAAATTCAATATCCAAAAATTGACATTCTGTATGTAAAACAGACACAATATCAATCAATGGATCATCAAAAGACCTGATAAGTATAGAAAGCATTTTATTCTTTTGGAACTGGGAAACCTCGGTCTCGCATCAAGGCATCAATTTCTGCATCTCTTCCTCTAAATTGTCGATACGCTTCGGCTGGATCTACAGCATTTCGTGGCGCAAATAGAAAGTCCACTAGGTTTTTTGACAGCGTTTCATCATAAAAACCACCTTCAGCCTCTGCAAAAGCTTCAGCAGCATCCGAGGTAAGTACATCTGCCCATAGATAGCCATAATAGCCTGTGGCATAGCCTTCACCAGAGAACACGTGGCCGAAGTGCGGTGAGCGGTGACGCATCACAAGCTCATCTGGCATGTTCAATTGATCTAAGGTTTCCTTTTCAAAGGTTTTTGGATTTATAATTTCTGGATCTGTTGTGTGATATTTCATATCCATGATGGCTGATGCTAAAAACTCTGTGGTTGCAAAACCTTGGTTAAATTTAGAAGCATTTTTGATCTTGGCTATAAGTTCTGCTGGCATAGGCTCTCCAGTTTTATAATGTTTTAAAAAGTTATTGATAACTTCATCGGTATAAATCCAACGTTCCAAAAGTTGAGATTGAAATTCTGTATAATCTCTTACGCCTCCATTTAAAGTTGGGTATTTTACCTCTGCACTCAAAAAGTGTAGAGCATGTCCAAATTCATGAAAAAAAGTTTCCGCATCATCCCAAGATACTAAAATGGGTTCACCTTCTGCTGCTTGCACAAAGTTGGAGTTATTGGACGCTAAAACAGTAGTCTCTCCGTCAAAATTTGTATAAGATCTATAGGTGGTAGCCCAAGCTCCAGATCGTTTGCCTTTTCGAGCATAAGGATCTAGGTAGAACACACCAACATGCTTTCCGTTAGATTTTTTGGTCACTTCATAAACCTTAACATCCTCGTGAAATACGGGGACGCTACCGTCTGTAATTTCAGAAAATTCAAAATCAAAAAGTCTTCCAGCTACATAAAAAATAGCATCTGTTAGGTTTTCTAAGACTAAATATTCCTTTACCTCCTCTGAGTCTAAATCATATTTTTCTTGTCTTACTTTTTCAGCATAATACCTGTAATCCCATGCTTCAATTTCAAAACCTGCTCCTTCTTGCTTGGCAACCTTTTGCATATCGTCTACTTCTTCTTGAACTCTAGCGATGGCCGATGGCCAAACCGCCATTAACAAATCCATAGCATTTTTAGGGTTTTTAGCCATTCTGTCTTGAAGTCTCCACTCTGCAAAGTTATCGTAGCCCAATAACTTGACTCGCTCATCTCTCAATTTCAGAATTTCTTTGATAAGAGTATTGTTATCGTATTCATCGTTATTATCTCCTCTAGAATAATAATTATCCCAAACTTGCTTTCTGAGTTTTCTTTCATTCGAGTAAGTGAGAAAAGGATCTACAGAAGATCTGGTGTTTACAATGGCATATTGACTTGGTTTCCCCTGTTCTTCGGCTGTTTTTTTAGCAGATTGAATGAAGGAGTCCGATAAACCACTTAGTTGATTTTTATTTAGAAAGGTGACATAATTCTCTTCATCATGAAGTATGTTGTTTGAAAAATCGGTATAAATATTGGCTAATTCTTTATTGATTTCAGCATAACGTGTTTTTCCTTTGTCATCTAGATTGGCGCCATTCATCTCAAAAGAGTTATAGACTAAATCTACAACTCTTTGAGCTTGGGGCTCTAAAGGATTTTTTTGACTAGACTCATAAACCGACTTAATCCTATTGAAAAGTTTTTCATTTTGACGAATTTCAGATTGATAATCCGACAATTTTGGAGATAAGTCCTGTTGGATATTTCTAAATTCTTCAGAAGATAAGTTACTGCTCCAAATGCCGTAATAGGTATAGACTCTATCTACAGTTTTACCAGAACGTTCCATAGCTTCAATGGTATTTTCAAACGTAGCAGCCTCCTTAGCATTAGCGATTTCATCAATCTCTTTAAGGTGCTCTTCTATGGCAGCATCCATAGCAGGCTCAAGATCTTTGAGGTTCATAGTATCAAAATTTGGCACACCTTCATATGGACCCTCCCATTTCTTAAGTAAAGTATTATCTGCTGTCATATTGTCTTTTGATTTATCATTTGTGTTGCAAGCAAAACATATCATAAGTAAGGCCGTTGCAGTGAGTTTAACAAGTTTCATAGTGAACTATTTTTAGGGCTGTTGTTGTTTTTTCTGAACAACCTCAAAAAGACGTTGTCCATCACATTTTAATGTTTTTGAAGGGTATTTTAACAACAAAGCATAATCGTGAGTAGCCATCAAAATCGTATTTCCATTCTTATTTATGTCTTGTAAGACTTGCATAACCTCCACAGAGGTCTGTGGGTCTAAGTTTCCTGTAGGCTCATCTGCTAAAATGAGTTCTGGATCATTGAGTAAAGCTCTAGCTATAGCTACACGCTGTTGTTCACCACCAGATAGTTGGTAAGGAAATTTAAAGCTTTTGGTTTTCATCCCTACTTTATCCAAAACGTCCTCAATTTTCTGATTCATTTTAGGCTTGTCTTTCCAACCAGTAGCTTTTAAGACGAAAATCAAATTTTCTTTGACATTCCTATCATTTAATAGCTTAAAGTCTTGAAAGACGATACCTAGCTTTCTTCTTAGATAAGGAATTTCTTTTTCTTTTAAACTTTTTAAGTCAAAATCAACGATTTGTCCAGATCCACTTTTCAGAGGTAAATCTCCATAGAGTGTCTTCATAAAACTACTTTTACCAGTTCCTGTTTTACCTATAAGATAAACGAATTCCCCTTTTTTTATTTCTATGTTAACCTCGGAAAGTATGAGGGTTTCTCGTTGAAATATACTAGCGTTATTGAGTTCTAGAATGGTGTCTGACATTGGAGCTTTGAGAAAAAATTAATGATGATAAAGATAGGGTTAATTTGTGAAGTGTAAAAAACTCACTGTTTTTTACTTATAATTAAAATGAGCTTGGAACGTTATATAACCATATAATTTTATATTTGATTGCCATTAAAATCGTGCAGCTTATGTCTAAGTTTTTAATTACCTATTTTCTTCTCACCACTTTGTTAATTCAGGCTCAGCAATCTCAATATTCTGAGGATGTTCTTGGAAAGTATCAAGGTGCACTTCATTTATATAATCAGAATCAATTTGCTTCTGCAGTAAAGGCTTTTAAGCAAATAGGCGGGTCCTTGGACAGTGATCAGTTAGAGTCTAATATTGAATTTTATCTAGCAAATTGCGCCATTAAACTAGGCGAACCGAATGCAGATGAGCAAATGGAAGACTTTATAAAGACAAATCCTACAAGTTTAAAAACCAACAAGGCTAATCTTGAAGTTGGAAATTATTATTTCCAAGAGAGAGATTTTCTAAATGCCAATAAATGGTTTAGCCAAGTGAATACTCGTTCCTTATCGAGGGAGGAACTCAATACTTATGAGTTTAATTATGGGTATACAAGTTTTAAAAGCAATAATTATGACCAAGCAGAACAACTTTTTAATAGAGTTAGAAATGATAAAAAGTATGGAGCTCAGGCCAAGTATTATATAGGTTTTATAGCTTATGAAGAAAACGAATATGAGTCTGCTTCAGAATTATTTGATGAGGCTAGGAGTGAAGGCATACAGGGAAATAACATATCCTATTTCCAAAGTGATATGAATTTCAAGCTTGGTAATTTTCAAAAGGCGATTGATTTAGGTATGGAAAAGTTACCAAAATCGAATGTTCGCGAACGTTCCCAGATCAATAAAATTATCGGAGAAAGTTATTTCAATTTAAAGGATTATACCAGTGCTATTCAATACTTAAAAGATTACGAAGGAGATAGAGGTAAATGGAATAATACGGATTATTATCAACTTGGTTATGCTTATTATCAGACGGGACAATATGAATTTGCTATTGACGAATTTTCTAAAATCTTAGAGGGTCAAGATTTTGTAGCCCAAAATGCATATTACCATCTTGCCAAGGCCTATCTGAGAACCGATAAGAAAATCCAAGCGCTCAATGCTTTTAAAAATGTGACAGAAATGAACTTTGACGATAAGCTTAAAGAAGATGCTTATTTAAATTATGCAAAGCTGAGTTATGAAATTGGAAATACCTACCAATCTGTTCCTGAAGTTCTGCAAGCGTATGTCGAAAACTACCCAACATCCCTTGAATCTGATTTAATTAAAGACTTATTAATAGATTCTTATTTAACATCAAAAAATTATGAGAAAGCGATTTTGATGTTAGAAGGAAGACGGGAGTATAAAAATAAATTGGCTTTTCAAAAAGTGAGCTATTATTATGGGGTTGAATTATTTAGAGATGACCAGCTAAAGGCGGCTAAAGACTATTTCAATAGGTCTTTGGCTGAACGCTTAGATCTAGAGTTTACAGCGAAAGCTACGTATTGGAAGGCTGAAGTGGATTACGCATTGGGAAACTATGATAAGGCTTTAATTGGCTATAAAGAGTTTAAAGGGATGCCTGCGGCAAAGAAATTATCGGAGTTTTACTCTACAGACTACAATATTGCATACGCTTACTTTAAAACAAAAAACTATAGATCTGCTATTTCTTTTTTTGAAGGCTTCATCGCTATTGAAAGACCATCACAACGACTTCATGATGCTTATGTGAGACTTGGAGACACACATTTTGCATTAGGACACTATTGGCCAGCAATGGAAGCTTATAATAGTGCTATTTCTATGCAAAGTTACACGAGTGATTATGCTTTTTATCAAAAGGCATATAGCTATGGATTTGTAGACAGAAATGCGCAAAAAATAGAAAATCTACGTCTATTTGTTCAAAATTATCCAAAATCTATTTACAAGGATGATGCTCTATTTGAGCTAGGGAATACCTACGTGGCAGAAAATGATGACCAATCAGCAATTACAACTTACCAAAATATTTTAACCAATTACAAACAAAGCATATATTACCCTAAAGCCTTGTCAAAGCTGGCATTAATCTATTTCAATAAAGGAGAAAATCAAGAGGCCTTGGTGAGCTTAAAACAGCTGGTCAACGAATATCCAAACTCTCAGGAGGCTCTTCAGGCTGTCCAAACAGCTAGGTTAATTTATATAGATCTTGGACAAACAGATGAATATGCTACTTGGGTAAGAGGTTTAGACTTTGTTGAAGTTGCAGATTCTGATATTGAAGAAGCCACTTATGAAGCTGCAGAAAATAAGTTTCTAGATAATGAAACTGATAAAGCAAGTGAAGGGTTTAAAAAATACTTAGAAAAATTTCCTAATGGAAAAAACAGTTTGAAATCCAATTTCTATCTCGCCCAATTGTTGTTTAACAGTGATCAACGCCAAGCCTCTGTTCCTTACTACGAAGCAGTGATCAATAGCCGATCTACTGAGTTTACAGAAGAATCCCTGAGGCGACTAGCTCAAATTTATTTATCCGAAGAGGATTATGATCGGGCGATTGCCATTTTAAATAGATTGGAGAGAGAGGCCAATTTTTCTCAAAATGTAGTGTTTGCTCAGTCCAATCTCATGAAAGCTTACTATGAAATTAAGAATTTTGATAGAACTGTCATTTATGCTGAATTGATCTTATCAAAAGACACTATGGACGAAGAGGTCCTTAGTGATGCAAAAATATTCATCGCTAGAGCTTCTTTGGAAGTTGGTGATGAAAAGAGAGCGGAAACTGCTTATAGAGAAGTGTCAACGACGGCCACAGGAAAACTAAAAGCTGAGGCTTTATATTACGAGGCTTATTTTAAGACTAAATCACAGAATTATGAAGCCTCTACAACCGTTATTCAAGATCTCACAAAAAATTATTCTAGATATAGAGAATTTGGCGTGAAAGGACTTTTATTGATGGCTAAAAATTTTAATGCTTTAGGGGATGATTATCAAGCCACTTATATTTTAGAAAATATCATTAAAAACTTTCAATCATATCCTGAAATTATTCTTGAAGCTGAATACTTACTAAAACAAATTAAAAGCAAAGCTGCAGAAACAAATTCATCTATTGAGGTCGATAAAAATTAACTGATTTATTTAGAAATCACAAAAAAAAGCCCTCAACAAGAGGGCTTTTTTAGTGAAATTCAAGATCTAAATTTATCCTAGATATGTTTTAAGTATGGTGCTTCTAGAAGTGTGTTTTAAACGTCTAACTCCTTTTTCCTTAATCTGTCTTACTCGTTCTCTAGTAAGTCCAAAAGTCTCTCCAATTTCTTCCAAAGTCATAGGTTGTTGATTTCCTAATCCAAAGTAAAGACGGATGACATCAGCCTCTCGTGTGGTTAACGTCTCTAGAGCTCTTTCTATTTCAGTTTGAAGCGATTCGTGTAGCAAATCATTTTCTGGATTCGGAGATTCTCCAAATTTTAAAACATCATATAGATTGGAGTCCTCACCTTCAATCAACGGAGCATCCATAGATAAATGGCGTCCAGAATTTTTTAAAGACTCCTTGACGTCATTTACCGTCATTTCCAATTCTTTCGCAATTTCATCTGGACTTGGTGGTCGTTGATGGCGTTGTTCTAGAATAGCAAATGTCTTATTGATTTTGTTGATAGAACCAATCTTGTTTAAAGGTAATCTCACTACACGGGATTGCTCAGCTAAAGCTGAAAGGATGGATTGTCTAATCCACCATACCGCATAGGAAATGAATTTAAAACCCCTTGTTTCATCAAAGCGCTTCGCAGCTTTAATAAGCCCTAAATTTCCTTCATTAATAAGATCGGGTAGGGTAAGTCCTTGGTTTTGGTACTGCTTTGATACAGATACCACAAATCTTAAATTGGCCTTGGTCAATTTCTCTAAAGCCAAATCATCTCCAGCTTTAATTTTTTGTGCAAGTTCAACTTCTTCTTCAGCAGTAATTAAGTCTACTTTTCCAATTTCTTGAAGATACTTGTCTAGTGATGCAGTTTCTCTGTTGGTAACCTGTTTGGTAATTTTAAGTTGTCTCATTTAGCTATGTCCTCATTTATCGTTTATCTACATCCTATTTTACGAGCTAAAAGGAGAAAATGTTACACGGAGGCCTCAAGTTTTTTTGAAATCGACATTATTCTTTATAAGATAGCCTGCTTTATGTTGTAAAGCAGGCTATTAGACAATTTAAATTATAAAATTTATCCTCTGATTTGTCCATTACCCCAAATATAATATTTGTTGCTGACCAGTTGTTTTAGTCCTAAGGGTCCTCTGTGATGTAATTTATCTGTTGAAATTGCTAGTTCTGCACCAACTCCCATTTGTCCACCGTCTGTAAATCGAGTAGATGCATTTTGATATACAGCAGCACAGTCAATTTGTTGCATAAATTCTAAAGCTTTAATATCGTCTTTAGTGATAATTACAGAAGAGTGACCACCGGAGTATGCATTTATCTTATTTACAGCTTCGTCAAATGATTCTACAGAAGATAAAACTATTTTTAAAGCTAAAAACTCCTCTGTCCATGTGTCTTTTGTTGGAAGTGTCGGTTTATCTAGAACATCTTCTACTTTGCCATCAACAAGGATTTCTACCTTATATTCATTTTCTAGACTCTCTGCTAAGTCCTTAATCTTAGCTTCAAAATCTGGCAAGTGGGAGTCAATTAATACCTTATCTAGGGCATTGCATCCAGAGATTTTATCTGTTTTAGCATTGATGATCACTTTTTTTGCGGTATCCCAATCTGCATCAGGAGATACGTATAAAAAGTTATTTCCTCTACCACTAACGAGTACGGCTCCTTTAGCTGTTCTCTTTACAAAATCTATCAACTTATCACCACCTCTGGGCACTACTAAATCTATTTTTTCTGGGGGATTGCTTAAAAACTCTCTTGTCTCTTCACGGTTGAGGTGAAGCAGAGAAATCCAATCTGTAGACAATCCATTTTCTTTTAAGGCTTCATGCCAGCATTTTTCCAAAATGATATTGCTATGATTCGCTTCCTTTCCACCCTTCAAGAATATTTTATTATTCGCTTTAAAAGCTAAAACAGCCGCTTCAATAGTTACATCCGGCCTAGATTCATAAATGATCATAATAGTACCAAAGGGATCGGTTTTGTTGACAATTTTCAAACCATTGTCTAAGGTTTTTTCAGAAATAGTTTTTCCAACAGGATCCTCTTGTTCTCTCACTTCTTTAATAGCTTGAATCATCCCGTCAACTTTACTTTGATTCACAACCAACCTATCGTAAAGGGCCTGATCATTTCTATTGAAAGATTCTAGGTCTTTTTTATTTTCTTCTATGATCTCATCTCTTCTTTTATCGATAATCTGTACCATCGATTGAAGAACGTCGTTTTTAACTTTTGTATCTAATAACTTCATAAATTGTCTTTAAGATTAAACAGTAAATTTAGTACCGACTTCTCTGCCTTCTAATATATCTATGATGATATTTTCGTCCTTTCCGTTGGCTATGAAAGTAGGAATATTTTTACTTGCAGTCATCTTAGCTATCTTTAGCTTAGACTCCATACCACCTCGGCCTTCGCCTTCTCCTTTTTCATTTTCTTGAACATAGTGTTCAACATCGTCATGGACTCTTACATGTCTTAACACTTTAGAATCCTCATGGTCTGGATGACCTGTATAAAGACCCTCGATATCAGTAAGCATGATTAACATGTCTGCTTTGACCAATTCTGAAACTAAACTGGCTAACTCATCATTGTCTGAAAACATAGACATAGATAGGGATACTGCATCATCCTCATTGGCAATGGGAACAATGCCCTCTTTTAAGAGACCTTCATAGCAATTGATCATATTTTCGCGGTATTTTCCAGGCGCAAAATCTCTTTTAGTGGCTAATACTTGTCCACAACGCATCCCAAAGTCATGAAACATCGTATAATAATGTCTCATCATTCTAGGTTGTCCTACAGAAGAATATACTTGTCGTCTAATAGACTTATCGTCTGAAGAACAGGAGCCTAAGACTTCTTTTCCAGCTATGGCAGATCCAGAAGACACAAGAACTGTTATAACATCACGTTCATATAGATAAGCGATTTGTCTCACTAAGTTTTTTAGAATTGGACCTACAATTCTATTATTTCTGTTGGTCATCACATTGGTTCCAACTTTTACAACAATACGTTTTGAATGCATATTTTTAAGATTTAAATTACTCATCCCCAAGTTCTACTGCTCTGTTAAAGGCTGCATAAGCTGCATCCTGAATAAGCTGTTTTACATTATTATCATCCATAGAGTCTAGTGCTGCTCTGGTTGTACCACCTTTAGATGCAACGCGATCCATCCACTTTTCTGGAGACAAATCGGATTCATTAAATAGATGAACGGCACCTTCAAAGGTATTGCTCACCAATATTTTGGAATCATGATCTGAAAATCCCATTTTCTTAGCAGCATCCAACATGGAAGCCATAAAATAAAATATATAAGCTGGTCCACTACCAGAAATACCTGTGGATTTATTTATGAAATCTTCATTTTTTACGCGAATTGATTCTCCCGTAGTATCCAGTAGATTCCTAATCATAAGCAATTCTACTCTTGAGACTTCCTTAGATTCAGTATAAGAAGTCACCCCTTTACCAACCTTTGCAGGTAAGTTGGGCATAGTTCTTA
>Ga0222644_1000429_pt1 | contig 13235 bp, 23 predicted proteins | sample AntAcemetagen291_FD_179800 | JGI IMG/M metagenome (GOLD analysis project Ga0222644, IMG submission 179800) | Saline water microbial communities from Ace Lake, Antarctica - #291 | ecosystem: Environmental > Aquatic > Non-marine Saline and Alkaline > Saline | place: Antarctica: Ace Lake...
ACACCGGCAAACAAGAAGTCATGGGCGCACTAACACTGTACCTAGACTTTATCAACTTGTTTATTCACTTGCTGCAACTGTTTGGCAACCGCAAATAACTGTATGACAAAAAAATACAATCTAGCAATCCTGCTGCCCACACGTGGCAGAACTCATGCGCTAGACCGTAGTGTGCGTACTCTGATTGACAACGCACACAACATGGACAATGTGCAGATCATGTTTGGTTTTGACCGTGACGACAACGTTGGTCTTTCTCACTTTCGTGACCACTTGCAGGCCGAACTAGATCAGCGTGGCGTGGATTATGTGGCTGTGCAGTTCAACCCAATGGGTTACATAAACATCAATCGGTACGGTAATATTCTAGCACAGCATGCCAGCGCTGATTGGTACATGTTCTGGAATGACGATGCTATCATGGAAACTCCAGAGTGGGATCGAATCATTGGAGAACGCACAGGCGAGTTTAAACTGCTGGCTGTGCACACTCACAACGATCATCCTTACAGCATTTTTCCTATTGTGCCTGCAGAATGGATGGACATTCTAGGACACCTGAGTCCGCATCAGATGATTGATGCATGGTTAAGTCAACAGGCTTACATGCTGGATATCATGGACCGTGTGGAAATCTACGTCACGCACGATCGTCACGATCTTACTGGCAATAATCAAGACGCTACATTCAAAGGTCGTACTGCATTAGAAGGCCGCCCGCAAGACCCTGCAGACTTTCATCATATAACCAACACTCAACGCCGCATGGCTGAATGTGAAAAACTGTCGCGTTACATGAAGTCAATTAACATGAGTACAGAATGGTGGGAAGCAGTCAGCGCAGGTACTCAAGATCCTTGGGAAAAACTCAAAGACTTTGATACCAACAAACAAATGATGCAGTTCAGCATGAAATTGGATCAAGACACTAATCAAGTAAAGTACACACCTGCAAAATGACCAGAAAAATACACAGCTTTATTGACCCAACACAGTTGCTAGTATCTGTGGTGTCGCTTTCTTCTTTGACTCAGGACCGTACAAATGCATCTGAAGAAAAAGAGATTCTACAGGTCAGCCTAATGCGCTTGCCCGAAGGCAAAAGTATTACACCGCATCGTCACTTGCTAGTGTCTCGTATCACCGAAGGCACTAGCGAAGCATGGATAGTAATTTCAGGGTCAGTTCAGGCAAAGATATTTGACCTTGATAATAGCCCAGTTGCCACAGTTGATCTTGTGACCGGAGACTGTATGGTTTTGTATCGTGGAGGACATTCATTCACAGTGATGGCTGACAACACTGTGTTGTACGAAGTCAAAAACGGTCCGTACTACGGCGCAGCAGCAGATTCGGAAAAGATACAGTGAAAGCCTTGGTATTTGGCAGCACAGGTGGCATTGGCGCTTGTGTAAGCCGGCAGTTACAACAGCAAGGGCATACTGTTGTCAACATCAGTCGGGTTGAACTAGATTGCAACAGCAGTGACCAAGAACAACAGATATCCGATATCATTACTCGCACTACACCTGATTGTATATTCAACTGTGTTGGAGTAACTGGCAGCAATCAAAGTAACTACCGAGCAGTGTTTGACGCCAACGTTGGCAGTGCGTGGGCTATCATCAAACACTACATCGAACGCCCTGATCAAAAAGTTAAAATTATATTGTCTGGGTCTGCTGTACACAATCAACCACGCAGGAACTTGGTGTTGTACGCAGCTAGCAAATCAGCATTACATAACATGTGGCAAAGTACCGAAGACATATTTACAGGAACTGATGTACATATTGCGCTGGTGCATCCCCCACGTGTGAACACTCCCATGTTGGCAGGACGCCCAGGAGCCAGTTTAGAACCAGAATATGTTGCTCAGGTCATGATAGACTTGACAAACAGTATGAAAAGTCGTACACTATTAGAAATAGGAATTTAAAATGAAAACAGCATTTATTACAGGTATTGCAGGGCAAGACGGCAGCTACCTGGCAGAGCACTTGCTCGAACAAGGATACCGAGTTACTGGTATTATTCGCCGTAACAGCACAGTTGAGCATCAAAAAGATCGTATTGGTGATTTGCCAGTTGAAGTTGAATATGGTGACCTGACTGACCAAAGCAGTCTTGATCGTGCACTACGCATGTATCAACCTGATGAAATCTACAACTTGGGTGCACAGAGTCATGTGCGAATCAGCAGTGACATTCCTCAATTCACTGCTCAAGTAAATGCGCTAGGTGTTATTAACCTGCTGGAGGCTTACAAAACTATAGTACCACACGCAAAGTTTTATCAAGCCAGCTCAAGTGAGATGTTTGGCAGCAGCATAGACGCTGACGACTTTCAACGAGAAACTACCCCTATGCGTCCGGTGAGCCCTTATGGATGTACCAAAGTGTTTGCCTACAACATGGTACATCACTACCGCAATGCCTACAAACTACATGCTAGTAACGGTATCTTGTTCAATCACGAAAGCCCACGTCGCGGCTCTAACTTTGTGACCAACAAGGTTGTAAAAGGCGCTGTAGAAATTGCAATGGGTCTCAAAAACCAATTGGAAATGGGCAATATGGACAGCTATCGGGACTGGGGGCATAGTTATGATTATGTCCGAGCAATGCATTTGATCCTGCAACAAGACAAGCCAGATGACTTTGTGGTATCTACTGGAGTCACACGTTCAGTTCGTGACATGTGTGAATATGTGTTCAGCAAGCTGGGATTGAATTATCAAGACCATGTGGTACAAAATCCTAAATACTTGCGTCCTGAAGAACTTCCGTATCTGCGTGGAGACAACACTAAGATTACCACACAGCTAGGATGGAAACCCAAGTACACATTTGAATCCTTAATGGACGAAATGATTGTGTACTGGCAAGAAATCTACAAGAAACAATGACAAGACTATTTACATTTGGATGCAGCTTTACCAACTATCGTTGGAGCACTTGGGCAGATTGCCTAGCACCTGAATTTGACTATTTTGAAAATTGGGCACAGTCTGGTGCCGGCAACCATCATATTTTTAATAGTGTAATGGAAGCTGACCAGCGACATAAATTCACTGCAGGTGATACTGTGGTAGTGTGTTGGTCTGCAGCGCAGCGCGAGGACCGATACATTGACGGTCGTTGGCACACACCAGGCTCTGTGCACTTTGCTAAAACTGTGTACCACCCAGATTATCTAAGGTCTCATGTAGATGATCGAGGATTTTTAATACGAGACTTGGCCTACATTAAAGCGGTCAAACGCTTGCTAGAATCTTGCGGAATTAACTGGAGATTTCTTAGTATGAGCGGATGGCATCAGATAGACCCTGCGTATAAAGATGCAGTAGATCTGTATCAGGATGTGCTAGACAGTATTGTACCTGGTTTTGACCAAACAATATTTTCAAAATTTTTAAACAACAATTGGCCCACGGACCGGCATGATCAGCATCCAACCCCAGCTGAGCATTTGGCCTATCTGGATACAGTATTACCAGGTTGGGTGACAAAAGAAGAAACTCGTGTTAAAATGTATAACGAAAGCATCAATTTAATAAAAGATCCTAAGCAATCAGGATTGTCAAAGGTAACAAGATTATGAAAATTAAAGTCAGTGAATTATTTTACTCAGCACAAGGCGAAGGCCGCTATGTAGGTGTACCGTCAATTTTTATGCGTACATTTGGTTGCAACTTCACATGTGCAGGGTTTGGCTGCAAGCCAGGTGAGAAGAGCACTGAAGCAGACGAAGTGTCTAAAAAAGTTGAATTGTATAAAACATTCGAAGAGCTGCCGTTAGTATCAACAGGATGCGACAGCTATGCGTCGTGGCATCCTGCATTTAAACAACTGAGTCCCACATACACTGCAGAACAGTTAGTTGATAAGATGACTGCACTATTACCTAATGGTGTATGGCAACAGCCCAATGGTAATCCTGTACACTTGGTTATCACAGGAGGCGAGCCTTTGCTGGGATGGCAACGTGCGTATCCAGAACTTCTGGATATTCTAGCCGAGCGTGGGTTGCGACACATCACATTTGAAACCAACGGCACTCAAGAACTTACACGAGAGTTTAGACAATACTTGTCTGATTGGTTTGGAGAGATTACTTTCTCTATCAGTCCCAAACTCAGCGTAAGCGGTGAAACGTGGGAAAACGCTATCAAACCCGACATTGTCTGGGACTATGAAACATTTGGCGTTGCGTATCTCAAGTTTGTGGTTGAAAAGCCCAGCGACTTTGATGAACTAGATCGTGCTGTGGCCGAATACCGTAGTCGCGACTTTTCTGGTCCTGTGTTTGTGATGCCTGTGGGAGGTGTAGTGTCAGTGTACAATGGTAATCGAATCAACGTGGCAGACGAAGCACTCAAGCGAGGCTACTGGTACAGTCCAAGATTGCATGTGGATATCTGGGGCAACGGTTGGGGGAAATAATAAAATAAAGGAAAACATAATGGGACTATTTGATATTTTTAAAAAGAAAGTACCTGGACCACCAGCACCGGCTGTGCCAAAAGTCAAGTCTAAGAAGGTAGAAAAGACCGACAAAGAACTAGCAACAGAAGCTGGCGAACCGTATGTTGCAGTGCTGCGCATGGATGTGGATCCGGCAAATCTGCATCAAGGTGCATTTGAACTAGACTGGAATGAAATCTTTATTTCTCGCCTGGTCAAAGCAGGTTACATGATTAAAAAAGATGACACTGATACCGAAATTGTAGATCGGTGGTTTCAGAATGTGTGCAGGCATGTGGTCATGGAAACATGGGAACAAGAAGAAGCAATAAAGAAGAGTGGTATATGGGTTAGAACCACAGACATTGGCAACGGGCGTAGTGAAGTATCATGATTTTTAATCATATCAAGCAGCTCAAGGCAGATGGCAAAAAGATTGGAATTGTTTTTTCGTCATTTGACATGTTTCACGCTGGACACATTGCTATGTTGAGTGAAGCTAAGAATCACTGCGATTATCTTATTGCTGGACTACAAACTGATCCCACAATAGATAGGCCTAACACTAAAAACAAGCCAGTGCAAACTGTGGTAGAGCGTCAGATACAATTAGCAGCATGTCGGTACGTGGACGAAGTTGTGGTATACCAAACTGAACAAGATCTTTCAGACCTATTGCTTATTTTACCAATCGATGTACGCATCCTGGGTGTTGAGTACGAAGGTAAAGACTTCAGCGGCAAATTTGAATGCGACTGTCGAGGAATCAGCCTTGTGTATAATTCTCGCAATCATAGTTTCTCCAGCAGCAGCCTGCGCAAACGTGTAGTAAGTGCCGAAACTGTAAAGACTCTTAAAGAATGATCTTGTATGTAAATGGCGATAGTCATGCTGCTGGTGCCGAAGCAGTTGTTCCTTACGGCTGGGCCCAAGATGACGGCTTTTATTGGGGCATGGGCAAACAGCCACACCCGGACAACTTGAAAGCCAGCTTTGGCTGCGAACTTGCTAATCACCTGCATGCTATACTAGAATGTGATGCACAGTCAGGTGGCGGAAATGACAGGATCATCAGAACCACAAAAGACTGGATTCAACAAAATCCCAACAGACTAGCTGACACGTTTATGGTAATACAGTGGAGCACTTGGGAACGTGAAGAATGGCTACACGATGGCGAGTACTGGCAAGTCAACGCGTCTGGCTGGGATCAAGTACCGCCAGAGCTACAAGATCAATATCGGCAATTTGTAATTGACGTTGACTGGGTCAAGTGCACAAAAAAAGCACATCAGGCCATATGGGAGTTTCATTGCTACCTTAACAAGTTAAAAATCCCACACTTGTTTTTCAATGCCAACAGTCACTTTGGTGGCTTGCATTTGGAAAATAAAGTAACGGTTCCTATAATTGAACAACAATACAATTGGGACTGTGCGTACATTGGACCGTACCATGTTTCTCAAACCTACCACAGTGTGCTAATAAACAACAGATTTGAGATGATAAATCCCAAAGCATACCATTTTGGTGCAGATGCCCATTGCTTTTGGGGAGAATACCTGTTACAATACATTAACGACAACAACTTGATTACAAAAGAATGAAATACATCATAATTGACACGTCCAACATGTTTTTCCGTGCGCGGCATCAAGCACATCGTGCAAGCGATACCTGGACCAAGCTGGGCCTTGCGTTACACCTGACTTTTATGAGTGCAAACAAGGTAGCACGTGATCTTGAAGCAGACCATGTGGTATTTGCGCTAGAAGGACGCAGCTGGCGCAAAGATGCTTACAGTCCTTACAAGTCCAATCGTGCTGTGGCACGTGGCAAAATGAACGAAGCAGAAGCCGACGAGGACAAAATGTTCTGGGAGACTTATGATGCAATGACCAGCTACCTTATCAACAAGACTAATTGCAGTGTGCTGCGTTGCGCCACTGCTGAGGCTGATGATATCATTGGTCGATGGATTGATCTGCATCCTGATGACGAACATGTGATTATAAGCTCAGACTCGGATTTTGTGCAAAAGATTGCACCCAATGTCAGACTCTACAACGGCATCAATGATCACTTGTTTGATGTTGATGGAGTCACTGACAACAAAAAACGTAGGCTTGCTTTTGAAATCAAAAGCGACAGCAAGATCCGTGTGGGCAAGCCTGACCCTGAATTTGTAGCACCTAAAGATTATCAGCAATGGGTGTTGTTTATGAAATGTATGCGCGGTGATCCGGGAGACGCCGTGTTTTCAGCGTATCCCGGTGTGCGTGTAAAAGGTACTAAGAATCAGGTAGGATTAACAGAAGCATTTGAAGATCGCAACAAGAGAGGCTATGCCTGGAACAACATGATGCTACAGCGTTGGACTGATCATAACGGCGAAGAACACAAAGTACTAGACGACTACGAACGCAATCGCATGCTGATTGATCTCACAGCACAACCTGCAGACATCAGAAACACTGTGGATGCTGCTATTCGCGAACAAGTGAGTCACAAGGACGTGGGCATGGTAGGTGCACACTTTATGAAATTTTGCGGCAAGTACGATCTTGTCAAACTCAGCGATTATGCAGACCCTATTAGTCGCTGGTTAAATTCAACATACCAAGGAGTATTAAAATGACTGAAGACAAAATTGAAGCCAAGACAGTTATCCCAAATCAATACTGGATACTTAAACAAAACAATCACAAGGTTGGACAAATTGAAGTTGGAGAACACGGTGTCACAGTAAAGATACAAGGGCAAGTTGCTGGTTACAAAACCATTAAGATGGCCATTCGTGCAGCCAACATTGAATTTAACAATACTGGCACAATCACCAATACGTGTACAACAATAAACACTGTGCATGGTTATGAAGTATCAGGTCAAATTTACAATCCTGTATGGGATGTAAAACATCGGCTGCCGTTGTTTACACGTGACACTAAAAGCAAAAGCTGGTTTGCAGCTGGTTGGTATATGGTCAAACAACACCGTAATTGGAAAGCTGTACAGCATCCTAAACTTATTACCTTGCAACGGTATGCGTACCAAGGTCCATTCCACTCTAAAGGAGAAGCTAATGTCAAATCCATTTCGTGATCAAGAAAAATTTATGAAAGCCTGCGACCAGTCAGTAGGAACTTTTAACAACGCACAGTATAAATTGTACAGTGACCTGATTAAAGAAGAATTCACTGAGTTTAACGAAGCAGTTGCAGTTGGCGATCGTATTGAACAGCTAGATGCATTGCTGGACATCCTTGTTGTTACTATCGGTGCTATCCACAGCGGCGGATTCAAAGGCGAAGCAGGATGGAAAGAAGTTATGGCAACTAACTTTGCTAAAATTAACAAAGAAACAGGCAAGGTGCGCAAGCGTGAAGATGGCAAAGTCCTCAAGCCACTGGGCTGGACTGCACCTAACCTTGCACCATATGTGCTTAAAGCAACACCCAACTAAAGGAAAATAAAATGAGCTTGCATATTAATCGATTTGTGGATTCAATAAAAGCACATGAAGCACGTGGGCAAAAAGACTTTACTATGAGCTTGCGAGACGCCAAAGATCTACATGCTGACATTACCAAGCTGTTGTTGACTTTGCAAGTAATGAGCACTCAACAACAAGCCAATAATAACCAAGTAATAGAAATTGAACTCACAGGCGGCAGTTTTAAAAACTCCTAGTTTATGGCATAAATAATATTAGGAGCAAACAATGTCAAGACCCAAGCCAACTGTGCTGATAGAGCATACTGATAAACACACTTACAAGACCGAGCAAGTGCTGGCCTCCGAAGGCGTTTGGGCAGTGTTCTATGACTCTAAGCCAATTAATCTTAAAACAGGAAACATGCTGACTCAGTACCCTGGGCCCAAGTATAAGAAAGTATCTTTTAGTAATCCTGGGCACGCCAAGAACCTGGCAAAGAAACTAAACACACAGTTCAAAACAAACAAGTTTACTGTGGTGTTACTGACTCAGGGGACACAGGTGTACCCCGATGCAAGATCGAACTAGGCTGACACAGAGTTGGTTAGACCAACTTGATCCTGAAATACGCCCAGCATTGGCAACAGCAATGATCGAATGGTGGCGCAACATACGTGACACTGGCGGCTTGGGGTTGACCAATCTTGGACATACTTGGCTCACACAAGAACTTAACATGCCTGTGTGGGAATATTATATCCCGCACAAAAATCAAACCAGTATGAGCCTGGGTCGTGTGCTAGTGCTGGACCGACACTGTCCTTGTGTGTACTGGTTTGAGATGTCTAGCAAAGCGTTTCACTTGAGTTTTTTTGACAGTAAAGAAGCCATGACTTACAATCTCTACGGCGACTTAGGTCGATACTTGGACATGCTAAAACGCAGTTGACTTAACATTGCACCTGTGTTACAATGTAGCACTCAAGTACTACTTTTACCAATTTGACATAAATTCGCTCATGTGCTATAATAATAACATGATACAGCAAAAAGCAACTCGTAAAAAACGCTCAGATCGTACCCATATTGTGTACAAGATCATGTCGGGTTCGGACTTCTATATTGGTGTAACTGCCAAAACTGAAAGCACTGTGCTCAAAAGCCTAAAGACTCGTATCAACAAACACATTTACCGCAGCCGTAGCGAGAACAAATCATGGCGCTTATACGAAGCAATTCGAGAACGTGGCTGCGGTGCGTTTGCATTTGCAATTGTTGCAGTGGTACGCGGCAAGACAGAAGCACACCAGCTGGAACGTGCACTGATACGCGAAATGCGTCCTAATCTAAACACTGATGTGCGCGGCATGGTTTAATAACTGCTGATGCGCAGCTAACATAATTAAAGAATAACACTAACGAAAGGCTTAACACATGACCGAAGTAGAAACAAAAATTATTGCAATTATTGCAAAAGAACTTAGTCTGCCCCAGCAACCTGAGTTGACTGATAGCTTGGATAAATTTGAGGCAGACAGTCTGGACCGTGCTGAAATTATTTTCAGCATTGAAGATAAATTTGGGATTGAACTCAAGATTCCCAACAAAGAAACTGCTGTAAAGATCTTCAGTACTGTGCAATCAGTTGCTGACTTTGTGACTGGTCATTTAAAAACAAAGTAGGAATGTATGCAATTTTTACCTGAACTTGAATTGATTGATCGATTGTGCATTGCACGGATCAAGTATGAGCGTACTAATGCTAATAACCAAGAAGAACTGGACTGGTACGAAGCTCGTTACCGAGAGATGCGAGCACAGCTATCTGATGCGCAGTGTAACACACTTGAATACAACATTGCTGAAATTACCCGAATCCATAATCAGATCTGGGATCTTGAATGGCAATTGAAATCCGGTGTGGAACAGATGCTAGAATTGGATGAAATTGGTCGCCGTGCTATTGCTATCCGCGACTGGAACAACAAACGTATCACTTACAAGAATTCAATTGCTGAGCTGTTTGGACTACAGTTAAGAGAAATTAAAACAGATCATCTCAGTGACAGTGAACAGTTGTTCAAAACTGCAGACACTAAGTAAAATTCATGCTAAAATAAGTTTTAGAGGGCTATAGCTTAATGGTAAAGCGTTCGACTCATAATCGAATGAGTCTAGGTTCAATTCCTAGTGGCCCTACCAAACCTGCCTGTATCTCAGTTGGATATAGCATCAGATTTCTACTCCAAGGGTCGGCAGTTCGAATCTGTCAGGGCGGACTATATAAATAAAAGAGAATTGTTGTAATTCCTTCGAAGAAAAGGAATCCAAGACGCGGGGGCAGTGCCCGCCAGGTCCACCAAAAGCATTACTCGCTAGGCTCATAGCCTAGGGCAACCATAAGAACCATATTGGAGAATGCTTTTGATGGGCCTGACACAGGATTGATTGGGTTAGATATCAGAGACGGCAACACGGTAGGCGATGACCGTTAATCAAGCAAAACACAATAACTGCTAACGATGAGTTATTCACTTTAGCGGCCTAAACACCGCTTAGGGTTTTGGTAGGTTTCCTCGTAACAGAATAACCTACCCACTATTTTTTAGATAACGGTCTAAATGAATCATTTTTACAATGCTGATGAGTGGGAATATACTACACTACTGAAACAACACCATGCCAGCCTTGTGCAGGAGTTTGATCAATGGTTGCCGGCGCAGTGGATCCAAAATGCTGAACACAAAATTGACCAACAGGGCACATGGCATTTTGTTCCGTTTTTGACCCGAGGAAAAACTGTAGAATATTTTTTACATCAATGTCCTACTGTGCAAAAAATAATGCAAACAGTGCCTATTTTTGACAATTGCACGTTCAGCATAATGGGTCCAGGTGCAGTTATCAAACAGCACCAAGGTCATGGCAATCAGCATTTACGAGTTCACCTGGGCATAAGAACGTCGGGCAAAGCATGGATTTGTGTTGGAGATCAAACCCAACACTGGTCCAATGGCGAAGTCTTGATTTTTCAAGATAGCGAAACACACTGTGTTGAAAATCCTGACACAGACTATCGTGTAGTTTTGTTGTTTGATATCCGTAGATCAGATTATTTTAATCACAGATTAAATTATATAGAGGATACGTTATGAAAAAATTAATAGTTGCGCTGTTGCTGCCGGTTGCTGCGCTGGCACAACAGTATGCTGAAGTTGTGCGCATTGAACCTCGCATGGTCACAATCCAACAGAGTCAGTGTCAAGAAATCGCAGTGCAATTGGACCAGAGTCAACTAGCTACATCAGTTAAACAACGTAGGTATCGATGCACTCAAGTACCGGTCGCTGAGCAACGTGGTGAGATTGTGACTTTTCAATATAACGGAAGAACGTTCGCACAGACGTTTGAATAATGATACTGACAAAAACTGTGAAATAATAGTAGATTTTTATCGTAGATGATGTTATAATAATTACAACACGGCCCAACCCACTGCTCTTCGGAGTACGGTTGGGTTTTCCTTTGAGTTGACGGTAAATCGTCCATATGCTATAATGTGTATGAGTTTTAAACACACACGAGAAGAAGCTATGAAAATCTTTGGAATTGGTCTACTAGCATTTGTACTATCAGGATGTTCTACTGCCATAGCAATAGTAGACGTAACTGCCAGCACAGTAATATATGCTGGCAAAACAGTAGTCAATACTGTTGATGCTATCACTCCGAATATTGTTAACGATTAATGCACTTGCCAAGACGGATTTTCTTTTAGTAAACAGTATGGAGCACTATAAATATAGTTATGAAAGATTGGTGCTACGTTGACATTCCAGGTTGGTCCGACTATCAAGAAGGATTGCAAAAATTTATAACCAAAAATGTACAACACAAACAAACCGTTTACAATTTTATCAGCCTGGCTGAATTTAAATTAAATTGTGCTGAGTTGACTCAACTGATCGAAACGTATTTTGAAGTTGAGCTAGAACGAATCGTTGTTTTTAACATAACAAAAGAAAAATTAGATCAATACCTTGGAGACAAAAGTATTCATATAGACAGTGGCAGTCAGGCTGTTAGACTAAATTGGCCTGTGCTCAATCCACACAGTGTTGTTACAAAATATTTTAAGATAACTGACAACACCTATCAACCCAGGCGACAAGTTCTTAACCCTACTTTCAGCGATTACATTGAGATATATGATCTAAGTGCTTGTGAAGAAACCAGTAGTGTGTGCATAGACCGCCCAACTATATTTTCAGTTAATAAAACGGCCCACAGCGCGTTTGCAGCTGACCCGTCAGCTGGAGAACAGTGGCCAAGGATAATATGCAGTTTTAATTTTAAAGATGATACCAATTTAGTAAAATATCTTCAAAAAGACCCAGATAATCATTGACTGTTGATCACTCAGCATATATAACACACTATGAACAATAAACATGTTGTTATTCTCAGCACCACATCCAAGCTATATGCGGCCTATGAGAATGGACGCATGCAGGGGCTTTGTTGACATAGCATTGGAAAGAACAGTACTATATCAACAAAGACCCGCCAACTAGGCGGGTTTTGTTTTTTGTGGTTGACAATAAATGCATAGTCAGCTACAATACAATCAAGTAGGGTAACAAGTGATCGAGCCAGTAACCCAAACAACACAGTGTTGCTAAACAGCAACAACAGTAGTTGACGTATATTACGAATACTGCTATAATTAATACTTAAACAGCAAACGATAGAGTAGCTGTTTACACAAGCTCTTTAAAAATTTATACAATTTGTTGACGCTATCGTCTATCAGTAAAGACAAGAAATCAAAAACTGATGTTGTTTTTTGTTCCCGCAAATGCGCAGGAAAAGCCACATTGGAAAAAAAAAATCTCTATAGTTTAAAGGAAGAACGCCGGCCTTTCACGCCGGTAATGCGATGTCGGGATTCGCTAGAGATACCAAATAATAATGTAAAGCGGGGTTCGATTCTCCGTAGCGTTACCATATAAAAACATATTTCAGGTTGGACAGTGTTCGCGGCACTGTTATTTGGGATGTCAAATCAGCGTTTGTTCACTGAGGGTAACATCTAAGATACGGAGTATGTTTCTATATGGTTATAGATAGTTAATACGGTGCGTTCATATAATGGTCATTATCCTGGATTGTCTATCCAGAGACGGGAGTTCGATTCTCCCACGCATCGCCAAATATAAACTCCGATTAGTGAAATGGCATCACCCGTGCTTTGGGAGCATGTAGCGCAAGTTTGATTCTTGCATCGGAGACCAATAAACTTGAGTGGTTCATCCAATGGTAGGATGCCAGT
>Ga0222644_1000436_pt1 | contig 13026 bp, 9 predicted proteins | sample AntAcemetagen291_FD_179800 | JGI IMG/M metagenome (GOLD analysis project Ga0222644, IMG submission 179800) | Saline water microbial communities from Ace Lake, Antarctica - #291 | ecosystem: Environmental > Aquatic > Non-marine Saline and Alkaline > Saline | place: Antarctica: Ace Lake | collected...
AAGAAAATTTAGAGAATCATATGAAAATGCTTCAAAATGATAGCGAAAGGGTAGCAAAATATTTTAAACATGAGAGCATCAAATATGCTGCCTAAAATTAAATATCTTTGGATGCGAGGTTAATAGCATCGTGAAAAAATCCCATGCGAAAACAGCAAGCTTACAAAGGGTAAGCACGGACAAAGGCAACATCACCTTTGACAAAAATGCGTTCATTATCTCAAAAAAGGGAGCATTAGCAATATCATTACAAACTAAAGGAAGCATTTCAATCCATGAAACCGAAAAAATTGCGACCCGTTATGGCGCTATTCGTCTTGAGGCTTTTGAACAGAAAGCAAGATTTTCAAAAGAATTTACTAATGCTATTGCCATTAGTGACGTTTTTAGTACATCTGCTTATACAAAAAGCAGAGATAACCGCATAGAATCAGACGTCATCCATACCTACCCAAGTGCAGAACAAAAGCTAAGCGCATAACTCCATTAATTAAAACTATTTCCAAAAAACCTTACTTGTATGTTAATCATTAAACAATTCCACAACTTGTATTCTTCATCATCACAAGTTTCAAATAGATTTCAGCAATTTATTTTAGTACTTCTTTTATTGGGAAGTGCTATGGGTGTTCAGGCACAGAATTTAACCATAGCAGATAATGGTGAAACAGGTACGTCTGGGACTAATTGGACGACAACAGGTACCAACCCAATAACCATTTCAATTACGGGTAGCGTAACCGTAGCTTCCTCCGTGGTTTTAGGTTATTTGAATGCCGGTTTAAATGTAAATCTAGTTGTTGCCTCTGGTGTTTCTGGCAGTGGGCATCTTGTTTTTACAAATGATTTTACATATACGGGAAGCGGTGCAAGAACCTTAACTTTAACGGCAGACCAAGATATATTGATGAACGGGGATATTACGGCTACTAATAGTGCGCTCTCCTTAAACTTTATCGCAGGAAACAGAATTTTACTTGATGCCGGTATTTTTACAAATGGAGGCGCTGTTACCTTTAATGATGGTGCAAATGTGCACTTTCAACAAACTAGTGGTATCCAAAACTTGGACACTCAGGGAGGAAATCTCGATTTTAATGATACAAATGTTTTCTTATTAAGGCACGACGGAAGCCTAGCAATTGAGACGGCTGGTGGTGAATTACGTTTAGGCACAGGTGAAGTAGCGCAAACCGATACCAGTTACCAAATTAGGACATTACTAAATGGACTTGGCGGACAGCATGTCAACGGTAACGAAACATATGGAATTAGTTTAGTAGCAGGCAGAGAATATAGCATGAGACTGTATTTTTGGGATTCTTGGGATGATCCTGAAGAAGGAAGACTTGGTATAAGACAAACTAATGGCCCTGATGTTCAATATTTTCGAGCCACACGGACCAATGGAAATACTTTTACTTCTACAAATGCCTCTAACGGTACCCAGTTTCGCACAGGTAATCTTGGCCATTTAGGAAGAAACAGCTCTTATCAGGATCAATATGTAGATGTAGCCTTTGTAGCGCTTACTAGTGGACAACTTCTAACCTTTAATAACTTAAACGGAACTATAGATGACGAAAGCCTTGAATTGGCAAACGTTTATGAAACGCAACCCACCAGCACTTTTACTAGTGGCAGTCGTTCCTTATCGCTTAGCACAACAACCGGACGAATCTTAGGTAGCTCTAAAAACATAACTGGGTTAGACACTTTAACCATGAGCACAAATAATGACGATGGTTTTATGGATGGGATTATTTCTGGTACGACTAACTTTGTTCTAAACGGAACGGGAAGAGTGAGGTTATCAGGTCAGAATTCTTATACAGGAACAACAACTGTAAATACCGGAACTTTGAGGTTAGTGCCTGAGTATACCAATAGAAATTTTATTACAGGAGCTTTCATAAATAACGGTGCGGTTACTTATGAAGGAGGAAATGTCGATAGAGAAACGTTATTTTTAGATGGAGCCATTTCTGGCTCAGGAACCTGGAATGTAAGCAACGATGTCGCAACCTTACAATTTGATCATAATCGATTGAGTTTAAGAGGTACGACTACCACTTCAGGTCAAATTACAGTTGGCCAATTTGGTAATTTATGGACTGAAGGAGCCAATGTAAACAGTACTTCAAATATCGCGTTGAATGATGTTACTTCCCGCTTAAGATTTTTTGCTCCTGATGATGCAACTATTGCGGTGGGTGCTTTAACAGGCACAGGCACAGTTGATTTTGCAAATGGAAATGGAGGAACCGCACTTACACTTTCTACAAATACAGGGGCAGCTAATGTGCAGTTTGACGGGTTTATTACAAACTCAGGAACTCTTGCTGGTCCAACCAGTTTAAGTCTTATAAAGCAGGGAACTGGTACATTTACCCTTACCCAAAATAACACCTACAGTGGGAGCACCACTATTAATGCGGGTACCTTAGTACTACAAAACAATGCCCCGGACCCAACCAATAAAACCTTTGATGGAACAGGTGGGTTGCGTATAGAATCCATAGGGACTGCTTTCACGAGTGCTTTTACCACTTCGGGTTGGTCTTTTGGCACTGCGCTTTCAAATTTAACCATTGGTAAAACAACCAATACACAAAATGTGACTGTTGCCACGGGAACAAGTATTGCTGGTTCCATTGCAGCTTATGGTGGCAGTATTGCTGTAAATGAAAACCTAAACACTACAGCTGGTGGGGCAAATGGCGATGTACTTTTAAAGGGAACAGAAAATTTAAGTGTAGCAGCAAATAAAACAATCACCACCAACGGTGGTGACGTTATTTTTTGGAGTGATAGTGATAACGATAATAGCGGTTCGATCTTGCTGGCAGATAATAACACGATAAATACTACAAATGGAAATACAACTTCTAATTTGTCTGGTGGAGGTACTATTATTTTAGCAGGTGGTGCAGATGATGGCAGCAATGACGGAACGGCAAACGATGGTATTCCAGATGGGTTTGCTATAAGTTCAACGGAAGCCGGTATAAGGTTAAAAAATAATTTGAGCTTAAACAGTGGCGGTGGTGATATTGCGATAAGAGGTAAAAGCTTAAATACAACGAGTGGTTGGAACGCAGTAGGTTTACGTCAAGAAGGAATACTTAGTATGAACTCTGGTACGGGTTCCATTTCTTTAATTGGAGAAAGCTCTAGAGCATATGGTATCGAATTGCAGGCTGGGTTTGGAACTTGGACAGACCCTAATAATGGAACGATTTTAATACAATCAGGAGCTACTAATGGCACGGCTATTTCACTTAAAGGTAATGGCTACGGGAGTTATGGAGTATTGTTTAACTATGGTCGTGCAAAAACGATCGCAGCAACAGGTGGTGGAAATATACGTATAGAAGGTGCAACTACTTCAGACAATTATGTAGGTGAGTATTCCAGTGACCCAACACTATGGGATATCTTTTTTGGAGACAATACGAGCATCCTATCCAGTGGCGGCACAATTTTAGTGGACGGTAGCGCAGAAGGTATACGAACTCGTACACGTATTGCTTTAGGAGAAAAGACATCCTCATTGGTTGAAAATAGTTCTTCAAACATTGTTTTGGCTGCTGACAGGTTTCAAATCGATGGAACTCCAGGAACAACTATTAGTACTACTGGAGCGGTAACAATCGCGCCAGCTAACCACAGTTTTTTGTCAGCTATAATGCTTCCAATTAGCAATTTATCCTTTAGTTCAGGAATTACTGGTTTAACTATAGGGAAACCAACTAACACAGCAAATATCACTTTTGGAGCTGCTACAACTATTGCAGGTCCAGTTGCCGCTTATGGTGGTACAATTACCCTTAACGCCAATTTAACCACAACTAATAACGGAGACATTTCACTATTTACAGATAATGCTTTGGGTGGGCTGACCGCAGCAAGAGCCCTAACAGCAGCAGGAGCATTTAAAATGATACCACAAAGCACTAGTTTTGCAGCAGATGTGACCTATCCTGTTACCAACTTAACCGCTACAAGTACCGGTTTAACTATAGGGAAAACTACAAACACAAGAAACATAACCGTCAATCAAGATGTAACTGGTGGTGCAGGAATAGAATTATATGGAGGGAATTTAGCCATTAACGCCCATCTTGAAACAACTGGTTCTGGTGATATGCTTTTAAAAGGAACCACAACTGTAGCTGCAGGTAAGAACATCGAGTCCGCGGGCAATTTTACGCAAGATGGTGACATTACCTTTAAATCCGCCGCCACAGCAACAGCAAGCTTCGGGACTTTAGGTGGGACGTATACCACTACTAGTGGTTCAGTCACCACCGAGCGTTACATCCCAGCACGTAGAGCCTTCCGTTTTTTGAGCCCGAGTGTCACCACCACCACAAGTATCAACACCAACTGGCAAGAAAATACAGGAACTGCTTCAAATTTAGGGACGCATATTACTGGAGCAGGTGGCACGTCAAACGGTTTTGATGCTACGAGTACGAGCAACCCATCACTGTTTACCTTTACCGCTGGAGCATGGCAAGCCGTTACCAATACGAACAGCAACACTTTAACCGCTGGAACAGGCTACAGAATAATGGTGCGTGGTGACAGAACCATTTCTTTAGCAACCAACACGCCCACTCCAACTACAACTGTTTTACGTGCAACGGGAACCTTGAAAACAGGGAACCAGAGTGCAGTGTTAAACAACACGGCCGATGGGTTTAGCTTTGTAGGAAATCCATATCAGGCTCCCGTGAATATGAAAGATGTAATAAACACATCTTCAAATATGAGTACAGGGTTCCTGTACTACTGGGACCCTATCCTAAATACCCGTGGTGGTTATGTGACCCGTGATCTTACTGCAGACGAAAATTCTGTAACTTCTAATTTCAACGAGTTTGTACAACCAGGACAAGCTGTTTTTGTTCAAAAGGATAATACGGCTACCGCGGCTGCCCTAACTTTTACAGAAGCTAATAAATCAGTAGCTAACGCAAGTGCCGGAGTGTTTAGAACATCTACCAGCACAACCCACAGCGCACTGCGTTTAAAGTTAATGGCCACACTGGACAACAACCTTACCGAAGTTGACGGTGCATTGCTCTTATTCAACAACAGCTATTCCTCGAACCTCGATGTAAACGACGCTATAAAACTGGCCAACCTCGACGAGCAGGTAGCTCTTATTATAGACCAGCAGCAAGTTGCTATCGCAAGCCAATCTATTCCTAATGATGACGAGGCTCTTTCTTTACACCTTGCAAACTTTAGACAAACGGACTATCAGTGGCATTTTGAGCTCAATAATTATGTAGGCCCTACACCATTTTTACGCGATAGTATTTTAGGAACAATGACTGAAATTACGACGGCTACATCAATACCTTTTACAGTGGATAACCTTTCCAGTATTTCTTATGAAGATAGGTTCGAAATTGTCTTTCAAAACACCACACTTTCTAATACCGACCCTAGTTTAGAGAATACTATTCTTGCATATCCTAACCCAGCAAAATCTGGAGAGGATTTATTTCTGAACCATACGAGTACAAAAGCTGTGGTGACTATCCACAATCTTTTAGGACAAGAAATTAACGTGTTGACTCAGTCATACGGTAACGCTTTAAGAGTAAAAACCCTAAGGACTCTGTCAACAGGAATATACGTTGTTTCCATAAATGATAATGATATAAAAACCGTCATTAAATGGATCATCGAATAATATACTGTGGGGTATGCCAGCATTCGATTAGCTTATTTATGCTGTGGTGGTTGGTGTCATAAAAATCAGGAATGATATTATAAGAGCGCTCTCAGGGCGCTTTTTTTCGCATTGTTTTTTTTTCGCTACAGCGAAAGCATATTTATTTACAGATGAGTTGAAAGTGATTATTCTATCCATGGAACTGATTTTTAAAACACCTGTAAATCTCTTAAACAGGATAGCAACATCTATTTAAGTTCCATATTTATATTCGTCTTGCATAAAAAGTCACAAACAGCTTTCCCTTGCTCAAAGGGGTCAAATACAATCCCTTTTTACTATAGGATTGTCACAGATTAAAATAACAGAACAATTAAGTTTTCATCGAACTACAATAGGTGGAGAGCTCACAACTAATGTTCCCAAACGAAGAAGAACCGCAGGTATGTATATAGGAGAACACGCTCAAAGAAAAACAGGCTAGCCGCCACATTGGTAAAGCAAAACAAATGCTTTTGAGTGCTGCATTAAAAAAGCGAATAGCCGGATTGTTGATGTACGAAAATTGAAGTCTCGAACTCATAGCTGAACGGTTAACAAAACAATCGGAGAGCTGTGTAATTCATGAGGCTATATAAGTGTATATGGACTGCCAAACATAGTAATCACAGCTATCATGCTGCGTATAGTCGTCTATACAAACACTTACGTCATACGTGGCTCAGATAGAAGCGCAATAGCGTAAAACACAATAGAGGTGGTATAACGGCAAGGGTTGGTATAGAATATTTCCAAAATATAGTCGCAGAGCGATCTCGTATTGGAGCTATAGAAGTTGACCTAGTTATGGGGAAAGAACATAAATCAGCGTTGTTAGTAATCAATGATAGAACGACACTACTTACTATGATTGAAAAATTAGGTAGCAAGAATGCTGGCGAAGTCGATGAAAAAATTAAAAGCAGGCTGACCGATTTTAACTTTTCTTAGATAAAATCGATCACTTTTGACGATGAAAAAGAATTTTCCTACTATCAATAAATAGTTAAAGGCCTAAACGTAAAACGCATGTTACCAGACCCTATATAAAATAGGACAAAGGAGCTGTAGAAAATAGAATGGGTATACCTACAATATTTTTTCCTGAGAAAATAGATCTTAGGAAAGTTACAGATATAAGAATTAAAGAAGTAGAAAGATTACTAAATTACCAGCCAGCTAGAAATTTTAATCATGATCAACTCATTGAGATTCTAAATAATAACATGGTAACACTTATGGGGTGAACACAGTGACATTAATGTCAAGTGATTCAAATAATTAAGGGATTAGCTGTATTTTTGTCTTCTTAAAATTAATTCTGCCGATAAAAATATTCTACTAATCACAAAAATTATTGGGTATACGTATTGAAATATAGCACGCTATGTTATGTGATACTTCTGCTTTAATGCTTTATATAGATTTTACAATGAAACAAATTATTTCTGTAGACTTTTACTTTCACCATTTAAAGCATCTACCCATTATTGATGTTAGATCACCTGGAGAATTTGAAAAAGGGCATATTCCCAGCGCCCATAATGTCGAGTTATTTACGGATGAAGAACGCGCCGTGGTGGGTACGGCTTATAAGAAGGAATCAAAAGAAAGAGCCTTTGAAATTGGCTATGAATATGTAAAACCCAAACTAAATGATTTTATCAGTAAGTCGCATAATATTGCACCTGATAAGCAGATTGTGATCCATTGCTGGCGTGGAGGAATGAGAAGCAATGCGTTTGCTGATCACCTGATCGATAATGGTTTTGAAAAAGTCTATGTTATTGAAAAAGGATACAAAGCTTTTAGAAATTATGTACTTGACTATTTTGAACAGCCTTTAGACTTAAAAATTTTAAGTGGGTATACGGGTTCTGGTAAAACTGAAATTCTACATTCTTTAAAAAAGAAAGGACAACAGATTATTGATTTAGAAGGATTGGCTAACCATAGAGGTTCTGCTTTTGGAGGGATAGACCTTCCTCCTCAACCAACAACGGAGCAATTTCAAAACAATCTATTTTCAGCAGTACAAGGTTTAAATCTTGAGTTACCGATATGGGTAGAAGATGAAAGTAAGTCTATAGGGAAAGTGATCATTCCTGAGGCATTTTATCTTAAGATGACTGCAATGCCGGTATATTTTTTAGATGTTCCTTTTCAGGAAAGAACTAAACACCTAGTGGATACATATGCAAGTTTAACCCATGAAAAATTAGCTGACTCCATTAGTAGAATTACAAAAAGGCTTGGGTACGATAAAGCTAAATTTGCCTTAGAGGCACTAGAAAGTAAAGATTATTACAAAGTTGTGGAGATTACACTTTTTTATTACGACAAAGCTTATCTAGGTGGTTTACAAAAGCGCGAGGAATCGACAATTTTAAAATTTGAAATCCCGACAGTAAACCCTAATGAAACAGCAGATTTTTTAATGAGCTTAACAAATTAAATGAATGGATGAAGGTATAAAATTAACAAGTTTTAGTCACGGTGCAGGTTGTGGTTGTAAAATATCACCCAAGGTCTTAACCACCATATTAGCGTCTAGTTCTCCTCAGGTGAAAGACACACGTCTTCTAGTGGGGAATGATACCAGAGATGATGCTGCTGTATATGATATGGGAGATGGAATTGGTGTCATCAGTACTACTGACTTTTTCATGCCTATCGTGGATGATCCTTTCACTTTTGGACGAATAGCTGCCACTAATGCTATAAGTGATGTCTATGCTATGGGAGGAAAGCCATTAATGGCGATTGCAATTCTAGGGTGGCCCATTGATAAAATAGCCCCTGAGGTGGCGGCTCAGGTTATGGAAGGTGGTAGAAAAGCCTGTTCAGATGCAGGAATACTGCTTGCTGGAGGTCATAGCATTGATAATCCAGAACCTATTTTTGGTCTTGCAGTTACAGGGTCGGTTGCCATCTCTAATCTAAAACGCAATGATAAAGCAGAGGCTGGAAGCATTCTTTACTTAACCAAACCTTTAGGTGTTGGCATTTTGGCTACCGCACAAAAGAAAGGCGTTCTAGAGGAAGAACACAAAGATATCGCTGCTAACTCCATGGTGGTTTTAAATGATGTAGGTATAAATCTTTCAGAGATTAACGAAGTAACCGCATTAACGGATGTAACCGGGTTTGGATTGATGGGACACTTACTTGAAGTGTGTGAAGCCAGCCATGTAACTGCAGTTGTTAATTATAATAAAGTGCCCATCTTTGAAGAGATTCATGGATATCTAGATAAAAAATGTATCCCTGGTGGAACGATTAGAAACTGGGAAAGTTATGGTCACAAGCTTAAAATTGAAGATGAAAAGCAACGACATATTTTATGTGACCCTCAAACGAGTGGCGGATTATTAATTGCTGTCAAAAAAGAGGCTGCGCAAAAAGTGGAATCTATTTTAAAAAGTAAAGGTCTTTATGCTGAGCCAATAGGAGAATTGATAGAAAAATCTGAATTACCAATTTATATAAAAGATAAAGAATAGAGAACTAAACTAAAAACAGGTTTTTTCTCATTTCATATTTTTTAAAAGTTTGGATTACGTTTAGATTTATTGTGTAAGTTCAATTAGGTCAGAAATAGATTTATTTGAACTTTACAATTCTTAAAGCTTGTTTTCGCCCCAGTTCTTTGTTAGGCAACAGTTTTTTCTTTTTTTACGATCCCATCCTTGATTGATGGCTCTACCTGTTTACTTTTTTTAATGTTGTTGTTCTTTATAACATCAACATTAGTCTTATTTAATAGTTCGTATTCCTTTAAATGAACTGAATCAAACTCGGATTTAACAATCTTCAATTTAGAGGGTCTTGTGAACATCATTGCATAGGCTTCTTTAAATGAGCGACTTTTCCTCACATCGACGACGATATCCCTCCATTCGTGAAAATTTAAAGTAATGGGGTTGTAGGTATTGATGGGTGTGGTAATGCCGTAGACTGGTTTCTCAACTTCGGCCACAAAAGTTCCGAATATTCTATCCCAAATGATAAATGTTGATCCAAAATTCTTATCCAAATATTTGTCATTTCTTGAATGATGAACTCTGTGATGTGATGGTGTGACAAAAATGTATTCAATGGGAGCAGGTAGTTTTTTAATATATTCCGTATGAATCCAAAATTGATAGAGTACTTCAATTTGATGACATATAAAAAAAACGACAGGGTCAAACCCCATTAAAGCTACAGGAATAAAGAAGATAATTTTAATGTGTTGTGTCCATCCCAACCTAAAAGCCACAGATAAATTATATTTTTCTGAATTATGATGTGTAACATGAGTTGCCCACCAAAATCGGTTCACATGGGTCAATCTGTGTGACCAGTATCTAAAAAAATCTAAGGCAATAATACAAAGTGCATAAGACCACCATTCTCTAGGAATACTCCACGGAACAGCATTATAAAAAAACAGTATAATTCCAAATATCGCTGTTTTCAGCACTGCCGAAATACCGATATTTACAAGTCCTATGCATGTGGCAGATATTGTGTCTAAGCTATTGTAATAATCTTTTTTTTGAACAATTGTGAGAATCCACTCTGTTACTACAAGTAAAATCAGAGGGATTGCAGCAATTTGGATAATGTCCAGCCCTGCTAGTTGGTCTAACAGCATTTCCATAGTTAAAGGATTTTCTTTCATAAGGTGATCATTTTATTAGTTTGCTGTTTCAATGAGAAGCTTTTCTATATGGTATGAAAAATTGGTATTCTCGAAAGATTTTTCAATTTACTAAAAATTAGACCTCACACTTATGTTATACCGCTAATGTTTAATTAAATTATTGCCAACAGCGAAGGCACAATGGACGTGAGGCATTCCAAATTATTTGGTTTCCACTTTGCTTAATAAAGAACGGAGGAATGGGTATATGCAATGGGAATGTATAATGACCTTGACAGTAGCATCTTGCTATCGACCTGCTGTTTCGAGAGGAAGAAATTTACGTTTGGTTGGGGGATGCCTGCCAGTAAATCTTTAAATTTTTACTTCCTGTAATTGATGACACGATTAGGAAGTTCTTTCAGCAGTCTTGTTTTCAAACGTAACCCATAATTAAAAATTATGTAGCCTAAGGCTGCGGCCGCAGGCAATTTGACTGAACGATTTTGTAAACTAAAAGTAGCGCTAAAAATAAGCTGTTACTATTCACATGAAACACAAGTCGAATCTTCAAATTTTACTAATAATATTATTCTTGGGATTTTGTCAAATTTAAAAATTTGGCGACTTTCAAAAAATGCCCGAACCTTTTTGTTAGTAACGACTCGCGCTTTTTTTTATGCGTTATTGCCAACAGTTTTTTTTTAGATAATCACGAGGCGAAAATTAAGTGTCTATTATTTAATAATCAGCTTTTGTAGGTACAGTACTTTATTTAGGTTTCTTTTTATAGTCTTCAGAGGTGATTCTAAAAGATAAATATCTACCTTTTCATTCTAGCAGCTTCGAATATGATTTGGAATTTTTCTGGTCCTGTTGTCAAATCATTCCCGGCAACAGTATTAAATTTTAAATTTTTAGTATTTGAGTTTAATAGACATTTCAAAAATCCGCCATCATATAAAAATTCAGCGTCAGAAAAAGAAGGAGCACTCAATGTGACCTCTGCATCACTGGAAAAACTATATCCTTCCTTTGGGATCCCAAGAAATTTTTTGTCAAGTTTACCGTTGCAGTTTTTATCATGGATTACAGCAATGGCATATTTTCCCGGTATAATATCTGAAAATTCAAAACTTGCATCTGTTCCATTTATTTGTGTTATCATAACCTTAGGTGCAAATTTTAAGAATTTACCAGGGAAACCTTTATCGGATTCAAAAATCGCACAGGCGATAACTCCAGTATTGTTAGTTATATTTTGAATTTTAACATTAATAGAGGGGCATTCCGTCTGAGCAAACCCATTTGACGGCAAACCTACCAAGCTTAGAGTCAGCAAAAAAAACAGCCGTGAAAATTTGCCAAAAATTAGTCGCATTTCAGAATGATCGGTATTTTGAGAAAAACCTTAAAAATTAGATTGTTCGTCATTTAAATATTTTATATACGATTTAATAATTTACGTTTTGAAATGCAAAGGAAAGAAGTGTTAACAACAGTCTTTATATAAATTTTAAGAGGTCAGTAGTTAGCTGCTCATTAGTTTTGACTGTTCTATGTTATCACCAGCCACCATTTTATTGATCAGATTATTAAAAATGAACTCTTTACTCTGGGATCTGTTGATCCCAAAGCAGAACTCAGCGAAATACCTATCTAGATTCGAGGCACTTACGCATGAGTAGGTTGTCCTTATCCAAGACTTTCCATGATGTATCATGGTGTGTATAGCTTTGAAGTTTGGGCCACCATTACTCTTGATCTGGCAAATACTGTAGGCTTTTGCGAGAGGAAGGCACAACCTGATGCGCTTTATACGCGTTTCGTGTTAGTTGTTGCAGGCAGCGGTTAGTTGAGCAACTATATATCAACTATTCGATCATGGGTTTCATACCTTAGTAATTCAGATCAATTGAGTCGATTTTGAGCTTGATAGCCGATAGGCAGGTCTCGAAATTATTGATATATCTCGCCTAATTAAGTATTTTGGAAATCCTAGTATCCAGATTGTTTCAAAAACATCTTGTCTTTAAAACATAAATTAACCGCTATGTTTATTTGGAATTTTATCTATAAGTTGGTTCAAAATATAGCCAATAAGACCTACAATGATGATGATTGAATACACTCTTTTATAGTTCAGTTGCTCCATTTCGTTATAAACCAAAGTTCCAAGTCCAGTTTCATTACCCATTTGCATATATTCCAAAACAGTTACGATAACAATTGCATAAGAAAGTGATATTTTGAAACCTGCAATAAAATAGGGTAATACTTCAAAGAATGTTACTTTTATAAATGCTGAAATTTTACTTTTCTTACCCGAAATTAAATAGTACTGGTGTAGTCGATTTAGGTTTTGTTGCTTAATACCGTGGAGAACATTTACGATTATTATTAAAGAGCTTGGTATTACGGCTAAGATCCAAATAATATTTGGAGAGGAAATCCCTAATATAACAGCAAAAGCTGGAATGAAAAAGGTCACAGGAATTGACCTTAAAAAATCTAACGTAGGTTCAAATATTGACCAAATCAATTTATTGAGTTAGTCATATAGTTTCCGTATCTTGTTATCATTAAACACAAGGGTTATGGAAGTATTTAAAGGTCAAAATATACTGAGTTTTGTTAAAGAACTGCCGGATGATGATGCTTGTAAAGC
>Ga0222644_1000437_pt1 | contig 12983 bp, 10 predicted proteins | sample AntAcemetagen291_FD_179800 | JGI IMG/M metagenome (GOLD analysis project Ga0222644, IMG submission 179800) | Saline water microbial communities from Ace Lake, Antarctica - #291 | ecosystem: Environmental > Aquatic > Non-marine Saline and Alkaline > Saline | place: Antarctica: Ace Lake...
GCATACGCTGTACTTATCATTTTTTTAGATAGTTAGGATCCTATATTTATTTTCCTAGCATCACTTTATCTATTCTTTTATCCGACACTAATGACAGGTTGTGATTGAAAAAGAAGACACTGTGGAGTTCCAATAAGTCTGGATATGGCTATCCATAAGTAACTTTGTTAGCAATTAAAAGAACCATTAATAAGCAGCTGTTAGAATATCAAATGAAAGGGTTTACTCCTGTCGAATCAAAACAACCGTGTCGTCTGACGTAAATTATGAAGGTATTTGATTTTCAAAGCTCACAGCTAACTCCACCTCATCATCGCTTATAAACCTGACAATGCACCGTAGTTTTTTGTATTCCAGACTTCAGCATTGTTATGATTACATCCAGTTCTATTGGATTTGCTTCTTTATTTTTTGATACCTCCTACCACCTTTTTTTCCTATTAGTAAAAAAAATGCTTCCCAGGATCACATGTTGCATACCTAAAGCGTCATATCCTTTATTATCCCACTTAATAAAATCTTTTTCATCAGTATCCGCTCCTACCCATTTACCCATGAATAAACGATCATCCTCCACAAATGGCAACTACAAAAGTGGAATGACCAGAACTAATAAGATCATTTGTTTCCTTATTAAACATGTAAAAATTAGTTCTTTAATACCAGTTAAGAATAAAGCAAAAAAAAAGGCGGCCTAAGGCCGCCTTTTTTTTAAAATCTGATATTCTAATAGATCTTATTAGAATTTATACCCTACAGATACATGAAGGGTTCCTGGAAGCTGAAAACTGTCTTCAGTCGATTGGTTATCTAAAATATCAGTAAAGCCATAGGTAAACGTGCTCTTAAAATATAAATCATGTGCTCTTAAATCATAACCGAATCCTATGGTACCTGCAAAACTAGTATTTACCGTATTTTCAATTTCTACAGCATCAGCATCACCTACGGACTGTTCTCCTTTAAGTAAAAACCCTATTTGTGGTCCAAAATGAATACTGAAATCTTGATAAGCATAATATTTGAACTGAAGCGGTACATTTAAGTACTGCAACTTTACATTTATGTCCGTTCCTGCTGAATTTTCAAAATCCTCTCCTTCAACAGAGTACAATAAACTACCCTCATAAGACCACTTTTCAGCAAATGGAATTTCAACAACTCCACCAAGGTGAAAGCCTAGTCTATTCTCTTCAATACCAGATCCACCTAAGTTTTCAATTTTTGAAAAGTTTACACCACCTATGGCACCATAGGAAAAGTCTTGTGCTGTTAGAGTAGAAGCTGCTAGGAATAAAACAACTAAAGAAAGATAAAAAGTTTTCATTTTTTGGTTTTTTGATTTATCATTCAAATATATAAAATGCTTTTGTTTATTTCCTTATTATTAAGAGAGATGTTTTTAGTAAGATAAAATACGTTAAAGGAATCTATTTCCATGGACTCATGAGCTACAAGTGCTATCGCAGCCTCTTTTTCCTATTTGCTTCATAGTCTGTAAAAATCATCTCGCCCAGACCTTGCAAGCCTGTAAAGAATGCTTTTCCTTGATTTGCTTCTGTAAACTGATCTACAAAACGCTGTAAATAAGAGTCATTTGCGATCATAAAAGTCGTTATAGGAATGTGCAACCTTCTCGCTTGTGCCGCCATGGTGTAACATTTTTCAACAATATATTCATCTAGACCGTTGGAATTTTTATAATACGTACCGTCCTTTAATCGCAAACAACTGGGTTTACCGTCGGTAATCATAAAGATCTGTTTGTTGGTATTTCTCTTTCTTCTCAATATATCCATCGCAAGTTGCAATCCAGCAACAGTATTGGTGTGATAAGGTCCTACTTTTAGATAAGGAAGATCTGCTATTTTAATAGGCCATGAATCGTTACCAAATACAATGATGTCTAAGGTGTCCTTAGGGTACCTAGAAGTAATCAACTCTGCCAGTGCCATAGCTACTTTCTTAGCCGGAGTGATTCGGTCTTCTCCATAAAGAATCATGGAGTGAGAGATATCGATCATCAATACCGTACTCATTTGCGCTTTAAACTGAGAATCTTCCACTACAAGATCGTCTTCTGTCAGGTTAAAGCTATCCATTCCATTATTGATCTGTGCGTTGCGCAAGCTTTCTGTCATAGAAATGCTATCCAGTCCATCACCAAATCTATACGGACGGAAATCACCACTGTGCTCATCTCCTTGTCCTAATTTACCTGTTTTATGATTCCCACTGGCACCTTTGCGCATGTTACCAAAGATCTGATCGAGTGCATGCTTGCGTAATAATTGCTCGGTTTTTGCCGTAATAGAGTAGCTGCCTGGGCGATCACCTTCGCCTTCCCCACCTTCTCGATCTTCATCAGAGGGGTCAAATTCTTCTTTTATATACCCACGTGCTTTTAAATCTTCAATAAAGTCATCAATAGTGTATTCTGAAGTCGTAAGCTTGTATTCCTTATCTAATTCCCTAAGCCAACCGATGGCTTCATCAAAGTCACCCGATGTATGTGTAATTAATTCTTTGAAGATATCAAAGAGTTTTTCAAAAGGATCTTTTTCCTTCGGATTAAAAAATTCAAACTTAAAACCTATTCTTTCTTGCATCATGATTTAAAAGTAAAGTACAAAAAGATAATACTGATTGTTCTTTACGGATTTAACATTGGTTTATGCTTAAAAGGAAGTTTCGCAAGAGTTATCGCAACTTTAAAACCAATAAAATCTATAAGTTTCCCATAAGTTAATGCTGTTTCGCTTTCGCGAAAGCGCAATACATACTATTTTTGCAATCGTTTAAAAATGCAATAAAGATGACTAAACACCCTTGGCACGACGTCAGTTATGGAGCAAATGCACCAGGACATGTAACAGGAATTATAGAAATACCCAAAAATACAAGAGCAAAATATGAATTAGACAAAGATTCTGGAATGTTAATTCTTGATCGTGTGATTTATTCTTCTATGTATTACCCTTCCAATTACGGCTTTATCCCACAAACTTATTGTGATGATGATGACCCACTAGATATTCTTGTTCTTTCCCAAATCGAGATTGTACCTATGTGCCTCGTAGAATCTAAAGTGATAGGTGTCATGCAAATGCTAGATGGTGGCGAAATGGACGATAAAATTATAGCTGTTGCTGCAAATGATATGTCTGTCGCTCATTTTAACGATGTAAGCGAGCTTCCAGAATTTTGGAAAAAAGAAATGCGTAATTTCTTTCAAGACTACAAAAAATTAGAAAACAAAACGGTAGAAGTAGAAGAATTTCAAGGTCGTGAAAAAGCGTTGGAAATTGTAAATCAAGCCATTGCCGATTACAAAGTAAAATTTGCCGATAGAAAGTAAGGAACCGCTTCTTTTTTAAGTCTTATATGAAATCAGCCCATTAGGAGCTGATTTTTTTTTTACACTTATTGACAGCCATTTAAAATAAATCATGCCGTGATACGCTTCTGTTTTGCGGTGAAACCTTTAAAAAAATTATTGCTTTTTAAAGGTTTCTTTGTTTTACTGAAACGGGAATAATTAGTTTTGTTTTCCAAAAAAAAGTGCTTTTCAAAAAAGTGCTAATGAGGTAATTAAAATTAATTATTAGCCTGTGTAACGTTTTCAGCACCTCTGTACTTTTCCAATAAAAACGGGTCGCACTCGCTTTGCCCACTGCTGGATTACTCAGCTTCCATAAACTCCAAGGTTCACATGCCAGTTTCATAGGAAAGGAGCTGTCCTAGAAACTTGTCAAGCCGCTGTAAAACGATATCGCTTGAGAGTTCCCTCCAAATCAATTGGACTAGGTTTTTTTCTATGACTATCGATAAGCATCGGGATTAGAGAGCTGTTCCACCTAGGCTGCGACCACCTGCACTTAGGTTTTCTAAGTGATTCAGTTTCCTGATACATAAACTTGGACCAAAGCGCAATTTTAAATTATTGGAACTTAAAACGGAATCTATATCAGTACTTTATAAAAAAATTGCAACTCTCGCACCGCAGCGTCTTAGGCTATACTACCTATAATTTTAGAGCAGAGAACTCCTAATTTGCATTAAAAATTAAAACTTTTTAGAAAATCAGGCAACTTTTTTATAACTTGATCGTCTTAACAATAGATAAAGGTCGTTAACACCAATTGCGTCTCCAACTGTATTAATTTGCACTCAAACTACCAACCAGATGAATTTTATTACCAAAACTGCTATTGCCATTATTATTGCTTTGTTAGTTTCCGCTTTCGCGAAAGCACAATTAACAGGAACATTGACCGATACAAATAAAGAGCCTATTCCTTTTGCATCCATCTACATCAAGGGAACCTACAAAGGAACGACCACCAATCAAAATGGTAGTTATACACTCAAGTTAGAGGCTTTCAAAACCTATGACATCGTTTATCAATCGCTAGGATACCAACCAAAGACCCTGTCTATAAACTTTGTGGAAAACGGGCAGGTTCAACATGTAGCTCTAGAAGAAGAAGTGGCATCGCTGGATACCGTGATCGTCAACTCTAATGAAAACCCAGCAAACCGGGTTATCCGAGCAGCGATTGCAAACAGAGAAAGCAACCGCAAGAAATTCTCTAGTTATAAAGCAGACTTTTACTCCCGCGGATTGTGGCGTATGGAAGATGTACCAGAAAATTTCATGGGACAAGAAATAGGCGATCTAGGAGGATCACTGGATTCTTTATCGCGCAGTGGAGTAATTTATCTGTCAGAGACCGTTTCTAAAATTGCTTATGAAGCACCTAATAATTTTAAGGAACGCATTATTGCCAGTAAAATTTCTGGAGACGATAACGGTTTTAGTGCCAACACTGCTGAGGGTGCCAATTATGATTTTTACAACAATAATATAGACTTGAACAACCGCATAGTATCTCCTATCGCCGACTATGCCTTTAACTATTACAAATACAAATTGCTAGGTACCTTCTATGATGAGAACAAATTCTTGATCAATAAAATAGAAGTGATATCGCGACGTCCTAAAGACAATACATTTAATGGTATTATTTACATTGTAGAAGATCAATGGACTATTTATGGTCTAGAATTAAGCACACTGGGCGAAAACATCAATGTGCCTGTGATCGAAAAACTGACCTTTAATCAAGACTTTACCTATGAGCCTAGCAGTGGCGACTGGATCAAAAGATCGCAGAGTATTGATTTTAAATTTGGCTTTTTTGGCTTTAAAGGAACTGGTAGGTTTATTGCAAACTATACCAACTACGATTTTAAACCAACCTTTGATAAAAAATCATTTGGCCCAGAAGTATTGAGTTTTGAGCTCGATGCCAATAAGAAAGACAGCACCTACTGGAATCAAAAACGTCCGGTACCACTTACCTTAGAAGAAAATAAAGAATACATTAAAAAAGACAGTATCGCAACAGTGCGCAACGATCCCGAATACAAAGACAGTGTAGATCGAGTGAATAATAAATTCAAGTTGCTATCGCCACTCTCCGGTTATTCGTATAGAAATAGCCAGAAAAACGAACGTTTTAGTTACGATGGATTGATCGATCTGGGATCTTTTAAAGGATTCAATACCGTTCAAGGATATGTAATAGGAACAGGTTTTAGCTACTCCAAAGGTTATGACGAGGATTACAACCGCAATTTATATATCAACTCAGACATTAATTATGGCATCTCTGACGACAGGTTGCGTTACACGGTAGATGCCACTTATAGATTCAATAGGACCAACAGAAGAACCCTATCCATGTCTGCAGGAACTGAAGCCAGGCAAATCAACAATTCTGAACCTATAAGCACCTTAGAGAACACCATTTCCAGTCTCGCATTTGAACGTAATTTTGCTAAATTCTATGAAGTAAATTTTGCTGGTGTCGCTTATTCTGAAGAAGTGTCTAATGGCTTTTTTCTAAGCGCACGTTTGAATTATGAACGCAGGCAGCCGCTTAACAATACGGCAGATCAGGTATGGTTTACACAAAGTGATGTAGATTACACTGATAATAATCCTGTAGCTTTAGATAACAACCGCAATGCCACTATTACGGAGCACGAGTTGTTTAAAGTAGGCTTGGGACTTACCATACGTCCAGGGCAGAAATTCCAAAGCTATCCCGACCAGAAGTCCAATATAAGCAACGAGAAGTACCCTACTATTTCTTTGAGATACGAAGGCGGCTTAGGAGCAGATAACAGCGATAACAACTTCCACCAGTTGAGCGCAAATTTGTACCAAAGCTTTGATATGGGCAACTTAGGACGCAGCAGTTACTGGGCAAATGGCGGTACTTTTCTAGGCGGTGATGACATCTCTTTTGTGGACTTCCAGCATTTTAATGGCAATAGATTGCGCTACAAATTACAAGCGTTGAACCCGTATGGTTTTGGCTTATTGAATTACTACGATTACAGCACGAATGGCGATTATGCACAATTTCACCTGCAGCACGATTTTAAGGGGTTTATACTCGGTAAAATCCCTGGATTGAATCAGTTGAACTATGACCTAATATTAAGCGGTAAAGCGTTATTTACGGAGCGCAGCCCGTACTTTGAGACCAGCGCAGGGATCGATAACATCGGTTTTGGTAAGTTCCGACCTTTCCGTGTGGATTATGTGTACAGCATGACCAGCGGTCGCAGTTATGGCGCCTTTGTGGTAGGAATTAATTTTGGTTTGTAATAGGCTGGTACCGCTTTTGCGAAAGAGCGGTTGTTATATACCTCTTAAAAGGAATAAAATTAGGAGCAGGCTCTAGCTTTTGTCAGGGTCTTTTTTAAACGATTTTTGTACCGTCTTGAAAAAGAGTTACACAAAAATAAAGTATAATGAACAACTCAACATATACCAAACTTTAGCGCGCTATCTGAAAAAACCATAATCATAAAATTAAAAATCCGACTTTTTATATAAAACCTGAGTTACAGATCACTGTATCCATTTAAAAATTAATTTTGTTAAAAATTTTCAAAATTATGGAAAAAGCATCAAAAATTCTTCTTGGAAACAATGCTGAAATTATGAAAATTTGGCAGAACCAAGTTGTGCAAGAAGTATTTGCAAGCAAGGAATCTGACTCCATTGCTTTATACAATTAGCTACCTGATCTTATAAACGATATCGCAAGATTAATGATGCGATGCGATAAAATGAAGGGTTTTAATAAGGATGAAAAATACATAGAAATTCTTAAAACCAGCGAAGAACAAGGTAAGCAACGATCAACTAAAGTCTATTAAACTGCCGAACAGGTTGTACACGAATATATAATCTTTCACCGCACATTGAGTGAATTCCTCATATCCCACAATGGATCTAGTGAAAAGGTTTCGGATTTGCTCAAATATGTTATCGAAACCTCGATACTAAAATCTGTAGGTTCATTTTCACGTTACATACAGGACATGCAGGCAAAATTAATTGGTACCCTCGGTCACGATATAAGAAACCCAGTTGCTGCCGCCCAGTTGTCTTTAGAAATGATGAAGCAGGACAAAACAGGTGAATGGAATGATAAATCGAGGATAGCAGCCCAGCGGAGCGTGAAAAAAGCAATTAACCTTATCGAAGGGCTTATGAACGGAATTACAATTAAATCTGGTGAAGGAATGTTGTTAACCTTTGAGAGTTCAGACCTTTTAAAAGAAATGAAATTTGTTCACGCCGAGAGTAAAGAGGTTTACACTCGTGAAATAAATTTGGATAATAACGCAAAAAAATCACAGGTATTTTTGACAAAACCGCAGTTAAAAGGTCAGTTGTTAATCTAATCGGTAATGCCATCAAGTATGGTTCTATCGATAAACCAATTACCATTTCAATAGAAGATGAAAAAGACGCGGTCGCAATTAAGTCAGACCATCCAATAGAGTTTACAGATTGGAAAAAAGCAGATAATTTCGGTTTAATAATAAGCGAAAACTATAAAAGTACTGAGCCGAACAAGAAACTGAGGTAAAAGAAAACTCTTTTCTACTTTAATGTGAAACACTAGTAGTCTAGACTTGGAGATTTACATTCTTGATTCTTTGCGTTTTGTTGTGTTTTTCGAGATTCGAGAAGTAGCAAACAGGCAAAATTTTAAGACCATTTTTTTTATAAAAACGGATAGTGTACTGGGGTAACAGACAGGACTACTGTAGCAATACAGTGGTCATTATATCCCATTTACTCTTCTCTAATCGCAGTAAATCTTCGTAACTTTGGACGGCTACAAACGCTTGAGGTTTCAAAATATAAAAATCTAAATTATAAAATGGAAGATAATCACATTGGCATAGAAATAAGAAACAAGGTGCTGCAATATCAAGGTGAAAATTCAATTTATTACAAGGATAATAAATTGAATACATGGGTTGGGATTTCATGGACGGATTTTGGTGACAAAATTCAAAACCTATCAAAAGCACTATTGAATTATGGAATAAAAGAACATCAAAACGTTGCCATTTTTGCTGAGAATATGCCCGAATGGATTATAGCAGATATTGCCATAATGAGCATTAGAGGGGTGACAGTTCCTATTTATGCAACAAATTCACAGAACGAGGTTGATTATATTGTAAACGATGCTGAAATAAATTTGGCTTTTGTGGGTGGTCAAGCAGAATATGACAAAGCACTGGAAATTTCAAAAACGAATAGCCACTTAAAACACATAGTTAGTCTTTCCAAAGACGTAAAGCTGGCGAATAACAAAAACTCCACTTATTTAAATGATTTTTTAGTTTTAAATACGAATGGAACTATTGAAGAGGAACTTCAAAAAAGATATTACGAATGCGAATCAACGGATTTGGCAAGTATTATTTATACTTCAGGGACTACAGGAGAACCAAAAGGAGTCATGCTGGATCATACAAACTTTATGCAGTCACTAGCAGCGCACGATTTTGAATTAGTGGTTTCAGAAAAAGATTCTTCCTTAAGTTTCTTACCCTTGAGTCATATTTATGAGAGAAGCTGGGTTTTCTTTTGCCTGCATCGAGGCATAAAAGTATATTTTAACCAAAATCCGAAGTTGATCGCTGAGGTATTAAAAGAGGTTAAACCAACAGTGATGTGCACAGTTCCTCGTATTTTCGAGAAAATTTTTGCCGCAATTCAAGATAAAAGAAAAGAAGCTTCGCCTGCCAAAATGAAATTAGCGAGTTGGGCTTTGGGTATTGGAAACGCCTATTTTAACAAATACCAACGAAACGATATAAAAGTACCGTTAGCTCTAAAGTTGAAACACAAAATTGCAGATAAATTAGTGTTGAGTAAGTTAAGAGAAGTTTTTGGTGGGCATATAAAATTCATGCCTTGTGGAGGAGCACCTTTAGCTCCTGATATGGTATCTTTTTTTCATTCCTTTGGTTTAAATATTAAATGTGGCTATGGTTTAACTGAAACTACAGCAACCGTATCGCTATTTGGATATAAGCATTTCGAATTTAATTCTGCAGGAAAAGCAATTCACGGCACTCAAATAAAAATAGGAGAAAACGATGAAATTTTAGTAAAAGGACCTTGCGTCATGAAAGGCTATTATAAAAAACCAGAAGAAACTGCGAGTGTTTTTGATGACGGTTGGTTTAAAACAGGTGATGCTGGAACGATAGATGAAAAGGGGAACTTGATCATTACAGACAGAATTAAAGATTTGATGAAAACGTCTGGTGGAAAATATATCGCCCCTCAAAAATTAGAAACAGCATTGATAAACGATGCTTTTATTGAACAAATTTCAGTAGTAGGTGACCAACAGAAATATGTTACCGCATTGGCTGTTCCAAGTTTTGAGAATTTAAAAAAATATGCCACTGAACATAAAATAGCCTATAAGGACGTTGAAGAATTGATCAATAACAGTCAGATTAAAGAGATGTTTGAAAAGCGGATTGAAGCTCTACAAAAAGACTTTTCGGTATTTGAAAAAATTAAAAAATTCAGCTTGTTACCAAAAGAATTTAGCATCGAAGCGGGAGAAATTACAGCAACTTTAAAGTTAAAACGAAAAGTCATTCAGAAAAAATACAAGGTGCTTATAGATAAAATGTATAACGAGTAAAATGCTATATTGAAACGTTTACTACAGTTTCGACAAAAACATGAACAGTACGAAGCATTTGTTTACTCAAATGATTTATAAATTTCAGAATCCTTTTTGGAATTATCTACAGGAGATGCTTTTTAAGATAATTACTTTTTATGTTAGAATCTGCTGTTTTTAATCATTTTCCTTCATTTTGGGTAATATGCCAATGCAACCCAATAATGTCGCAATAATTCGTTTTACCGAAACGAATTCAGCACAGGCTTTTTAGGCCTGCTTTTTATCAAAAATAATTACCGTAGCTAAGGCTATGCTATTTATTTTAAATCAATCAAAAAACCTGTGCTGAGTTATGTCGCAGTATAATTCAATTTATTCATATAATATTATAAGTTTTATTTGGTGTAAATCTAATGATTAGGGGATGGTTTCGATACTCTGGTAAATTTAAGAGGTAGGAACCTAAAAAGTCTTTCAATTACTGAGTAAACGTTTAGTTTGGCGGTTAAGGAAAAGGTATAAGAGATATAAAAACAGTATTAGCAGAGGATGCAAATGCATAGAAAAAATAAGAAAGCAATATTCTACTTTGTTCTGCCATTGGAGCTTCTCTAAAATAAATAGTATTGCTTAGATTTGTACAACAAGAGCCCCCGACAAAAACGGAGCAGGCACTGTGAGAGACATTTTTCAAGCAGGGCGGTGTAAAGAGTCTGTCTAAGAGTTCTATGATAGGTTTAAGGCGAAATTCCCTTTGCCTAGTAAATCACATTGGTTATGCACAAGGAAAATCAATTAAAGAGAACAGTGAACAAAAGAACATGAAACAGATACCAACACTAATTCTATTTGGACTTTTATTGTTAACAGCTTGTAAGAATAATAGTAACGAACAGAATTTAAACGGAGAGAAGATTGAAAAAGTGAAAATTGGCTACTTACATATGGTTTCAAGCCTTACTCACTTTGTAGCAGTTGAAAAAGGATATTACAAAGAACAAAATCTTGAAGTTGAAGGAAACCCAATAAAAACCAGTAATCTAATTGCCCAAGAATTAGTTTCTGGTCATATTGATTTTGGAATAGAGCTAGCAATAACACCTGCTTTAAAACAATTAGAAAAATCACCAAATTCATTAAAAATATTTTCAACAAGCAACATTAGGCTTGAAAACGGATTTGATGCAATACTGGTAAAAGACAATTCTTCAATCAATAATTTAGAAGACTTAGCAGGTAAAAAAATTGGTGGATTTCCAGGATCGACTGCAAAGGTCTCATTCCTTCAAATATTCGCAGAGAAACATCCGAATTTAGCTGCTCCTAAATTCATTCAGCTAACTCCTAACTTGCACATTCAGTCACTTTTAATTGGCAATATTGACGCCTTATTTGCATACGAACCAGTTTTAAGTACAGGAATTATTGAGCATAATTTTAGAAAAATATTTCCTTCCATATATGCGACTCAATTCAACCTAAGTCCTATTGGAGTTGGAGCAGTTAATCAAAAATGGCTTTCAGAGAATCCCAAAACGGCAAAAGCTTTTTTTAGTGCAATAAACAAATCCTTAGATTTTATTGATGATAATCCTATTGAGGCAAAGAAAATTTTGGCAAAGGCTACACATATTAAAGAAGAAATCGCCCAAAATATGAATACAATGCCCATGTCTAAATCGAATGAAATTAATCTTAAAAACCTTAACGGATACCTGTTACTTTTAAAAGAGTTGAATGAAATAACTGAACTTCCAAAGGCAAGTAAAATCTGCATTAAACAAGACTAATTTATATGGGAGTTCTCCTAAAAAACTTAACATTTCAATATAGGGATAGTATCCATCCTATAATTGAAAATTTAAACCTTGAAATTAAAGAGAATGAGACTATTGCTTTGCTAGGAATTAGTGGTTCAGGGAAATCTACATTACTTAACTTAATTTCTTCTTTCCAAAAACCAAATAGTGGGAGCATTGGACTAGTAAACATTAATAAGAGTGAAGTTTCATATATAAGGCAATCAGCTATGGATATGTTATTTCCTTGGTTGACCGTAAAAGAAAATATAGAATTTGCACTCAAAGAAAGAAATCAACTTGATAGTGCGGCAAAAGAAAGGTTGGTGTCCCTTATTAAAATACTTGGACTAACTGAAAAGGTAAATAAAAAAACGTATCCAACTGAATTATCCGGAGGAGAAAAAAAACGATTATCCTTTGCTTGTGGCTTAAGTTATTCTCCAAAACTTATACTACTTGACGAAGCATTTACTGGTGTTGACTTTTCGCTAAAATGGGAATTATGGTCTTTTCTTAGGGCGGAGATTAAAAGAACTAAAGCCACAGTAATACTTGTAACTCACGATTTTGATGAAGCCATATTTCTAGCTGACAGAATTGTATTTTTCAACAAAAAAAAACAAATTGATACTAAAGAAGTAAAAGTAAATAAAGCTGATATTGTAGATATTGAAAAATCATTATCTGAACCATCTTTTATTAAAACAAAAGGGGAAACATTAAAAATATACAAAGGAATTAATGAAGCAATCTAACTCGAAAATTAAAGTTTTCTTTTTGGGACTATTTGTGCTTCCCCTATTTTTAGCTGTTCTTTTTAGCCTACTAAAGCTATTCAGTCCAGCAATACTAAAATTTCCAAATGTAATTGAAATATACTCCGACTTTGTTATATCACTTTCTGACCACTCCGTATTAAAAGCGATATTATCAACCGCTAGACTGGTATTAATTAGTTCTTTCGTTTCAGTTTTGTTAGGAATTTTATTTAGTTTTTTGCTTAATTTAAATAAATTGATTGAGTTACACACTTAGCATCTGTTTTATATCTTTATGATAAATTGGTTTAGCTATGACCATTCTTTCTATTGTTTTATGGAATATGGTCTGTTTGGATTGAGATCGATTAATTCTAAAACAGAAT
>Ga0222644_1000438_pt1 | contig 12983 bp, 16 predicted proteins | sample AntAcemetagen291_FD_179800 | JGI IMG/M metagenome (GOLD analysis project Ga0222644, IMG submission 179800) | Saline water microbial communities from Ace Lake, Antarctica - #291 | ecosystem: Environmental > Aquatic > Non-marine Saline and Alkaline > Saline | place: Antarctica: Ace Lake...
TTACATAAAAAAGCTCTGGAATTATTTGATTTTCTGCTTTTTACTACTTTTACAAAAAATACCAGACCAACAGCCGGTTTTTAGACAGACTGCCGTTGGCGGTTATTCAAAAAAAGATTTTTACCTATCTTCGGATTAGTAGAAATAAGGACAGAAAGAACAAAACATCTCTATTATTAATAGAGAAAACTTAAAAAGTTATAATCTGACAACTATTGAAAAACCAAAACGGTGAAACGTGGCAACTAAGCACCAAGCTAAAAAAAGGAGTTAGCCAAAACAGTGACCGAATGACTTCGGTTTTAAAATTCTTAAAAAAATAAAATAATGAAAAAAAGTATTTTTATTTTAATGGCTGTGGTTCTAGGAATTATGGCGTGCAATGAACAAGATGAGCTAGTTGGTAAAACCAATAGTTTTGACTCTAATTCAATTGCTTCAATTTCGCAAGGCATTAGTGTCCATCGAGGTCGATTAGTATTTCCTAACATGGATGCTTTCGCTCAGACACTATCTGACTTAGAAAGCAGCAAACATGACTGGGATTTAGAATTAGCTGAAATGGTTGAGGGTATGACTGATGACAGTGCTAGTTTATATTTCAGCGATAATAGTATCAGTTTTGCTCAGCCATTATTTAATTTCGCAGACGGTTATAACGGATTCTATTCACTAAATCAACAGATCGAAAGTCAAGTAGCTAGTTGGTTAACCTCAGAAGCATTAGACATGACACAGGATCCCTATAATCATTTTGTTTTAGATCCTGTGGAACAGACCCTATTGAACACAGCATCTGAAGTTATCATAGACGGAAATGGATATAAGTATGTAGAAGACGGATTAGTACGAATCAATGGACTTACACACCTAGATAGTTTGCTTACTATTTTCTCTGGCGTAACAAACCAGGAACAGTTCACAGCAAGTAACCTCGCACTAAGAAAAGGTATGTACATTGTCATACCGAAAACTGGCAATCAAATTCAAACCCTAAAATACAAAAATTATGAATAGTAAATATTTAATATTAGTTTTTACAGTTCTGCTTATTTTCTCAAGATGCAAAGATGACTGTCCAGACGATAATCCTCAGCTAAATTGCGAAGGGGATATGGTCCAAATAGACGGAGAATGCCAATGTCCTGAGAATACAGCGAGATTTGCTCTATCTACCCAGTGTAGACCGTACTCAGAAAATGACTTCTGGATACAAGAAGGCGATGAGTGTTTGGGTATGGCACATTTGCTGTTTGGGGAAGAAGCAAAAAATGATATTTTTGACCCGACACGCTCCCAAATAGAGCTAGCTTATAGTTTAGGCCCTACGGGTACTCACTACGGTTTTAGTTACTACCCATTTGAGAAAACGCAAACTGGTTATGTCATTGATATTAAATCTAATATTTTGACTGACCAGAAGGATTTTCAAGAATGCTTAGAGGAAAGGTATGATGGCTGTGATATTAGAATAGAGTTAGACACAGCTTGGACTACAACCGATGTAACCTATAAATTTTGGAATGACATTGACCCCTCTAGCAATGTCAAAAAAGAGTTTGGGAAGGAGCTAAAAGCAGTATTCAGAAATAATACAGGCCCTAAAGAAAGATAGGCTAATCACCAACACAAAATAAAACGCAATGCCGCCACAAGCCTGCCCCGCAGTCCTAGCGGCACGTGCGTTTATTCGAGACGTATGCAAGTAAGAAAGAAGAAAACAACCAGATTTACACAGTCCACCCAAAAGGGCGGACAGAGTAAATCTCCTCTTCTCTCACTTGATTGGGGAGCTATCCACGTGGGTAGCAAAAAAAGGTTTGGCCATAATAACGGCATAAAATATATGAATAAAACACTTATCAAAATCACAGCAATGACGCTTATTCTAGGAATGGCTAGCATTGCAAACGCACAAAATTGGAGTCTTTCTGGAAATGCCCTAAGTGGCATCTCTCCATTAAAACTTGGCTCTACGGATGCGGAGGATGTCACATTTTTTACTAACGACCATTTCCGAATGAAAACTCACTTTATTTTGGAGGTTTTGATCCCAATAGTAATACTGCAACTAATTTGGCGTGGATTTATAAAAAAGACTTTCAAGTTAATTCGGTAGCTAATTTCACCCAACCTGAAAACAACTTTATTCTGTATCCCAACCCAACTAACCACACCCTTCATATTAAAACTAAAATCCGAGAAGACCAGGATTTCGTTATCCTTAATCTATTGGGAGAGACCATACGATCTGGTAAGTTAAATAAGCAACTTGAAACCATTGATATTTCATCTCTTCCCCAAAATGTATATATCATCAGAATAGGTACTGAATCCATTAAATTTATCAAAACAGAGTAAGCTGCTTAACAACATCTAAGAGCCATGCCCATTATAGTGCAGGCTTTTAGGTAATCACTACCAAAACACTAATTTAAAATTCGAAGAAAGTAACACGGTACTGTTTGAAAAGTTAAACTACTGTCCAAACATAAAACAGTGACAATTAGATACAAATAGCAGCTAATGAAGACTTACAGATTTATCCTGACAACCTTTCATCATTCGGCATCTAACTAACCAACTAAAACCACGACCTTTGACCTAAATATCAATAGTATGAATATAGAGATACAACCATTCGTAGGCTTCGGCCAAATCAAATTTGGGATGACACTAGAGCAAGTAAAGACGCTACTAGGAGAACCTACTAGCTCCACTAAAGATAAGCATGAAGACGGCACAGATGACGTATCGCTGCTATACGGTGAGCAAGGCGTAGAGCTTAGCTTCATGTCTGAGGATGAGTATAACCTTGGACTTATCACTTGCTACGCACCTACTTTCACGGTAGACGGTACATCTTACACTGGGCTCAGCGAAGCAGAATTTTTAGAGACCGCTAAATTCGAAGATCTGATTCAAGATGAAGAATTTGTAGAGGTAGATTCTAAAGATTACACCGTAGATAGTAAAGGATTAAGTTTTTGGATACAAGACGGTTTTGTAGAAAGCATTACTTTATTCCCAGAATATACTGCAGATGGCGAAGAGATAGTTTGGCCAGCTTAGGACCACGTCCTTTTACAGTATAGAATACCAAAATTTTTAAGCTAAAAAGCGACTGAGAATCTAAATTCTCAGTCGCTTTTTTAATTATATCTACTTCTTTGAGTTCGACTATGTATAAAGTCCAATGTAACTACTATAACCAATACTACTATAGGTTTATCTGTTTGTCCACCTGATGTACCTATCTATACGCTGATATTTTACAGTTACTTATCATTGAAGTCAGAGCCTTAGGACTTATTGATATATGATAAAGAATCCTTCACTTTTTACAACTAGATGTTGGAGTTCTGTGCAATATCCTAGCTTTGCTAATCTTTATAGAAATGTCTTCCACCAAAAAACTGTCCGCTGTAGTCATCACTTACAATGAGGAAAAGCATATTGCCCGTTGTATAGACTCACTGACTCAGGTAGCAGATGAGATCCTGGTGATAGATTCCTTTTCTACAGATGCTACCAAGGAGATCTGTCTGCTTAAAGGTGTGAAATTCATAGAAAATACATTTGAAGGACACATAGAGCAAAAGAATTTTGCTGCTAAGAATGCCTCGCACAATTTCGTATTGTCACTGGATGCAGATGAGGAATTATCAGAGGAGTTAATCGCATTTATACTTAGAGAAAAGGCAAGTTTTAAAAGTGACGCATATAAATTTAATAGGTTAAATAACTACTGTGGTCAATGGATAAAACACTGCGGATGGTATCCTGATAAAAAAATAAGACTTTGGAATAAGCAAAAAGGAAAATGGGGTGGCACTAATCCTCACGATAAGGTAGTACTAGATAAAAACGCTACTATCCACTATCACAATGCAGATATAAAGCACTACACATTCCAAAACCTAAATGAACATGTGGACCAAATACACTACTTCACAACTATAAGTGCGTCAGCTGCTTACCTGAAAGGAAAGAAGGTCGGGATTTTAAAAATAGCACTTTCTCCTTTTACCAAGTTTATACGTTGCTACTTTTTTCAGCTAGGATTTTTAGATGGTTTTTTTGGCTTTGTGATTTGTATTAATAATGGATACTATTCATTTTTAGAAAACTTAAAGCTTTGGGACTTGCATCAAAAAGCAAAATAGCAAGATACTGTGAACTAGTACTGGAGAGAAGAAAACCGCTGAAAACTGTCCAGCCTACTGGAGCTAAATGTACACCCCAATGTACACTGCCATGTCCAAGTCATAAGCCATTCATTAAGAGTACCTTTTGGACTATTTTTTGTTATCTATGTAACGAAGCATAATTTAACAAATATCCACATGAAAAAATCAACCATCATTCTATTATCACTCAGTATTTTGTTCTTTGCGAGCTGCTCCGTAGTGAGACCTGGTCAGGTAGCCGTAAAGCAGCGTCTAGGGAAACTCAATAAAAACGTATACTCAGAAGGTACCGTAGTCTATAATCCATTCGTCACTAAGGTGATAAAGGCCTCTACACAGACCAATAACCTCAAACTAGTACTCAACTTACCGAGTAAAGAAGGGTTAAGTGTCACCTCGGAAATAAGCATCCTCCACCGAATACAGAAAGATAGTATAGCTAACATACTTCGTACCTACGGACCTAGATATGAACCCATCATAGCCAGTGTATTTCGCTCTGCATCATCAGATGTATGTGCTAAGTACTTTGCCAAGGACATGCACTCCGGCAAGCGAGCTGATATAGAGTTATCTATAAAAAACAAAATGGACGAGCTCCTAGAAGGAAGCGGCATCATAATAGAATCTGTATTAATGAAGAGCATCCAACTACCTCCAGGTCTAGCTAACTCTATAGAGCAAAAACTACAAGCTGAGCAGGATGCACTGCGTATGATCTTCATCTTACAGCAGGAAAAACTAGAAGCAGATCGTAAGATAATAGAAGCGACGGGTACACGTGATGCTCAGAAAATATTAGCAGAAGGTCTTACCCCAGAGATCATCAAGCTAAAGAGTATAGAAGCATTCAGAGAATTATCTAAATCTCCTAATAGTAAGATCATAGTGACAGACGGTAACGCTCCGCTACTTATCGATTAGATAGAATACGCCAATCTAACTATCACTTGCTACCTTCATTTTAAAGCCCTCTAACGAAAAGAGGGCTTTTTTTCAGTTCATAATCTTACATTTGAATTAGAGCATTGCCTAAAATACTGAACCGAATAACTGAATTATGGCTGACCAAAATGAAATGATACAAAACCTGTCTGACAAGATAGATACGCTACTACGAGACCAAGCCACACTCATAGAGCAAGCCAATACGCTAGTAAACCTGAGACAGTAAGTGCTGATAACAGTCCATAAAAATCTGGCAATATGCTGCTGAGGAAAATAAATATATCAGAATAAACAACTGGAAATATGGTTTCCCAACCAAAGGAAAGTCCAATGAGTGTAATAAAAAATAACAAGTAGTAGAAAAAAAACAATGAAAATAGCAACAACTTTAAAAGGATTCAGTCTTGTTTTGTGTGGGCTTCTGTTCATTGCTCTCTCATCTTGCAAGGATGAGTGTCTTACAGACTCTAAATGCTCTGAGCAACCTCCTAGTGGGACTACTTGCTCAGCATATTGGGAAAGTTGGATATATGACTCTAAAATAAATGAATGTAGTTTTACCGGCTATAGTGGCTGTTCTCCTATTGGTTTTGATAGTAACACTGAATGCGAAAAGTGCGATTGTAACTAGAATATGATCCGCGTAGTTCTCAAGGTGTTTTTGATGTGCATCACCCTTATTATATTGGGAGTATTTCTCTTGGCACTCGTTCAGATGACCAAAACTTTGGGACAAACAGCTATTCCTGGAATTCAAGCAGGAGCTACATATGGTTTCATACTGGCTCTATTAATACCCTGCCTAGGCTATGTCTTATTTAATCTCAAAACACTTAAAATTTTCTCCAAAATCTACAACAATGAAAACAGAGATTTATCTGACCGTAGACCTGTAGATAAAAATATCTCTACAAAAATCCCAAAGCTCTACTGGGTAGCAGGGATAGTGTGGGGCACATTTTTACTCTTGATCGCATTGATTTACTTGTATGTATACTCTAGCTATAACGGTATGCAATACAATAACCAGTTATCTCAGATTAGTACCGTACTAAATACTGCCACTAGTATCACTACTACGCTCGCAGTCTGGGTAGTAGTAGACCTACTAAGCACACGCTCATACTTACAAAAATACACTGTATCCACTGGTGATGAAGTAGATACGATAGGTACTGAAAGTTAGACGTGTAATATGTTTAGAGTAGTTATAAAATTGATCTATCTTCTATTTACAGGTATCTGTACATTGATTTATACCATCTTTATTCTATCTCTCTCTGACAAGCTATTTGTAAATCCTCAGTTTACTCTTATCTTACCTTACCTGCTATTACTTTGTGGGATCCCAATAGGTATAGGCACAGTGCTTTACCAATACAAATCCATAGAAACTTTAGGTAAAATACATGATGTATATCACGTAAAAAGGTACAATGAAAGAAGGAGTCAAAGATTCTTTAGTACTATAATTCCAAAGTATATGATAGTGTGTAATCTGATGTGGATTGTCAGCTTAACTGTAGTGACTTTAGTTTTTTTGGATAAGTTAGGCCTACAGAATAGTTACGGACCAAATTATCAACGTATCGCCTCAAATAAAATACTATCAACTGCCTTTTGGGCCGGTATCACCATATTTGCCGTTATTGACTTCTACTCGACCACCGCTTATCTGAAAAAACACAATTTTTTAGAAAGTAGTGAACTTGATGAAATAGGGAGTTAAAGATTAATCCCTACTCCCTCCGCCGTTGTTATTATTTCTTGGTGTTCGTCTGAAGTTACGGTTACCACCGCCACCATTTCCGCTGCTTTTATTTCCACCACCGTTTCTATTTCCTTGAGATCTTCCTCCACCACGGTTTCCACCTTGTCTAGAAGTACTACTGCTTTCTGTAGCTCCTTTAGTCGGCTCAAAACCTTCTATGGTCATACTGGGAAGTGGCATACCGAGTAGTTTCTCTATACCACGCACATATTCAGCTTCGTCTGCACTTACTAGTGAGATGGCTACACCCTCTGCTCCTGCTCTACCTGTACGTCCGATACGGTGTACGTAGTCTTCTGGCACATTAGGCAACTCAAAATTGATCACAAAAGGAAGTAAAGGAATATCCAGTCCACGAGCTGCTATATCTGTAGCTACGAGTACACTTACTTCTTTGGCTTTAAACCCAGATAGAGCTCGCGTACGTGCTCCTTGCGACTTATTGCCGTGGATAGCTGCTGCCGTTATATTTGCCTTATTCAACTTCTCTGTTAGTCTATTAGCTCCGTGCTTAGTACGGGTAAATACGAGCACTTGATGCCAGTTTCCATCCCATATTAGCTTGGTGATTAATTCTGTCTTACGCTTAGCATCACATCTATATGCTACCTGCTCTACTCGCTCAGCAGTACTGTTTTCTGGGGTAGCCTCTACGGTCACCGGATTATTCAGGATTCCATTAGCCAGCTTACGAATGTCCCTAGAAAATGTAGCACTAAAGAGTAGATTTTGACGCTTCTCAGGCATCATACTCATGATTTTTTTGATGTCTCTAAGGAAACCCATATCCAACATCCTATCTGCTTCGTCCAGCACTAAAAATTCAATATCACGTAGTGAAATAAAACCTTGATTCTGAAGATCCATCAGTCTACCAGGAGTAGCTACGAGGATATCTATACCTCCTCTTAATTTACTTACCTGTGGATTTTGTTTTACACCACCAAAGATGACCATACTTCTCAGGTCTACGTGCTTACTGTAGGTCTGCACATCTTCGAGTACCTGAGCTGCTAGCTCGCGAGTAGGTGTAAGTATGAGTGCTCGTATTACTCTATTCTGTCTGGGAGCCTGCTGAGTAAGTAGCTGTATCATCGGCATAGCAAAACCAGCGGTCTTACCTGTACCTGTCTGGGCACTGGCTAGAATGTCTTTTCCTTGAAGTATATGTGGAATAGCCTTTTCTTGAATAGGGCTAGGAGTTTCGTATCCTTTGTCTTCTACCGCTTTTAGTAAGGCTTCGGTAAGGCCTAGTTCTTTAAATGTCATTTGTGTATTGTTGATTTTGAAATGACCATCTGCTCTGCGACCTCACTCCCCTTTGTTTGTTGCAAAGGTAGGCCGTATCTTATCTCTTCATAGCTAGATTACGTATTATCTGCTGAGTAGCAGCTAATAATGGACAGTGACTTGCGTCTTACACCCTATTCTGGTATTTTCGGTCGACATTATTTCTAAAGATCCATCAATTATACTCGGAGACCACTCTGACCAATTCATACGCAGCAAACTAACAGATGGTAAATACTCATCTGCTCGCGAAGTCATAAGCAATGGACTGCTTATGCTAGAACAAGAACCTAATCTTAGAGAAAAGCGAGACTATGCTCTTATACTGAGCAATAAAAGCGGAACTCCAAAAGTATTTTATAATGACGCTTTTAAAGCTAATATAAGAGAAAACTATTACAGTTATAAGGACGGGTGTTATAGAAAAGATATTTAAAATCTTATTGACACTAGTTTCATTAGCGATAGTCACCCTTTTGAACCTTTTTATACACGATAAATTTTCTGATCTGATTGAGGATTTATTAGCGTTTGAAACTGTAGTGATTCTACTATTTGCTTTAGCATTTACAAGTCTCAGCTCTCTGATTTATCAGTTCTATTCACTCGTATTTATTTTCAAATTAAAAAAAACAATACACTTACAGAAGTCCTACAGAATACCCAGAATATATATGCATAGTGTAATCTAATTCTCATTTTGTCTAATACTTTTACTTATAACAATAGCATATATTGAGCTCATAAATCATAACAGAAAAGACTACAGTAAGATAGGAATAGCTAGTTCTATTGTTTTAATTATAGCATTATGGCACCTGTTCGAAGTCTATAAGACTAATAAAAATTTAAAAAGAAATAACCACTTAGCACAGGCTAACATCAACAACATCGGAAAAAAATAACCGCGTAAAATCTATTACTCGCTTCTTAAACTCTATATTTGCTATATGTCAGTTCAAAAAGACTCTCGTCGCCAGTTCATCAAAAACGCATCCTTAGCTTCACTAGCTTTTAGTCTATCTCCGCTAGCGAGTACTGCTAAAACAGAGCATAGAAAATCTGTAGATGCTTGCGAAAAGACGACACTAGACTATTATGGTGAAGGACCATTTTACACGGATAATCCTCCTAAAGTAACTGATGGTAAACTGGCTACAGCGTCAGAGACTGGCACTAAAATCCGCATCTCTGGTAGAGTACAAAACCTAGATTGCTCGGAGTTTATCCCGGATACTATAGTAGATGTATGGCAAGCCAATGATGCAGGAGCGTATGACAATAGCGGCTTTAACCTGCGAGGACAAGTAGTGAGTAATGCTCAAGGTTTTTACTCCTTCCAGACCATACAACCGGGTAAATACCGCAACGGTAGTAAATACCGCCCATCGCATATTCATTTTAAAATCACACCACCCAACTATCCTACTATCACCACCCAACTTTATTTCGAAGGAGATACGGATATAGAAGCAGACGCAGCAGCCAGTATCACAAGTGGTCAATACGATGCTACGCACCGCATCATAGCACTCACAGACGACGGCACTGGCGTACTGGAAGGTACTTGGGACATAGCAGTAGATAGCAAAGGGATAATGGGCGTAGGCGAGCTGCACTTGGACAAAGGAATCATATACACCGTCACTCCTAATCCATTTACTACGAGTATTCAGATAAACTACGGAGTATTTAATACTGCAGAAGTGAGCCTTCTGATATTTGATATGCAAGGCAGACAAGTAGCTAGCCTAGAGCAACGAGAACTCACTCCTGAGAAATACACTGCTGAGTGGACCCCGGATACAGTTCTACCCAACGGACATTATTTCATAGCTCTCAAAATCAATCAACTGCAAGTACACTACATCAAGGTACAGTATAACAGAGCTCCGAATATATACGGGCAGTAAAGCACAAAAGCCACCCAAAGGCAGCTTTTTAGCAGTACGGTCATGCGTATAAATGCTGGGCTTACTTCAAGCTAGCATTCAATATTATTTTTACCGCAGATAGAGCCTCAGAGATCGGGCAGTTATCTTTAGCAGCTGTGGCTAGTTCTAAAAACTTAGCCTCATCTATCCCTGGTACATCTCCTACTAGGTTAAGCGTGATAGTATCAAAATGCCAATGTACATCTTCATTTCGCATAGCTACGATAGCCTCTGTATCTAAGCTAGTAGCAGGAAATCCTGCACCTGCTAGCTGAAAGCTAAGAGCCATATTGAAGCATCCTGCATGAGCAGCTGCTATAAGCTCTTCTGGGTTAGTCCCTAGTTTACCATCTTCATTTTCAAAACGAGTCTTGAATGAATACGGTTGATCTTGGAATGCTCCACTCTGTGTGGTAAGACTTCCTGTACCGTCTATTCCGGTACCTTTCCATTGGGCTGTTGCGATTCTTTTCATATTGCTTATTGTATTTGAGTAAGTAACGGTTTTGAGGTTGGATTTGTTTAAATCACGGGTTAAACACTATAAAGTAGCTAAACTATTAAATAAAAATTCAGCCTTGATTTCTGATTTGCTAGAAGTATGATTATTTTTGATGATAAGTATTATTCAGTATGACTCTCTAACTTGAGATGTAATTGTACTGAAATCAGCAAATAAAATTATCCAATTAACTATGAAACTAGAAAAAATTTTAGACAAACTCGGTTCCCTAGAAAAGAACTCATTCATAAAAATAATAGATACTATTATATCCAAAAACCCTCAAAACGAAAAAGAAATCAAACTGATTTTAAGCTCTTCCGATAAGGGTTTAAAATCAGTTGACAATCAGAACATATCAAATATTTTCTCTTTAATATCGGATGAAGTTCAAGAACATATTAAATCTGAATTTCAGGAAATCACATCTCAACTCGATATTTTAATTGACATCATTATTCGGGACGGTAACTGCATAATGAAACAAGATTGGTTTTCACGGTTATACGAATCAGAAATCAAACATCTAAAAACCAGAATAAAAGGGCTAGATACCAATTTCGAAAATGATAAATCAGAATTAAGTTTAGTACGAAAACGAGATTACAGAATTTACAAGTCTTGCTTACATACTGCGTATTACAATGACTTACATAACAACCGAGATACCAAAATCACATCGGATGAATTATCCATAATACTGACACTATCGGAACAACTAGGACTTTCACAAGAAGAGGTGAAATTGATTAATTATTCAATATTACCAATTAAACAGCTTGACATACAAGAGGTTATAAAAGGTCTTAAAAATATTGGGGTCATCTTTTTCTCAAACAAAGAGAGTACCATTTACGTAGCTGATGAAATGGTCAGAATATTACGGAAAATAAGAAAAAAGGAAGTTGCAACAAAATTCTACAGAAGAACTCTGAAACTATTGAAAGAACCCATTGTAAATCAAATTGGAAGAGAGCATACAATTGATAGAAAATTATCGTATGCTGACAAAATTGAGGAAATAATAAAAGAAGGAGTTCCATTTACTAGCTTACTTTTAGACGATATATACAAGCAAGGAAGCACACTTACAGAAAGAAAAAAGACACTAAATGAACTTTGCGAAAAAGGACTAAATATCTCTAACCTCAAAGGCAGCACATTAGATGACAAAATTGTAAGCTTAATTCAACATTTCGAAAATGTTGAACGTGATGAAAAAGTTGGCATTTCATTAGATGGGTTTGATAAGCTACTTGACGAGCTAAACCAATCTCTACCAAAACTAAATAAACAAATAAAAAAGCAATTCGAATTACAGGATGAATTCGTATTGATAGCAGAATTCTTACTTGATTACAATATAAAGCCAAGAGACATTTTAGACTTAATACCCAAACTTGACTTAACAAAATTCATTAAGGATAATGCTATTAAACAGCGTGGAGACGATATTTTAAACGTTCTTGAGCACTATAAAGATGTCGAGAATTTACTCTTAGAAAATTACGAGAACGTCGGATATAGAAATCTAAATTTGTTAAAAGAAAATGGAATCACGGTCAAAGAAAGTGAACTTGGCATAAAATTCGAAGACTTAACTAAATCGATCTTCAACAGTTTAGGGTTTAACGTTGACGAAACTTTTAAAAACAGAATAAATACCCAAAAGGATAGAATGGATATTCTTTTAAATTTAGGTAACAACGAAATTATTATTGTAGAATGTAAGACGAGTAAAGAAAAAGGATACAACAAGTTCAGCTCCGTTTCAAGACAGTTAAAATCCTATCAAAATTTAGCCCTAAAAAACGACTTAAGAATTGTCAAAATTTTGCTTGTCGCTCCAGAGTTTAGTGATGATTTTGTAACAGATTGTGAAATGGATACAGAAATGAACTTATCACTGATCACAGCTTCTGCTTTATTGAAAATTTCTGAGGCATTTAAAGCATCCAAATACACAGAATTCCCTCACGTTTTATTTCGGGATATCGTAATAAACGAGGAGCGAATATTAAAAGCGTTGAGTAAGTAGACACCAATGACCGAACTCCACCACTACATCAACTCCTACTTTGGGATCTCTCCAGAAGACATGTCTCAGGTATCTGCTCTCTTTGAAGCATCTGAACTTAAAAAAGGCGAGTACTACCTGAAAGCAGGTCAACACTGCGAGCGAATGAGTTTTGTGACCGAGGGTTTCATACGTATCTATGCTCACAAAGGGGACAAGGAAGTGACGCAGTGGATAGCTCCCAAGGGACTGTTTATTATAGATATGTACAGTTTTAACTTTAGGCAACCAGCCAGATGGAATATACAGGCACTCACCGACTGTAAACTGT
>Ga0222644_1000441_pt1 | contig 12942 bp, 18 predicted proteins | sample AntAcemetagen291_FD_179800 | JGI IMG/M metagenome (GOLD analysis project Ga0222644, IMG submission 179800) | Saline water microbial communities from Ace Lake, Antarctica - #291 | ecosystem: Environmental > Aquatic > Non-marine Saline and Alkaline > Saline | place: Antarctica: Ace Lake...
TTTTGAGAGAATTTTGGGGGCACTTTGGGATATCTTTGGGATCACTTTGGGATATCTTTGGGACAATATTATTTTTCAAGGGGACAATATTATTTTCCTTGGGATCACTTTGGGACAATATTATTTCCTTGGGGACAATATTATTTTCCTTGGGATCACTTTGGGACAATATTATTTTTCAAGGGAGTTTATAAAAACAACCCTCAAAACATTTTACCCGTCCCACCCATACCTAGTGACCCTATGACCCTAGCGTTCCCCATTTATTTCTAGAAGTTCTATTAAAGAACCATTAAAGTTATCATCATATACTCTGGAATATTCTAATTCCATATAGTCTTTAATGAAATTATGATGGTATTCTAAATGTATTGCTAAGTTATTGTCTGTTTCTATCTGGTCTATGTCTATTGTGTGTGTCATGTTTTCTTCCTTTACAGTGTGTTTAAGATTTCTCTTTGGATTATTGAGAGGTCGTACTTCTCCTTGTCACTTAACTCGTCTTTGGTTAAAAGGTATATAAGTCCTTTTAGTATATCATATAGATTATGGTCCATTATAAACTTCCTATGGTTTGTATTAGATAACCTAATACTATGTAGACAGTGAAGGCTAAGAGTAGCCACCCTATTGTTCTTACTACTTTCATTGTGTAGTCTCCTATTATACTTCATATCCTAATAGTAGATTGGCTAACTCTGGTTTCATTATCCCCATGACTTTTGCATCCTCAATCATCTCGATTAAGTTTGCTTCCTCGTAGGCCTCTTCTGGAACATAGCTTAAGTATTCTAAGAATTCTGCTATTGTTTCCATTTCATATTGTCTTTCCATGATGACTCTCCTTATTGTTGTGGAGCGAAGATGCTCCTCCTAGAGGACTCTTGGAATCCCCTAGAAGCAGTTACTCCTCTTCTCCTAATGCTATGAGTATAGCATATAAGACAAATACCAGTGCAACTATGCTGGTGATCAAACTTCCTGTACTCCACAGAACCATACATCTGCGGAGTTGTTACCTGATGCTATGAGACAAACTTCTTTTTTACTTTTAATGGCTTGTCTCAACGCATCTGTTATGAGCATAGCATCTTGGAGTCTAGACTTCTCCTCGAAGTTTCCTACTCTACATCTTCTTGTTTTACCATCGGAACAACTTGCTAAGATAGTCCTTGAGGCCTCGTGCCAAGATATCTTCTCTATTATTACAGGAGACGATATTGAGTTAGAGAAGGCTTTGTTATTTACGTTGAAGTTTGTTGCTGTGTATGAGATAGACATGATATGTCTCCTTGTTGTTATGAAGCGAGATTGCTTCACCAAAGGCTTTCATAGAAAGCCCTTGAGGAATCGTCTTGCCTATCTTAGAAAGTGTTAGAGTATTCACCTAAGAAGAATCTAGGGTTTATGCCTTCCACTAACTTTAACCGATGCCATATGTCAGGCATATCCCATTCAGGAATAGTCCCCATCTCTTCTTTCAAGAAGCCGATATGGAATCTTTGTATCATCAGAGAGTTCAACTCTCCTCTTGAAGGATCCCACTCATTATCTCCGTAAGCGGCGAAGTTATTTAACATATTTAGAAATAATCTATCTAGCATAGAATGATATGCTTCTGGATCCACATCTAAGTAAGATGCCTCTTCACAGTACTCCATATGTATATCTGAACCAATAGGGTTCTCTATCCCCTTCCTTAGCCATTTCTGTAGCTGGGTAAATTCTTCTAAGGTGTCTGTGTAACTCAATATCTTCTCCATATCGAGCTCTCCCAGTTTATTTAGAACAGTAATAGGAATAATACTTGTGCCTAAGGACCAAGTATCTATCTCATTATAAGACAATTTAAGTTTTTCGAAGAGGAGGGCTGTTTCGTAAGCATCCACTAAGATGTAAGGAGTACTGTTGAAGGTATCAGGAAATTCCTGGAGAATACTTGTAGTTGTCTCTTGGTGGAAGTACCAAGAAACTCCCTGTTTATACTCTTGGTAATTCAATGCAGCTTCAGCTTCCATGTCAACCAATCGTCTTGTTACTATTTTAAGAGACTTCTTATCTCTAAGGTTATTTAATGTGTTCATAGCTATACACCTCCAAGTGTATTTGGGTCGAAGCGAGATTGCTTCACCAAAGGCTCTCTAGGGAAAGCCCTTGGGGAATTATCTAATTTAAACCTAGGAAACCTAGGGTGATAAACGCTCCCAGTATCCATACACTTACTGTCAGAATAATGTTGAAGAAAATCTTCATAACACCTCCAAGAAAAGAAAAGAAAAGCCCCTAAACAGAGGCACGAGACAAACCCCAAGCCCACAAACGAGCAAAGGGGGGTCCACAAACCCACAAGGGGGTATATGAACGCAGGAAAGATTCTTTCTCCCACACGCACAGAGAGTACCCTCCAAAATTTTTTTTTAAAAATATCCACACTACCCCACACTATCCCACAAGTATATTAGGGTAAGGGGGCACCTAAATAACTCATTGATTTATAAGGAAAATATAAAAAATTATTTTTAAAAAATTTACGTATGATATCATGTATTTAGTAGCATAGTAAAGGAAATTATAAAGCTAGAGAGGATAATTTAAATGGCTTTAAGTAATCGACAAAAGATTGAGATACTCAAAGAAAAGAAGAGAAGAGATTCCATAGAAGAATATCGAAATGACTTTGCTAGATTTGCTAAAGAACATATTAAGATTATTACTAAGGATTCTAGTAAGGGGTTTGTTAATTTTGAATTTAATGATCCTCAGAGAGTTATACATGAGAAATTAGAAGAACAGTTAGCATCTAAGGGTAAAGTAAGAGCTATTATTTTAAAGGCTAGACAACAAGGTATTTCTACTTATGCAGTAGGAAGAGTATTTTGGAAAACTTATTTTAATCAGTATACCAGATCTGTTGTAATGGCTCATGATACTTCTACTTCTGATAACCTATTTACGATGTCTAAAGATTTAATTCGTAATATGGACTCTAATATGAGACCAGAAGAAAGAAGAAGTAATGCTAAAGAAATTATTTTAAAAAGCCCAATATATACTGATAAAGAAGCTACTGGTTCTTACAGATTATACACTGCTGGTTCACCTGAAGCAGGTAGAGGGACTACCCCTACTATAGCTCATTTGTCTGAGATTGCCTTTTGGCAACATGATGAGAAAATATTATCTGGTTTATTCCAAGGTATCTCTCAAGCAAGCGGTACTGAAGTTATATTAGAAAGTACTGCTAACGGTGCTACAGGGGAATTCCATAGATTATGGAGAGGGGCTATCAATGGGGAAAATGAATATATCCCTATTTTTATTCCTTGGTATTTAACTGAAGAATATAGAAGTCCTGTTTCTAAAGGATTTATTCCTACGGAAGAAGAAGAAAAGTTAATTGAAGAATATGGTCTTGACTATGAACAGCTTAATTGGAGACGAATTAAGATAGGGGAAACCAACTCTAGAAAGTTTCAACAAGAGTACCCTATAAATCCTGATGAAGCATTTATTGTCTCAGGTTCTAATGTCTTTAATATGGCTATAGTTAATGATATCCTAACTGAAGTCCCTAAAAAGAGATTAAGGTTTAATGATGCTTTTGGTACTTGGGAAGACAATAGAGAAGGGGAATTAGATGTTTGGATACCCCCTTCTTTTGATGAGAAATATGTAATAGCAGCTGATGTAGCTTTAGGTACTAACCAAGACTACAGTGTAGCTGCTGTCTTTAATCCTCAAAGAGAATTATGTGCGTTATATAGAACTAACCTAATGGATCCAGGTACTTTTGGAGATGTTTTATTTTATTTAGGAAGATATTTTAATAATGCATTATTAGCTGTTGAGTCGAATAGTATAGGAAATACAACATTAGATAGATTAATTCAAATGTCTTATTTAAATTTATACTATGAAACTAAAGTAGCTGCTATGCAGACTAAAGATACTACTAGATTAGGATTTAGAACTACTTCAGCATCTAAACCACGGATTATCGGTTATCTAAAAAGATTAATCGAAGATATGGATATTCAAATTTCTTCAGATATTGTTGTTCAAGAACTGAAAGATTATATATCTATGGATAATAATAAAATGCAAGCTATCCAAGGTACTCATGATGATACTATTATGGCTATAGCTATTGCTATGGAAGTATTAAGAACCCATAGTGATAGATTAACTAATAATAATATTTCTTGGAGAGACAGATCAGCTAGTTTAATTCAAGAAGATAATACTCAATGGCTATAGAAACAAATCAGGAAAAACAGATGGATAAAGCAGAAGAAGAAGCTAAGTTCGCTGAAGCAGAGAAAAGAGCTAAGGCGCACCCTGGGGGCGATAATTTAAAATTAATTCGTTCTTCTGAGAGAGCAAAAGAATTACAAAAGAAATCAACAGAAGCTAGAAGACGTAATAAAGAACGTATTCAAACTTTAAAAGAATTTTGGAAAGATTTTGATAAAGCAGGATTAACTCTTGCAGATGAAGATGGCCTTGATCGAATTAGAGGCCTAGATGTAATGAGATTTCTTATGAAAAAAGCTTTTCATGATGAGGATTTCGAGCTTGCTGGTCTATATGCTGAGAAAATCGCTCAGTATGAAACTCCTAAGTTAGCAGCACAACAAGTAGTGACTGCAAACATTGACCTTAAAGATCTATCTGATGAAGAATTCCAGGTAGAATTAGCACGATTAGAAGTGAGCTCTAAGAAAAATACAGAGTGAATTTATACCAATTCCTCAGCTTGACGGTAGGCAAGGGTATAGAACCTACCACCTAATTTTAGTTTGATAGAGAGAAGATATTATGAGATATAATGAGCAAGTAAATAACACCACTAAAAAGAAAGATAAAAAGTGTAAGGACAAAAATAAAAAACCAGGTTCTTATACATCTAAAGATTTAGAAAATGCTAAAAAGATTCCTACAAAAGAGGGATATAAGTAATGCCAACAGGGTACATGGAAGCTGTTACTGATGAACAGCTGATTGCTATTGTTGAGTCTGGTATTTCTAATTCTACTAGTGATTGGTTAAATTCTTCTGAATTATCTTTAGAAAGAGAAAAGTCAACCTTTGAATATGCAGGAATCCCTAGGGGGCATTTAGCTCCTCAAGGTGTTTCTTCTATTGTTGATACATCTACTACAGAAAATATTGAAGCCTATACTGCTATCCTATCAGACTTGTTTTTAAGTAACCAAAGATTAGCTAGATTTGTTCCATTTAATGATACCCCAGGGGCATTTCAAGCTTCTCGTAATGCATCTTCTATTGTTAACTATTGTATTTTTAAACAAAATAATGGTTGGGAAATAATTGAAGATTGGATTAAAGCTGCTCTTCTTTGGAAGAATGGAATTATCCGCTGGGATTATGTAGACGAATATGACTACGAATTTGAAGAGTATGAAAGTATTACTCAAACTCGTTTAGATACTCTTTTGTCTGAAGACAATATTGAAATTGTTGGAGACTTAGAGTTAAACGATGATATGTTAGCTGATGGTATGGCTATGATGTCTTACGTTAATGTTAGATTAAGACGTAAAGTAAATAAGTGTAGAGTTAAAATTGAATTAATTCCACCAGAGAATTTTAGAATCTCTCAAGATGCTAAATCATTCGAAGATGCTGATATTGTAAGTATTGAAACTCTTACTACTAGATCTGATCTTAGAAAGAATTTCTCTGAAGAAGTAAAAGATTTTGACGAAGATGATTGGAACCAATTAAGTGCAGATGAGTATGTTACTGGTCGATTTAACCAAGACCAAGCTACTCGTAAAGAAGCTACATCTCAAAACTATAATAACATTAGTGGCGATATAGGTTTAGAGGCTAACCAAGAATTAACACTTAAAGAATGTTGGTTAAAAGTAGATAGAGACGGAGATGGGATTGCAGAGTTAAAGCAATTCATTATTGCAGGTAGTCGTATTATTGTCGAAAAAGACGTAGATATGATTCCTTTAGCATCTTTGTCTCCTGTATCAATTCCTTTTGAATTCTACGGATTATCTATTGCAGACTTTACTCGTTCTTCTACTTTAGCTGCAACTGCTATTCTAAGGGGATTTGTAGAAAATACTTATCTTACTAATTATAGCCCTAAGTTAGCAGATCCAAATGTCGTAGATTTTTCTGCTTTACAAAATATAAAGCCTAAGCAAATCATTCCTACTAATGGAAGTCCTGTTGGTGCAGTACAATCTTTACAACCAGAGACTATTAGTACAGGTACAGTTCCTTTATTAGAGTATTTACAAACTATTAAAGAACAAGGTACAGGTATGTCTAAGGCTGCCCAAGGCCTTAATGATGCTCTTTATGTTTCAGGTAATAGTGAAGCTAAACTTCAATCTGTTCAAAGTGCTTCTCAAAAGCGTATTCAGCATATTGCTAAACGCTTTGCTGAAACAGGCTTTAAAAGATTGTGTAATGGTATTTATAAGGCCATGCGTAAGAATATGAATGAGAAAGTTAGTTTTAATTTAAACAATGTTTTCTCTGAAATAGTTCCTTCAGAATTACCACATAACTTAGAGTGCGAAGTATTTATTGATATTGGGGAAAACTCAAATGCCAATAAAATTCAAAAACTACGTTCTATTGGTTCTGAAATCTTACCGTCTTTACAGCAATCAGGTGCAGGTGCTGCGGTTAAAGCAGAAGCTTCTGTTGCATTAGCTGCCCAGATTATGGAATCTATGGGCATTGATTCTAACGACTATTTAATAGATTATACTACTGAAGAGTTCAAAGAACAAGCTGCTAAGATGATTCAAAGTACTCAAGAAGAAGCTGAGAAAGAGAAAGCATTACTTCAAGAGAAAGCTCAAACAGATTTATTATTACAGAAGGCGAATGTCGGTTATACTGACTCTCAAGCTCAAAATACCCGTGATGATAACTCTAGACAAATGGCTATCGCTATCGATAAGCATTTCCAGCAATGGTCTGAGTTACAAATTAAAGCAGCTAAGGAAGGTGTTCAATTAGAAAAGTCTAAAAGCTTTGAAGATATTTTACTTTTAGTAGGGAATATCATGAACCCACCGCCTCCTCCTGAGGCTATGCCACAAGAGCAACTTCAGGGAGATCCTAATATGGCTCCTGGAGAAATGATGCAAGAAGCTAATATTAACCCTGCGATGATGGGTAATTAAAATAAAATGTTACACAACTGAGGTATCCATGGAAAAGTATAAGAAAGCAGCAGAAAAGAAGTTTACAAATAAAGTGCACCCTGATGTATTAGCTAAACAAGCTCTTGTCAACGCTGAATTTGCTAAACTAGAACGTAATGAATTTTTCGACGATGCTTATGGGGAAATTTTAACTACATATTTTCTCCATTGGCTAAAGACTGAACCACATGAAACTAAAACAAGAGAGTTTATTTATAACTCAGCTTTAGCTTTAGGAGATGTTCGTCAAAAATTAGTTGAATATGAAACATTAGGGAAAAATATACAGTATATGGAAGGTAATGTAAATGGTCAGTAATGCTAAACAAATCGATTATCAAAAATTATTAACTAATGTTTTGAGTATGATTAATTTATTAGAGTTTGATGCTATGCGTAGTGCAGGTAAATCAAAATTAAACTCTGGTACACTTGTAGATCTTTACTCTTTGAAAGAACGATACGAGAACGTATTAAATATTTCACAAGAGAAACCAGTAGCTTCAGTTCAAGAAACTGTAGCCCCTGTCAAGCGGACGGTAGGTCGTCCCGCTATCAAGAATAATTGAGGATAAAAAATTATGGCGAAAGTAAACGAATCTCTACCCGTTATGGATGACATTCCTGTCCCAGCCGACAATGGTCAAACCGAACAAGAACTCTTGGATGCTGTTTTAGCGAATTCTGAATTTATTCAGGAAACGCAAGAATCGCTACCCGATAGAGAGATTCCTAAGGATGATCCGACTGATTTAGATGGAGAAGACCCAGCAGAATCTGAAGAAGTCGTTAATGAAGAAAGCGAAGAAATCGAAGATACAGAAGAAGAAGAAGCTATTGATGAGGATGCCGAAGAAGACTCTTCCGCTACCCAATACTCAGAAGCATTTACTTCAGACGATTTAGATTTAGAGGCAAAGATTCTTGTCAAAATTGACGGAGAAGAAACGCCTGTAACCTTTGGGGATTTACTTAAAGGTTATACTACTGAGCAATCTTTATCAGCCAAGGGTCGAGAACTAGGTGAAGCTAGGAAACAACTCGAAACAGAAAAAGAGCAACAATTAGCAGAAATTAGTAAACTAGGTCAAGCATCGGCTGCAATCCTCTATCAAGAGGAGCAAGTATTAGCAAAGCAGTATCATGACATAGAAAAGTCTATTAAAGAAGCTAGAGAAAGTGGCGATACTTATGAGCTCTCTGAGTTAAAAGACAAAAGAGAAGAAGCTCAAGAAGAGTATTGGTCCGCTCGAAATAAGCGAGAGTCTATTGTTACTGCACTAGATGCAGAGCAAAAGAAAATTTCTGAAAAAGTAATACAGGAAAAATTTAATAAGTTCTATGATAACATTCAAGAACTGATTCCAGATTACAATGAAGAAGTTTCAAAACAAATTAATGAATTTGCAATAAATGAAGGTATTCCCGAAGAGATTATTAAATCTCTAGTGAGTCCAGAAGTTGCTAAATTTGTTAATGACTATCGCTTATTAAAAGTAGGGGTTACTAAAGGTGAAGCTAAGCGTAAGCAAGTGGTTACTAAAAGAGTCCCTGTTAAAAAAGTTAAGAGTTCCCAAACTAAGAAAGCAAATAAAGAAAGTATGATCAAGGCTAGAGCATTTAAAGAAGATGCTTCTAAAGATGAACAAATGGCTTTCTTAAAACAGCTTGCATCTCGTTCTCTGAATCAATAATTATTATTAATATCGGAGACCATAAAAATGGCAATCGTAGCAGGACGTGGCGTATCAACAGGACGCGCCCAATCAGATGTAACTTCAGGTCGTAACAATGCAGATGTATCGCAGCGTGAAGACTTAGCAAATTTTATTTCAATGATTACCCGAGAAGAGACTCCTTTTATCTCTTCTATTGGTAAATCAAAAGCAACAGCTATCTATCACGAGTAAACGCTTGCTCCCTCAGAAAGAAATTTCTGTTGAAACACTGTGTGAATTGCTGGAAGGCTAAGGGATTCATCATCCTATGCTAATCAGCAGCCAAGCCCTTAATGGGAAGGTTCAACGACTATCCTCGGTGGAGGAGTACACTAGAAGTCTAGTGGAAGCGCACAGCCCTTAACACGTAAAGGTGAAGGTGATGATATAGTCTAATCTATAGGGAAATCTATAGGCGTATTACAATGAAGCAAAAAGGGTAGCTCCCCTGTCTTATTATCTCACTTATAAGACTAGCTTCACTGTAAATACCGAATAGAAAGTAACGTTTCTATTTGAATATAATGGGCAAACAGATGAGCTAAATGCTCCAGGTAACTCTCGCCTTTCTGAAGGTGCAGAATTTGCTATTCCAGGTGCTAGCCAAACTGAAGGTGGTACTGCATTCAACCCAACAGGTGCTCATCGTTCTCGTTTAGGTAACTATACGCAGATCAATGGTAAGACTATTGGTGTGTCTGGTACTCGTAAAGCAGTAGATCAGGCAGGTGTAGCTGATGAGTATGCTTATCAGTTGAAGAAGCGTGGTACTGAATTACGTCGTGACTTAGAGCATGATTTAGTACATTCATTTAACGTAGCTTCTGCTTCAGGAACTCGTTCAGCAGGTGGTTTCCAGTCGTTCATTAACCATGAATCTACTTGTAATTACGTAGGTGACTTCGAAGCTCCTACTGCTGCAGGTGTAGGTACTGCAACTGTGACTGGTACTGCTTCCGCAGATAACACTCGTGGTGCTTTAGGTTTATCTGACATCGATGAAGTTATGCAGAAGATTTATGAGGAAGGTGGTAAAGCCTCTCGTATTATGCTTTCGCCTAAACTACGTCGTGATTTCTCTGACCTTATGGTTACAGATTCAGGTGTTCGCCGTAACATTGATACCGAAGGTAAATTACGTCAATCAGTAGATATTTATATGTCTGACTTTGGTGATCTTATGGTAGTTCCTAACTATATTATGGGTCTATCTCATAATGTTGACCTTGGTAACGGTAACGTTGATGTAGCAGACTTCTCAGCATTTGTTTATGATCCTCAGTGGTTTAACGTAGCAACACTACGTCCATTGGCGGAAGTAGATGTAGGCCAGAAAGGTGACTCAACTGTCGGTATGATTGTTGAAGAAACTACTTTGGAAGTACTTAACCCTAAAGGGTGTGGTGCTATCTACGGTTTAGAATAAACTAAGTAGATTAGGGGTGTCCTCAAGGATGCCCCTTTTTTATTAATTAGGAGATAAAAATGGAAATTGTAATTAAAGATTCAAGTGATAAAATTTACCCTACCACTTTATGTACATGGGTACAATCAGAAGTAACTAATGGATATCAAATTTCTTCAGCAAGCTTTTTTGGAACGGGTACTGCAGTAGCTATTACATCCCCTGAATTAGGGTATATTGGCAAATCAGGGCGATTTGTTAAAATGTCTAAGTAGAGGTTTAATGATGGCTAAATGGACAGTTGGAAATAAAAATAATATTAATGATAAAGGAACCCTTAAAGGGCAATTCCAGTATGATGCAGGTAAATCTACAGGCAATTCTCAATGGCAAATTTATCAAGATGAAAAACCTTTTTTAGAACAAGCTAAAAGAGAAAGAGAACAAAAAGCATTACAAGATGTAGGGTATAGGAAATTTGCTACTATCCCAGATATTGTTGCTATTGAAATTAAACAAAATTTTGGTATTGACATTCATAATCCAGAAGTAATGGGAGACCCTCAAGAAATGGAAAAATTTAAAAAGATTATCAAACGAGATTATAAGTATTTATTATCGTTCTAATAGGAGGCCTTTATGCCTACTCCACGTTTTAATGCGTTAGTCGATAAGGTTCGTAATTGGGTTAACCGTGATCCTGCTGTATTATCAGATGCACTGATTACGGACTTCCTAGATTATTCCGCAGACTACTGCTATAGAAAATTAAGAATACCTCCATTGGAGTATGTGTATCAATATCCTGTTATTACATCCGATGAAGAAGGTGAAACTTCACTTCAGATTCCCCCAGATTTCACAGAGTTAATTTCTTTTTCTCGTATAGATGCTAATGGTAAGCGTTATGTTTTGAGTAAGAAATTAGATGAACAATCATTCACAGATGAATATACTATTAAACCAAAGAATTCATTTGCATATAAACATAATAACATAGTGTTCTACCCTAAAGCAGCTATAGGTGAAACCTTTGAACTACATTATTATCGTCGTCTATTTGATTTAGATGCAACGTATGCAGTCAATCAAAACAATATTGACTCTGAGCTTTGTGTTGCGGTAGAAGAAGATGATTTAGGTGCAGTAGAGTTTCCAGAGGACTCAGGGAATTACTATGCAGGTAATGATGTTTACAACTGGCTACGAGATGAGAATGAAAGAACCCTTCTGTTTGGTGCTATTGCATTTGCCTTTGATTACTTAGGTGAAACAGAGAAGGCTATGGGGTACTATCAAAAAATAGAGATAGGTATTCAAGAACTAAACCAAGAAGAAAAATATCGTAAAGCCAAAGGTGCTGTTAACACAGTCACTTTTGAAGTATCAGAACTATTATAGGAGAATGTAATGGCTATTAATTATACCCCTAATAATAATCCTACTGTACAAAATAATTACGAAAATGGTGAAGATCAGATTGGTTTAATTTCAAAAGTTGCTGAAGGTGGCGTATTTACAAATGCAAGTGTAGGGCAATACTCAGTTACAAACACATTAACAACGCAGGTTTTTGAAGCTAAAGTTGCAGCAGAAGCTGCTAGAGATGCAGCAGAAGCAGCTAGAGCTATAGTAGAAGCCGCTATAGATGCAGTAGAAGCCGTTAGAAATGCAGTAGAAGCCGCTAGAGATGTAGTTTTAATTTCTGCTAGCAATGCAGCTACTAGTGAAGTTAATGCAGAGCAAAGTGCAAACAATGTTTTAGATAGTGAAGTTAATGCTCAAAATAGTGCTTTGTTATCTGCTAATTCTGCAATAGATAGTGCTAATTCAGCAAGTGCCTCAAGTATTTCTGAAAGTAACGCTAGTGATTCCGAAGCTAATGCAGCTACTAGTGAAGCTAATGCAGCTACTTCCGAAAGTAATGCAGCTGTTAGTGAAGCCAATGCAAGTACTTCTGAGACTAATGCAGCTCAGAGCGAAACTAACTCAGCAACTAGTGAAACTAATGCAAGTGATTCTGCCTTTGCTGCAAGTGTTAGTGAAGTTAATGCAGAGAATAGTGCTACTGTAGCTTATTTATCAGAGACTAATGCAGCAACTTCAGAAACTAATAGTGCTAATAGTGCTATTGCTTCTTCAACTAGTGCAATGAATTCTGCTACTTCAGAAAGTAATGCAGCCACTAGTGCAGCTAATGCGTTATCTAGTGCAAACAATGCAGCCACTAGTGCAGCTGATGCATATGCGGTTACTAGAACCATAACAGCAGAAAACGGTGACTTTATCCTAGCAGAAAACGGTGACTTAATTGTCTCAGAATAAATTAAAGACGGAGAAATAAATATGGCTAATGTAATAGCAACAGGCTACGCTACTGGTCAAGATATTGTAGATGAGCTTGATAAGGTTAAAAACAAAGCAGATACAGACCTAAGTAATGTAACAACACTACCGCCTGCAGTTGTAACTCAGCTAAAAGGAGATACAGGTGCTACTGGTGCTACTGGTGCTACAGGAGATACTGGTGCTACAGGTGCTACAGGTGCTGATGGTGCTGATGGTGCTACAGGAGATACTGGTGCTAATGGTGCTGATGGTGCTGATGCCGCTTGGA
>Ga0222644_1000442_pt1 | contig 12936 bp, 12 predicted proteins | sample AntAcemetagen291_FD_179800 | JGI IMG/M metagenome (GOLD analysis project Ga0222644, IMG submission 179800) | Saline water microbial communities from Ace Lake, Antarctica - #291 | ecosystem: Environmental > Aquatic > Non-marine Saline and Alkaline > Saline | place: Antarctica: Ace Lake...
CGGAGAAGTTACTGCTCCAGTCCTTGGTATACAAAAGCGTGTGGTGGTCAAGCTGAGTTATTTCGCCCTTGACCCCCAAATAGATGAGCATCGCCGAAGGCCCGGGAATTTTCTTGTCCCAGAATTTTTGTGGGTAAGTCTGGTGCTTTTTCTCAAGCAATTTAGTCTCGACGTGATGCAGGTCGGCGCTCGCGACAACGACATCCGCCAAATACTCAGACGAACCGACTTGAAGACCAACTGCCTTGTTGCCGTCGGTCAGGATCTTTGTAACCGGCGAACTGGTGTGAATCTCGACGCCATATTGCTGGGCAAGCCTGGCGATAGCCTCAATGACGCTGTGGAGCCCACCCTGCGGGTAAAAGACCCCCTGGTTCATGTCGACGTGTGTCATTAGGTGATACATGCTCGGTGTGTCGTAGGGGGAAGCACCTAAAAAGACGGCTGGAAAGTTCAGCATTTTCTTGAGGCGATCGTCTTTTACATATTCTCCGGAAAATGAATAGAGCGGCTTTAGTAGTAGCTTCATGAATCGGCCAAGTTTCGCAATTACCTCTGGCTGTACGAAGCTTCTGGCATCTTGGAAGTTTGTGTACAAAAAGTGCTTGATCGAAAGGTCGTAGGCATCCTCTGCGCTGTCCAAATATCTCTGAAGGCCTTCGCCGGCCCCAGTTTCGATTGATTCAAAGAGCTCCTTTATACCTTCGACGTTGTCCGGCATTAAGAGTGCATCGCCCAAGCCCTCGTTTCGGGTTTGGTAAGCCGGGTTTAGTCTCACTAGATCTAACTGCTCCTTGGCCGAGGTTCCCATTAGCTTGAAGAACTGCTCAAAGGCATCCGGCATCAAGTACCAGCTAGGACCCATGTCAAAGCGGAAGCCATCCTTCTCCCATACGTCGGCTCGACCGCCGAGGGTCGCGTTCGCCTCGAAAAGCTGAACTTTCATTCCTGCCTTGGCTAGAAGTGCTGCGCTTGCAAGACCGGCGATTCCTCCACCAACGACAACGGCAGTTTTATTACTCAAGGCTTTACTCCTAATAGGGCTTTGGCAAGCACGAATAGCTTCCGTAAGTTGTTAACAGAGATACGGGTCCGAATTAGTTCCTCGGCGGGGGTTTTAGATATTTTGTCGTTGAGTTCCTGAAATAAAAACTGAGCTGCCGTTACTGCTTTTCTTGCGGATGATTCCAATAGCGGCAGCGACAGTGCTGAAATTTGCAAATCATTTTCGATGTCTTGGACCAGCCTGTTTTTGGTTTCCTCGTCGAAGGTCTTTATGGCGACATCCGGAAAATAGCTTCGCCCAAGTTTGTCAAAGTCGGCGGCAAGATCTCTTAGGAAGTTCACCTTCTGAAAGGCTGCCCCAAGAGCACGAGCGCCTTTGACCAGGAGCAGTTTTTGCTCTTCGGTGTAGTCCCTGCCATGGACAAATGCCGCGAGACACATCAGGCCGACAACCTCGGCGCTGCCATATACGTAAACCTGGAAGGACTTTTGATCGTGGATCGTTTCGGTCAAATCTTGCCTCATCGAGAAAAAGAAAGGTTCAATGATGTCTTTCTTGATTCCAACTTCTCTGGCGGTGAGAGCAAACGCATGTATCACCAGGTTCGTGCTGAAGCCACGTGTCAACGCCAGGTATGTTTCGTTTTCAAATTCAGTTAGCAGCACGCCCGGGTCAAAACCATCTGATTCCGCGGAAGCCTGAGCAGCACAGCCATCAACAATTTCGTCGGCCACCCGCACCAGCGCGTAAATGTTCTCGACGTGGTCGCGTAAACCTTTGTTTAGGACCCTGGTAGCCATGCCGAAAGAGGTCGAATAGGAGTAGATCACTTCTTTGCTGGCGCGGTGCGCGGCTCGGTTATAAAGCGCCAGACCGGTCGGGATCTTTGTTGTGTCTAGATTTTCCACACGACCAGAGTATCGCGATATAAAACGTAAGATTAACTCATGACCAATCACATGAAGCCAAGAAGCCATGATGTAACCGATGGAATTGAGCGCGCACCTGCCCGCGGGATGCTCCGAGCCGTCGGTATGGGTGACGACGACTGGGTTAAGCCTCAAATCGGCGTTGCCTCCTCTTGGAACGAAGTGACTCCTTGCAACTTGTCTCTAGATCGTCTTGCGGATGCCGTCAAAGTTGGCGTTCGCCAGGCAAACGGCTGGCCCATGGAGTTTGGAACGATTTCAGTTTCGGACGGAATCTCAATGGGTCACGAGGGCATGCACTTTTCACTCGTTTCCCGAGAGGTAATTGCAGACTCTGTCGAGACTGTAATGCAGGCTGAACGGATGGACGGCTCAGTGCTACTTGCCGGCTGTGACAAGTCGCTGCCCGGAATGCTAATGGCAGCCGCAAGACTGGATCTTGCATCTGTATTTCTGTACGCCGGCACAATCGCCCCAGGTTGGGTGAAGCTAACCGACGGCACCGAGAAGCAGGTAACAATCATCGATGCTTTCGAAGCCGTTGGTGCCTGCAAGGCCGGCAAAATGAGCGAGGAGGACCTCGGTCGGATCGAACGCGCAATTTGCCCGGGAGAAGGCGCTTGCGGCGGTATGTACACAGCTAACACGATGGCCTCCATAGGTGAGGCGCTCGGTATGAGCCTTCCTGGATCGGCCGCTCCACCATCTGCGGATCGCAGACGAGACATTTGGGCCCACCGTTCCGGCGAGGCGGTAGTGAACTTGATAGACAAGGGAATCACAGCCCGTCAGATTATGACCAAGCCGGCTTTTGAGAATGCGATTGCGGTTCTCATGGCGTTCGGTGGCTCGACAAATGCTGTCCTCCACCTTCTAGCGATAGCTCGCGAGGCAGAAGTTGACCTTCAGCTTGCGGACTTCAACCGCATTGCTGACAAGGTTCCTCACTTGGGCGACCTAAAGCCGTTCGGGCAATACGTGATGAACGATGTTGATCGCGTTGGCGGCGTTCCGGTGCTTATGAAGGCACTTCTCGATGCCGGACTCATGCACGGAGATGTCATGACCGTGACCGGCAAGACCTTGGCCGAAAACTTAGCGGAAATTTCCCCACCGGATCCAGATGGAAAAATCATCCGCGCCATGAACAACCCGATGAGCAAGCGCGGTGGGATTAATGTTCTGCACGGCTCGATGGCACCAGATGGTGCGGTCGTGAAGACCGCAGGTTTTGAGTTGGCCACCTTTGAGGGTCCGGCACGCGTTTTCGATCGCGAAGGAGCGGCTATAGATGCTCTGAATAATGGCGAGATCATGTCTGGCGATGCAGTGGTGATTCGGTACGAAGGACCCAAGGGTGGACCAGGTATGCGTGAGATGCTTGCCTTCACTGCAGCAATCAAGGGTGCGGGATTGGGCAAAGATGTCCTACTATTGACGGACGGCAGATTTTCAGGCGGCACAACCGGACTGTGTATCGGCCACGTTTCTCCAGAGACCACCGAAGGTGGACCAATTGCTCTGGTTCGCAATGGAGACTTGATTCGAGTCGACATTGCTGCTCGTTCGCTTGATTTACTCGTCAGCGAAGAAGAGCTGGCTGATCGTCGTAAAGACTGGCAGCCATTGCCACCGCGCTATACCAGCGGTGTGCTAGCTAAATTTGCGAAGCTGACTCACTCAGCTTCCCAGGGCGCATACTGCGGCTAATTATTGAGTTGAAAAGGACAGCATGGTAACCGAGACCCTAACCGGGGCGCAAGCACTAATCCGTTCACTCGAGCTACTCGGGGTAGACACGGTGTTTGGCTTGCCCGGTGGTGCAATCTTGCCTACATACGACCCGCTAATGGACTCAAAAAAGCTTCGCCACATCTTGGTTAGGCACGAGCAGGGTGCTGGTCACGCCGCCGAAGGGTATGCGGCTGCTAGCGGAAGACTTGGCGTTTGTATTGCGACAAGTGGTCCGGGTGCCACAAACCTGGTAACAGCAATCGCGGATGCTCACATGGACTCAGTCCCAATGCTTGCAATCACCGGTCAGGTGAATTCATTTGCAATTGGAACCGATGCCTTTCAAGAGGCGGACATTGTTGGAATAACAATGCCGATTACCAAGCACAGTTTCTTGGTTACTCGCGCCGAAGACATACCCGGCGTAGTTGCGGCGGCCTATGAAATCGCCACTACGGGCAGACCAGGCCCGGTTTTGATCGATTTTGCCAAGGACGCCCAAAATGGAAAGTTCGAGTTCTCTTGGCCGCCGAAGATCGACCTTCCTGGTTTTAAGCCCATCACTGATCCTCACGGTAAGCAAGTGCAGGCGGCGGCCGAACTTATTCTTAAATCCCATAAGCCAATTCTTTATGTTGGTGGTGGAGTTATTCGGGCCGAGGCAAGCAATGAACTTCTTGGATTGGCTGAGTTACTTCACGCTCCGGTCACCACGACCTTAATGGCCAGAGGTGCGTTCCCAGACTCGCACCCTCAGCACTTGGGTATGCCGGGAATGCACGGAACGGTTCCAGCTGTAACTGCTTTGCAAAAATCGGACCTCTTGATTACCCTCGGCGCCCGCTTTGATGATCGGGTAACCGGTGACATCAAGAGCTTCGCTAAAGGTGCGAAAGTAATCCATGTCGATGTTGATCCGGCCGAAATCGGAAAGATTCGTCACGCGGATGTGCCGATAGTTGGAGATGCCAAGGTTGTGATCTTGATGTTGATTGCCGAGCTGAAGGCGCAGATGAAGAGCGCAAAGCCGGATTATGAAGACTGGTGGGTTTTTCTAAACGGACTCAAGGAGCGCTACCCTCTTGGATACAGCGAAACTGACGACGGAAAGCTATCTCCGCAGTATGTCATTCAGCGCATTGGTGAGCTCTCCGGCCCAGAGGCAATTTTCGCCGCTGGAGTGGGCCAACACCAGATGTGGTCTGCACAGTTCATTAAGTATGAACGACCTAATTCTTGGCTTAATTCCGGCGGACTGGGAACCATGGGCTACGCGGTTCCAGCTGCTATGGGCGCCAAAGTCGCTCAGCCAGACCGTTTAGTTTGGGCGATTGATGGTGACGGCTGCTTCCAGATGACAAATCAGGAGCTTGCGACCTGCACCATCAATAACATTCCAATCAAGGTTGCCATTATCAACAACTCTTCGCTTGGGATGGTAAGGCAGTGGCAGACCTTGTTCTATAACTCTCGCTACTCCAACACGGACTTGAATACTGGAACCGACACAATCATGGTGCCGGACTTCGTGAAGCTTGGGGAGGCCTATGGCTGCCTAGCAATCAGGGTCGAGAAGATCGAAGATGTGGATGCGGCGATTAAGCTGGCGATGGAAACTAACGATCGGCCCGTAGTAGTCGACTTCATAGTCGGCCGAGACGCCATGGTGTGGCCAATGGTGCCATCAGGAATCTCGAATGACGCGGTTCAATATGCACGAGATGCAGCACCGATTTGGGATGGTGATGAGTAATGACGACTCAGCATGTACTTTCGCTGCTGGTTGAAAACAAGCCAGGAATTCTTACCCGAGTAGCTGCTCTGTTTGCGAGGCGCGGCTACAACATCGAATCACTAGCCGTTGGAACCACCGAAATTGAGGGAGTATCCAGAATAACCGTTGTTGTCAGTCTGGATGGCCTGCCACTTGAGCAGGTAACAAAGCAGCTCAACAAGCTAATCAACGTTCTAAAAATCGTTGAACTGGAAGAAGAAACATCGGTTGCCAGAGACCACATGTTGGTAAAAGTTCGCACCGACTCGTCAACCAGGTCACAGGTTTTAGAGGCCGTCACTTTGTTCAGGGCTCGAGTTATTGATGTTGTGAGTGATGCGGTAGTAATAGAGGCCACCGGAGATACTGCTAAGTGCCAGGCTTTCTTGAAGGTCTTGGAGCCATTTGGCATAAAAGAATTGGTTCAGTCAGGCGCGATCGCTATTTCGCGAGGATCTAAGTCAATGAGCGAAAAAGTCCTTCGCTAGGGTTTACTAAATAACAATCAAGGAGAGCAAATAAATTGGCAGAGATTTTCTACGACAAAGACGCAGACATCAGCATCATTCAGGGTCGCAAGGTAGCTGTTCTGGGCTTCGGTTCTCAAGGGCACGCTCACGCGCTAAACCTGAAGGACTCCGGCGTTGACGTCGTAGTCGGACTTTTGGAGGGCTCCAAGTCAATCTCCAAGGCCACTGACCAGGGTCTAACAGTTCTTACTCCAGGCGAGGCTGTCAAGTGGGCAAACGTTATCGTTGTGCTTGCCCCGGACCCAAAGCAGCGCGATCTTTTCAAGACTGACATTGAGCCGAACCTGGAAGCGGGAGACGCTTTGGTATTTGGCCACGGCTTCGCAATTCGCTACGGTCAGATCCAGCCACCAGCAGACATCGACGTGTTCCTTGTCGCACCTAAGGGTCCAGGCCACTTGGTTCGCCGCGAGTACGTCGCCGGAAAGGGTGTTCCTAACCTGATTGCGGTTGAGCAGGATGCAACTGGAAACGCAATGGCGCTTGGTCTTTCTTACTCTTCTGCAATCGGTGGCACTCGCGCCGGAACCATCAAGACGACCTTCACCGAAGAGACTGAGACAGATCTATTCGGCGAGCAGGCAGTTCTTTGTGGTGGCGCATCGCAGCTTGTGATGTATGGCTTTGAGACTTTGGTCGAGGCCGGCTACCAGCCTGAGATTGCTTACTTCGAAGTTCTTCACGAGCTGAAGCTAATTGTTGACCTGATGTATGAAGGTGGCATTGCTAAGCAGCGTTGGAGTGTTTCTGACACCGCCGAATACGGCGACTACGTCTCCGGCCCAAGAGTTATAGACGCATCGGTCAAGGACAACATGAAGGCAGTTCTAACCGATATTCAAAACGGAGCCTTTGCCAAGCGCTACATTGACGACCAGGACGCTGGAGCACCAGAGTTCGCGGAACTTCGTGCCAAGGGCGAGGCTCACCCGATTGAGGCTACTGGCCGCGACCTACGAAAGCTGTTCAGCTGGATCAAGAACGACGACGACTACCAAGACGGTAACGTCGCACGATAACTAAGTTCATAAAGAACACCTCGGGAGCATGACTGCCGAGGTGTTCTTTATTGTCTTAGGACTTGATTGCAGGCAGTCGGTTATACGCGATAAGAATCGGCAGTGCCAAAACTAAGTGCAGAACCTGCAGCCAGATGATCGTCGCGTCGGTTGAGTTTGCGATAAAGGGGCTGAAGGCCATCAAACCTAGAACCAGAAAACCAACCCCAAGGGCAAACCTTCTCGGGTTCTTTGTGCGAAGGGATATCAGGGCAACGACTGATGCCCCCACAACAGACATCACAGGAATAAAGATGAAGGCGGCAAATGGAATTGGGCCGGAGATAGCGGGTGTCTCAACAGCTAGTTCCTCACCGGTTCCAAGTGCAATAAAGTATGCGATGAGCGTTAGTGCGACACCAACTCCACCCCCGATGATTACGTTTTTGATTTTTGCCATGTCTACTCCAATTCTTATTCATTTGAAAAGCTAAACTACCGTCAACAAGCTAGCAAAGGATGAGAATTATGTGCTCACAAGTAAGTTGTTCAAGTTGTCATAAGCCAACCTGGGAGGGTTGTGGCGAGCACATTGAAGAGGCGCTAGCTGGCGTTGCCGAGGCAGACCGCTGCCAGTGCGGAAGTTAGATAACAACCCTTCGGCTACTAGACTTGGGACTATTCCAATTTCTACTTTCTCGTTAGGTTAATCCGTGTCAAAGCCAATTGTTTTAATCGCAGAAGAGCTTTCGCCTGCGACAGTAGATGCCCTGGGCCCAGATTTTGAAATTCGCCATGTAGATGGAGCGGACAGGGCCAAGCTGCTGCCTGCCCTCGCTGAGGCAAACGCGGTTCTAATTCGCTCTGCCACCAAAATGGATGCTGAAGCACTGTCTGCAGCACCAAAGCTTAAAGTAATCGCCAGGGCAGGTGTCGGTCTCGACAACGTCGACATCAAAGCCGCAACCACTCACGGCGTGATGGTTGTAAATGCCCCGACTTCAAATGTTATTTCTGCGGCTGAGTTGGCAATTGGTCACATCATGTCGCTGTCTCGCAACATTCCTGATGCACACTCCTCAATGAAGGATGGCAAGTGGCAGCGAAGTGCTTTCTCAGGGATCGAGCTCTATGAAAAAACCATTGGAATCATAGGTCTTGGTCGAATTGGAACTCTTGTCGCGCAGCGCCTGGCAGGCTTTGGCGCAACGCTAATCGGTTATGACCCATACGTCACTCAAGCCAGAGCCGAGCAAATCGGTGTTGAGCTGGTGGACATGGAAGAGATCATGAAGCGCAGTGATTTCATCACGATTCACATTCCAAAGCTTCCGGAAACAACCGGCATGATTTCAACCGATCAGTTCGCCATGGCAAAGCCAAATCTTCGCATCGTCAACTGCTCACGCGGAGGGATTATCGATGAGGATGCACTCTATGCGGCTCTGAAGACTCGCAGAATTGCCGGTGCTGGGTTGGATGTGTTTGTAAACGAACCGCCGCTTGATTCACCACTTTTGACTCTGGATAACATTCAGCTCACTCCACACCTGGGCGCTTCAACCGAAGAGGCACAGGAAAAAGCTGGGGTGTCTGTTGCAAGATCCGTCCGACTTGCACTCGCAGGAGACCTAGTCCCTGATGCGGTAAACGTGGCAGGTGGAGAGATTGACTCCTCAGTAAAGCCTGGAATTCCACTCGCCGAAAAGCTGGGTCAATTAGTTGCAGGTCTTGCTGGTCAAACCTCCATCACGGCAATTGAATTTGAAGCCCTTGGTGAGATTGCCTCTCACGATGTCACGGTGTTGAAGCTTGCCGCATTGAAGGGTCTATTTCAGACCATGGTCACCGAACAGGTCTCCTACGTGAATGCCCCCCTGCTTGCTGAGCAGCGCGGGGTTGAGGTGAGGCTAACTCAGGACACGACCAGCGATGAGTATCGAAACATAACCACGCTAAAGGCAACGCTCTCGGACGGAACTACCGTTTCTGCCGGTGGCACAGTAATTGGGCCAAAGCACCACCAAAAGGTAGTTTCGCTAAACGGTTACGACGTTGAGCTTTCAATGGCAGAAAACTTGGTTGTCATGATCTACCAGGACAGACCGGGAATCGTAGCCATCTATGGCAAGGCCTTTGCAGAGGCCAGCGTGAACATTGCTGCGATGACCATTGCAAGGCAACAAAAGGGTGGCAAGGCACTCAGCGTCATTACAGTTGACTCACCTGTTTCAGCAGAGATCTTAGACAAATTGAGAACAGAGATTCAAGCCGATTCTCTGTGTCAGGTGACCCTTCACGAGCAGTACTAACTACTGGCTAGCTGCTCGCTGCTTGGCTAGTCGTCCCTGATTCCAGGTTGTATAGCCACCGTCTAAGTTCTTGGCTTTGATTCCATGTCCCTTTAGTAGCTGCACAGCGGTGTGACCTCGTTGACCTACGGCGCAGTGAACAATTACGTTCTTGCCTTCAAGTTGTCTCAGGTGCTGCCTGAGAGAATCAACAGGAATCAAGACTGATCCCGGGATTGACCCAGCTGCGTTCTCAGACTCAGATCTCACATCAACCAACACATGCGAATCAGCCTGAAGCGCTTCTAGCTCGTGCCACTGGACCGTCTCAGTTTTGCCGGAAAGTACGTTGTCGCCGACGTAACCGGTCTGGTTTATTGCATCCTTTGCAGAACCAAAGGCCGGCGCGTAAGCAAGTTCAAGATTCATGAGGTCCTGAATTTCAAGGCCCGCGTAAATTGCAGTTGCGATTACATCGATGCGCTTGTCCACGCCATCAAACCCGGTTGCCTGAGCTCCAAGAATCTTCCTTGTCTCAGGGCTGAAAAGTACCTTGATTGAAATTGGGTGAGCGCCGGGGTAGTAGCCGGCGTGGCTGGACGGGTGCAGGTGAATGATGCTGTGGGCAATCCCCATTCGTTTGGCAAGCCCCTCTGTTAGACCAGTAAGCGAAGCGGCCAACCCATAGGCGCCGATGATTCCGGTCCCAATTGAGGGTCTTCCTGCAACTTTTTCACCGGCTATTACATCGGCTACAAGTCGTCCATGGCGATTGGCAAGGTTTGCTAACCAAATCATTTGTGGTTCACCGGTTAGAGCACTAGTTTTTTCCGCTGCATCGCCGACGGCGTAGATGTTTGGGTCACTGGTACGCATTCGGTCATCAACCTTGATGCCGCCGGCAGATCCGATTTCTAGTCCGGCATCAACTGCAAGTTTGTGATCTGCAACTACACCTATTGCTGCAACCACCAGGTCAGCTGGAATCACGCGACCATCCTTTAGGACGAGCGTGTCAGGCAGCACCTCTGACGTCTCTGCGCTCAGCGCAAGCTTGATGCCGTGATCGACAAGCACCTTTTGCATGGGTTCGATCATTTCTGGGTCAAACTGGGGAAGTATTGTGTCGCGGAATTCAACGATTGTGGTCTCAATGCCGCGGTGCTGGAGGTTTTCGGCAAGCTCGACACCGATAAAGCCAGCCCCGATGATTGCGGCTGTCTTTATTTTCTTATCGTCAACCAACTTCTTGATACCAACGGCATCGCCAACGTCTTTGAGAACGTGAGCTCGCTCAAGACCTGGAATCGGCACCATTCTTGGCTTAGCTCCGGTGGACAGCACGAGCTGGTCGTAACTCACTTCGTATTCGGTGCCTCGTGCTAGCTCAGCAACCCTGACCGTCTTGGCAGAAGGGTCAATGCTAAGCACTCTGTTGTTTACTCGAACATCAAGGTTGAACCTTGCGTTCAAAGACTCCGGAGTTTGGAGCAGCAGTTGCTCTTCTTCCTGGATAACTTCGCCGATGTGATATGGCAGACCGCAGTTTGCGTATGAAACGTTCGGGCCCTGCTCGAAAATGATGATTTCAGCATCTTCCTTCAGCCTGCGCAACCTTGTTGCCGCTGACATACCACCGGCAACTCCTCCAACGATTAGTACCTTCATTTACTTCGAAACCTTCAATCCAGCTCTTCTCCAACCGGCCATTCCGCCGGCAACATTTTTGACGTTATAACCATTTTTTGCTAGCAGGCCTGCGGCTTGGCTAGAGCGCATTCCGGACTGGCAGATCGCCAGGATCTCCCTCTCAATTGGAACAAGCCCAAGCTTGCTGCCCAAAACAGAAACCGAAATGTTTTTGGCACCGGGCGCATGGCCAGTGCGAAATTCATTTGGCTCGCGAACATCGATTAGAAACGCACCAGCTACTGTCAGGTCACTTGCGACCTCAGGGCTAACGGTTTCAAACTTCTTCTTCAAAAAATCAAATAGACCCATTAGTTACTTACCTCCAGTGAAACCTCATTGCCATTTGCAATCCAAGAACCGGTGCCGCCAGCTACAGAAACTGCTTGGTAACCCTGAGTTCCCAGATAGTTAGCGGCAGTCATCGACCTTCCACCTGATTGGCAGATAACCCAAATGGTTTTGTCCTTTGGAAGGGTTGCCAATTGATCTGGAACCGTGCTTAGTGGGATGCTCAGTGCGGTTGGGACATGGCCGGATTCGTATTCCCAGACCTCGCGGACATCCACGATGAGCTCCTTGTTTCCCAGGGCGAAGGCCAGGTCGCTGATTGATACTTCTTGAGTCATTTTCTTTCTTTCTTTCTGGTTTTTCTAGCTCAACGCTAAGAATGCTTTTTCAAGTTTTTGTCTGTCGGCATTGCCGGATTCACCAGCAGCGCAGTGGGACATGCCGCTTGCAATCAAGCTGAAGGCCGCCCGGTTAATAGCTGCCTGGGCAGCTGCCATTTGGGTGAGAACGTCGGTGCACTCGCGTCCTTCTTCTAGCATGCGGATGATTCCACCGAGTTGCCCTTGAGCCCTAGCAAGTCTTTTTCTGATCGCTTCGGTCTCTAGTTCTGGAATTTCCATTGCCGGCTCCTATAATTTTTTACACTTTTGGTATACTATAGCAGATACCCCTAGGGGTATAACACTAAGGATGGTTATGAAGCTTTTGAAATTTTTGATTGCCGCTCTCGTGGCAATTTTCGCGGTTACTTCTTTGACCGCTTGCGCCCCAGCAGAATCGCGAACCAGTGATGAATTCGCTGCGGTGATTGACGTTCGCACGCTTGACGAGTGGAACTCGGGTTATTTAGAGGGTGCTATTCGCATCGGAATTGCGGATGCTGACTTCGTCCCAATGCTTCAGGAGCTAGATCCTGCTGCCGATTACTACGTTTACTGCCGCTCTGGAAACCGAGCAGGTCAGGCAATCGATCAGATGCGTGACCTCGGCTTCACCGGTGAGTTGGTAAACGGTGGTTCGGTGGCAAGTGCAAGTACGCAATTGGGTCTTGAGGTTCTAAAGCCGTAATTTGCCGTGCTGCAGGCGCTCAAAGCGAATAAGCTTGAGGCAAACAACCTGTTAGGTAGCTCTTGAAAGCGATAAACCTTGCCGTTATACCCGGCGATGGCATTGGGCCAGAAGTGACAAGCATCGCGCTGTCAGCTCTTCGCAAGGCGCTCGGTGAAACTGTCGTTGATGTGACCAGCTATGACCTTGGCTCAGAGCGCTACCTTGAAACCGGCGTGGCACTAACTGATAATGATTTGGATTCTCTAAAAAAGCACGACGCAATCCTGCTTGGCGCAATCGGAGATCCAAGAGTCCCTTCTGGTCTTTTAGAGCGTGGCTTGCTACTGAAACTCAGATTTGCATTCGACCACCATGTGAACGTTCGCCCGTCAAGACTTTATCCGGGAGTTTCCTCACCGCTTGCTAATGCCGAAAACATTAGTTTCTTGGTTGTCCGAGAGGGAACCGAAGGTCCATACGTCGGTAATGGCGGAGTGATTAGGGCGGGAACCGACCACGAGGTTGCCAATGAAGTTTCGGTCAATACTGCTTTTGGCATAAAGCGAGTCGTCGAATACGCATTCGAGGCAGCTTCAAAGACTGACCGCAAGCATGTGAGCCTCATTCATAAGACCAACGTTTTG
>Ga0222644_1000443_pt1:5000-12928 | contig 12928 bp, 9 predicted proteins | sample AntAcemetagen291_FD_179800 | JGI IMG/M metagenome (GOLD analysis project Ga0222644, IMG submission 179800) | Saline water microbial communities from Ace Lake, Antarctica - #291 | ecosystem: Environmental > Aquatic > Non-marine Saline and Alkaline > Saline | place: Antarctica: Ace Lake...
TTAACCCACAAGCACTATCATCTAAATATCTTAAATAAAACACACATATATCGTAACTGAATCATAACCAAACATATAAATTATCAATGCTTGAAGTGCCGCACTCCTGTCAGTACCATAGAAAGCATATGTTGACATTCATAGTAAATTGATCCTTAGACTTAAATTCATAAAGAGCCTTTTCATCACCCACTATAATAGATAAGTCCTTCTCACCTAGGTATGAAGGACTTCTCTAACTACAGGATTTTATGTGTACCCTATTTATTACACCTTACCTATTAGAATACCTGCTGATACTGTACGCAACTCTGGGCCTCGATTTGTCTGGAAGATGCTCTTAGGAAAGTACTTACCATATAGTATAATATTATTATATCCAAATTGCACTTCGTAACCAACTCTATACTTCTCCAAGCCAAAGTCATCAACCACTTTACTCTTACGTTTTCCATTATCTTTCCATACCTGCTTCTGATGACTACCCACTAGATACCCGAAATTAGCTCCTGCCGATATGTACAGTTCATCATCCGAATTTTTAGGTGCTAACTTAAAATTGAGCATCAAAGGGACATTGAGGTACTGAGTTACCAGTTTATTTTTTTTGTATTCTACTCCATCTTGTGTTAGAAATAATGGTACAGAATCTGTATTCATCGATATAGATTGCTTAAACCTATAATTGTTATAGTCTATGCCTATGCCGTACACCAGTCTTATTTTTTGCTTATATATATTCATAGCTTGCGTAAGTATGTCCCACTGAAGGTTTATGGAATTCCCTGTACTTATTTCAAAACTTCCATAATTATTAGCTGTCTCTAATTTGCCATCTGTATTCATCAAGTTATTGAGACCAAAGTGGAACTTATTCCAACTGGTTTCTACGAACTCTGGTTCATCTGAACTGAACTCTTGAACTAATTTCTTTACGTCCTCCCAAGTATCGATACCATCTTTCGTCTCAGTATCTTTATCTTCTCTATTGGCGGTAATCTCAATTACCTCCTTTTTCCTTTGAATAGTATCGCTCAAAGCGTTAATAGTGGTTTCTATAGTTTTCTCCTTTACGACTACTTTTATTCCTTTCTTGTCTAAGATTAGTTCTTCTTTAGAAAAAGTAGAGTCTGACTGTGCAAATAAGCTAGGTGTTACTAGCATCAGTAGCAAAAACGTTATGTATTGTATGGTATTTTTCATGGTATGTAATTATTTTATTTTATTCTTAAACGGTTGTATACTGGCTCTTGCTTGGTACCCTTTTGTTTCTAACTCAATATTGAGACTTGGTCTTTTATTCCCAACATTGCTTGTGATACGTACTTGTGGATTTTTCACCTTATCATATATTATTGATGTCACTTCTTTTATACGCTCTAATGGATCATTAGTTACGAAAGCAATAACCTTTTGCCTACGAGTATTAGGGGCCTCGCTAAATGTAGCTCCATCCGTATCTTGAAATGTTATAACTACGGACTCTTTGATTACCCCCTTTTTTGGGGTAATCTGATTCTTCTTATTTTTAGGTGTACTAACTATAAATTCAGTTTTAGGCTCTTTCTGCAATATAAGTTTTACTTCGTTTGGAAGCTTATCTAAATTCATGTGTATTTCTTCATGAACTATACTCTGCCCATCAGAAGTATTATATCCTCCTGACACTCTGTATACTTTGCTTTCTTCAGTTAAAAGCTCTGCTTTACTTGCTTCATGAGTTATCAAGGAACGAGGCAATAAATGCTCACTAGAAAATGAATCCTCAGCTCTAATAATAACAGATGAAGCCACTTCTTCGACAATCGACTTTGTATTTGAGACTTTAATATCTGGCGTAAGTAGCTCTGCCGAATCAGCACTATATGCTTTTTTAGCACTTTGGGCTTCAGGCCAGAGCAAAACTACAGCGGCTAGAACACATATAGAGGCTGCTACTGCGGTCCATTTCGTATACATCGGAAGTATGATTACTTTCTCATCTTTTAGCAGTGAGTGCTTTGCACGATAGGTTACTTCTTTGTCTGCTATTAGAACAGTCGACTTAAAAAGCCTCCACTCTCCAAACAGAAACTCATCTCCCTCTATCTGATCCATCACACTCAGCTCATCTAACTCACTGAGGTTACCCTCTAGTAAGTTAAACATCACTAACTCGTAATTATCTTTATTTAATTCCACCTTTTCTTTTCTAATAATACTTTCTTCTTATGCACTCGGCATCTGATTGTCAGACTGAGTACTACCGATTCAGCAGTAATAGCTTGCCCACCTATGTATGGTATCGTAAATAACCATCCAACTGCCATTGGAGATGTTATCGGACTGAGTCTACCGACATATACAGCTTGTATAGAAGTCATAACAACATTAATTCTAATTTATTGATGTATTCCTTTATATATTTTCTTGCTCTAAAAATATTCACCTTTACTTGACTTTCACTCATTCCTGTGATTTCTCCTATACTTTTATAGTCATGACCTTCATAGTCTCTGAGAATAAGAGCACTTTTTTGCTTATCAGGAAGCTGACTAACTGCTGTATTCACATACTCTATCAGATTATCATACTCATAACTTTCACTAGCCACGTGCCCTGCACTTTCCAGATCCGTGTGTCTTTTATTCTTACGTATCACATCTATCATATTATTGTACGATATTTTAAAGAGATACGCTTTCGCAGTTTTCATTTCGACACTGCCTATTCGCACCCACAGCTTCTCGAAAGTATTTTGTACGATATTCTCTGCTTCAAATTCATCTCGCATGTTTTTAACGATGAAACGAAATATTCCGTCAGAATATAGCTTCACACATTCGTTATACTCACGGATTGTCATTTAGTTAGGTTATGGATTATACGCATCGAAGAATATAAAGTTACAATTTATAAAAATATTCTTATTCTGAGTTGCGTTTATTAAATACTTTTATTCGATAGGTTTATATATAGTTTATGAAGAACCATTGGTAAGTTATATTTCATTACCCTAATCTAGCTTGTCAAACATACATTTGCCGATATATGAGCGAATGGTTCGGAACATGGTTTGACAGTGAGTATTATCACACGTTATATAAAGATAGGGATTATACAGAAGCAGAAGCTTTTGTTCAAAAATTAGCGGAGTATCTCACACCCAAGGCTGATGACCTCATACTAGATTTAGCCTGCGGTAAAGGCAGACACAGTATACATCTTAATAAAATGGGGTATACCTTAGAAGGATGTGACTATAGTGCCAACAGTATACAAAAAGCTAAAGAGTCTGAGAATGAAAAGCTTCACTTCTATGAGCACGATATGCGAGATACACTGCCAAAGCAGTATGACTATGTCTTAAATTTATTTACCAGTTTTGGTTACTTTAAAACACAAGAAGAGCATCTCTCTACTTTAACCCATTTATATGAAGGACTCAAAGAAAATGGTACCTTAGTGATCGACTACATGAATGTAGACTATGTATTACAACACCTCGTGACTAATGAGACTACTATGATAGATGGAATAGAGTTTTATATAAAAAGAGAATTGTCAGATGGCAAAATAGTAAAGCATATCGCCTTTGAAGTAGAAGATGGATGGCACTATCACAAGGAAAAAGTAAGTGCTTTGAGATTGGATGACTTTACTAAATGGCTTGAGCTCGTTGGTTTTACACTGAAAGAAACTTTTGGAGACTACGGTCTCCAAAAGTTTGATACTAAAACATCGCCTAGGCTTATCCTTGTAGCACAGAAGTGATAGAGCAACTTATAGATATAGATCATCGACTATTCATAGCCATACACGATGAATTAGCTAATAGGTTTTTTGATTTTATATTACCTCTACTGCGTAAACCTATCGCCTGGCTCCCACTCTATCTTGTCTTTGTATTTTTGGCAGTTAAGAGATATAGGCTTAATGGTATTTATATAATAGTAGCCACTATTATAGTAGTCGCACTCTGTGATAGATTTTCTGCTGGTTTTGTGAAACCTTTTTTTGGACGATTAAGACCTTGCCACGAACCTAGTCTAGCCTCATATATCCGAAATCTTATAGACTGCGGTGGGCAGTACGGATTTATATCTAGTCACGCTACCAATCATTTTGGGATGGCGGTCATGTTTACTTGGTTTTTTAAGAAATTAAATACTATGACTTATCTCAACTGGATGTTTTATGCGTGGGCAGGTATTATTTCCTTTGCTCAAGTATACGTAGGTAAGCACTATCCTGGTGATGTTATAGTAGGAATGATCTGTGGCATTATGATTGGAAAAATCATTTTAACTATATTCACACAATTGAAAGTGATAAAAAACTTATCACTGAAGACTAATAACTAAGAAAAACGTGTTTCAAGAAAAAGCATTAGCTATATTAAAGGCGGGTAAAAATGTATTCCTCACGGGTAGTGCGGGAGCAGGAAAAACCTATACCCTAAATCAATTTATTAAGTACCTAAAAGCCCATAAGGTTCCTGTGGCAGTGACCGCAAGTACCGGGATAGCAGCTACTCATATGAATGGTACTACCATACACTCTTGGAGTGGTATAGGAATCAAAAATCAACTGACCCACGAGAACCTAAAAAACCTTGCTACCAAGCAATACCTTACCAAAAACATACGGAACACGCACATACTTATCATAGATGAAATCAGTATGCTGCACCGCAATCAGCTGGATATGATAAATCAAGTGCTGAAATATATCCGTAACTCAGCCAAGCCCTTCGGAGGAATGCAGGTAGTATTTGCAGGGGATTTTTTTCAGCTACCCCCCGTAAGCAGAGAGCCAGAACCGAGTAATCAGAAGTTTGCCTTTATGAGCAAAGCTTGGGTAGAAGCTGCTCCTACGGTTTGCTATCTTACAGAGCAGTATCGACAAACTAGAAACGAGCTTAATACTATACTTAACCAGATACGGAGCAATGAAGTAGACGAAGGTGCAGTGCAACTACTGCAGGAAACACGATTTAACGAGCATACGATAGAACCTACTAAACTGTACTCGCATAATGCGGATGTAGATAGTATGAATGAACAAGAGCTGAAAGCTCTAGAAGCAGATGAGGAAGTCTACTTTGCTAAAAAATCGGGTAATATCAAAATGATGGAATCTTTTGTGAAATCGCTTATCGTGCAGGAAAAACTCATCATCAAAAAAGGTTGTAAGGTAATGTTCCTCAAAAACAACCACGATAGAGGAGTCATGAATGGCACATTAGGCGTGGTAGTGGACTTTGCCAAGGATGCTGAAGAAAACGGTCCGTTTCCGCTGGTACAGCTTATGGACAAGCGAAAGATCCTGGCTACACCAGAGGTTTGGTCTATCAATAATGAAAAAGGCACACCTATGGTCAGCTTTGAGCAGATACCACTCCGATTAGCATGGGCCATTACCGTGCACAAGAGTCAAGGTATGACCCTAGAAGCAGCGGAGATAGATTTGAGTAAAGCGTTTGAACCGGGGCAAGGATACGTAGCACTCTCTCGACTAAAAGAACTAGACGGCCTTCGTCTGCTAGGCATCAATAGAATGGCCATAGAAGTAGATCCACTGGCTTTCAAAGCAGATCAACGTTTCCAAGAACTAAGTGGCGACGTAGATCAACTGACCGAAGAGCATTTTATAAGTGACTGGGAAAGCCATATCTATGCAGCTGGAGGTACTACAGATGAGAACGAGCTCAAAAAACACCGCAATAAAAAAGAAGCCAAAGAGAAGAAGATCTCTACACACGAGGTTACTATACAGTACATAGAACAAGGGATGACCCTGGACCAAATAAGCACAGAACGCGGCATGGCTAAAAGCACTATACAAGGACATATACTTACTATCTCAGATAAGTTTCCTGAGGTAAACATAAGTACGTACCGACCAGATGCTGTGCTCATGGACCGTATCAACGAGATATACTTAAAGGCAGATAAAAACGCGAAAGAGGATGATTACAGTGGCGATGGCAGGCTCAAAAGCAGTATCATTTTCCGTGCTTTAGAAGGAAAGGTAGACTATTCTACTATCAAGCTGGCGTATGCATTTTTAGATGTGTAGGAATGGATTCGTACAGCATTTGCAAAAGTTCAGAATAATTGGGAGTCAGTCTTTCGGCTAAAAGCACCACTAACAAAAACAAGCTAATGGCAACTGCCGAGAAATAACCGGTAGATGATAACTACCCTGACTAGTGGTATGTGCAAATACCGCATATACCAATAAACACGGAGCTATAACAAGGAAAACTCAATCAACATTATCCAGTTGCCGTAATCTCGATGTTATTATATAAGTAGGATATCGAATAAAAGACCAAAAACAGTCCCATTCCAAAAGTAATTTGTAAATTTACCAAGTGTCTGGCAATATTGAAATATATCAATCTATCGAAGGAGAAACCTCCATAGAAGCGACTTTTGATAATGATACTGTTTGGCTAACTCAAGCTCAGATAGCTGTCTTATTCGAAACCCCTCCACAAAATATAACAATGCACTTAAAGAGTGTTTTTAATGATAAGGAACTCTTTGAAAGTTCAACTTGTAAGAATTTCTTACAAGTTCGAAAAGACGGTAAAGAGTACACTACTAAATTTTACGACCTTGATGTTATTATTTCAGTTGGTTACAACTTATGAATGAACTAATTATATATGAGAATAACCAAAATCAAATTCAAATAGCAGTAGAATTTGATGGCGATACTGTTTGGTTAAATCTTAACCAAATATCTACTTTATTTGGTCGAGACAAGTCTGTAATTTCTCGACACCTGAACGGCATTTTTAAAAATGGCGAATTAGATAAAAAGTCAGTTGTTGCAAAAAATGCAACAACTGCATCTGATGGAAAGGTCTACCAAGTAGACTTCTTCAATCTTGACGCAATAATTTCTGTTGGGTATAGAATTAATTCAAAACAAGGAACCCATTTTAGACAGTGGGCAAGCAAAAGATTGAAAGACTATCTAATACAAGGCTACACTATAAACCAGCACAGACTCGAACAAAAAGAACAAGAAGTACAAGTCCTTAAAAACGGGATACAAATACTGAGTAGGGCTATAGAGGAGAAAGTAGGCGATAATGATTGGTTACAGGAGTTTTCTAACGGACTAAAACTGCTAGACGACTATGACCACGAGACTCTAGATAGTAAGGGTTTGAGTAAAGCCAAAGCTATATATCCAAATATGGAGGATTATCAAGACCTTATTAAAGCTATGGTTTCCGATTTTGATTCAGAAGTATTTGGGAAGACTAAAGATGATAACTTTAGTAGCTCCATAAATCAAATAACCAAGGGAATGGGCACAGAAGACTTCTACCCTACTCTAGAAGAGAAGGCAGCTACTTTACTATACTTAGTGGTAAAGAATCACTCCTTTGTAGATGGAAATAAACGAATAGCTGCGGCTTGCTTTCTAAAGTTTTTAGCAGCAAATAAGTTACTCTTTCAAGCAAATCGTACTCCCATAATAAGTAACGAGTCTCACACTATTAATAGCATCTAGCAAACCCGAAGAGATGAAAACGGTGAAGCAATTGGTCATTAGTGTATTGAATAAGAATAGGAATAGGAATAGGATAAAGTAATGAAAAGAATAATACACCTTAAAGCAACTCTACTCTTATTTGTGGGAAGTATTGTGTTACATAGCTGCGTATCCGATGAGATACCTGGAGGGCGAGAGTACTGCAACATTCATTGGACGTTGAACCATGATTACATAGATAATCTTCTATTCGACTATAAGACTACTGACACCTTACTCTACAAAAGAACTATAAATAATGAGATGAAAGATACAATCGTATTTGTGAAACAAAAAAGCTACCACGATACTCTTCGTTTTCATAATGGAGATGTAGACGCAGACCCCAATTGTAGTAGTAGCAAAAAAGAATTTACCCGTGAGCGTATAGG
>Ga0222644_1000445_pt1 | contig 12892 bp, 28 predicted proteins | sample AntAcemetagen291_FD_179800 | JGI IMG/M metagenome (GOLD analysis project Ga0222644, IMG submission 179800) | Saline water microbial communities from Ace Lake, Antarctica - #291 | ecosystem: Environmental > Aquatic > Non-marine Saline and Alkaline > Saline | place: Antarctica: Ace Lake...
ATAATTCGCTAGGCATTTTATACAGCATGTCCACTCCATCGTAGAGCAAACAGAGTAGCCAGCTTGGGATCTTTCACAGTGATTGTGGGAATGTAATCACCAGCAGTGTCATGAACCTGTTTATCATTAACCTGTTTATCATATGGTCGAAATCTACGCTCATAGTACCACGCACACTCATCAAAGCCAACTCCGTTAGCATTATCCACACCTGAGCCTACATGTTCCTTTAACCATTCGGTGCAATCTTCAGGCACACCATGAGGAAACTCTACTTTCATCTATTACCTCTACTGCCAAACTTTAACATAAACATCATAGCATCATGCTCGTCAGTGAACTGAAAGTAATGTGCATGATGGTGTTCTTCCCGCCAAATTTCTTTACAGTTATCAGTACACCAACTATCCATTTCTTGAATTTGATCACGGGTGATGCCGTCAAAATTTACCCTATAAGGATAAACAGTCCTGACTCGTGTTGATAGTAACTGATCAAGGGTTGCAACTTTAGTTCCGGCCATTACCATACCTTAGTAGAAACATTGTGCGTTTCGGTTCATCGTAGAAATCCAGTCGAACAGTATGTACCATATCCGCCGCGTCAAACGAATTATTATTACTAGCATGATACTCATATTCGGTATGTTCACGTACTGTAAAGCCCAGTACATCTTTCATCTGGGCTTTTCACGTTGCTTAATCACAGTAAGAACTATAGACCATTGTTCCGGAGTCATTACTATAGGCTTGCTCATAATCAGTAACTAATTACAGCACACGATATTTTTCAATTGCTTCTTCAAGTGCAATTGTTACAAGTTCGTTAAATGTAATATCACGCTCGTGTGCAATTTTCATATACACTAACAATTCTGCTTCATCAAAGTTTACTTCGATCTGAACACGAGTATCATAGTCTTCACCGTCTCGGATAGCCAATGCTTTTTGGATAAAATCGTCTACTACATCTAGCTCAACGTAGTCGACATCATCCCATGCTTGATTAGCAAGCACTTCTTTATCTGCTGATTCTGCACTATGAGCTTCTGCATATGCTGGATTTAGCATACGATAAGCACGATCATTGGTGTAGTCACATACTTCAACTTCGTAGACTGTTTGATCGACAGTGTCAAACACACAGTTAAAACTGAAGCCTCCGGCACCGTGAACGCCATTCCATGCACTGATCATGTGTGCATTAGGACCAAAGCAGTTCCAACCGTAGTCACTGCCTTCGTTGATCTTGTATTCAATAAGTTCTAGGTATTCTTTAAGTGTGATCATTTTTTAGCCTTTGTAGTTAATGTAGGTTCTTGAGATTTTACCAACTGTTCGCCAGTGTCTGGGTCAAAGTATACTGGACGATAATCATACTTGAACCATGTTACTGGTTGCCAGTATCGATGAATTAAATTATTAATCAAAATTATACCGGCGGCAATCGAAACCATAGACATAGTGATTAGTATGCTGCCTGCAAAAAATATTGCGAGTCTATCTATATCCATTTTATAGTGCTTTCAAAAGTTGTTTAACGTCTTTGTGTTTAACTATTATAAACGAAGTTATCTCGTTTGTCAACCTCATAGGCAGATCTAAATGGATTGTGATCTCCGGTTCTTCGCTGCCTACCTTGTTGCGGTCGTTGCCCACAGTGCCTATAAATGGAATTTTCTTCCAATATCCAAATACTCTATCACCTATAAAGTATTTTGGGTGGTATCCAGTTCGTTCAAAATATTCAGCTAGGCTTGCCATTATTGCTCCTTAGTTAGTTTACACATTAGTTGAAAGTGCTCGTAAGACTTACGTAAACTTGAGCGTTTGCATCAGTTGTTCTTTTTGCTTTTTGGTTGCCATAATCAATATTCCTCTGTTTCCACATCAATTCTCAAATTACCGTAAAACTCTAACAAGTCTCGGTTACTCCATTGATCCCACGGCTTAATGTCGTAATGGATGGGCAGGAGTTGCATCAATTTTAAAATTTCAGCAATTGCTAGATTTCTCATTCTTCAACTCCGAAATGTTGTTTCAAGGCGTCGCCGCTCAAGTATGCTTGCACGTGGTTTACTGTGTTCAAACACACCCGGTCAAACTCTGCGTTGGGTTCTGCCATATCCACCAACACACCCATTATGTTGTAACTTTGTTTCCTGTTGAGTTCGGCACATTCCTGAACAATCAACTGGGCGAACTTTTGATTATACAGCGCTGACCACTTTGTAGAATCGCCGTTAAATTGTACAAGTGCATGAGCTTGTGCTTCTACCGCAAATTCTTTAATTAGTTTGTTCATTGTGCTTCTTTGTTGTTATGTGTTAATTATAACACAAGTCATAATAAAAGTAAAATTACAATCTTTTGGTATAGGCTTCTTTAATAGCCCGTGCATCGTGCAGTGCATTGTGCGGAACTTTTGATTCATATTCAATACCCAAATCTAGTTCAAACATTAAGTTATGCATATATGAAATCATTTGACCTGGTCCTGTAATCAATGACTCGCAAAAATATCTGATATCATCAGGCCAATCTGCAACAATTGTACAATCACCAACTTCCCACAAATATTGTGCCAAATCCTGTTGAAACGTGTGACGTGAACACGGCAATAACACCAAATGTGGCACTACATTGTCTCGAACCCAAGGATCAAGTTGATCATTCATTTCAAGTTCTTTGTAAAATTCTCTTCTGCTGTTGTCTTCCGGAACTAGTGCCATTGATATTAGTCTACCGCCAAATCCATTAAACTCCGTATCTAAAAACAATCTCATAGTTCAACTCCAAAATGTTTTACTATCATGTCTACGCCCTGTGTGCGACTAATCATATCACGCAACATTGGATGTAATGCTACGCAACATTCTGCCACAATCAACTGGGCAAACTTCTCAGCATCTACACAATTGGCTTGATAGTTCCAGCATTGTTTTTCTAAACGTCTAATTAAATCTGTGTTCATTTCACATCCAGCTGCTTTTTGATATTGGTTATGGTCGCCACTCATTATTCTATCTCCCACATGAGAACATCACCTTTACCTGTGAATACCCACCATGCCATTTTCAATCGTTTTCTGATATTAATTCCCGGCCAACTCATGGGTCTTGCACATTTAATAAAACCAAGACTGTCTGGACTAGTTACAGACCAATACTTAATTTCATCAGCAACATAGAATCTAGGTGTTCTCATTATTCAACTCCAAAATGTTGTTTAATCTTGCTCACAGTCAGAATATCGTATCCTTCTGAGCAAGGTTGTTCATCGCTCCACACATTCACAACACCCACACATTCCTGCACAATCGATTCAGCAAACGATTGTAGGCATAATTGAAAATGAGGGTTAGGCTCTATGTCCAGACTCCAAACCTTATCAGCGAGTTGTTTAATTTTTTTGTTCATAATGTTCTTTCTTGTTTCAATCGTTCAGCTCATAAATGGGAGTTCAGTCAAATCCTCATTAGGAAACTGTTCAGTTGGAGTAAACACGTACTCGGACTTCTCGGGTTTTACCCACGGAAATTCAATAGGAACACACGAGTCTGAATTAGTGAAATACGACTTGAATAGTTTACCGTCATCAATGTCCGGTGATGAGCACCATTCCCAGAATACTTTGCCATCCAACCAATATGCTTGACCATCAAAACGATCTGACTGGTTGAACACAGAGCTCATTCGTTTGTTCTGGAACACGCCATCTCCAACTTCATGCCATTCATCATCGGTGCCAGTCAGCGGACCTAGTGGTTCGAAACTTGCGATTTTCTTGAATAAGTTGATTGTATAAGATGCGGAAGATCCAGAGTGACCTTCATCAGCAAAGATATCAAGCATTTTCAATACATTAGTACAGATCGCTTCTTGCATCTCATTGTTGTACTTTCCAGTGTCGTCTACCCAACCGGCAGCTTTGAATTCTGCCAGTGCGTGAAATTTATAGTTACTCATATTATTTTCCTTTAAAATTAACCAGTGCTTGCAAACAATCCCATTGGCCCCAAGTGAGTGAGAATTGACGTTCACTAAGTGTAAAGTCAAAACCCTCGCCGTTATGCCATTCACACACTTCTATGAAGTCATGTTCTTTGGCTGTATGGTCATACGGTTTGAGTTCAGCAAACTTTGCGCTACGATTATATTGTTCCATTAGTCAACTCCAAAATGTTGTTTCACTGCTTGAGAAAAGTTGTTGGCTTGAAACTCACCAGCATCTAGGTGCTCGTATGTTTGACCTTCATTCTGAATTGCTTGAATACATTCCTCTACAATCAACTGGGCGAACTTTTCTAAATGCTGATCTGTTCCTGCAATCACACTCCACCCAAATGACTTATCCTCAAATAGTCTAATCTGAGCTTGTTCGGCAAGTAGTTTAATACGTTCGTTCATCGTAGTGCCTGTTATCATAAAAAATAAACTCAAAGTTGTATCCAAACAACCCAATGTCAAAATTAAAGCCGGCGTGGTCTTGTTTAAAGCTAGTAATCCCAAAACTAAATTCAAATATGCAGTTGTTCCTGTACAGTGCAACTTCAATAGTTTTGTTTTCAGTGACTGTAATTGCTTTATCAACAATTACCGCATGCCGTTGAAGCCATGGGTTTCTTAGAGCAAATCCAATGTAAATCATTCTTCAACTCCGAAATGTTCTTTGATCACATCACCGTCTTTAGCGTTACCGTTTTCATCACGCCCATCCATTACATCAGCACATTCCTCTACAATCAACTCGACGAACCTAGCCAAATCCTTACCAACAAGAATCGGAGTCAGTTCATTACCGTCCTCATCATATTCAAAGCCGCAACTCTGTTTAAGGAGTTCTCTAATCCGTTCGTTCATTATACTTCCAATACTATGTTAGGGTTCCATCCAGTGTCTTCACTGTACCCTTCGTTTTCGTAACCACGTGGATTACAAACAATTCTAGTCTCACCAATCACGTAATCAAACGGGTAATGGGTGTGACCATGTGTCCACAGTTTAACCTGCGGATGATCCAGGATAAATTCGCTCAGGTCACTATGGTAACCGCCATTCATCAAGTACTGGGACTTATAGTCCTCATGCACACTTTGAAAGCTGGGGCTATGATGCCCAACTACCACACACTTCTTGTCCTTGTGTTCAGACAGCATGAGTCTAAAGTAGCTTAGGGTTCTAGCATGTCGGGTTGCAACATCACGGGCACTCATGCGAGCAAACTCACGTTTGTCATTTCGAATGATACGAAAATCATTCATCATGCCTTCGATGGCATGCATGGTCATTGGGTCGCCCTTGTTCAGGTCAGTCCATAATGTGCCGCCTACAAATACGACATTGTCAATGATCTTTGTATCCTGCTCCAGCATGTAGATGTTGGGATACTTTGCAATTTCGTCCCGCATGTGATCAATACTAGCATAGAACTTTCCGTTATAAAACTCATGATTTCCCATAATGTAGATAACATGGGGAAATTGGAAACTACACCGCTTCAAAAAATCTCGAAAGCGAGCGACTTTTTGCATCTTGCGACTAAGGTCCGCCAAGGTGTTGTTGCTGTACGGATCGAAATCTGCGGCATGATGGTCGTGTAGATCTTGTGCAATCATGATGTCGCCACCCAAAATTAGAACATCACAATTATCGTTATTATTAATAACACAATCGCTAAATTCTAAATGTAAGTCTGATACAAGTTTAATTTTCATACTTGTATTATAACATAGATCAAGAAAGAAGTCAACCGGACGGATCTCACCTAATCGATAAGTGATATTTTCAAAATACTTGGTAATTTGGATGTGCTAGCGGCAACAGCACTAGCAAGTAGGAGTGTAATTAAAAACTTAGAGCAGCTAGCGGTAGCTGCTTAATTCAAATAAAGTCTTTAGTACTAGAAATAGTACCAGGCATCTTAAATTTAAACCCTGTACCTGTCTCTATTATACAGGCGACATCTTTGTCAAACAATATAACGGTCCACGTCTGAGTTTCTGAGTTTACCGTTACTCCAATGTATGCTGTCTTAGACTCTTTTAACGGTATATCGCCAATAAACATAGGATATTCATTGTATTTGGACTCTAAGTGCGGAAGTATATTTTTCGAAGAATCACATATTACTGTTTTTTTTTGTTCTGTTGGCTCTGCGAAGGAAACACAAGAGAACATTGCAACTGTCAATATTAAATATTTGAACATAATTTATTACCTTATTGTGTAAATATTTAGTTGTTTATTGCGTAGTTGTTTAATTTTCTAAACTCTACTTGTATTATTATATCTTACTCTTTTTTCTTGCTGCTGTATGCGTTGGCGCCAAAGAATGCCGCAACTAATGCAGAGATAGCAACAAAATAAGTTGGGGCAATATCGCCAATGATTCCGGCTGCTTTATCAAGTCCCAGCCACGATGTAATCATGATTGTGGTTGGGTACAGTAACATTCCGGACAGCGCGAACCAGGCCATTTTGCGCATAGCATCACGCTGTGCATCTTGATCTTCTAGTTCTTTACGCTTGAATTCCAAGTGCATAGCTAGTTCTACTTTTGTAATATGCCCATCACCGTTTAAGTCTGCTGCTTCTATCTCACATCCCGGTTCCAGGGTTATTTCTTTTTTATCACTCATTCTACATCTCTCTTAGTTATATTTTAGAATTGCTAGAGTTGTAAATATTGCACTAATCACAAATACCACAGCTACTATTGAAATTCCTACCCACATGCATATTTCGCCAAGACGTTTTTTACGAAGGTATCTGCGCTGTGCTTCTTCTGCGTCTTCTCTGTCCTTGCTGCGTTTTATTTCAGCTTGGAATTCTAACCATGAATCCCACATGCCGGCTCGCCCACCGTAGATCATTAGTTCCTTTAACTGTGTCTCGTTTGCTGCAAGTTCCTCTGCTGCCATGAATGCTGCAATGTCCGACTTGTATCCGTGCTTATGGGCTTGTTTTTGTATCTCACGTTTGAGTCCAAAGTAAGTTGCCAGTGCCTGGCTTGCTTCCCATAGTTCTTTACCATTGGCCACAGTCTGTTTAACGATATCAAATGCAGCATTTGCTGCGGCCAGTTCAACGAGCATACGATGTCTCCACCAGCTTATGCCATAACGACTGTGGTCCACTGTCGTTTCCGACCGGACTTTTGAATGTGTAGTTTGCTGATAGGGCGGCATTTAATACCGCGGGTGTATATAACGTGTTGGACATCGATTCGCTCCCGGTGTACCTTACTATTATTTAAGGTAAGGAGCGAAGATATAAACTTAGCGTTTAATCTTGTACTGGATTAAAACTTTAGAATTGAGGCTCGGGCTTTGGGCTAGACACCATAGAGGTGCCCTGCATTGCGGTGGTGTTTTTTGACGGAGGAACACTTACCGGTGCTGCTGGCACGGGCGGCTGAGATGATAGGCGTTTTTCTTTTCTATACACCTTTTTCTCTTTGTCAGTCATCGATGATAGTTTTGTTTTTTCCTCATCTTCAGATGAAAACATCTTAATAGCAGATTGCACATCAGCATCACTATCTAGCCATTTAACTTTACGACCTTCACTTGTTGTATTTGTTTCTGCTCGAACGTTTTTGAATCCTACATCATTTCTACCATTCATGAAGCGCATAACAAGGTAAGGCTGATCTGGTCCTGTTGGCGTTTGTCCGTTAGCATACATTCTAGTAGCAGACATTTTACCGTTAGTAATTGTAGCCTCGCCAATCAATACGGCATCAACATTTGAAAAACCACGCTTGCCGCCGAATTCTTTTCCAAACACAATCTTGTTAGCAACGTCGGAAGATATGTGCAGACCAAAGCTCATCCCCTCTTTAAATGTTCCGCCGTTAACTTGCTTAATTCTGTCCATCCATTGTTTAATTTCTGGCATATTCATTAGATGCTGCCAACCTCCCCAACGGAACGGCTCACCTTTTAAACTAACCCATGCCCGGGGAGTGCCGTCTGGATCTAGTACAGTCATATCACTCTTTGGTGCACGACCGTTTACACTACCTTTTTCTTTTTCTACAGATCCAACATTTACAACAGTATCGCCTACTTTAAGTTTAACTGACGGTTGACCAGCTTTAGCATCTTCAAGCTGAGATTGTATTTCACCAATTTGCCCCTGTTCGATCTTTTCACGTTGACCAGCTTCTTCTCCGCCAAATTCTTTGGTTTTAAGTATGGCGCCGAAGGGAATTATAGGATAGGTTGTATCTGTAGTTTTCAGTTTTAGATTAGAAGTAGGGTTTTCGATCCACTGTTTAACTCTTTCAAATTCAACAGGGTCTATAACAATATCAATAAATCCAGCTTTGGTCTTAACTTTAAAAGGAGTTCCCTGTTCGATCTTTCGCAAAAAGACAGGGACTCTATCCTTTTTTGTACCCTTGTACTTAAATAGGCCGGTAGTGCCCAATGGGGCTTCGTCTAACTTTATGTCAACAAATTCAAAAAATCTCATAGTATGTTATTTATACTATTTCAGGGAACAGGCATTCTTGTATAAAATGCTTAACATCTTCTTCACTAAGCCCTAAACTAACCATTACCCGTGGTGTATGAGGATTACATTTCTGATTTTGTGCATAGTAGTTCTGCGCTGCTGTAGTATCCTCAGCAGTGTTATTTGTTTCTGCTACTGTGCTTAGATAATGCGCTATTGTAGTTTGAGCTAAATTTGCAATTTGATCTAGTTCTGCTTCATCGCTTACATTACCTGCGGCTACCATACTACCGCTAAAAATGTTAGTAGCCCATTCAGGTAGCGCACGTTGCTTGCGCCATTCTAGTTTAGCAACTTCGTCATGAAACCAATCCATCATAGGATGTTCGGGATCACCTGCTTTTGAGTAATCGTGGAAGCAGCCTGTGATCTTATTTTTACCAGCAATAACATCAAATCCATAAATTGGAGCTGGGTTATGTGTATGAGGGAAGATACAACAGTGCATCATCCATAGCCCTTTAGTTAGTCTTGCATCCACAACATCAATATGGGCACGACGATAAGCGTCACTGACCCACACTCGGTTTACCCAACCTGGTTGGTTGAAGCGATCCATGCTAGGCTCGAACTTTTCTGCGCCTGTTCTTGCGAACTCGCTGATCAGCAGGTCTTGGATTTCAATTAGTCTATCCCAGACCTTACTCTCCACGATACAAATCCGTCATCATCTTAATGGCAAACTCAAACGCCATGCGGGCTTCGTCGCCTAGGTCGTCTGTTAGTGTTGCACGGATAGCACTCTTCATAGCATCACCATTTTCAAAGTCGTAAAATTTACCGCTTGAAATATGTGCTACTTGCTTCTTAATGATTTGACCACCAAATAGGTCGCCCATATGTCGGCAGTATAAATGCGCTTTAACAAGATGCTTACGTTCCGGATTATTGCCTAGTTTATGCAGGTATGCCTGATACTCTAGAGCAGCATCAGTTAGATAACAGTAGCTACCGTCATCTAGTTCTAGAAAGTCTGCATGAATAGCATGTAGACGAGGAAGGTCGGGCATCGTGTCGAGGAATCCTTGACGAGTACAATACCATTCAATTGGGTCGTACACTGCCATTAAGTTATAGAGATAGTTTCTATAATCTTCTCGTTCAATCTTACCACTAAGCAACATCTTGGCAAACTTTGTTTTTTCTGCTTCGTGATGCAGATCACTGGTAATATCTTTTAAGCTCATTCTTGCTCCACCTGGACTTTTAAAGGGCTGCCGTTTGCACGAGCGATGTCTGTAGCTTCAATTCCACGTTGTTCTGAAATTTCATATGAATACACACCGGCGACGCCACTGCCAGTATTATGAATTTCCATAGTGATTTCAGTAGCACGTTTTTCATCGTGCTTAAATACTTTTGTTAACAACAGAATGACCAACTCCATTGGTGTCTTATCATCATTTAGTAAAATTACTTTCCACATCTTAGGTGGCTGCAATATTACTACAACTTTCTCGTCTTGTTTAACTTCTGCGGTCATATGTTCTCCGGTACTGTTTTTATTTCTGCTATCAAATATTCTCTAGATTGGGAATACTTGACCACTTTTTAAGTTTTTCTATTTTAGCTCGTTTTGCTGAATGTAGATTGCCCCAACTAACAACATTATTAATCATTAGGATATCAATCATAGCTAACATATCACCCAGTTCTTCTTCTAGGTGTTGCACATTAGTTTGTCCTGTGCCGTTTTTAGCATTATCTGCACCAAACCGCCTAATCTTACTCACTGCTTGAATAACTTCTGCGGCTTCCTCCTGGAGGATATCCATTACTTCGCTGTTATCGCTTACTGTTACATTCATTTTGTTTCATCCGGGGTTTCTGGAAAGTGTCCAATAATCAAATCCAGTGCTGCAATAGTCTGCATGTTAAGTCCTACATCTTCTATATGCATCCAATAACCGTCTGGATTGCTATCACTTTTTGGATTCTTTTTCCATTGCTTGATTTCTTTTTTAAGATAAGCACGGTATTCTTTTAGATTGAGACACGTAATACGATCAGCAGTCTCGCCGTCGATCCACTGATATGGTTTATGTTTAGCTTTGCTCATCGTGTGCTCGCAAAAGGTGCAATATAAGTACCGTTGATCATTGTGCTAGTACGCAATGTTTGATATACTGTTTGTACACCCTTGGCTTGATCAACTGCATCAGCTAGAGCGTTGTGTGCAGTAACAGTGGCACGATTTGGATTGATACCAATATCAAACAATGTTCGAGTGTCACGAGCTTCCCAGAAGCTCCAGGGAATAGCTTTACCAATTTTTCGGAAGTACCACTCTAAGATAATCAAGTCAAATCCTACACCATGGCTCCATACTCTCTTCCCGCCCCAACAGAACTTGTAAAGTTTTGTCATTGCGTCTTCGATAGAGATACGATCAGTAGGATCAAAGGCTGCTTCTTGTGCGGCAGGACTTTGCTTGGACCACCAGTCTAGTGTACTTTGACTGACTGATGCACCAATCTTATCGCAACTGTCAACGTCAACTTTAATGTAGAACTTTTCCATTGTACTTTCACCACCAAATGGATCAAACTTAACCGCACCAATAGTTAATATAGTTGCTGTAGGGAGAACGTCTAGCGTTTCCAAATCAATCATTACGTCTGAATTCATACTATCACTTTCTATAGGTTAAGTTATATTATAACACCGAAGCAGGGAAAAGTCAATACATTTTTTTAGGCAATTGGGCATCACGCAAATTCTTACGCCAGCGAGCTTTAGCAGCACCTTTTTTGCGTTTGCGTTCTGTTGTAGGTTTTTCGTAGAATTCTCTAGCACGTAGGATATCTAGTGTTCCTGCTTCTTCCACTTTATTTTTAAACCGGCGTAGAGCCTGATTAATGTTTTCGTGTTCTTTTACCGTTACTCCGGTACCTTTCAATTTATTTCTTATCATAATAGTTTTTTGCTCTCTCCAGAAGCGATAAAATGTGATCTGCAGTATATATAGCCGAATCGTTGGACAGGACTAGAGATTTTAAATTGCCAAAGTAATAAGAATTTGGCTGGGCAGCGATATAGCCGATAATTAACTCAATTGCACCATTTGCTGCTGCATCTGCGTTAAAAATTATAATATCGCTTTTCGATTTCTTGTCGAGTAGCCATTCAATACTATCGCCCATTTTCCAAGCATAGGTAATTATTGAATATTTTGTATCAGCAGTAAGTAATGCATTAGAAACAACTAGCGATTGGTCATTAGATAATTCTACTAACAATACTCGAATACCGTCAATCAGTGAATCGTCAGGCGCAGTTACTACTAAAATTTTATCGGTCATTCTCCGCCTTTCTTAGACTGTACTCGATTCCACATACTACTTTCGGTTTGCTCAGCGTTTTGCTGATAACCTTCAATTGTTTTTTTAACCTGTTCACCGTCAACCCGTTCCATATACATTTCTGGTTTAATATGGTTCATTGATACTTGTTCAGCTGCCCACTTTGCTGCTTCGATTGCCGCTTCGTTGTCTGTGACAAACTCTAGTTCGGATACTGGCATGTATTTTTCCCAAGGTAGAACGGCGATTACTCCTTTGTCAAACAGTTTACGCTGATGTTTTAAAGAAGTAGCTGGATGCTCAGCTTTCCATTTTGCCATAGCTGATTTTTCAATTGCAGATACTTGGTTTAAAATTTCTTCGTCTTCATCTTCTTTTTCTAACTCAGCTATATCGCCAGACATTTCATTCCATTCGTCTAATGGTTTCTTTTCATCAAAGACAGACTCTTCTTTGCTAAACATCCATTCAGGTTCTGTACGTTCATTTACTTCAGGTTCAAGTTCTGCAAGTTTTGCGTTAGCTTCTTCTGCTAAGTCAACAGGTTCTATGACAGGTTCTGGTGTAGTTGACACTACGACTTTCTGGCGTTGTTCTTCCTCTTCACGAGCACGCCGGAACCATTGGAAACTGTATTGACTTGACAGTAATAAGATAACTGCTAGTGGATCAAATACTGCAACAATGATAATAATCACCCAGGTCACTGCTTTTTCCAGTACGTTGGCATCAGGGTTATCACCGTAGACAAACGCCGCAATGTATTTGATAGGACCAACTTCTGCTTCTACCTTGCGTACTTCTGCGGCTATAGGCGCACGTTGTTCTTGCAGTGATATAATCGCTATTTGGGCTTGCTCTATTTGCTTAGTTAATTCTGCGCGATCTTTTGATTGACTACGACGAGTGCTTAATGCAAGCTCTGCGGCACTCCGGGTATAGGTGCGGCCATCACGCAGTTTGATTTCTCTGTCACTGCCGTTTGCTTGAATACCAGTAACAGCATCGTCCATCTGTTTAACTAAGCTACGAGCATTTTCGATGTTCTCACGCTCGATCTTGATCTTCT
>Ga0222644_1000451_pt1 | contig 12772 bp, 29 predicted proteins | sample AntAcemetagen291_FD_179800 | JGI IMG/M metagenome (GOLD analysis project Ga0222644, IMG submission 179800) | Saline water microbial communities from Ace Lake, Antarctica - #291 | ecosystem: Environmental > Aquatic > Non-marine Saline and Alkaline > Saline | place: Antarctica: Ace Lake...
TGTATATGGGGCCGCACCTGCTCAGGCCAAGCAATTTGTTTGGATGACGTCATACAACAAATTGCATTAAATAACTATTCATTCAAGGGGGATCTATAATGCGGTATTCAACTGATAACAATAAGCCGTCAAAATCAGAACGCAAACAGATCAAACAATTACGCAACAATCGGCGCTATAGACATGCACCAATTGATCAAGGGGATCAGGAATAATGAGCTATTTAATAAATATTTTAAATGCGGAAAATAAAGCTTTTAGCAATAACTGTTATGAAATAGAGATCGGCGTTTATGGATCAATACATACTGTAGTTTTTGCTAATGATGAACAAGAGGCTATAGATATTATTATTAATCACTATGAGCATTCGGAGAATCATAAAGGGTTTTGGTTTAATGAGTCAGACTATAATAACGAAACCCAAGAAGAGATCGAAAAAATGAAGGATGAATTAATTTATGGGGGTAATAGCTGTTTATATATGAGTTTCGGCGGTGATGAGCTGAGAATAAAATCTATCGACTTCGAAAGTGATATATATCTTGAAGTGAAGGGGGTAATACATGTTTAATACATTAGAAAAATTAAAAGCTGAGCTTCACGAACTAGAATGTAAATTCTCAGGGATTTTTGCTGAGTATCAGATAAGTGAAGATGATTGGATCTTAGTACACTTTAAAGGGTGCGATCAAGGTATCAAGTTTACTTTTGATTTTAACGGATTAGATACATTTTTTAGTGATGACGTTATAAAGACAGGTGGCGATGGAATTCACATTGACGGTTTTATATTGCCTTTCGATCCTGATTACTCTGAAGATCTACTTTACTACTTGGAACAGGCTTCAGAAGAAATAAGCGAAGGCTTTTTACTACCTAATGATCTTTGTTATGAAGAGGGGGATCAATAATGTGGTTTATTAAAAAAGATCAAGAACCTGAGCAAATCACTAACGGCATTGAACTATCAATTGTTATTGATGCACTTGAAGAGAAAGACTACTCTAGAGAAGTGATCAAAGATCTGCTAGTCAGTGTCTGCAATACTCCGCATTTATCCAATAATGTCGAAGGTTATTGTATTAGAATTTATAACGGTAAAATAGTTGTAGTAGACCTATTATAATAGTACTTTAAAGGGCTTCACAAGCTCCTACAAGGCCTTAAACTTGTGAGGTTATACAATGGCCTTGCTAACCAATTAAAACAGCTTAAAATGGATTATATAGAATGTATACATACTTAAATAAAGAACAAAACCACAAAGAGGAGATCACAATTTATTGGTTTGAATGTGATTTTTTCATTACGAATGAAAAAAAGCATATTTTAGGGGTGCAACATGAAAATGGTACAGTTACCATAATAAATGACTTAAGAGAGGATCTCACCGGATCATACTATGGATCCCTAGTTTCTGATCTATATCTATACGTAACTCAAGAGATGATAAACGATTATTAAAAATAAAAATTATGGCATGGATGTTGCTATTGCAAAGCCCGTGCCAAGTTGCTAAAAATAGGCTAAAAAGCATCGTATGGCGTGATCAATAGGTAGCCTATGCGATTATGTGGATAGACACTAAAAACGCTTAAAATGCTTTACAGGGCGTTTTATGGCATTGTACATTTATACAGTAGTTTGCAACTTGGCACGGCTATTGCTTAAAAAATAAAGTTGAAAATAAGTTTGACATAGTATGTAAATAGACTATATTTAAATCTGACTTAAACAAGTAACAAACAAGGCTTTAAAAATGATTACATTATATGACGTATGCAATGACTATACCCTATGTAACGATGTAAATGAAAAAGGGATCGCAGAGGCTAAAACCCGCGCTTATCGTTGGACTATTGTTGAGGGTATTAATTTTAATGTAAAATTAGGTTATCACAGAAAAACAGGTGAATTGCATTATGCGAAAAGTGACAATAAAAATTTGACGGGTTATAATGTTTTTTCCCTTGATAGCAATAGCGGGGCTTTATAATGATCTTACTACTCACATTTTTATTTATCTTTTTAGCGATGCCAATACTGACAATAGTCGCAGATGTTATCGAATGGCGATCAAATAAGATTGATCATGTAAAATATTTAAAAGGCTTAAAATTATGAAATATCTACCAACATTAAACTTATGGGATCGCGGTATCCATACGGCGCTGATCACGGGCCAACTCAGATTACAATCAGGACAGTGGATTAAGTGCGGCAATGACTCCCAAAAAAGCCGGTATATAGATGTTAAAAACGGCGTGATCAACGCTTGCCACGGGGGATCAAATAAACAAGTAATAGATAAATATATACAAAGATCCAACTATCAGAGATTATCAAAAATTAAAGATATCCCTACATGGCGAATAGAGTGCGACAAACTAGATCAACGTTTTTCTAATAAGCCTAAAAAGCCCCTCACTAACAGTAAGACCCCTACCCTATACAATGGCATTGATTTATAGCTAATAACCGTACAAGCTTATATAGTCCCCTTGTATAGCTATTAGTCAATTACACCACCTCTCACAATTACGCCAATACTTAGTCAATATAACCAACAATTCACCCTATTGAGAGATCACACACTAGCCTATACGATTATGTCAGTTAACCAGTAGTACTCTTACAATGCTATATAGGTCCATTTATGGCTAAGTATATCTAACTATAACTATCTATCAGAATGATAAGCTAAACAGTGATTAGTATTGGTCTAGTAGGTTGCTATGTCTAGGGGCTATGCTTAAGTCTTTGTTAGATAGATCTAGCAATAGCTTACTATCAGAATGATAGGCTAAACAGTGATTAAGTAATATCTTATAGATTGCTAATATTGAACCTTTGTTTGAGTCTTTGTTAAACAAATCTGACTACCACCAGCTACCTACTAACATTTAGCCAATAACACTAAGTATTAGCCATATTAACTAAAGCTATATATAAACTAGTAATAAGCTAATAATAACAGCTATGCAATAAGCTGAATAAGTATTCAAAGGTCAGTTTAACATAATACCCGTTATACGCTATTGCTAAAGTTATTGCATAAATATGTCAGTTATTAGGATATTTTAGAATTGTAAAAGCTAGCTATAGTACGGCTTGAGTCAAGGTTAAGCACTGATATTAATAACTACTGTTTTGAGCACTAAGCCTGAGAAACTAATAGCTATGATATTTTTTGAGAGTTATTTATTTAGGGTATTACTGAGAGCTAACTCAAAATTTTATTTTTTTGAATATAGTTATATTTACCCTAAGCGTGAGCTTAAGATTAGAGTTATCAATGAGAGTGGTTATATTTACAATAGAGGATAGCTACAAGAGGATATGTTATCTAGGGGGTAGTGATGGTAGTACCCCCTTGTTATAGCTAGCTGTAGGCTCTCACAGGTAGGTTTAAGGAGGGGTTATAGGGTGTACTGATAATGATCTGATTCTATCTTTGATAGGATTAGTATTTGGACTGTCTCTAATGGATATTAGAGTTGAGAGTTATTCCTTGGAATTAGTCTCTAAAGGGGAGGAAGCCCTCTGAAGAGGACAACCTCTATACCCTTAGAGATTGGTCTCAATGGTAAGTTAGGAGGGGGAGTTGTTTGGAGAGTACTGGTGGTAAGGGTTGCAAAGGATTTACCCCATGCGCATTTAGGTGTTTTTAGGTGTAGCAGGAATACCTTATAATAGGAGGTGTAACCCCGCAATAGGAAATCCATTCCAAGTGACTTTGGTGATGGTTGGTTTAGACTGTTTCTGGCGTATCTTACTTCCTAGCTTATACACTAAGAATTCCTCAGACTCACTCTCCATAATAAGGGTGTGCTCATAATTTTTTAAGTACTCAACACTACCCTCCCATAGCAGTTCTCTTTCAAGAGGTATAATTATTTTATATTCCGTAATAAGCCTTGACCAATCTCCAGATTTTAATACTCCTGTGCCTCTGGGAGTTTCTACGAGTAGTGTATCATCATTTATCTCTATCCATTTACCAGAGGTTGTTATTACTAATATCTTATGTCCTGTTTTCATACCACTCCCACCCTTTTCATTAGTAGCCTCATTAATTTTCTATCCTCTACAAAGTGCATGAGATTAAAGATAAATAAATCTACTTCATCCTCGTTTGCAAAGGCCAGTTCAAATATTAACTCTGGCATGATCTTATCTAGGTTACTTATGTCGAAGTCTACTTTAATTTTACTACCTGTCATAGTATACTCCTATCTTATCTAATTCAAGTTTATGATTTTTAACTTCTGAGTCTTGGATAGGCTCAGGATAAAATGAAGTAACTAGTCTTTGGTTATAGGTGATAATGATATAACCCATCTCAAAGCCGTATGCGATATAATACTGCCCTCTTTTATGAAATGGGGGATACCCCTCTATAGATACACTACACTCCCCCTGATGATACACATCCTCTTCTTGTTGAAACATAAGTGCTAGGTGATTAGTTAGTTCATCTAAGTCTGAGTATGAATAACCCCAATCGCAATCTATAAAATAATCCACAATTTTTTTAGGGTCTGAAAACATAACGTCAACCTCAGCTTTTAATTCAACTCGCCTTGTTCTCATCTAAAGCTTACTCCTAATTAACTTCAGATAAGATATAGCACAGGCTAATGAAGATTCGCTAGTTAAGTGATCATGCTTCATTTCTGTATTGGTGAACATGTAAGTCTCACCCGCACTCTCCCACCTACCAAAAGCATTAGGGTCAACTATTGATCCAGTTAAGTCTCTCCCAAGAATTTCTTTCATTACTTTTTCCGCTTCCTCAGATTTTTCTATTAACGCATCAATAGTAGTTTTATCTTTAGTAGAGTCTAAGGCTAAGTAACCACAAATGCAAGCCTCATAACCACAGAAATGCCCCACATTTTTGGGGAAAGTAGGGACGGTTTGTGCGTAAGTAGTGATCCAGTCATTCATCACTAGTACATTCTCAAGCTCGGGTGCATCGGCAACCTCAAGAACTGCTATTATGTAATCTAGTAGTTCTTCTTTTGAATTTATTTGGTTAAATATTCTCATACTAATTTCTCCTTTAACATTTTTAAGTAAGATATCGCGTGTTCTATAGAACTCTCAGAGTTTAAGTGAGGGTGTCCTAATTCTTTATAAATGAATAAGCCAGATTCTTCAGCTCGAAGCCACCTATAACGTGGTTCTGGTGAAGAAATCGAATCAGATAAGCTTTGGCCTAAAATTGTAATCATACCTTTTTCAACTAACCCTGATTCTTTCCTTAACCTAGAATCGTAGTCAAATGGAGATTCTTGTCCAATTTGAGGGCTTGTACGCAGGGCTACAAAACCACATACACAAGCGGCGTAACCGCAAAAGTGTTTCTGAGATATTCGTGCATTTATCCAGTCTCCCATATCTAGTCTTATGACTCCTAACTCAGCTTCCTCCAGAGTCTGTATAAGATATGACAGTAGTTGATCTTTACTGAAATTTTGCATTTAATTACTCCTAATATTAGTTAACTTCTTTTATCATGCCTAACCGCTGTGCTATTCTGATCATACCTGTTGAGGATGATTCATAGAACCCCCTACAACATGCCCTACCACCTTCAATGCTAGACTTATGGCATATAAAGTGACTATCCCTTTGTTTACAATCCTTAAGAATTTCTTTTCTACGAGCTATGCTAACAACTCTGTTAGGTGAATACAAGCACTCATCACATTTTTCTTTCATTACTTCAAACATGGGCTACTCCTATCTTAATTTTATTTTTCATGTATACATTTTCCTATTCTATATACACGTTTTGAGTTCATGTCTGTATAATACTCTTTTCTATACACGTTGTAAAGTCATTTTCATTAGGATTTACTAAATGTCTTTCCCCTGCCTCAACTCTTATAACTTGTAGGTTAAGTCTAAAGTCCTTGTGGTCTCCACTAACCCTAGCTTCTTTGCTAAGGCAATCTACCGGAGATTTATTTAATATCTCCCCTGTCTGAGGATCTATCATAAAACCTAGAGTCCAACAATCTAAAGCCCATCTATCAGCTCTAGTGTTATAACCTAGAAAGTAGATTGCCTTAGAATACCAATAAGTGTCCCTAGGGTGTGTGGTTATAAATATAGGGTTTAGCATGAGGTAGCTACCACATATAGTAGTAACCCTCCTAACTAGGTCCCTATCCTTAAGTACTCTCATAACCCTATCTATGGTGCTCCTATGGACTCCCACTGTGACAGCCATCCTATTACTAGATAGTAAGAAGGTGTTGTCTTTACTGTCAAAACAGGAGTGCTTGCTCATAAGTCTAGCTAATACTTTATACTGGGGGGTAGTAAGTCCTCCGCCTTCTCCTCTTTTGATAGTGTACACATAAGCTCCTAATTTGAGAGGAGCTTATGATTTTCTTCTATAAAATCCGCTATCTGATTAAAATTCCACCCTAATTCATCATTTAGATCGATAAGGCTCCCCATAAGTTTATCTGTAGATCCATATGTATCAAACTTACCAATCACCTCCGTATTTCTAAAGGAACCATCATAACTATTAAGTTTTAGCAGTTTTTTAACAATTGGATATGAAGATAAATCCGCACCGCGTATCTTGAAGGGGTCATGATCTAACTCAGGTATTAACACTCTAACTGCTACACCTAAGCAACAATTCCCACCATACTCACCGCTTAAACTACCTCTGCCCTGCCTATATTTCCCGCTTCTCAAGGCTTCCACCCATAGCTTCATAGCATTATTCACCAGTCAGACCTCCCATCAAGTTAATGAACTTACCCCTAAGCCCCAATGTCCGAGTGAGTAAGTTGACTTGACTCTGCCAATGCCAAACTATATTAATATCCTCTGAGAGTCCTTTTATGAAATCTATAGACGATGCCATAGCTTTGGATTGGTAAATGTAACCTCTAGTGCCTACTATATTTATATCATGAAAGTCTAGTTCTTTCATCACTTCCGCTAAATCCTTCACACTCTCACAAGAGTTGATCTTAGCCTCTACTTCAACTTCTATACACTCAGGGACAAACTCAAGAGTGCAAAATAGGATATTTTCAATCATGCGATTACCATGTATATCAGGTGTTCCACCATAAACTAAATTATTCATTAATATGTAGCTCCCGCTATAACCAGTGCTTGCTCTAAGAAAAAAGAGTACTCACATATGTCTCCACTATGGATATAATCTACATCTGATCTCCCAGAAAATGCAAAGTATAGTGTATTACTATCATCGGACTTCACTACAACCTCAGTTAGTTGTGATATAAAGTTAATTTGACCTTGCGTTAAACCAGATATTCTTGTTACTGCATCACTTTTCATAATATTCTCCTGTTTGAATTACTTTAATTAATTTCTCATAGCTGACAATAGAGAATTCAGTATCTTCTTCCCACCATGTCCCGTACTCACCCTCAAAGAACCCAACAATTGTCATACCCTCCTGTATATTAAGGTCTATATATTTATGGGACTGAAAAGAAAATAAATGTGCAAACTCTTCATCAGTTAAATTATCTATTAAGCAACCTACATTATCTACCATTTTGTAATTCCTCCTCTAAATCCAAAAGTCCACTTAATAGTTGCTCATATGTAACGTACTCCCAAGGCTCACTATCTGAGTGCCAATAGTCAAAGTCTCTTCCATCGTATATACCTAATAGATCCTCCTCACCAACTTGTTCTATGGGCCACATATTATCTAGGGTATCTATCTGTTCTTGTGTTAAATCTCTTAGCATTACGGCAATCATTCTCATTATTTATCTACTCCCTCATAAAATTGTTGAACTAAAGTGTCACATATAATTGAATCATAGTCAAGCTCATTTACTAAAGATATATTCTTTAAATCTTTAACCCTACTAAGGGCTACATAAGCCTGACCATGAGTAAAACACCCTGTACCAAAATCAATAGCCACATCCTCAAGAGTACTTCCTTGGGAATTATGTATACTGATAGCATACCCTAGGGATATTGGCATTTGATTGTAAACTCCCTTAACAACCTTCTGCAAACCATCCTTACTAACTTTATAATCAAATTGCTCCCACCTTGAGTATGACACTATGACATCTTGTGATGTCCTATCTATAAGAACTCTAACGTACTTATCTCCAAGCTCTGTGACACAGCCCCTATCACCATTAACGTGTCCAGCTTCAGCATCATTTGCCTTAATTAAAACCCTACAGCCTACCTTCAACTTAACTATGTCTTTAACAGGTTTCGCACCGTCAAATTGATCAGTAATATAGCTCTTATACTTAGTCTCTGGGGCCTTTATAACTTTGTACATAATAGAGTTTAAAGCATCTGCATCTCTGTTAAAACAACACAGGTGTAGGTTGCTATCTTTAATCACATAGGGCTTTGCAACCTTATTTACCCAGTTTACTGCCTTTTCGTGCCATTTATCCCTAGTTCTGATACTTTCAAGGACAGATAGTTGGTTTTTATCAATATTTCTATAAGATTTAGTAAGTTCTAAGCAGTCAAAATTCCAACTTTTAGCTGTAAAACAGAAGCCTGATTCATATCTCTCGTAGTAGTGGTGTTCTTCAGTCCAATGGACAATTGGCTCAATCTGATAGAAATCCCCTACTAAAACTATCTGAATACCTCCAAATGGCTTTTTGTTGCACATTAATACTTTAAGCTTACTATCAATCAAATCTAAGTGGTCAGCCCTCAGTATAGATACTTCATCTAGTATGATACGGGTAATGCCCCCCTCTTTAATAGTACTCTTGAGTCTTTTACTGATGGTGTATTTATCTTCTTCTTCTGGGAGGCTCAAAGGCAACCCAAACAAACTATGACAGGTGATGCCACCAATATTAATAGCCGCCGCTCCTGTGGGAGCACACTTAACTGTACGATTATCTGTAACTTGGTCTATTACCCAAGACTTACCTACTCCCCCCTTACCTCCAAGAAAGAAATTACCTCCTGCCTTAATTCTCTCTATTGCAATTTGTTGCATATCAATCTCTGACATCTTATCTCCCCTAATGCCAACAATGTATGACATACTTACTGTAGAATTTAGAGACTATCTCTAAGTCTAGCTCTCTTTGGCTGTTTTCTATTTTGGCACATAGCTTACGATTTCTAGGAAAATCATGTAGAGGGTAATCCTCTAACCTACTAGGGAAATACCTCCTATCTCCATTGGATACTTCTCTGTGTATCTTATCCCAATCTGTTTTGCATGTCCCGTATTCATCGTCTATAAGGCGCTCCAAGGAGTTTAATACTATAGCCATACGTTTGCATGTTTTATCCCTATTAAGCCCCACAAAGTAGTCTACAGTGCTCTGGTAGTTATACATCTCTGTTATATTACGCTTCATCAGCAGAAGTAGCCCAGAGTAGTCCCAAGGGGCAGTTCTAGCTAGTTCACTTCTATATATAAATATGTTTCTTATAAATGTAATTATCTTATCCATCATCTGAACTTTCCCTCTCTGTAATAGTCCCAAAATATTATGTCTTTGTACTTAGGTGAGATAGGTTGCCACAACTCAAACACTTGCGAGCCATGATTAGTCTCTATTTGCACTGCTACCACCTTAGAGTATTTATTAGGGTCATTATATGGATGCCTAAGCTTACTAACCCTACATGATCCATACTCTTCTTGCACCTTAATTATTAGTGCATTAATAAAATCATTTATTAGGTTATCCATTTTAATCTAGCTCCTTCAATCCCCTTAAACCTCTTTATGTCAAACCAGCTATAAGCTACCGAGTTGGCAGTTGGCTCCATATCAACACCCTTTGTACAAGAAACCCTAAAACCAAACTGATACATAGTGTCTAAATCCCATTCTCCAGATTTAAACTTATTAGCTCTATATTTAGATTCTATAGTTACCATCCTATTGAACATTAAGACATTATCACATAGTTTTAAGGAGTGGTCAACAAATTCTTTTGTCAAAGTAAATGGAGGGTTCATTACAATACAACTTGAGACTGATGATAAGCTTTTTGGTAGTTTGCTAACAGCTAAAAAATCTCCTACACTATCTTGGTATCCATAGTCAATTAAATCCCCTGTTATAACAGTTTTTCCCATACCCTTTAAAAACGATGATATAGCGCCTAAGCCACTGCAAGGGTCGTAGTAGTGGGTATATTGGGCAAAGACCTCAGGAAACTGTGTATCTAGGCTCTCTAGGGCTATCAGTGGAGTGTTGTATAGCTCATTCTCAGAAATCTCTGACTTATCTTTTCTTTTTGTGTTTGAGCTAGCCATTAGTGTAGCACCTCTGGGTTTCTTGGAGTTAAAATATTAAATTGGTCATTCTGTGAGTTACCATGAGTTGTAGTATAAACCCAAATTGTCGCAACATCTGGGTAGGGCACTATACTTAATCCATAAAAAGAAATCGGAGATAGGCAACCTGCATCCACCATCTGTTGCATAGCATCTAAAACTTGTGGGACAGTTATCCTAAACCCAGCTTTAATTGAGTTTATGAGAAATACGGCATATTCAACATTTTGTATAGAGTATCTCATAGTATGTTCTCCAGAACTGATGTATCTAACTCTTCAAGAGATCTCTCATAAACTGGAATACCATTTATCTGAAATATCTCTCTCCCCTGCCTATCAAATTGATTGCACATGTAAAATCTAATTTCCTCTCTGCTATATCCACTGCTAGCTAATATCTCTTCCATTGTATCTCCTACAGGTTAGGTTTATATATTTATATTACTACTTTTTACACTTATAGTCAACACTATTTAGTATCTTATTTCTCTTTAAGCGACCAAGCTTAATCTTAGCACTAATAATTTATCTTGTAAAGTATTAACGTAGTTAATTTATAGCATTATGTTATAGATCTTGATTTTTCTCTTTTGGTGCGAGTAGCACCTATTTTATTATCTATTAGGATCTTATTATTTAGCTATATAATATCTTTACGGAACGTAAAGAATAACTCTAATAGATATATTTTTAAAATAACGCTTGTGTTATTTAGAAAGTATGTTAAAATAAAGTATTAGCTCTAATCTTAAGTATTAATAAAATACGCTACATTGATAAATCTGTCAACTAATATTTAACTATTAGCTTAAATTAAATCTAATTTCAATATAATTAATATTAGCTATTGACACTAATGCAATATCCGTAGTATAATGTTTATATGGACTAGAGAAAAAAGATAATTAACTTAAGGAGTATAAATGTCTACCAGATGTAAGTGCTGTAACACAGTGCTATTTGACACAGAGATGGCCCAAGTAAATGATAAGACAGGTTTGAGTGAGGATATGTGCGGGAGATGCAGGGCAGGAGCTTATGTGGAGTATAATCACTTTGAAGAACACGAGTATGTCTTAGGTAATTTAAAAGAAGGACTTACACAAGCTTTAGATTCAAAGTATTAATTAAAGCTTGACAGATGCGCACAAAACATGCTAAAATATAGTATATAGTGATTAGTTTATAACTAAATAGTATAACGCTCCCATAGCTCAGTTGGTAGAGCATACGACCCTACGTTTTAAAGTTAAGGATAAAAATTGTCTAAATTAATAGTTTTAAAGCCCCCTTATAACCAAGACTGGGATAAAGGGTATTTAGTCATTAATCCCGAAGGTAGGAGGACCTTGATACTCTACAATCAAAAAACAGATAGATCATCTACAGCCTACGCAAGATATCTATACTCAGTTAGTATAGGAAGGTATCTCTTAGAATCAGAGCATATTGATCACATTGACAATAATAAGACTAATGATAGTATTGGAAATCTGCAAGTATTGTCCCAAGCTAACAATAACTTAAAACAAGCTAGAAATAAAGGTAAAAAATTAGTTGAGATGCTATGTGGGAACTGTAGTAAAAAATTTACAAGGCGAAGTGGTAATTCTTGCCTATCCCCCTCAAAATCAAATAAAGTATTTACTTGTAGCAGGGTATGCAGTGATAACCTTATAAGAAAAGACCTTAGCAAAGAAGATAGGAAAAACTTAGTTTTTAAACAGTTTGTAAGGCAGTTTAGGTCCCACATTTAATATATAAAACCTATCGCGGATTGGTGTAGTAGTAACACGTTGGACTCATTATCCAAAGCCTCTTGTGCAACTCAAGAATCCGCATCCAAATTAAAATACCCCACAGGAGTCAATTAGAGATGAATTGTCGGGTATCCCCCTTAAAAAACAGACAGAGGTAATCATAACCTCTCTATTCTTCCAACCCTATAGTCACACCATTAATATTATCCTCCTCCTAGAAATATGGTGTGAGTCTGTTTTCCAAACAATACTTCCAATAAATTAAACAATACCAAAAGGAACTCCACATGGCTTTTAAGAAAGGAATGTCAGGCAACCCTCAGGGTAGACCTAAAGGCGCTCACAATAAAGTTAAAGCTGATATAGAGATAGGTAGGGCATTATCTAAGGGTATGTCGATGCTTGACCTAGTCGAGTTCTTAAGTGAGAGAGTCGAAGATAAAAGTGTTTCAGATACTCAAAAAACAAAATATGTAAAAATGTTAATTGACACAAAAATAAAACTATTAGAAATGGATATGAAGCTAGGTACTAAGAAAGATGATGAGATAGCTAGGCAGAAGAAACAGACAGACGCTGAGATACAGGCTATTAAAGAAACCAGAGAGAATAGGCCAAATATAAACAACTCAGTAGCTATATTTAAGAATAAGGCTAACTAATAATTTTAAGGAATCAGACAATGAGAATTACAGT
>Ga0222644_1000453_pt1 | contig 12630 bp, 9 predicted proteins | sample AntAcemetagen291_FD_179800 | JGI IMG/M metagenome (GOLD analysis project Ga0222644, IMG submission 179800) | Saline water microbial communities from Ace Lake, Antarctica - #291 | ecosystem: Environmental > Aquatic > Non-marine Saline and Alkaline > Saline | place: Antarctica: Ace Lake | collected...
CGACGGTGATATGATAAACGGTGTTGATGTTAGTGACGTAGAGAAGAATACGCTAAAAGACGTACTTACTTCATTTAAAGCTATAATGGAATCTAAACCAGACGATATTGAATCAAAAGTTCTAAGTGGTAAAGGACACATAGGACAGAAAGCTACAGTACTACACGTAATTAATGAGTTTCGTAGTAATTCAGAAGACATAACTACGGACGTTGTTTATGAGGTAGATGGTCTTACTAATGCATTATTCTATAAAATACTTCAAATGCCTTTAGAAGGTAATAACACCATTAAAGAAAAGGTTGGAGTAATATCCACTAAGGAAGTAAGTAGAGTAGAAGGTGTCCTAGAAAAACCTGTAGCCCATATGGGAGACATCAGAGCTGCTGCTGAAAACTACACAGATAACTATCAAGGTCTTGGTGGGTTGTATGGTAAGATGCTAGCTGACCTTATAGCCGAGAGTTCTGACCCTAGGATAAAAACTATCCAAAAGCTTATATCATCAGAGTTATTCGTAGTTAATGACTTACTAGACACCACTGTAAAAGCTTTAAGAGACTTTGCTAAACCTGGAACTATGATTGTAAACTACGGAGCAGGTATTAGAAAGATTGTAATACAGGCTGTAGAAGACTACATCAATGGCAGTATGGGAAAGGGCGGACTATTAGATAAGTTCTTAGAAAAAACTGATGGTGAGTACAGTGTAAGTATGGAGCTGATGAAAGAACTACTTGCAACGAACAGTGATAAAGATGTAGAAGATTTTCGTGAGAAGGTTAGAACAACAGATGTTACTAAACTAAGAAAAACTAAAGAGTATTTAGCTTTGGTTGAAACCGTGCAAGCAGGTATAGGTGAGGAGATATTTAATTCTAGAGGTATGCCAGAGAACGTAGGACCTCTAAGTGAAGCTTTACAAGAAATGTATGGCCCTTATATAGAAGCAGGTAACGCTTTATTAGACATCCATAATAAAATGTTCGAGGTATTTGATAGTAAATTTAAAGCTGCTATAAATATAGCAACAGCTACTCCTGAGGACGTGCAGAAAGTAGTCAGTACTTTACGTAAGTACATCCCTAGTGTTCCTAGACCTGATACCGTAGTTGTAGATAACAACACTATTGTAATAGGTAAACAAGTATCATCTATAGATAAAGAAGCAGCTAACGCTCAGGAGTTGTTTGTAGGAGCGAGCCTAGTAAGTAAAGATAAAGCAGGTTCTATCAATGCAACAGCTAATGGTATTGAAGGTCTTACTGCAAGTTTGCTAGTGGATAACTACACGGCCCCAGGAGCAAAATTACTTCCCTTTACAACACATACTCAAGACAGCTTTGATGCTATGCAGACTACCTTAGATGTATATGAATCTACTAAAACTTTTATACTTCAGATATTTGATGCTTTATTAATTGATGGTCAATCTATAGATGCTAGTAGTGTTCACAACAAAGGTGCAATGCTGAGCAACCTTCGCTATAACAGTTATGAAGAGTCTATCATGCGTCTAGAACTTGTCTTAGAGGATATTAGAGATGTGCTTGGTGACAAAGATACAAAGACGTTTGAAAAGACACTGAAAAACATTGCAGGAATGTACAACCAGGTAACTACTGAAAGATCTAAAATATTTGGAACAAATCAATCAATAATGCAGATGTCAGGTTTAGTTAAATCAAGATATGACTATAACACAGAAGAAGTAAAAACTTCTGAAAAACAAAGACAAGATAAAGCAAAAGCAGAACTTGCCACATTTGTAAAAAGCAAAGAGTTTAAAGACTCACCTGAAGAAGTTCAAGCTCTTGTTACTAAGATGGTAAAAGGTGTACCTACCCAAACTTTAACTTCGCAGATATTCGACATTAGTTGGAATGGTTTAGAAGAAGGTAAATTAGCTGATATTCTACAAGTAATAAAAGAAACAGATACCGCTTTAAGAACTATAAGCGGTGTAACTGTAAATAGTGCTGTAACCAATGCTCCTATTACTGGTACACCTGCTAAAAGTAAGTACCAAGAGTTTATGGACAGCAACCCTAAAGACGTTAAAACAGTATACGTAAATAACGTATACCGTAAAGTTTTAAAAGCGGCTGAAACTAATAAACAATTAAATGACATTCTATCAGGTGATTGGAAAGCTGACGTTGATGCATTTATATCCGCTGCATTAAACAACTTAGAGATGGGTGGTTACCTTGACAATATTAAGATACAAGGTCGTACAGTAAAAGATAAACTTTTTGATGCTTTACAACAAATGGAAAGAACAGGTAAAAAACCTCCAGCAAAGAGTAAAACAGAGGAAGAGCAAGTAGTTCCTGAGAAGCAAAAACCTAAAGAAAATACCAGTAAACCTGCTAAAGAGGGTAAAGAGCACGACATTTTTCCTGGAGTAAAAGCTACTAAAGGCCAAAACAGAGCAATAAACTCTATCAAGAACTGGGTACAAGATAGCAATAGAAAGTCTAATACTTACTTACTAGCAGGTAGAGGCGGTACAGGAAAAACGGCAGTAATAGCTAAGATACTGGAAGAGGTAGGTTTAACTGTTGATACTGTAGTATTTGTTACACCTACTAACTCTGCCACTGATGTATTAAAGAAAAGTAACACAGCCACCCAATTCACAAATAAAGACAAGTACGGTACAGTGGCTTCAATAATAGGCAAAAAACCTAGGACGGACAATAGAAATAGGCCTGTACTTGATGAATTTGGTAATAAAATATTCGACATAGACATTGATGCCGCTACTTCTATAGGTATGGAAGCATCTAATGCTGATATCATTATAGTAGATGAAGCTTCAATGATACAAATAGAAGACTTTCAAGCTATTAAAGAAGCGTATGGTGATAAGCTTATCATATTTATGGGTGATGTTGCACAACTTCCACCAATAGAGAATAAACCCGAGTATAAAGGTACTAAAGAAAGTAAAGTTTTCCTTGAACATATGAATGAAGACGTAAATTATAACGAATTAGATGAAGTTAAAAGACAAGATAAAGACAGTACTATTTCAGCTATAAACGATATCGTGTATTCTACTACAAGAGAGCTTATAGACTTAAGAAGAGGAGGTAAAGAAATAGTTCTTAGTACTGTTAATGATTTTACTGGCATCTATAAAGTAGAAGGAAATATTGTTAGACTATCTACTAGTAATCTAGAAGAAGCTTTAAAAGATGCTGTAAGTAATCATAATGGTAGTGATACGTACATTATGGATAGTACTTCTCCATTATTTGCAGAAAGAGCAGCAGCTAGTGCGGTACAGTTAGGTAACACCAGTAAGATACTTATGTATAACCAAAGTAGGAACCTTAGAAATATCTTGGCTACAAAACCTTTACGTAAACAATATTTAGAAAGTATTAATGGTAGTTTATACCCTAACGAAAACATAGAAGGTATTAAAGTAAATGATTTACTTGTTATAGGTAATTTGGAGTATCCTTTCGTAGAAGGTAAAGAAGGATTATCTATCAATAATGGTGTTATATCCGCTAAGAAAAGAGGTACTAAGGATGACGGAGTTTCTATACCTATAGTTAAAAACACAACAGCAGTAGTTAAGAGTGTAAGTGAGCCTATGAAAATGCAGATACTTGTTACTAAAAAAGGTGGTGCTTCTTCATGGGTGGCTACTCCTGTTAAACACCAAGTAGTGACCATGTTGCTTGACGATGGTAGGGAAGTAAAATTTCCATACCCTATAACAGCAAACCCAGAAGAAATGGCTACTGCTGATTTAGCTACTCCCGATACTTCGTTTGCTTATGTAAATAACGTACATAAGGCTCAAGGGGTGACACTTGATACTGTGTACCTAGATTACAGTAATATAAAAGAAGGTATGTCTAGAGATCCTGAATCGTTTATGAAAGGGCTTTATGTAGCTGTATCAAGACCAAGAAAAAATCTGATTTTAGGCATGAAAGGTGTTAATATAATGTCTAAAGGTGCTACAGAAGTAGTAAACAATATAAAATGTTAAGGAATAGGAAATGAACTGTAGTATAACTAACGCAGAAAAGAAAGTAATCGAAGCCTCACAAGGTATGAATACTGCAGACATAAATAGTATTTTAAAATCTGTAAACAGTATGTCAGAAGCTAAAAGAGTAAGCACTAAGTTTACTCCTGATAGTATTCTTGTAAGGTTGCTTAATATGAAAGCCATTACTTATGAAGGGGATGTAGCAAAGATTGTAAGTATTACTCCTAACATTAACACTATTCCCGAAGATACTACAGTTAAAGTAGAGATGATAGTAAACGGTAAACATGTTACTAAAAACTTATCAAGAGAAGGCTATACTGGTTTAAATACTTCTATGGAAGAAGTAGTTAGTTTAAAGTCAGATGTAGACTACGTATTCGATGCGTCTACTGACTATAGAACCTTAGCATTAAACGCTGTTAATAGTCCAGAACTTATCAAGGGATTAGTTAAAGATATCGAGTTAGTAGATAGAGATATCAGCGTAGAAGAAAAAACTATGCTGGATAAAGCTCTTAACGATATAGTTATCCCTTTAAAAGATATTACACCTACTATAAGCGTATTACTTAATGAAAAATCCAATATGTCTGGAGGTAAGATAGAACTTACAGGCAAAGTTGGTAATGTTTACTTATCAAGTAGCCGTAAAGACTCTCAAATGAGTACCTACGAGGCTTTTGTACACGAACTCTACCATGCGGTAACATCTTACATGTTAAGCGACCCAGAGGCCTCAAGTGTTCGTAAAGATATAGAGGATATTAGAAGTACTTTCATGAAGAGTGAGGAAGCTCAAAAAGTATTAAAGGACAGTTTACCTGACCAAGATAATGCCCAAGAAAACCTAGATAAACTATTAGATTATTTTGTAGACCCTAAAGTAGGATTAAAAGAGTTTATTGCTTATTCAGCTACAAATAAAGGTATGCAAGACGCTTTGCGAGTAATCAGCACTAAAGGTAAAGAAGAAACTTATCCTAACTTTGCAGCTAAGTTTGCAGGTATGGTAAGAAAAATGTTTAATATGATAGTAGATAAAGTAAGAAAAAAACCAAAAGGCGATGATTTAGTTCAGATGGCTTGGTTAATAGACAGGTTAGTGCAAATAAACCAAGTACAAGCTAACGTTAAGAAGCAATCTATTATAACTAAACTACTAAGAAACTTAGAAAAAGTTGATGAAACAGCCGCTAGTATGTTAGACAAACAACGTAAAAAAGCAGCTAAAAGACCATTAAAGTTAGGAGGTTCTAGGTTATTTCAAGTTATGACTTTACCTATGAATATTGTAAGAGCAAGTTACGACGAGAATATGAGGAAGTACGTAGGCTCTGTAGCTAGTTTTCTTGGTATGTCTGGTACTTCTACCCTTCCTACTTTATTCAGACACGCAATGGAAAGTGACCGTGCAGCAGATACCGCTCAGATGTTAGGTATGAAAAACCAGTATTATGATACTGAACGTGAAGCTATACGTAAACATCTTAGACTAAAGATTAAGAGTAACTTTAAAAGACCTATAGGAACCTCTGAAATGCTTGCCTTGAATGTACTGTTAGATAGTGACTATGATGCAATTGCAGGCAAGTATGAGCTTAGTGATTTATTAGATGAAAGTAAGATAGCCGAATCTATCAAAAATGTACGAGAGCGTTTGTCTAGTATAAGCACTGAAAAAGAAATGAACTACTATACGTTTCAAGTAGATAAGCTAGTAGATTACATGCTCAACGGTAAAGACCACATTTTACTGTTAAAAAACGCTAAAAATATAGCCCTTAAAACTAATAAAATTAACAGCAATCTTGAAGAAAATGCAGACGCAGAAGCTCTTATTGATGAACTTACAAGTTTACTAGCCTTACAGAAAAGTGGCAAGAATAAAAAGAAGTTACTAAAAGAAATATACAAAGAAGAAACTGATAAAACCGAAGGGTTAAGTGGTATAGAAGAGATGATGACGGTTGTTCGAGGTATGAACGAAAGTGCTAAACGTGACTCATTTAGAGAGGAGAGGGGAACTTCTCAGATGGTTAAAGGCTATCAGGTAGACGTATATGATGAAAACATAGACATGAAAGTAGCTCCTTTAGCAGACAAAGAAAAGCTAAAAAGAGAAGGTTATACCCTAGTTATGGAAGTAAATAACCATAAACTAGACAGGTCTGGTGCTCAAGGAATGTACAGGTCTACATTGCCTATAAAACAAAGAATACATAAAGTAGGTATGCGCCTCAAGAACACCAGTGCAAGAGGTAGTTCATTTAGCAGTAGCCACTACAGAGATGGTGATGATTTAGCTAGACTTAAAGCTGAAACAGACGTTAAAATGGCAAGAAATGAAATGTTTAAGTTAGTTGAGCAAGTAGAGAATGGTACGTATAAAGAAAAGGCTGATGATTTAGTCATATCTCCTAGATTCTCTGAAGATGGTACCGTTATAGACTTTAACTACAACATGGATAAAGCACTTAAAAAAGAACTTATGGGTGCTGATATTGATACATTTAATATTATAGGGTCTACAGCTGCAAGTAACTATGATAAAAAGATTACTATTGAGCATAATGCTGAAGTGGTAGCAGAGATTGTAAAAGAAGGAAGCAAGAATACTAAACTATGGAGAGGAGATAAGATTATAGGCAAAGATAGCAGAGTTTATAACTGGATAGGGCCTAAGAGTACTGACCCTAAGGATAAAGAGCTTTGGAGTATTATGCCTGATGCAGTAAAACATGTATTTAGAAAGAAATTTGACCCTAAAGATAAAAAGTTAGGGACAAAAAAAGAACCAGACGGATTTTACATTAGAGAAGATTTAAAGAATACTTTACTAGGTTTTCGTGAGAAGAGTATGGTAGATTTTCCTGTATTTAGAGCCTTGCCAAAGAACGTTAAGTATGTACTTCAGGTAGCTGAAGAAATAATAAAAGCGGTGGTAAGAATTTACAAAGGACAAATCCTTTTAAGAATACCAGAAGTACTTATCATGAATATTGTAAGTAACTTTACATCTATGATATTTTATAAAGTATCTCCTATAAAAGCAGCACAGTATAAACTTAATGCAGTAAAAGACCTTACAGATTATATTGAAATGAGTAAAGAAAGGGTACTACTTAGTTATAAAATAGAAAGTGGGAAAGCTTCTGTTGGAGAGAAGAGGAGAATTAATGAAATAGACAATAGAATGGAGATGTCTAGTGTAAAAGATATGATGGACGCAGGTTTTTATAACCAGATAGTAGAAGATATTGTAGATGACAAGAATGGTAACATTGTTACAGACTATGTGGGCAAAAAACTAGAGAATGCGCCTGAAATAGTTAAAAATGCGGGTAGGTGGGTATGGTTGAGTGACGGTAATCCAGTAGTAAAATTTATGGAGACCACGACACAGTATTCTGACTTTGTAGCTAGATATGCATTATACAACATATTAACTAAAGAGAAGGGTAAGAGCAAAGAAGATGCTACTAAGATTGTAAGAGAATTGTATGTAAACTACACCAACCCTAGTAGCCCTATGGTAGAATGGGCTAATCAGATGGGTGCAGTGATGTTTACTAAGTATTTCACCAATATACAAAAAGCTATTATGGCTTTAGGTAAAGGGCATCCTGTAACGTTCTTACTCCTGATGTTAGGACAAAACATGGTACTGGATGTGCCTGATATTACAGACTCTAGCTTTATTGCTAAAGACCTGACAAACCTGTTTTACAGCCCTCACGAAGCATTTTTCAGTGCGGCAATGCCTGGTTCGTATATCATGGCAGATAGTTTACTTAGATAATGAAGGCGGTTTGAAAGAAGGTAACTTTGGAGGAAAGGCTAGTAGAAATAAACTGATTATCGCAGATGCGACAGTAGCTACTACCAGACCTCCAAAACTTCCAGAAAACAAGAAAGTAATAATTGCTAATAAAAGTACATCAAGTACCCCATCAGCAAATCGTTTTTTCTCGAATTTGACTTTGATAACCAAAAAGTTGAATGCTACAGCGCATCCGATAACTAGAAATTCCATAACTAGGCCCTCTCGTCTAGGATAAGTTGTAGTTCTGCTTCTGGGCCAGTGAAATCATCAGGTTTAGTTAATTTACCGTACTCATCACGAGGCATACCGAGTTTCTTGAAGTTGTGCTTCATGATTACGTTAATGGCTTTTGTGATTTGCTGAGAACTAAGTCCTAATTTTGCCATTGATCCTATAGCAATAACTACAGCATCTCCAGCTTTATCAAGACGGTCTATATCTGTAATCTTACTAACAGCGGCAATAGGTCGGGTAAAACTTTCTACAACATCTCTAGCTACGTCTTTATGGGTAGTTGTGGAAACTGTTCTTACTTCTATGTATTTAGGGATAGGTAACCCTTCTAGAGCTTCTTCTACTAACATAGAAGATTCTAGAAAGTCGTCATACCCGTTATCTAATAAACCTGCTTGCTCGTTAAAGCGGCAGATTTCTTTGATAGGATTTAACATTATGCTGCTCCGATTACAATCTTGTTAAGTACTGTAAGGTCTCCGAGTACTTCAGATAACTCTTTCTCTCCAGACGCTACAGTTATTAAGATTGCTTCCATTAAAGATTCTGCCATTTGGGCAATATTTTCATTTACTCTTCGTGTTTCATTTAAATTACCTAGCTGTGCTAGAAGATCTGCTGGGTTGAAATCTGGTTCCATTTATTGTTCCTTTATTTATTTATTTGTAAATATCATTTCAGCGAATTCTGTTACAGGGCCACGAACGACTTTGTGTAGAGTTACTGCATTGATATTGATTGGTAGGTCAGTACGTTTGGTTGCATCTAAAAGTACAGATAGACCAGAGGTGTACTTAGTTATGAAGCGAGAGTCAATTTGACGTAAGCTTCCGATTACGATTACCTTAGAGTTCTTTCCGATGCGAGATAGAATCTTTTGCATAGTAGCTTTAGAAATGTTTTGAGCTTCATCTACAATTACTATTGAGTTATCGAGGGTTCTGCCACGTAAACCTAATGCGACTATAGCTGACATGTTGTACGTGTTTATAAGTGATTCTGTTAGAGATTGTACTTCCTCTTCAAGGTGTTTACCTTTCTTAGATAACTTATTAGTCATACGAACAATTGTAGTTAGAGTGTCATAAAATGGTTCTAAATACACAGCCATTTTTTCTTCATTTCCTCCTAAGAAGCCTATTTCTTCATCAGCGTTTGCTACGTCATCTACTGTATTACGGATGTAAGTAATAGATTCGTACTTATTAGATGAGTCCATTAACTTCATTGCATTTGATAATGCAGTTAGAGTTTTACCAGAACCTGCCAGTGCTTCAGATATGGTTAAGTCTACAGAAGTGTCTTGTACTAGAGCTGCGAAGATAAGCTGCTCTTTGTTACCAGGATTGACTGATTGAGAGCGTAACTCACGTTCTGACTCCTTACCTATGACTTTAATCAGGCCATTAGATATAGTAGCAAGTTTGGTTACACCTGTTTCAGCACAAGTAAACATATACGAGAAGTTTTCTATAGAGTAATCTTCGTCAATAGTAGTTACTGAAGAGTTATGTAGATTAGCAAAATCAGAATTTGGTACAGTTAAGTGCTTGGTAAATTCAAGTTTGATATCTTCTACATGTTTGAAATCAGTAGACTCTACTCCAGCTACTTCCGCACGAATCCTGCACATAATGTCATTAGTTACTAGTAGAGCGTCTAAAGACTCTGCTATGTAGGTAATTCTGTCATCATTAGTTAAACTACTGGATGTACGGTTAGCATCTGGATAAGATGGTGCAGTTACTATAGTTAAAGTAAGTTCATCTACGATGTAGTATGAGTGTATAAAGCCAAGTGCGTCTACTTCTGTAGGTAGAGATGGCCTAGTTGCTCTAGAAATAAGTCTACCGAATGAACGTGCTTGGTAGCCTAGCTCGCCAGGAACAGTTTTTTTGCTATCTAATTCCTCAACTACCGTTTCTGGAATGCAGATTTGGTAGTCAGGGTAATTTTTAGCTAAAGTAAAAAGATTGTTATGGTCGAGTAGGATAATGTTTGTATCTACTACTAGATTCATTATTTCCCCAAATGTTTTTGACGTTTGTCCCAACGAGTTAGTAATTCTTCTTTATTAAACCAGAAGTCTTCACCGTTTAGAAGTTTCTTTAGTTCTGGCTTGGTTAAGAATCCAGCATATACATCTTCCATAAGGAGTTTAATTGATTTTTCCATGAAAAATTGTTGTGCTTTTACTTCTTGTCCTTTACCGCCAGTTTGGGTTGAATAGGTGTGCACCATGAAGCTTGAATGGTCATCTACAACTAGTTCATCACATGCTGTTGCAATCATGGTTCCAGCTGACGCTACGGAACCTGTTACGTGTGCAATAGTTTTAGCTTTACACTGTTTGATTGCAGAAATAATAGAAATTGAGGAATCTAATGCCCCGCCAGGAGTGTTGATTACAAGAGTAATAGTACAATTATCCGAAACTGTTTTTAGCGTATACAACAGCTCACTGTACACTTGTGGTTCCGTTATATCTCTATCTAGGTATATAGTGTAATCATTTTCATTTTTGACGATAGGGACATCTAATTCCCATACACGAGTTGGTTTGTCTGGCATTTCCAGAATTAAATCGTTCATTTAATTTGATACTCCTTTAAGTTCATCTGATACTAATTTTGCATAACCTTCAATGTCAACCCAACTACTTTCATAGTATGGGTCACCATTAACTATACGTGCTAGTTTGTGGCAAATCATAGCAATAGCTTCAGCCATATAAGGTTCCATAGGTGCAGGATTTTCCCTTGTGTTGAAGTAATGTTTCATGATAGTGTTTTTAAGTGCTTGTGATAATGCTGCTTGGTTTTTAAATGTTCCGTAGCGATTACCACGAGTTTGTAGAAGTTCTTCTACAGGTATGCTGGTTTGCTCACCAGCGTCGTTTAGTTGTGCTGTCATACAAATAACCCCATGATTGAGCCTAGTGGAAGAACAATTAGTCCTATGACTCGTAATATACCTTCACCATTGGCTACTTGTTCCATTCCTAGTAGAGATACTATGTTAAGAATATAGCCTGTTACAGCTGCTATCACAAAAGCTACAGCTAGTAGTGCTCCTATTAAGGCTGGTAGATCATTTTTCATTTGTCTTTCCTTTTATATTTAAAGTTCAAAAGAACCTAAGTCGGATGAATCAATACTTGAATTCAGTCCACCAGTGATGTATGAACTAATTTCTGTTTCTTGTGGAGCTACTTGTACGTTATCACTTACTAGCCATGAATTCATCCAAGGAAGAGGATTGCCTTTCTTTTCAAATACAGGTTTGAGACCAACTGCCGCTAAGCGTACATTGGTAATGTATTCGATGTAGTCTTTTAAAATAGACGTGTTTAATCCTATCATAGAGCCGTCTTTGAATAAATATTCTGTCCATTCTTTTTCTTGCTCGGCAGCTTCTGTAAATATACTATATACAGTTTCTTCTTGCTCTTTAGCTATTACAGCCATTTCTGGGTCATCAGAACCCGACATCATTAGTTGAATCATGTATTGGGTGCCTGACAAGTGTAAAGCTTCGTCACGAGCAATCAGCTTGATGATTTTAGCGTTACCTTCCATTTTTTGACGTTCTGCAAAAGAGAAAGAGCAAGCAAATGACACATAGAAACGGATTGCTTCTAATACGTTTACAGATACTAAAGTTAAGTACAAAACTGTTTTAAGACGTTTTCTGAATTCGTCATCTACAGACATGTCAATTTTATTAGCATGCATGTAGTTTGTTAATGCAATCAGTTTGTCGTAGTACTCGGTAACAGATTCAGCACGTTTGATAATTTCTTCGTTAGTAACAATATCATCAAATACTAATGATGGGTTTGATACGATATTACGAATGATGTGAGTATATGAACGGCTGTGAATCGTTTCTGAAAATGCCCAAGTTTCAATCCAGGTTTCTAGTTCTGGAATTGACACAAGTGGCAATAATGCGACATTAGGAGAGCGTCCCTGAACTGAGTCAAGTAATGTTTGGTACTTGAGGTTGCTGAGGAAGATATGCTGCTCGTTTGGTTCTAGTGAATTGAAATCAATTCGGTCACGGGATAAATCAACTTCTTCTGGTCTCCAGAAAAAACCTAACTGTTTTTCGATAAGTTTCTCAAAAAAAGGATATTTTTGCTGGTCGTAACGAGCAATGTTAACCTCTTGCCCCAAGAACATAGGTTCATTTAGGGCGTTATTTTGAGTCTTATTAAATACTGAATAAGACATGTATGTTCCTTATAGTTTACATGCACCACCACTACAAGAATCATCTTCCACTTCGACACTAGTGTCTTGTGATAAATCTCTTGTATTGTGGTAGTAAATTGTTTTTAAGCCTAGTTTATGGGCGTAAGTTAAATCTTGTAAGATTGTTTTGAGTGATACTTTCTCATCTGGAAATTTAGATGGGTCATAGTTAGTATTGGCAGATATAGCTTGGTCAACAAACTTTTGCATAATACCGACTAGCTGTAAATAACCTTTGTTATTAGGAATACTCCATAATAACTCATAGTTGTTGCGCAATTCTTTAAATCTAGGTA
>Ga0222644_1000454_pt1 | contig 12614 bp, 13 predicted proteins | sample AntAcemetagen291_FD_179800 | JGI IMG/M metagenome (GOLD analysis project Ga0222644, IMG submission 179800) | Saline water microbial communities from Ace Lake, Antarctica - #291 | ecosystem: Environmental > Aquatic > Non-marine Saline and Alkaline > Saline | place: Antarctica: Ace Lake...
GGACAACAGTCTACCATTGCCCGATATGGCAGTAAACCGTTCTTATTTTAAAAAAAATAAGAACACTCAAGAGGACAAAGGAGCAAACCACACCCTCCTTGAAACCCCACCTATCAAAAGAGGAAGCAAACTATTCTGATTTAAAAATCAGAACACTCAAGAAGACAAAAAGCCCTAACTTTGACACCTAGTGAAGCGTAACGAAGATAACGAACAAGAACAACCCAATAACCCACTCCACAGCATAAAGCTAAAGGAAGTGCTTGAGTTTTTAGTATCCTACTATGGCTGGGAAGGACTAGGGGAACGTATAGCTATTAACTGTTTCTTGAGTAATCCAAGTATGGGCAGTAGCTTGAAGTTTCTCAGACGAACTCCATGGGCCAGAGAGAAGGTAGAAAAACTCTATCTAGCTAGTATTCCTAAGTTTTAAGCATAATGGCATACATATTCGGACATAGCTTAGATGCTGATGTATTTGATTTCAGATTTAAAAAGAATTTAAAGTATACTTTTGGCTTGGTCTTATTCTCTTTTATCAATTACTTGCCTTTAATAAAGAAACATAATAATAATCAGATATGGACGAAATATCTAAAATAGTAATAGAATGAAAGCTGTCCCCATCACCCGTATAAAAAAAGAACTGCAGCACCTTAGCCAAGAGGAGCTTCTGGAGATAGTATTGCGTGTAGGAAAATATAAGGTAGAAAATAAAGAGCTTTTGACTTACTTACTTTTTGAAGCAGGAGATGAAGACGGCTATATAGATGTAGTAAAAGAGTACATAGACGAGCAGTTTGAGCTCGTACACCAGCAGCACTACTACTACATAAAAAAAAGCGTCCGTAAGATCCTACGAACTATAAAGAAGTACATTAAGTTCTCTAAGAAGCCAGAAACAGAGGCTGCTTTGTTAATCCACTTTTGCAGAAAACTAAAGAAAATGGAACCATCCTACATTTACAATACTGTACTTACCAATATGTTTGATAGGCAACTAGGACTAGCAGAAAAAACCATAGGCAAGATGCACGAAGATCTTCAGTATGATTACAAACTAGAGTTAGAAGAAATGTTCTAACCAGTCTAACGACTTGTTTTGAAAGCCCTTATTCTTTAACCTCTTTTAGCTCCGCTATCTTGATTTTAAAAGCAGCAAAAATCAAAGTCATAAACGGACTGAGATAATTAAAAATAGCATACATAAAATATTCTGACACATCCACTTGTAGCACACCACTTTGGTATGCACCGCACGTATTCCACGGGATAAGAGCAGAGGTCACCGTGCCACTATCTTCTAGTGTTCTACTCAGGTTTTCAGGAGCTAATCCTTTATCTTCATACGCTTTTTCGAACATCTTACCAGGCACTACTATAGCGAGATACTGATCACTAGCAGTCAGATTTAATGCTAAGCAACTGGCTACAGTACTGGCAAATAAGCCAAAAACAGAACTAGCTAAACTAAGTAAAGCTTGACTAATACGTGCCAGTGCACCTATAGCCTCCATTACTCCACCAAACACCATAGCACAGATGATAAGCCAAATGGTACCAAGCATTCCACTCATCCCTCCCGCAGAAAAAAGATCATTTAACTTATCACTACTCGTTTCTACCTCTGCACCTGTAGTAATAGCAGTCATGAGCTGCCTATAAATATCACTTATACCTCCAGATATGATTTCCGGTTGAAAAATAACAGCGGCAATACAGCCTAACAATGTACCAACTAGTAATGCGATAAGCGGTTGTACTTTTTTAATAATAAGACCTATCACGATGACAGGAACTAGAAAAAGCCAAGGAGTAATTACAAATTTCTCTGTAATAGCTTCCAATAATACCTCGGTACCCTCTACCTCGCCTACATCATACGTAAAACTAAAAACAGAAAACACAATAAGCGTAATAATAATAGTAGGCACAGTAGTGTATGCCATGTACTTGATATGCGTAAAAAGATTTGTACCTGCCATAGCCGCAGCGAGATTAGTAGTATCACTCAGCGGGCTCATCTTATCTCCAAAATACGCTCCACTGATAACAGCACCTGCCACCATACCCGCGGGAAGGCCTATGGCTTCCCCAATGGCTACTAGAGCAATACCAATGGTAGCACTCGTAGTCCACGAGCTACCAGTAGCTATAGATATTAATGCACTTATAATAACTGCTGTAGGCAAGAAAATGGTAGGATTGATAAGCTTAATACCGTAAAAAATCATAGCTGGAATTACGCCGCTCACTAACCAAGCCGCTGCTAGGGAACCGACCAAAAGTAAAATAAGTATTGCACCACTTACTGACTTAAGATTACTCCCTACATTATCCATCATAGTCTCAAAAGTTACTTTATTAAAAAAGCCGACTATTACTGCTACTGCGGCTCCTAGGAGTAAAACAAACTGATTACTACCAGAGATAGCGTCATCCTTAAAAACATACACGTTATATGCAAGCATAGTTACCAGAGCTATCACAGGGATAAGTGCCTTCCATATATTGAGTTGTTGGTTTTGTTTGATTATCTTCTCTGACATCGGCTTTCAAAGCAAAGCATTTTTTTCCTAAAGCGACCAAACATCTCAAAAATAGTTGCGAATTGAAAATTAGAATTATAAAAGATACTAGCTACGTAATAGTACAAGAAGGCAATAACTAGTCTTGAGATGTCAGTTTCTTTCTAGGGGCATAACACCAGAAACAACTCAATTTAAACACTTAAAAAGTGAGAGTGTAAAACATTGTGAAACTGAAAAAATCTGTATAAAATTTTCAATTTTAGGAATACTTTTGATTCGAAATAAAGATGATACAAGATATAGAAAATATCGAACTTAAGTACCTTACTATAAATGATTACTCGGAACTTAAATCTACTATGCAAGACTCATATACGGGTATGCCAGGCTCTTTGTGGAGCGAAGAAAACATTGCAACGCTCGTACGAATATTCCCAGAGGGACAAGTAGTTATTAAAATAAATGGGGAATTTGCAGGCTGTGCGTTATCCCTTATCGTAGACTATGACCAATTTGAGGATGAGCATACCTATACAGATATCACCGGTAACTTCACGTTTAATACGCATACTGATGATGGAGATGTACTCTATGGCATTGATATCTTCATAGCACCAAAGTATAGAGGACTAAGGCTGGGACGGAGACTCTATGACTACCGTAAAGAGCTCGTAGAGCGACTAAACCTGGAGGGAATAGCCTTTGGTGGGCGTATCCCAAACTACCACAAGTACGCTAAAGAGATAACTCCGAAAGAGTATATAGAAAAAGTAAAACGAAAAGAAATAAATGATCCTGTTCTTAATTTTCAGATTTCAAATGATTTTCATCCAGCTAAAATTCTAAAAGGTTACCTTGATGGAGACAAGGAATCTGGAGAGTTTGCGGTCCTATTGGAATGGGATAACATCTACTACCAGAAACCACAAAAGAAAGCAGCGACAAAAAAGAGTATCGTCAGACTAGGCTTAGTACAGTGGCAGATGCGACCATATAAAACTCTAGATGAACTGATGCAACAGGTAGAGTATTTCATAGATTCTGTATCTGGATATAGGTGTGATTTCGCTCTTTTCCCTGAGTTTTTTAATGCTCCGCTAATGGCAGAGAATAACCATATGAGCACCTCTGACGCTATACGTGAACTTGCTAAATTTACTCCACAGATAGTACAGAAATTTTCTGAGTTAGCTATCTCTTATAATATCAACATCATAAGTGGTAGTATGCCCGAGTTAAAAGACGAACTACTTTATAATGTAGGTTACCTGTGTAAGCGTGATGGATCTGTGGAACGATATGAAAAACTACACGTAACTCCCGATGAAGCCAAAGTATGGGGGATGCAGGGAGGAAATCAAATAAAAACTTTTGATACCGACTGCGGAAAAATAGGAATCCTTATCTGCTATGACGTTGAGTTCCCAGAGCTCAGTAGAATACTTACAGATGAAGGTATGGACATACTCTTTGTGCCGTTTCTGACAGATACCCAAAATGGATACTCACGTGTACGCTACTGTGCCCAAGCTAGAGCAATAGAAAACGAGTGCTATGTGGCTATAGCTGGCAGCGTAGGAAACCTACCCAATGTGCAAAATATGGATATCCAGTTTGCTCAGAGTATGGTATTCACTCCATGTGACTTTTCTTTTCCTAGCAATGGAATAAAAGCTGAAGCAACACCGAACACAGAGATGATACTTATAGCGGACGTAGATATTGATTTACTGAGAGAATTACACCAGTTTGGAGCAGTTAAAAATCTCAAAGACAGAAGGAAAGACTTATTTGAATTAAAGAAGAAGTGATAATCGAACTCAGATTACTACATATTCTGTGTATAGTAATTGAAATCTTTGAGCACCGTAGAGATGAATAACCTAGGAGAAGTAGTACTTTTTATATTCATAACAGACTCTAGCTTAGCCACCAGCTTATTGATAAGCTGAGTATCATTTATTTTTATAGCATTCTCATAAGTCTCCTTAATAATGCGAGCATCATTATCACTGAATCTTAGTACCTGACTATACTGGGGTATGTAATCCTCAGACACTTCTTTGAGTATCGTGATATTTATACTTTGCTTCACCTTAGCCTGTATCACAGCAGTACCTGCTACTAAATCACCTACACGCTGCCCTCTTTTATTGCGAGCTATAGTGATGATAGCTACTAAACCAAGCATGTATATAGATAAAAATTGACCTACGAAACTTCCAAAACTGATAGCTATTATGGTAATAAAATAGATGTCTACCATTCTAAAAATCCACCGTACAAAGAACTCAACAAAACTGGGTTGGAAGCCGTCAATCTTTACCACCTTAAGTTTCACTAGAAACTTACCTATAGTATAGCCCCCTGACACAGTCTCACTTACCAATGTATAAAAGAGTATAGGCAGAGAAAGCACCGAAACCAATCCCCAAGAAATACGCCCACTATCTTGCTCTAACTCATCGGCTATATCGAGATTAAATGCACTAAATACATATATAACCAATACTACATAAATTGCTAAAATAATGAGGTCTATGAAATATGCTACTATTCTTTTACCTAAAGTATCCGTATCAAATGAAAGCTTTGTATTAAAATTTGTTTTTACGTTTAACTTTGCCATATAAATTTAAAAAATGGAAACCGCTAATTGAGAGAAGTTTCATTCATAAAGCAAAATAAAGCGAAATGGCTAGAGTTCGAAAATTATCTTTACCACAATAAGTCGCTGCAGCCTGATAGACTGTCAGATCTTTTTGTTCAACTTAATAATGACCTAGCGTACGCACAGACCTACTATCCTAAGAGTAAGGTGAATATATACCTCAATGCTTTATCTACTAACGCGTATCTACGCATGGTAAAACCCAAAACAGCCTATGGCAGTATAGCAAGCTTCTGGAGAGAAGACGTACCCATTATAACTTACAAATACAGGAAATATATCTACTTCACCTTTACTATTTTTATTCTACTTTTTAGCATAGGGACTATCTCTGCTCTGTATGATGAAGCAATCATACGCTCTATACTGGGAGATAATTATGTAGATACCACTATGGAAAATATTGCAAATGGAGACCCTGCAGCTATATACACCAATAATACTGCGTTAGGAGACATCGGTAGTTTCTTAGGAATCACTATCAATAATATACGCGTAGGCCTACTCATGTATATTAGCGGTATCACGCTAGGCATAGGCACACTCAAGATTTTATTCTCTAATAGCATGATGCTAGGTGCGTTTCTCACTATGTTTCACAAAGCAGATGTGCTAGGCACTTCTCTAACAGCTATATGGATCCACGGAGCTATGGAAATTTTCGGAATGGTAATAGAAGCAGCTGCTGGTTTCATACTTGGTTTAGCATGGTTATTCCCCGGCTCACTTACTCGCAGACAGGCATTTATGCAAAGTGGCAAGGACTCGCTGATGATCGTCTTGAGTACTATACCTTTTACCATAGCCGCTGGTCTTTTAGAAGGATTTGTCACCCAGTTGTATAATGATATGCCAAATGCAATGGCACTTGCCATCATATTTAGCACACTATCACTTATCAGCTATTACTATCTGATTTATCCAGTAAGACATCACGCACGTAAACCAGAAGTTCACACATTTCACGAAATGCTACATGAAGAGCTATAGACTTAAAGTACTATATGTTTTTATCATACTCTGCACTAGTATGTGGACTGTAGCACAGTGGGATCAAGATCAAAGAAACTATCAAGATGAGATTCGTCTGGATCAAAAACAACCTATTGTCACTCAGGAATACAGTACACCTATAGCTAAAGGAAACTCAGGTTTAAAATCGAGATACAGAGGGAATTCCTTTAAGTACAATGATTATCAGCCACCCGTGCGTAAGCCTCGCACTGCCAAAAGAGTTGATGTCACAGGAGGTATAGGTATTGTATTTAAACTATTACTAGTGCTCGCAGGAATCTTCTTGCTCTATATCCTCTACCGCGTTTTATCTGATTTTAAATACACAAAAAAGAACGGCCGAAATAGTGTAGAAGCTAACCCAATACGTCAATCTACGGAAGGTTTAGAAGAGGAGATAGATACAGAGAGCTTGTCTTTTCTTATACAAAACGCTAAAAGCAGCGGTAACTATACGTTTGCTATCCGTTATTATTTTCTATTATACCTAGAAAAACTACAGGAAAATAACGTGCTAATTTATCATAGAGAGAAGACCAATAGTGATTACTTAAATGAAATTAAAGATACGGAGCAAAGTACACAGTTCCTTAAGATTTCCTACCTTTTTGAATACGTATGGTATGGCAAAAAACCTGTAGATGAGAGTGATTTCGCAGAAATAGAAGCTATTTTCAAAAAGCAAATAAATGCCGTAAAATGATGCGAACAATCTACATATCAATCGTTTTATTGATGCTGTCAGCTTGTGATCCGCAAGATAACGCCACTGACTGGCGTCTCCACTATGAGTCACAATACAAAACTCCATATGGCACCTATATACTCGGCCAAGAGCTGGAATACATATATCCCAACAGTACTACAAAAGTAATAAAGGGAAGAACATCAGATCATCTACAATCTTATGATGAGTATGAATACAGTTCATACATCTATATCAATGAGCTATTTTACCCTGACTCTCTTACTCAAGTCAGACTGCTAAACTTTACGCAATATGAGAATAGCCTATTCATAGCTACCAGAAATTTTGATGCAGCAATATTTAAACCCTATAAAATAGAAACTACAAGTGCTAATGTGAATATAGCAAAGATGAAACTCAACTATGCCAGCGAAAATGGACGTACATATACCATAGATAATAAGGTAAAACAGCTCAGCTACTTTACCAGCGTTCCTAATGGAGCACGTGTACTTGGAACCATAGAAGTAAACGGTGTTGCAAAACCTAACTTTATAGAACTAGGTATCAATGATGCAGATCAAAAAATACTCCTTCACAGCAATCCACTCTTTTTTACAAATTACCACATGCTACACTCCACTGATGGACAGTATGCAGTACAAGCTATGGCTCAACTTAACCATACCAGCTACTTCCTCTGGGACGGATACGGCACAGAGCGTAGATACACGACTCCACCTCAGGATGGTAGTGTATGGAATACACTTAACTATATCCTGAAGCATAAGTCACTTGCAACTGCTCTATTCACATTTATAGCTTCTATACTCCTACTCTTCGGTGTAAATTACAAACGAATAAGTAGAAATATCACCATATACAGTAGACCTCAGAATAATTCACTAGCCTTTATGAAAATGGTCTCTAACCTTTTTATGCACGAAGAGAATCACATAGACTTAGCTAGATATAGAGTAAATTACCTACTAGATAGGATACGGCAGAGATATAACGTAAGTACTGCTGAAATAACACAAGATTTCAAACTGAAACTGGCTCAAAAAGCCAATATAAACCCTAAGGAACTTGACGTACTGATAGCTCAATTTCAAAAAGTAAAAACACTAAATCAAATGAGTAAAGAAGGATTTTTATCCTTCAGCAAACTCATAGAAACGCACATACAAAAACTAGACATATACCATGGAACCAGAAAATAACCTAGAAGCACAGCAGCCAGAGTCTTCTACTCCCAGTTTAGAAAACACTAACACACTAAGTGTTATATCCGCTGGAGTAGCTAAGATAAAAGCAGAACTAAGTAAAGTTATAGTAGGTCAAAAAGACTTAATAGACTCACTGATTATAGGAATCATAGCAAATGGGCACTGCCTTATAGAAGGAGTACCAGGCATAGCTAAGACGCTATCTGCCAAACTACTAGCACAAAGCATACAGGTGAATTTTTCGCGTATTCAGTTTACTCCTGACCTGATGCCGTCTGACATTCTCGGTACGTCGGTATTTAACCAAAAGACAGCTAATTTTGATTTCAAAGCTGGGCCAATATTTACGAACCTAGTACTTATAGATGAGATAAATCGTGCTCCAGCCAAGACACAGTCTGCCCTTTTTGAGGTAATGGCTGAGCGACAAATTACCATCGACGGAAGTACCTACCCAATGGCTGACCCATTTATAGTATTAGCTACCCAGAATCCGATAGAGCAGGAAGGCACCTATAGACTACCCGAGGCACAGCTAGATAGATTTCTCTTTAAAATAGAAATAGACTATCCGGACCTTGCTGAAGAGGTAACCATATTGCAACAGCATAGCGTGCGAAGAACAAATCAAATGGAAGTGGTAAATGGAGTCCTGAATGCAAAAGATATATTGGAAATGCAGCGTGTGGCTAAAGAAGTAACTATCGAGGATTCTGTAGTAGAGTACATAGCCAAGATAGTAAACCAAACTCGTAATAATCCGCTTTTATTCTTAGGTGCGTCTCCTAGGGCATCTATATCTATTTTAGATGCGGCTAAGGCTAGAGCTGCTATGCTAGGTCGTGACTTTGTGATCCCCGAGGATGTGAAATTTGTAGCATTGCCTGCTCTTAGGCACCGTGTCATCGTGTCTCCTGATAAAGAAATGGAGGGTCTAACTCCTGACTTTGTAGTGAAAGAAATGATAGAAAGTATAGAAGTACCTCGCTAGGTAGATGAGGCACTTTTGGAATAACATATTTTTATACCGTACATTTTTTATCGTACTCATTGCCGCAGGATTCCTCTTCGCATTCGGGCATTTCTATACACTATATTATACGGTAGGACTACTATTGCTCAGTCTCTTAACGATAGGCACATTGTTGGATATCCTTTTTCTTTATAGAGGGAAAAAAGTCAGCGGTACTCGAAAGGTGAACTCCATACTGTCTAATGGCGATATAAATGAGTGTTCTATTACCGTGATCAATACCTATGGATTCCCAATCAACACCCAGATTTACGAGGAAATACCCTACCAGCTTGGACTCAGAGAACTTAGCTTCAAGGTGAAAGTAACATCACAAAGCAAAAAAAAAATAGCCTATGATCTCGAGCCTAAAGAACGTGGAGAATATGATTTTGGGAATACGATAGTACTAGTGCGATCACCACTCAGCCTAGTAGTGAGACGCTATGAACTTGATACAGCGAAACAGGTATCTGTATATCCCTCCTACATCCATCTCAATAAGTATAACCTAAAGAACTTCAAGTACTTCACCAGCCAAGTAGGGAATAAGAAGACTCGAAAAATAGGTCATAGCTCTGAGTTTGAGCAAATAAAAGACTATGTGAAGGGTGACGATATCCGCTACATAAACTGGAAAGCAAGTGCCAAGAAAAATCAACTGATGGTAAATCAGTACATTGATGAGCGTGCTCAGCAAGTGTACTGTCTCATAGATAGTGGTAGAGCTATGGAGATGCCTTTTGATGGACTCACGCTGCTGGACTACTCCATAAACAGCTCGTTAGCTATTAGCCAGGTCATCATTAAAAATCACGATAAAGCTGGAGTCCTTTACTTCAATAAAAAAGTAGAAAAAATACTGCCTGCAGATAAAGCTACCAGTCAAATGCCGCGGATACTGAATGTGCTGTATAATCTAAAAACCGAGTTCTATGAGAGTAACTTTGAAAAGCTCTACGCTCAAGTCAAGTTTAAAATCAACCATAGGAGTCTGTTACTGCTCTACACCAATTTTGAAGATATGAACGCAATGAAACGACAGCTACCTTACCTAAAAGGACTCGCAAAAAACAACGTTTTAGTAGTAATATTTTTCCAAAATAGTGAGATAGAAAAAGTAATACACTCTACTAGTGAGCACCAGACAGACTACTACTACAAGTCTGTATCGGAAAAACTGTCATACCAGAAAAAACAAATGGTAAAAGAACTCAATAAAAATGGGATACAATCATTACTCACTGATCCTCATAGACTTACCATAGATTCGATAAATAAATATCTGGAGATCAAAGCCCGCGGACTCCTATAGTCCTCTCTTTTTAGGGCAGGCATTATATTTGTACTTTTAGCATAGGATTATCATTCTTAGAAGAACACAAAATGAATAAAATAATTAAGTTTTTGACCTTAGGAGGTATCGTATGGCTCAGTGCACAATACTTAGAAGGTATCACTGTAGTCAGCTTTAGGTATGCAATCATGGCTGCGGTAGTACTAGCCATAGTAAATACTCTTATTCGTCCTATACTCGCTATCATCTCTTTACCGATTACCTTGATTACTTTTGGTCTCTTTAGCCTCATACTTACCGCATTTATGGTGGAAATTATGGATTACTTTGTAAGTGGCATTACCGTTCACTCCTTTTGGTGGGCTCTACTGTTAGGAGTGATCGTATCTTCTGCTAATAGTTTCATAGACAAGATACTAAACAAGGCTAAAAGAACACCACCGCAACCCAAAGTAGGTGAATACACCAATTATGAAGAGGTAGATTAAGCCTTTAGTTTAACAATCTGATCCCTACTAGTCCTTTAATGTGTTTATTGATCAACATAGATATAGTCAATAGATTTTAGTAGAGATAGGCCTTCACTGGACTAATAATAATTGCGAGATTTCGTAGATAAGATCAAGTCCGCCACTCTTCTAAGTAAATATTTTATTTCTAAACACTGTCTTGTAATATGATAGCTCGCCATCAAATCATCACTTTCAACCCATACTACTACCAATTAAATTTCAAAATGTCACACAAAAACAAGTTCTTTTGCAGCCATTTCAGTATTACAAAATAGCTTGTCTGCCTCCGGCACGAAACCGTAACGGATCTTATCCTGAGCGTAGTCGAAGGAGCTTAATTTTTCTGCCTCGAACGATCTGAAAATAATTTTATTTTTCAATACGTCATTCTATAATTCATTTGGTATAACTATTAATACAGGCTGAGTGATTAAAGACCGTGAGAGTATTTTGAGAAATGTGCATCAAATTTTAGGCATAAATATAGCCTGTCAGCCTATGGCTGAAAATCGTAGCCCCTTCGACATAGCTCAGGATGCACTCCGCTATGCCAAGCCTGCCTTGCCGCAGGCAGGAATTTATAACGACAAAATTGGTGATACAGAATCAGAATAGTCCCGGTGTTTGATGACTTAATCCGTATAAAAGGTAATCTGAATCGATAATGATAACAATAATCGCATTCAATCTGATACTCACACAAAACAAAAAGGCATAAAAAGGCCCACTATCCGATGGATAGTGGGCCTTTAATGTTTGGTTACTGATCTAAATTACTTAGATACTGTAATTCTCTTAGTCGCATAGAAATCTCCATTTCTAACTTGTACAAAGTATACTCCGTCTGCTACTGCTGACATATCTACACTGTACTCGCCATTTAGGTTATCTCTTACTTCTATATCTAATACATTACCTAGGATATCTCCTACCTTCACTACTACTTCACTTGCGTTATCCACACTTATTGTGAATTTACCTGTCGTTGGGTTCGGATATACATTGATCATATCATTGCTCTCTGTAAGGTTAGCGATTCCAGCTAAGTCTATTGTGATATCATCACAACTCTCATTCCAACAGTCACCTTCTCTTGTAGCTAAACACACTTTATAGGTTCCATTATCTACGTTTACATACGTATATGTAGGGTTTTCATCTGATGAACTACCTCCGTCTCCGAATGTCCATCTGTACGCATCGTTACCTGACTGAGTAGCTGTAGGTACTACTGTACGTCCATCTTTGTTTGAAGCGAAAGTTGCTATAGGTGATGGGTTTACTACCACATCTTTTGTGATTAGATCACTACATCCGCCTTCTACGATAGCCTCTAAAGTTACATTGTACGTTCTAGCTTCTCCGTAGGTATGAGTAGGTGATAAATCTTCACTCGTACTGGTAGGTCCGTCTCCGAATGACCACTTATAGCTTAATCCTCCAGCTGCTACTTCTGACTTATTTGTAAATACTGCTTCTGCTCCTTCACATACTGATGCTGCTTCGAAGTCTGCTACCGCCTGTAGTACTACGTTCACTTCTTTTGTGATTGTATTGGTACATCCATTTAGGTCTGCTATAGTAAGTGTCACTTCTTTCGTTCCTACTTTACTAAATAAGTGAGTAGGATCTACTCGTGCTGCTGTAGCCTCTCCTGCAA
>Ga0222644_1000455_pt1 | contig 12586 bp, 22 predicted proteins | sample AntAcemetagen291_FD_179800 | JGI IMG/M metagenome (GOLD analysis project Ga0222644, IMG submission 179800) | Saline water microbial communities from Ace Lake, Antarctica - #291 | ecosystem: Environmental > Aquatic > Non-marine Saline and Alkaline > Saline | place: Antarctica: Ace Lake...
TACACCAAAATTGCCTGTTACCTGTGGGTTCGGGGCCATCGCCACAACTACGGATTGATCGGGGTTAGCATTTCTAGCAGTTGTGGTAAGGACAATTACAAGTTTATTTAACAACGCTACCAGTATTGATTCCCCTGCATTTGAAGTTAAAGCCGTCATATCTGGAAAATCAGATTTGAATAGAGTAACAGTAGTCGAATCTTGAATAGCATCAGCACCAAAAATTTCTTGCAATGTTAATTCAGCCATTTTTTATTTCCTTCCATTGAAATTTATTCATTATTTTTTTTTAGTCAATTAACAGTAATCATCTAAATCACCGATTAAAGCGACAAACATTCTACCGTCAAGACTGATACCAACTAATATACGTTTTTTTAGCAAAGTTTCACACTGCCTAACTGTGCGATTATTTGCGATTGCCCACTGCTTAACTGGAATATATTCTAATGCAGGTGTTCCATCAGGTTTTTTACTCCAATCTTGACAATATTGGTAGCTATATTTTTTACGTGAATATTTGCGTAATTTTCGTTGTCTCGGCATAGATTTTTAAGTGCCTTGTTTTTTACTAACCCAGTTGGTTTATTACAACCCTTATTTTCCTTAATATTACATCCAAGTTAGAGTATAAATATGACCTAGAAATAGTTCACATTATTTACGCAAAAATAGAAGTAAAATTATGACTAAAGTTTACGGATTATATACGTTCCCTAATACAAGTGCCGCCGATGCTTACGAAGCAGATGACGGTCGCCTAGCAACTCTTGGGAATAACTTTGTTGCCCCTCCTGATATTGATGCAGCCGGAATCACCAGTATTGTCAACTCAGTCGCAGGTGCTGTAGAAAGATTTACCGGGGATAAAACTTTTTGCCCTCAAGATAGTATCAAATCACCTAGAAAAATTACCTATACTCGATCAAACGGTTCTACTCTTTCATTAGTAGTTCCGATTAGAGTTGGTACAGGTATTGCAGATGCGATCTCCGCTAACGTTGCTGCCATTGAAGCGGCTGGACAATTCCCAGTTATTTGTGCTTCTCTCGAAGGCGAAGAAGTAACGGATATGTATGATACCTACGTTCCTGCCGCAAAATTAACTATTGCGCCCGCCGCTATTGGCAATCGTCCTTTACCTATAGCTGGTATTCAATACTTATTCACTGGCGTTCAACCTTACCAAATTGATTTTGACCCGCTAGGGAGAGTAGTTCTAAAGCCATTCAAAATCTTTAGTAATTTAGATGATCTAACACCTACTCTATTCGGTGCAGCCCTTGCTGCCGTACCGTTTGAGCTATTGAATACACCTCTAGCCGCTTGTAGTGCAGGTGATAAAAGAGAACCCCGCCACTTTATCGTAACTAATGCGATTGGTGCTACTCTAGCTACCGCCGTAGGACAAAAAACTAAACTCCCTGTAGCGGGTTCTACAAATGCTAACATCATCACGGCGGCTACTACCCTTGCTACTTTAGGCTCTACTTATTGCCTAGATTATAAGGGTGAAAGCAATCCTAGGCTTTGGAGAAGCTAATATAAAAATATGTTATTGCAAAATTATTCCTTGGATATGGGGTATGTTTACAACTTTACTAAATACTCTTATTTTCAAAGTTTAGTAATTCAGACTATTCCTAACCAAGAACCTTTGATAGTTTTGCAGACATTCCTTCCTACCATTAATGCCTTAGTGATTCAGAGTAACATCGAATCACTATGCGCATTACAAAAGGGATTAACCGCTAGGAGAGTAGAAATAGAGCTACAAAATAACACTAAATATACTTTTGATATTCCTTTCAATTCTAGCGACACCGCTAGATGGGGTAATTTACTCAATGATCTTGAGAATTTAGGGATAAAAAACTGGAATATTTCAGGTGAAAAAGTTAGATCATCTCTAGTAAATAGATTATTAAATAAAGTTCCCTAGAAATGGGATTATATGATTCACATTATTACAAAGATTGATAAAGGTAAATTTGATATTCAATGGGAAGGAAAACCTGAAACATTGATACATCTAGACTTTAACCCTCTTGTCGATAATTTTAAGTTAGATAATGCTTATGTTTTAGGTCACTGGCAAGCGATACCGAAAGGACTTAGACGTTGGGGGTTATATTGTGGTCTTTCTGACAATTATTATTCATGCGAATATGATCAAGTTATGTTTAGTAGAACATTATTACAGAGATTTCTACAGATACCAGAATTAAACTATCCAGATACTAAACCAACAGCTACTACACTCTATACAGGTGCTAGGGTAAGGATTATTGAAGATAAGTTTTTAGTGGCTTAATAAAAAGTAGTTAAACATTATGCCATATCTTAATAATGATGAGAGAGATGAAGATTATCAAGGCCCACCTAGCCAAGGTTTTGGGAGAGATAGAAGGGATAATCACATTATTTATGAGAAATTAGACCAGACAAAATACGAATTGATAAATTCAGTAAATGAGATGAAATCTCAAGCTTATCGAGAGATAAATAAAGCTCTTGAAAATCAAGTACAAATGAATATTAAAATAGTCCAACTTACCTCTCAAGTAGAGTTACTAAACTGGGTAGGAAAACTCATCGCAAGTGCTATAATTTTGGCAATATTAGGTTCCTTACTTGCCTTAATATTTAGACAGTAAATAAACTTAAATAGGATTAAAAGTTATGGGTATGACAACGGACGAACAAATTTTGACTGAAGTTAGAACTATGTACCGCTTAGAGGTTACGTGGCTAGACAATGACAAGTGCGAGCATTCCACAGTTGTCTATACCAACTTTGAAATCACAGATGAAGCCGCTGAGTTGCTTTTAGAAGCCCACGGTAAATCAGTTGATATGGATATTGATAGTCCGCTAAGGCAAGAAATCACTTCTTTTACTGGTTTAGAGTAAACTAGAAAATGGGAAATAAAACGGTAAAGCGTATCAACACATTTGGAGAACATTATATTATAATATAATATTCTCCATTTTTGTAAGTACAAATGAAAAAATTATGGCATCAAGACAAATTAATGACATTAAATATTTATATACAAGGGATGATGGCTTAGACCAGTTACACGCTCAAAGACAATACATTGATAACATCTCAAACGTTTTGCTCACACCCATTACAGCCTTATTTGCAGCTAGAGTAATACCTACGACTACTAAGGTAGAACGTCCCAAAAACACTAAGAATAGACACGTTGTAAACTATATCAACAATCCAAATATTTCTACTGGTGTGTCGGAGATTGAACTTGCTATCCCTTACGCATCAGGGGATTTGAGACATGCAGCGCATCTTCGAGAGATTATCGCTATGCCTAACGTACTTTGTGCAGATTATATTGGTGAAAGCAAGAGCAATATTTAGACAATAAAAAAGGAACGTTCAGGGGCGATCATTCCTTTTAGCAATCATCAATAAACAACTAGTTAATTCAATAAGTGCAGCGATACTAATTAAATCAACAAGTTAATTATATCTTAAATATCATATATGGCAAGCACTTTACAGGTTTTTACTGGTACAACTAACCCGGCGATCGAAACACAATCTAATGTCTTCACAGGTGCAAGTGCTGTTTTCCTTCGATACACAGGGTTAGGTGCGCTTGATTATGAAATAGACGCATATTTGCAAGTGGTTTTAGCACCCGGAATACAACGTAATATCTCTTGGATATTAGAAGAGGATCAGTTAAGTACTGTAAATGTTTTACCAATTTATTCTGAGTATTTAGGATTCCCGATGCAAGTAGTTTTATTCGCCAGTGAAGCTATTCCTATTGAAATTTGGGTGACTATTCCTGACTGTAGCTGTCAAATCGGACTAGATGAAATCAATAATAAAGTAACTATGCTTCTAGCAAGTGAATTAATCACGGCAGTCACGAATATTGCAGGATTGCTTTTGGGTGGCGTGGCAACCCAGATTTTGCCCGCTCTATTACCGGGGGCGATCAGGACTGCTATCAAAATTTTTAATCCTAGTGTAGAAAATATTCTAATAGGATTAGGTAGAATCCCTACCCCGACTAGCTTTGATATAATCATACCCGCTCTAAGTTTCTTTAATGATGATCAAGGTTTTTCCGGTGCTGTGAATGCGATCACGCAATCTGGCAATCCAATTACTGTTGATATTACGACTATGCCTTAAAATTTATGATTTACTATTTCTCAGTAAATCTTCGCACTGCTTAATTAATGCTTTATTAACGTCTAGATTACGATCACCCGCCTCTACTAACCAACTTAGAACCATATCAGGGGAAACCCCGATTTCTAGCGACATTTTAACTACCCAGTCCACTGATAACATTATATTATTTATCCCTTTTTTTAGTTGTTTTCAAAAATAATATTATATTATCAATCTTTTTTATACTTTTTTAGGGGCAAAACCATAATTTTAGAGCTTGAAACCATTGAGCTTGCATAGCTTTAGAAAGTATTATATTATAATATAATGTTATTTTAGAGTGCATACAAGCTCAATGGTTTATCTACTTATTTACTAGTTTCCTTTTTACTGTCGTTAGTTTCATTCATCCCTATCATTTTGCGTACTTGTTCATAGTTATCTTTTGAATCATCATCACGAATACCTAGGTTGTAGTCATCTTCAGAATTTTCTTCATCCTTAATAGGTTCCCCATCTAGACCAAGGTTATAACCGTCAATACTAATAAGCCCTGAATCAATCGGTATATCATTCGTGTCATCTTCAAAGTCAGAAAATAGAGCTAGGATAATCTTTGATCGTAAGGCAAGCAAAGGTAGCCTAGCCAGTTCCCCTACAATTCCCTTTCCAGATAATCTTTTTCTAGGATCATTACTACTAGAACCTTCAATTAAAGTAAAAATAGTGTCTAAAAAGTTAACCAAAGTTGGATCAACTTTTTTAATCTCTTTTATCAGCGTTTTAATGTCAGTCATTTTAACTCCTATTTTCTTTGATTATTCGATAAAAATATACTCTCATTTTTAATGAGAGTATATTGTATATTTTGCTACATTAAACACCACTTAGATTTAACACGTTTATAACCTAATCTTTGCATCACTTGTTTAACAAAATTAGGCTTAATTTGTTGATAATCTAAACTTCCTTCATTTACACCTGTTTTTAACAAAGTTTGTAGAGTAATTTGTGGAATCATTGGTAGTAACCTACCATCCAAAGCTAATGCATCAAAAACATACTGCTCTAAATCCGATTTTTCACGGGTATTATTACGCTCTATTTGTTTCTTGAGTAAGCCTACAAACTCCTCAAGACTTTCACAGATACCTGTACACATAGCTGTGATAATTAGCTCTACCAGTAAAAAGTAATTATTATCCCCTATTTCATCAATAATATATTTACTTTTAGCTCTAACCATTAAGGCGTGGTCTCTGTAACACAATAGATTAGGCTTGTTTCTCCAGTGCTTACGAATTTTATCCTGTATAGCAGTAAAATCATAAGCCTTCGGATTCAATGTTTGAACTTTATTATTTTTAGAGAATTGAAAGATTAATAATCTTCTTTTTAACTCTAAAAATCTCTCATCATTATCTAAAGGAAAGATAGAGCTTATTATCTTCATACAAAAGCAATCAAAGTAGAGCGGTTGATTGCTTTCTTTACCGCCAGAAATCGATTGTCTAGCTGTATCTCGATCATAGCCTTTCAATAACATTCTATAGAAATCAGGTTTTCGCCATAAATCATCCTGTCCCGCATTATCTGTGAGAAGTAGATAATGATCGTCTTTTCTACCTATCCCTTTTTTATGATATTTGCCGAAGCTAATTGCATCTCTGATAGATGCATCTGTACCGTCTTCAATTCCCAATTTTCTAAGATAGGAAAACAATTTAATCATCTCTGATTTACCACAGCCTGTATCCCCAAAGAAACCTACAATCGGTAGCTGACTTTCTGCTAGACCGCTAGGTTGTAACACTACAGAGGCTAGTAAGGGATATTGAACATCCCCATCAGGCAATCTACTAAAAGCCCTAAGATAGGTTTCTATTTCTTTGCCAATCGGTAGCTTTATAGATCCCCCCAAACCATAAAGACTTTCAGGTAAAAGAGACTCTAGGGTACGATTCTGATTAGTCCAAAAAGCAGAAAAATCTGGTATCCCATTATCATCAAAATCATCAAGTTCTACATCTTCAATTTTTAGTTCGTTGGTTTCTAGCTGTTCAGATTCATATTCTTTATCTAAATCTTCATCGCTTATCCCAAAATTGCCATTGATTATTTTAGCCATAATTTTTACTGCACTTCATTGTTCAAAGTAAAAGTAATTCTGCAAACTATTTATAAATAGCTCACAGAATTACTTAGGATTATCTAGGATTATTTGAATATCAAAGAAAGATATTCAAAGAGAGATATATTTAGATGCTTTAGAACTGCTAGTCTTTCATCATCTATAGCTAACGAATTTATTTCATCATCTACCAAAGGTTTAACTTCCTTAAGGCGATCGCTTGCAGATTGTTTAGGTGTGTAGGTTTTTCCGTTCCCACCGTTCCCACAACCATCTTTAATGAGTTTAGCTAGGGCGTTGAAATCATCATAAACTTTATCATCCCCTTCAAAGTAGCTAACGTTAAGAGCAAAGGATAGGTTGTCTTTCCAGATATCAACATTATCTAAATACCACCATTTACCATCAGAAATTAAATCTTCACTGTCTAAAAACCCCTCTTTTTTAAGGGTTGCAAGCCATAAAATCTCCGCTTCCGTAGGCTGTACGGTATCCTGATCGCCCGTATCCCAGTTTTTGGCTTTATATTCTTTACTATGCAAAAGCACGGTTAAATAAGGACACTCATCAACTTTAATTTTTTCACCTCTAATTGGCTCTGTTATCTCAAACAGACAGACTACCCCCTGTGGGACTGAAATAAATTTAGCTTTTGTAAATGTGATGACACGTATTTGATCAACCTGATCCATCCTTTTACGCCAGTGGTAAGCGGGTGCGTCAGCATCTTTAGCAAAACATGGGAGATCATAGCCGGCTTTATTTCTTGAAAACATACAATTTTCTATCCTTTGTTTATTCGTTGTTTGTTGTGTAAGTCCTTGCCTGACAGACATTACAGGCAAGGTATTAGTATCATCGCTATCCGGGGTAAAAACAATAACTTCTAGGTTTTCTCTGTAGGCTTGATCGATCATGTACTGTGACCCTTTAGAGTTAGCCACTTGAAAGACTACACAATGAGTAGCTGACTTAGCCATTTCAATGTTTCTCTTAAACACAGCACCTTTACCATATCGATCGCAATCAGCAGAAAAACTTTCTAAAGATAAGCTATTTTCTGTAGCGTATCTTTCTCCCAGAATATCAACACCTCTACAAGCACCTAAAAGAATAGTGATTCTTTCATGATCCCAACCATAGAAAAGTTGATCTAATTTTCTCTCTAGATATTGGTAATCTGTGAAAGTTCTTGATCCAGTTATGATAACCCTAGTCATCTCCTACTATCTCCTTAAATCTTTCAAGATTATAGAGAGAAAGAGCAATTTTTAACTTCTCATTATTAGCTTCTACACCACTTCGATTTTGGTAGTCTTGCAATGTAATCTCATGCACAAGAAGCAATAAGTATTCTAGTTTTTTTTGTTCTAAATTTTTCTCATCCATTTTATGACCTACATATTTGCGTTTAGACTCTGAAATGTTATTGACAATATCGGATGTTTCAGATAAAGAAAAAGAAAGCTCATAAAGGCAATAATCTATACTGTCTAAAAGTTCCTTAAGAAAAGGGTTATCAGGATTAATTTCATTCATACTTTTTTTCTTAGTTGTTTTGATACAAAACTAACCTACTTAAAAAATCTTGATTAGTTCTGTATCAATTGATACCGTTTAATCAATAAAACAACCACATCCCCCTAAGATTTCTTGATCAAGATTCTCTGTAGAATTTTGTTGCAAAGATTCTCTAAATTGTTTTAGAGAAGTAGGATATAAAATCCCCTTAATAGTAGTCCTTAAAATTCCTACATTTTCTCTACCGGGGATACTTCTAAATTTTTGCTCTAAATCTTCATGATAAGCATAAACATCCGGTAGTTTTTCTAGAAGATTTTTATAGTGTTTCTTTCCGGCTTTAGGGCAAAAACCGCCACAATTAGCATGAGTAAACCCTAGATCATAGAGTCTAGGTTGTTTAATCTCAGTAGCTTCTACCATTTTGTTAATGGTACGGTTATCTTGACCGTCACCCCATGTTAACGGGGTATCTACCTTGTAGGGATACCAATTTCGAGCGATCGCATCCATCCTGTCTACTTCTTCGAATCCGATACCAAAATACAGGATAGTATCAGTCGGATCAAACTCACACTCCTTAATCCATTTTTCGCAAGGCTTGATTTTCAATTCTATAGAACAGTCTGAGACTCTATGATTGATAAACTTTTTCTCAAAGAAAATATCCCACGGGGTTCTACTATCTTTTAGCCAAGCGAATTTAGCGCCGATGTAATCAACAGATTCAATCAAAAACCTGTAATTATCTTGATCCTCTATTCCTGTATCAGCAAAAACTAGAAACAAATTCTCTAGTCCATATCTTTTTGCTACCAGTAAAGCAGTAACAAAGCTTGCCTTGCCACTGCTAAAAAAAACTATATGTTTCATATTTTAGTGTTTGTTTGAGATTAATTTTATGCAATAAAATAGTGACTCTTTTATAGCTCAAAGACTATGTAAATATAATCTGTGTTGTAATCAATGGTTGTTTTTGTTAATACCCATTCAACTGGATAGATTAATTTAAGACTATCTACAGTGAAAACTAGAACTTCTACCAGTGATTTATCACTTTGAAAATGATACTCAATGCAGTCATCTAAAGGTAATCGAATGTTTATCTTTCCAAAAATTCTATTGTCCATGATGATTTCTCCAACGATTTTTTTCTAGTTGTTTATTGTGTTTTGACTTGTGAAGGCGATCGACGTTACGCCCGCTTTAACCTTAATGAGAGTATTATCTGGATCTAAGTTTTGCGGCTAACTGTGCTAATTCTGCATATTCCCATATATCAGAATCTAGTCCTAGCGATATGTAATGTTTCTGCAAGTCATTAAGCCAAAAACCATATTCAATGCATTGATTAGCCGCTTGAGTCCAGTTACCATTGATCATTGATTCAGTGATCTCCAGAAATTGCTGAACAGTTCTATATTCTTCTCTTTTCATCGATTTTTACCTAGTTGTTATTTATTGATGAAGTAAAGTGCTGTAGACACTACAGCACGCCCCATACTTCAGTCGTTTATAGATCAGAGTGACCTAACACCATATTCTTTTTGATTGTCCAAATTGTGGATACTTCATGATCCAAGCTAGTACAGTCTAGGGTGTTCTCTCTAATGCCCAAAACCATAAAAGATTCAGGTATGCCAGACAGATAATTAATTGCGATGACTCTGTCTCCTATGTTGATTGTGTGTTTAGTTTTCATGATTCAGTATGTGACTTGATTGTTTATTGTGTTGTCACTAGCGATCATAGTTGCAACTACGATCTTGAGTTGATACAAATAGGCGGTCTACTCGAATTACGCTTATGCCAAGCTACGATCTATCGCTTTAACTTGCCCCCGCTAGTAACTACCATCCTTGCATGAGAATATAATATTAACATCCCTCTAAAGACATATTTTTATTCCCAAAAATCTAACCTTAGAGGGATGTTAATATGGTATTAACGTGCAAACATAGTATTGTCAATAAATAACTGAACCTAGACAACTAAATACATGAAAAACAACACATCAAGGGCGATCGTGGGCGATCACATTATCGCTGTAAACGTTACCAACGGTGAAGCTGAGCAGTTTGAAGTCCAAGAAATTAAGGACGGGATCTACTCATGCAAGTCTCTAAAGTGGAAAACCAACACAATCTGGAGATTCAAAGATACTTGTAACCACACCATCACTTGGAGTAGCCGAGACTGGAACTTAACCCAAGTGAAAGAGACTAATGAGTCTCATGACCTAGAAGATTTATTAGCCCCTAGCATAGAAGACTTGTTAGCCCCTAACATCACCCGTGAACAGTTAACCAATCTTTGCCCTGCTGATAAACTGCTACGTGCAAGCTTAGGCTTAGACCTAGAACACAAGGGCTACCAGAAACACCTAAAAATTCAGACCCCTGAATAGATAGGAATAACCCCGGAGGCGTAATGTTGATCGCCTCCTTTACATTACTCAGCTTTAACACAACTAGAAGCAATATGAATCCAACGGACTTAATTATTCAGAATGCGATCGGCGGTTTTATGAGTGCCTTAATTGGTCAACTCTCAAGCCCCGCTAATATGCAATTGTTTACCGATGCAATTTTACAGCCACAGTCTAGTGACCACTGTAAAAACTCAGCCGATGCAGCTATAGCGGCGTTGAAGTGCTACAAGAACGGGCAACTTACCAAGGATCAGGCGCTTAGAATTTGCGCAATCGCCTTAGAAGATTCAGGGAAGACTGTAGACGTTGAATCTACAGCTATTCTAGAAAAATTATTCAGCTAATACAGGAATAGGGCGAGCAATCGCCCTATAAAAATAATGATTTATCAAAGTGAACGTTACCAAGCTCAAATTATCTCAATGTATAACGGTGCTGCCCTTGAATTCAAATTTTGGGGAAACCTAGACTGGTTAGAGTCGGTATTTATTCAGAATGGGGATGACATAGAAGAAATTATGATAAACCCCGTTCTATGGCTAGATACCTACATTGATCAAGCGCTCGCTGACTTTAACCGCAATCGATTGCGCTAATTCTACATAACCCCTTCCTGTAATGTCTATCAGGATTAATCAACGAATAACTAAATGGGCAATCATGACTAAATTTGATGAGATTAAACACAATTTGCTATCCCGTAAGGTAAAAGACTTGTACCCAACTGCTAACGCTAAATGGTTAGAGCTTGCCTTGTATGAGGTGATTTATCTAGCGGAGGTTACTTTGAGAAGTGGAGAGATAAAGCAATATATCATCGCAACTAATACTTTCACTAGCAACACTACATTTTTTAATTCTGAAAATGGGGGTAAAGAGTTTCCGCTATGGACAGCCGTTAACCCTATCGAATTATTCTAAATAACAAAGCCATTGATATATTCTAAAATAATATAATGTTATAACATAATATTATTTTAGATGTACGTAATATCAATGGTTTTAGGGGTTACTTTATCTAGTTTTGCCCGCATTAATTAACATATTTTTGGATAGTATTATATTATATTATAATATTGTTCAGAAATTCAAAGGGGATAGTCCATGAGAAAATACAGAAACAAGATACTTTACCTATATCAGGGAATAATTTACACAGAATTTGAGGATAACGGGGATATTTACTATAAGTCAGTTGCCGGAAAAATTCTAACTCAAGAGGAGAAGGAAAACGGGTTATTTTTCAGTAGCTTGCTAGAATTTCAGACTTATAAGTATCTTAATTTTTGGGTGAAAACTTTTCAAAAAGAAATACCTGATTTTTCGATTCGATTAGTTAGACAATTTTCTGTGGTTTTAATCTCAAAATCTGAATGTTTCCCAGAATATAAACATAAGGTAGATTTTGCTCTAATCGTTAAGAAAAATAATCAAGAAAATAGTATTGTTTATCTCATCGAATCCAAGGGAATTATTACCAAGGATTCAATGCTAGTTTTACGTCTATTAGAGGCTAACTATCAGGGAATTTCAGACAATAGATATATCATGGTTTTTAATCAACTTCCGGAAAAATTCCCTAGAGAGTTTCCCAAAGAGTTGATAAAAACAACGCCGCTAGGATTAATTTCAACACTCAACAAATACATCAAAAAATAGCAATTATGAACAGCGATCGTATTCCAAACTTTGACATTCAAGTCTCTACTCTTGAAGATTCTATCGGAATTACCAGTATGAACTGGATTCAAGCACAAACAGAGCGTTGGTGTACCAGTCCTATTAACAACGTCAAACCTAATCTAGCAATGCTTTCTATCGATGGGTATATCATCCCTAAAAACATTTATAATTATCCTTGGCATCCCGTAAGGAGTAGAAATGATCGCACAAAAGAACATTTTCATTCATGCTTTATTACGTTCGATCGAGCGTATGTAATTTGGTGGTATTCAAATTCTTTAGGGGATTTAATAGCAAAAGATTTCACTATCTTGCATGATATCGGACTGGTATGTAGCGGCGGTGATGTAGATGAAGTCCGTAAGCTACCGTTAGAAGAATTGACCATTAAAGACTTAAGACCGATAGTAGATAACCTTGGATATCGTATCCATAAAAAAGAAGCCAGTCGTATAAAACTCAAAGAATCAGCATCTTTTAAGATAATATAATATTATAATATTATATTAACGTAAACAACTAGAGAGGATCATGATTATTATCGAACCTAACTACCAACCCGTACCGCCATCTAACCAGTCCGATGATGAAGATGAGAATGAGTTTGGATTATCAGACCGTGAAATTCTGAAACAGTTACATAATGACCTACTAGAAGCAATTCCAA